>Ga0326597_10001914_pt1 | contig 32162 bp, 30 predicted proteins | sample RVTome_12_FD_203789 | JGI IMG/M metagenome (GOLD analysis project Ga0326597, IMG submission 203789) | Soil microbial communities from uranium-contaminated site in the Upper Colorado River Basin, Wyoming, United States - RVT100D185 | ecosystem: Environmental > Terrestrial > Soil > Contaminated >...
TGTCGGTGTTCACCCACCCTGGGCACAGCGCGTTCACTGTGATGCGACGATCGGTCAACTCCAGCGCCAGCGCGCGAGTAAAACCGATCACACCATGCTTCGATGCGCAGTACGCCGTATAGCCTGGCACGCCGAACCGCCCGAGCACCGACGACAGACTGACGATGCGACCGCCCGTACGCATCATTGGGACGGCCGCGCGACTTACAAGGTAGGTACCGGTCAGGTTCGTGTCGATCGTGGCGCGCCACCGCGTCACGTCCGATCCTTCGACCGGCTCTCCGCCACCCACGCCTGCGTTGTTGACCAGTACATCAATGTGGTCCACCACCTGGGCCAACCGAGCGAAACCCTCGGCGACCGAGGTTTCGTCGCTGACGTCCATCACAATCGCCACGGCCCGGCCACCCAACCGTTCGATATCTGCGGCCGTGGCCTCCAGATCGCTTCGGGTACGTCCAGACAGCGCCACGCACGTCTCCGGTCCCGCAAGGGCACGAGCGATCGCACGACCGATGCCCCGGCCACCACCGGTGACAAGCGCGACCCGCATCAGTCATCGTCCTTCGAGTGAAAGCGAGAGAACTCATCAAGGTAGGTCAACGATCGAAGCGACGTCATGCGATCGAAGAAGAGTACACCGTCGAGGTGATCCGTCTCGTGCTGCGCGACACGCGCGGCGAACTTCGTCAGGCGCATGTCGAAGGGCCGACCCTCGCGGGTGAGCGCGGTAAGGGTGATATCGGTAAATCGGGGCACCATTCCACGGACGTCGGGGATGCTGAGGCAGCCCTCCCACCCCTCCTGGCGCTCAGCGGAGTTCGGCACGATCTCGGGATTGATCACGACGGTCACGGCCGTCTTCGAGTCGGGATCCTCAGACAGCAACGCCACGAAGAACCGGAGACCCGAGTGGACCTGGGGAGCCGCGAGCCCTACGCCCGTGTACTCGTGCATCGTTTCGATCATGTCATCGATGAGCGTCTGCACAACGGGGCTGCGGAGGTCGGACTTCTCGAGTGGCCGCCCGCGCTCCCGGAGCACGGGATGCCCCATTCGCGCGACTTTTAGTATCGACATGAAACAAGATTATAGAGTGCCGGCACACGTCCACGGCCATGATGGCGCCTTCCGATTCTGTCCCGTGTGCGGGGGACCACTCGAATCTCGGCTGCTGAAAGACGGCGACCCGCCACGCCTCGTCTGCCAGACGTGCGGGTTCGTCTACTACCTCGACCCGAAGCTCGCCGTCGGCACGGTGATCACCGACGAGCGCAATCGTATCGTGCTCGTCAGGCGCGCGATCGAACCAGGCTACGGCAAGTGGGTGTTTCCTGGCGGATATGTGGACCGCGGCGAGCCAGTGCACCGTGCCGCCCTCCGCGAGGCCCGCGAGGAGGCCGGCCTCGACATCCGCCTCGAGCGGCTGATCAATATCTACTCGTACAGCGGACGCACGCCAGTGATTGTCGTCTACGCGGCAACAATGATCGGCGGAAGCCTCGTCTGTGATGACGAAGGGCTGGAAGCCAAATTCTTCGAGCCGACCGAGATTCCCTGGGAAGAACTCGCGTTCCGCAGCACAGACGAAGCGCTGCGAGAGTTCCTCGGCCTCGAACGCTAGGCTGCGCCGTCTGCCCTGCCTATGCGATGGTCACGTCCTTGGCCAGGTACACGTCCTGGATGGCGTTGAGCAGCGCCACACCTTCCTTCATCGGACGCTGGAACGCCTTTCGACCAGAAATCAGGCCGGTCCCACCCGCCCGTTTATTGATCACGGCGGTCTTGACCGCCTCCTTCAGATCGCTCTCGCCAGACGAAGCACCGCCCGAGTTGATCAGACCTGCGCGGCCCATATAGCAATTCGCCAACTGGTACCTCGTCAGGTCGATAGGATGACTCGACGACAGCCTGGAGTACACGGCTTTGTCGGTCTTGCCGAACTTCAGCGCCTCGAATCCGCCGTTGGTCTCCGGCAGCTTCTGCTTGATGATGTCGGCTTCGATCGTCACGCCCAAATGATTGGCCTGCCCGGTCAGGTCCGCGGCCAGGTGGTAGTCCACCTGTTTGGTCTTGAACGCCGAGTTGCGGAGATAGCACCACAGGACGGTGAACAAGCCGAGCTCGTGAGCCTGCTGAAACAGCAACGACACCTCCTGGATCTGCCGCTTGGATTCCTCCGACCCGAAGTAGATCGTCGCCCCGACGCCAGCGGCGCCCATGTCCCACGCCTGTTTCACGCTTGCGAACTTGATCTGGTCGTATGCGTTCGGGTAGGAGATGAACTCGTTGTGGTTGAGCTTCACGATGAACGGAATCCTGTGGGCATAGCGCCGGGCAACCGAGCCGAGCACGCCCAGCGTCGACGCCACGGCATTGCAGCCGCCATCAATCGCGAGCCGGACGATGTTCTCGGGATCGAAGTAGAGCGGATTGGGCGCAAACGACGCTCCGGCTGAGTGTTCGATGCCTTGGTCTACCGGAAGGATCGAGACGTAGCCGCTGCCCCCAAGCCGTCCACTGTCGAACAGCGTCTGGAGGCTGCCCAGCACCCGCACGGAGCGATCCGACGGACTGCAGATCCGATCGACGAAGTCGGGACCCGGCAGGTGCAGGTGTTCTTTCGAGATCGTCTTGCACTGATGTTCGAGCAGGCCGGCCTCGTCGCCAAGCACGGTTGTGATTCTGGCGAGCACCGACGCCGTCGGTTCAATCGCGGTCACTGGAGCCACTGAGCACCTCGGTTCTCGATCCTACCACTGGGAACGCGAACTCTTCCATGACAGCCTCCGCCACCGCGCGCTCGACAAGTGCCTCGATGGGAAGCGCGGCTTCAGCCGCCTCGATCTGTTGACGGCGTCCTCGTGTCATCGGGTTACGGGGCGTAAACAGGGTGCAGCAGTCCTGATCGGGAATGATGGAAATGGGATAGCTGCCGAGGGCGATGGCCTCGACCGTGATCTCCTGCTTGTCCATCCCAATCAGCGGACGAAACACCGGCAGCGTCACCACGGAGCCGATGACGGCCAGATTCTCGAGCGTCTGCGAGGCGACCTGCCCGACCACGTCGCCTGTGACGAGCGCCTGGGCTCCTCGGGCCAGCGCGATCTGCTCGGCGATGCGCATCATCAGGCGACGATACACGATGATGCGCATGGGCCCTGGGACCGACAACACAACCTGCTGCTGGATGTCGCCGAACGCCACAAGAAACAGTCGCGATCGCAACTGCCACTTCGTCAGCAGCGTGGCGAGTTCACGCGCCTTCTCCTGCGATGCGCGCGACAGGATCGGATAGCTGTGAAAGTGGATGAACGTCACCGCGCAACCTCGCTTCATCATCCGATGGGCCGCGACGGGCGAATCGATTCCACCCGATAAGAGACAGGCCACCCGGCCCGCCGTGCCGGTCGGCAACCCCCCCGCACCGGCCTCCTTCCCGAAGAAGTAGAACGCCTGATCGGTCAGAAGCTCGACGCGCACAACAAGATCGGCGTTCTCGAGGTCTACCTTCCAGCCGCGCGCTTCCTGAATGCGCCCGCCCACCTCGCGCTCGATCTCCGGTGACGTCATGGGAAACCGCTTGTCGGCCCGCCGCGCGGAGACACGAAAGCTGCCACAGGTTCGATTCGTGAGATCGCGCAGAATGGCCGAGGTCAGCGTATCGAGATCGAGGGCCGTTCGGCCCGCGTACGAGAAGTTCGCGATGCCAAACAACCGTCGAATGCGTTCGCCCACCTGCTCTCGTGTGGCCGTTTGCCCAAGCACCAGCTCGATACGACCCATCAGCGCGCGCACCGACTTGACGTCGAGGTCCGATGTTGCGGAACGAAGGTTGCGGACGAGCTTGCCGGTGAACCAGGAGCGATTCTTTCCCTTGAGCCCGATTTCCTGATAGTGAACGACGATGGAGTTCATGAATGCATCTGGGTCAGTGGTCGCACCGCCTGATGATAGTAGCGCGCCTGCGCGGCGGGCGCGATCCGACTCCGACAGCCACCCCGCTACAGGAGGCGAGCGTCCGCACGGGCCTGAAGCTGAACGTCGCGGGCGTCTGGGAACGGGGCCGCTTTGCGATTGCCCATCGCGATACAGTCATCTCAGCCAACACGGTGCTGCTCCTGGCGGGCTCTCGAGACGAACTCACGGCCTACGATGCGGCCTTCGCAGTGCCGGGCACCACGGCTCCGATGTCGGCTGTCATCATCGGCGGCGGACGGGTGGGGCGGGCGGCTGTCCGTACTCTCGCCGAGCGTGGCGTGGACTATCGCATTGTCGAGAAGGTCCCTGGCCGCTCGCTCGATCCTTCGAGAACCATCATTGGCGATGCTGCGGACCTCGAGGTCCTGAACGAGGCCGGTATCAAGACCGCGGCCAGCGTGATCGTCACCACACACGACGACGACGTCAACATCTACCTGACGCTCTATTGCCGGCGGCTGCGGCCCGACATGCTCATCTTGAGCAGGTCGACGGTGGAGCGCAACGCCGTTACGCTCCACCGGGCCGGAGCCGACTTCGTCCTCTCGTACGCCTCGATGGGCGCCAACGCGATCTTCAACATGCTCCGACGCGGCCGGATGCTGTTCGTCTCCGAGGGACTCGATATCTTCACCACCCCGGTGCCGCGCGCACTGGTCGGCTGCTCGCTGGCCGCCAGCGGCCTGCGCCAGAACACGGGGTGCAACGTGCTCGCCGTGCGTGCCGGTGGCCCCGCCACCAGCCGCCTCGACCTCTCTCTGCCGCTACCGGCGGAAGCCGAGCTGATATTGATTGGTGACCCCGAGGCTGAAGACCGCTTCTTCCGGCTCTATGCGGCGTGACGACGGCACCTACGACGGGATCGTGCGTGCCGGATCCGTCGCGCCTGGTTCGGCATCGAAGGCCAGCCCTCGCCCGCGGCCACCGAGCAGATCGGCCACCGTGCGAGCGCCGAACCGATCGTCGAGGATCTCGATCTGATGCGGCGCGACCATTGACGGGTGGCTGACGCCACAGGCGCGACTGAGTGCAAGCAGTTCCTTGCGCAAGGTCACGATGTAATTGGCCGCGCGAACAGACTTGAGCGTGGGGTCGAGACCGCGGGTAAGCCAGGCGTTCTGGGTCGTGATGCCGGTAGGACATCTGTTGGTGTGACACCTGAGCGCTTGAATACACCCGATCGCCAAGAGTCCCTCACGGCCTACGTTGATGAGGTCGCAACCCAGCGCGAATCCGAGAATCGCAGCTTCTGGAAAGCCCAGTCTGCCCGACCCGACGAACACGATACGGTCGTGCAACTCGTGCTCCGCGAACACCCGCTGTACCCGACTGAACGCCACTTTGAAGGGGAGGCCCACGCGGTCGGCAAACACCAGCGGGCCTGCGCCGGTACCGCCCTCACCACCATCGACCGTGATGAAATCCAGCGATCGGCCCGTACTGGCGGTCAGCCTGGCGAGATCCTGCCAGAAGCGCATCTCGCCCACGGCCGACTTGATGCCAACGGGCAGTCCCGTTTCTGTCGCCACGTGTTCGGCAAAGTCGAGCAACGAGTCAGCATCGCGAAACGCGGTGTGCGCGGCGGGACTGATGCAGTCGTGCGCGTTCGAGATCCCTCGAATGGCGGCGATCTCCGGGGTGATCTTCTTCTTCGGCAGTACGCCCCCGACACCAGGCTTCGCGCCCTGACTGAGCTTGATCTCGATGGCCTTCACCTGGGGATAGGCATCGATCAAGGCCTTCAGGCGCGACATGGCAAACCGGCCGTCCTCACCGCGACACCCGAAGTAGCCGGTGCCCACCTGGAACACCAGGTCGGCACCGCCCCTGGCGTGAAAGGGAGAGAGCCCTCCCTCACCGGTGTTCTGAAAGCATCCCGCGAGCTTGCTGCCCATGCCCAGCGCCTCGATCGCCACACCGCTCAACGAACCGTAGCTCATACCCGAGACGTTGATGACCGATGCTGGCCGAAACGCCCTGGCGCGGTCGCGGAATCCACCAAGAACCTTGGCGCATGGGATCGCGTACGACGGATCGTAGCCCGGGTCGCCAGGATTCGGCGCGATGAGAGGGAACGCAGCGTGTTTGATGATCTGATAGTTCGGTGAGGATTCCTGCTCGTTGTCGGACCCAAAGCCAAAGTAGTTGTTCTCCAGCTTCGACGAGGCGTAGACCCAGCTGCGCTGATCGCGGCTGAATGGACGCTCCTCGTTGTTGTCGGTGACGATGTATTGTCGGAGTTCCGGTCCGACCGCCTCGAGCCAGTACCGAAAGTGGCCGATGACCGGGAAGTTGCGCAGGATCGCGTGCTTGCGCTGCACAAGGTCGTAGCAGACCGTGGCGAGCAGGACCAGACCGATCACAATCAGAATCGGTGACATATGGGCGTCTCGACAAGCAAGGCCTTTCCCCCCCCGCACGCTGATGATGTTAGTCCAGGGCGACGTGGCCGTGGCGCAGGTACAATCGGTCCGCTCGCCGCCGTCCGGATCGTCCAGCCGGCCGATTCGCCGGCCGTGTCACCCAGGAGGTTCTCATGCTGTATCGAATCGCTGGCGCCGTCTTGCTTGCCGTCTCCCTCTCGGTGCCCCGCGTCGCGGCTGCACAACTCTTGATGCAACGCGACGTCTCCCTCCGGATGGCTCTGACAATCGCCGAGACCGCCCTCGCCGCGTGCGGCGTCAATACGTCGGTCGCCGTCGTCGATCGTGCGGGCCGGCTGCGCGTCTTCCTGCAGGGTGACGGCGCCGCACCGCACAACCTCGAACTGGCGCGGCGCAAGGCGTACACCGCGAGAACGTTCCGCCGCACCACGGCCGAATGGGCCGCGCGCACCGAGCCTCCCAATGACGGCCAGCGGATGCTTGCCGACGTCATCCCCCTTCGGGGAGGCGTACCCATTCAGGTTGACAGTGAAACCATTGGCGGTGTCGGGCTCAGTGGCGCGCCCATGGGAGGTGAACAGGAAGAAGCCTGCGCACGGGCGGGTATTGCCAAGGTGGCGGATCAGCTTCGTTGACATGATGGCTCGGGCGAGACGCCGCGACTGGGTACTGGCTCATCACGGGGCCAGGCGTGCATGAAGCGTCCCATCACCGGGTTCGCGCGTGACGACCGGGGTGACTGGACGGCACTTCTCAGCTGCGGCCATGCCCAGCACGTGAGGCACAACCCCCCGTTCGAGAGTCGTCCGTGGGTGCAGACGCCAGCCGGGCGTGACAGCAGACGTGGAGAGGCATTGAACTGCGTACGGTGCGACCGGTGCGAGCTACCCGAGACGTTCGAGCCGTACACGCAAACGCCAGAATTCACCGAGCGCACCATCCCCAGTGCGCTGGGTGCGAATCATGCCACTGCGCCAGGCGTCTGGGGCAAGATCTTCGTGATCGAGGGACGGCTTCGCTATCAGCCTGGGGCGCCCACCCCCGACATCACACTCTCGCGCGAGGCGCCCGGAATCATCGTGCCTGAAGTCAGGCATAGCGTGCACCCGATCGGCGCCGTACGATTCTACGTGGAGTTCTGGCGCGCGCCAGCGCGGTAGGGCGCTTGCTCCTCCCGGCACCACCCGCCGTCGCTATGTCTCGACCAACGTGAAACTGTGAGGCTAGCCCGACAGTTCCCTTTTCAGAAACTCACGCGTCCTCGGATGGGTGGGCGCGGTGAAGACCGTCGCCGGATCTCCGTCCTCTACGATGAGGCCGCGATCGAAGAACAGCACTCTGTCGGCCGAACTTCGAGCAAAGCTCATCTCGTGCGTGACGATGAGCATGGTCATCTCGTGGGCCGCCGACAGCTCGGCGAGCAGCTCGAGAATTCCTCCCACGAGCTCGGGATCCAGAGCCGATGTGATCTCGTCGAACAGCATCAGTCGAGGGCGCATCGCCAGGGCCCGCGCGATGGCAACTCGCTGCTTCTGTCCTCCCGATAGCTCGCGCGGATAGGCGGAGAGCTTGTCCCCAAGGCCGACGCGCGCCAGATAGGCTGTCGCCTGCTGGCGCGCGTCTGGCCTGGCGAGTCCAAGAACGGAGACCGGCGCCTCCATGACGTTCTGCAGCGCCGTCATATGTGGAAAGAGGTTGAATTGCTGGAAGACCATGCCGATACTGCGGCACACGCGCCGAATGTGCGCGCGCCCAGCCGGTCGCTCGTGACCGTCCCGGCGGACGGTAAAAAGAGATTCTCCGGCAATCTCGACCCTGCCTTCGTCCGGATGCTCGAGCGCCATCAGAATGCGCAGCAACGTGGACTTCCCGGAACCGCTTGGCCCGATGATACCGACCACTTGTCCCTCGGGAACGTCGAGGTCGATACCGCGCAGCACCTCGACCTCACCGAAGCGCTTTCCAAGGTGTCTGAGCCGAACGAGCGGTACCGTGGCGGCAGTGCTCACGAGCCGTAGGCCGGCAAGCGCCGCTCCAGCGCCCTCACCCCCGCAGTCGCCACGAGACTGACCATCAGGAAGAACGCACCGACCAGGGTGAACGGCTCGAGATACCTGAATGTCTCCGCACCGATGCCCTTCGCCGTGTGGAGCAGTTCTACCAGCGTAATGGTCGACAGGAGCGGGGTCTCCTTGAACATGGCCACCACATAGTTGCCAAGCGCCGGAAGGACGGGAGGAATCGCCTGTGGCAGGACGACCCGAATGAACGTCCGACCCGGGCTCAGGTTCAGCGCCCTGGCGGCTTCCCACTGACCTCGGGGCACCGACTCGATTCCCGACCGGTACACCTCCGAGGCGTAGGTGCTGTAGTGCACACCGAGCGCGAGTACGCCGGTCACAAACGGTGTCGTGCTGAAACCGAAGCGGGGCAGAACATAGAACAAGAAATAGATTTGAATCAGCAACGGGGTACTGCGTACGAACTCACTCACGAGGACCGTCGCCGAGGCTAGCGGACGATACGCTGATCCCCTGGCGATGGCGAGCGCCAGGCCGAGAGTGAGCGCAAGAGCGGCACCGGCCACGGTAGCCGCCACGGTCAGCCGCAGCGCATTGGCTAGCAGCGGCATGATCATGACCGTGAACTCCCAGTCCCAGTCCAGTTTCATCGACGCGCCTCGACGTCCCGCCAGAACGACAGTCGACGCTCCAGCCTGCGAACGCCATAGTTCATCACGAGGGCCACTCCGAAGTAGATCAGGAGGACGAGAGAGAAGATCTCGGGTGTGCGCAGCGTATCAGCCCGCAACGTCTGGGCCACGAACGTCAGGTCGCCGAGCGTGACGAGAGACACCAGCGCGGTGCTCTTGAGAAGTTCTATCAGCAGGTTACCCGCCGGCGGCAGCATTGCCGGCAGGGCCTGGGGTATGACGATTCTCCAGCGGGTCTGCCGCGTGGAGAAGTTGAGAGCAGCCGCCGCCTCCCACTGGGCAGCGGGTACGGCTTGAATCGCCCCTCGCACGACTTCGGCCCCGTAGGCACCGATATTGAGACCGAGCACCACAATCCCGGCGACGAGTGGCTCGACGCTGATGCCAAAGAAGGGCAATACGAAGTACACCCAGAACAATTGCACCAGCGCTGACGTACCTCGAAAGATCTCGACGTAGATCCGGGCAACCGCGCGAACAATGAAGTGACCCGAGAGGCGACCCAATCCCGCGGCGAACGCCATCACGAGCGCGACACATGCACCACCGGCGGTGACCTCCAGGGTCACGACCAAACCGAGCAGCAGTGTCGGAATCAGATCGAACGGGGCTGGCATCGGCGCAACCGGCTCATTCTCTGGCGCAGAGGTCGGCGGTGGTCGTCGTGCCTGGCAGTTGTCTGGCAGTGAACCCGAAAGGTGCGACCAGTTCAGAATGAGCGCGTGTGCCGATAAACGATGTCAAGTGCCGGTTGAACTCGCTGAGGAGAGGCTGGTCGTCTCGCCGGAACGCGAACGCCCCGAAGCCCCTCACGCTCACGCCATCGATCACCGGGTCCTCGAACGGTAGCGCCTGTTCGAAGCCTGCGTCGTCCTTGCCAAGCAGATCTTGAACCGTCAGGGCCGTCGCCGCATAGGCGCTCACGCGCCCTGCGCGTACGCCCGCCAACGCGGCCAGCGAATCAGGAAACGTCACGACACGGTCGTCGGGGATGCCAACGGCGCGAGCGTACGATCCCTCGATCGCTCCAGCGACGACCCCGAGCGTCGCCTCTGGCGAATCGCGGACGTTCGCGTAGCTATGCAGGTTGAGCGGGTTGCCAACGGGCACGATGAATCCCTCGCCAACCGAATAGGTAGGCTCGGAGAAGGCGACCTGCGCACAACGCTCAGGCCTGATGTACATGCCGGCGGCAATCACATCGAAGCGGCCCGCCTGCAGACCGGGTATGAGGGATCCGAACTCGGTCAGCGCGCCTTCGATCGCATCTATGCCCATCCGAGCAAAGACGACACGCGCGATCTCTGGCGCCTCGCCGGTGACACGCCCGGTGGCCGTATCCCTGAAGGCGAAAGGCGCTTCGTTGGCGTAGCCCACACGTACGGTCCCCGCCTCACGCAATCGCTCGAGCGTCGGCCGCTCGTCGGACGTGGCGCAAGACAATGAGGCCACGCAGGCGCCGAGGCTGACAAGCCCAAGGACGAGGGCCCGCATCACGCGTGAGGCCGGAACTCGAGAGCCTCGGCCAGAACACGGCTGGCGATGTGCTCAGGGCGAGGCGCCAATCCACAAAATGGCTCCTGCAGCCGGTTCTCGACGCTGTTGTAGACGAAGAAGACGTTCCGGCGCGGATAGGGCGTGATGTTGCTGTTCGAGCCATGCATCGTGTTGCAGTCAAAGAACACGGCCGTGCCCGCTGGGCCGACCGGCGCGGCGATCCCACCCCGATCGGTGAGAGCTCTGAGGCTCTCGGGATCCGGAACGCCGTACTCCTGCTTCCGCAGCGACTGCTTGTAGTGGTCCGCGGGCGTCTGGCCCACGCATGACACGTAGCGGTGGTGGGAACGAGGAATCAGCATGAGCGGTCCGTTGAAGGGATAGTTCTCCGTCAACGCCAGTGACACGCTCAGTGCGCGCATCCTGGGCATACCGTCTTCGACGTGCCATGTCTCGAAATCGGAGTGCCAGTAGAACTCCTTGCCCGAGAAACCAGGCTTCAGGTTCACGCGCGACTGGTGCATATAGACGCCGCCGCCAAGAATCTGGCGTGCCGCGTCCAGGAGCCTGAGATCTCGAGCGAGACGGCCGAACAGCGGGTGACGCTGATGGACCTGGAAGACCGACCGCACCGCATGACTCCCCGGCTCGACGATCGTCCCCTCCATCCCTTGTATCTCCGGCGAACCGGTCCAGGCGAGGATCTCAGAGTCCAGCTGTTCGATCTCCTGCGGGTCGAACAGCGAGGGAATCGCGAGAAATCCGTTTTCCGCGTACGAGGCCAGTTGCGCACTGGTCAGCGGCCCCGGCGTGTCCGGCGTGCCGTAGACCACCGGATCGATCCGGTCAATGAACTCTGGGTGGTCCCCTCGACGTGACGGATAGACGTCTTCAAGCACCGGCATCGGAACGCCCTCCTCCCCTTGCTGCGCTCACGCCCTTGTCGCAGATCGCTTCGGCGTCCAACGGATACGCACCGGACGCATCGTGGACTTCCTTGCCCTTCAACGGCGGATTGAACACGCATACCGTGCGCATCGTCGTCGTGGCGCGGAGGACGTGCTTGTCGTGTCGGTCGAGCGCGTACATGGTCCCGGGCTTGATGGGGTGAACCGCGTCACTCTCGAGTTCCTGGACTTCACCTTCACCGGCGATACACAGGACCGCCTCCAGATGGTTCTGGTACCACATCGGCGTCGTCGTGCCCGCCCGGATGGTGGTGACGTGGAGGGAGAAGCCCATACCATCGGATTCGAGGAGCAGCCTGATGCTTTCCCAGTTCTCGGTAGTGACCCGTCGCTCGCTCTGCCTCGCCGAGCGTAGCGCCCTCACGATCATTGGCCGACTCCGACCGGACGCTCACACGCGAACTCGGCGATCGCGAGCCGCGCGCAGGTCTTGAGGATATGCAGTCCTTCCCGCAACTGTTCGTTCGAGATCGTCAGGGGGCTCAAGCACTTGACCACATCTCCGTCGGAGCCAGACCGCTCGATGACCAGCCCGTCGTCGAAGGCCTTGGAGCAGATCAGCGCCGCGAGATCACTGTCGCCACAGTCGAGGCCCTGCATCATCCCCCTACCGCGCACCGAACCGGCGAATCCATTATCGTCGGCGATCTCGTTCAGCGCGTTCGCCACGAGACGGCCCTTCCGCTCCACCTCGTGCGTCAGGTCTTCGTCTTGCCAGTATTCGTCGATTGCCGCCCGGGCGGTGACGAATGCGAGATTGTGGCCGCGGAAAGTACCGTTGTGCTCGCCTGGCTTCCACGTGTCCAGATCCGGCCTCATCAGCGTTACCGAAAACGGTAGACCGTAGCCACTGAGGGATTTCGACAACGTGACGATATCCGGCATGATGCCGGCCTCCTCGAAACTGAAGAACGGTCCCGTTCGTCCGCATCCGGCCTGAATGTCATCCACGATCAACAGGATGTCGTGAGTGCGGCAGACGCTCTCAAGCGACCGAAGCCAGTCAAAGCTCGCCACGTTGACGCCTCCCTCGCCCTGGACCGTTTCCACGATGACCGCAGCCGGCAGGTCGGTTCCACTGCCCGTGTCCTGCAGCACCTGCTCCAGGTAGGTCGTCGTGTCGACATCTGGGCCGAGATACCCGTCGTAGGGGAGAAACGTCACACCGGTTGGCGTCACACCAGCTGCGCTGCGATAGTGGTTGTTCGCCGTAGCAGCCACGGCGCCGAGCGTGACGCCGTGAAAGGCCTTCGTGAACGCGATGATCGAACTGCGCCCTGTGGTGTTTCGGGCGATCTTCAACGCCGCCTCGACCGCATTGGCGCCGGTCGGCCCGGTGAACTGCACCTTGTAGCGCAGTCGGCGTGGGAGCAGAATCGAATTCTCGAACGCCTCGAGAAACTGCTCCTTGGCCTCCGTGGCCATGTCCAGCCCATGCACGATCCCGTCGGATGCGATGTAGTCGAGGAGCCGTTCCTTCAGCAACGGGTTGTTGTGCCCGTAGTTGAGAGTGCCGGCGCCGCTCAGGAAGTCGATGTAGCTCTTCCCGCGTGCATCGACGAGCGTGGAGCCGGACGCACTCACGAACACCGTTGGGAAGTCGCGGCAGTAGCTGCGGACATTGGACTCGAGTCTCTCAATGACAGTCATCGATTCACTTCACCTCTGTTTCTCGTGTTGTTGAGCGGACCAATCCGCAATAGCTGCTCCTCTTCGTGTTCGTGGCCGTTGTCTCCGAAGTCTTCTCTCTGGAACAACGCTGTTTCGATGCAGTCGGCATGGCGAGCCCTGGCGAAGGAGCGAAACATCGCCCGTGACGGCGCATTGGAAGGCGTTACGGTGGTCTCGAGAAAGGAAACCCCGCTGCACGCCGGCCGATTCAGTAGTTCGTGTAAGAGGCGGGTCCCGACGCCCTGGCCCCGCGCCTGCCGACTGACGGCGACCTGCCAGACAAAGAGGACCGACCTATCGTCCGGCTTGAGGTAGCCGCTTATGAATCCGAGAAGCGATCCGCTTGCTTCACCGACGGCGCACGTCTCGTAGAAGTGAGAGCACAGCAGAAGGTATGCGTATGGCGAGTTGAGATCCAGCGGCTTGCACGATTCCACCAGCGCGTGCACCGACGCCGCGTCCGCGACGCGTGGACGCCGGTAGAGCGCCTCGATCGAGGTCTGACGAGTGGGTCGAGGTACGGGATGACTGGCCATACGGTTCGCGACTTCGGCGGAACACGGACGAATCGTGTTCTTGAGGCTCAGCCCGCGACAAAACGCAGGGCATATCACGCTCGAAGCAACTGGTCGGTCAGAATACCCCGCGGCCAGCACGACGGAAGGCCAAAGGGTGGAACTGCCGTGCGGGTCTTACCCTAGAGGATAGGCGAGGAGATGTCAATTTCGTGTATAATGGAGGGTTTCAAGTATGGACCCGGCTATTTTTTGGCAGAGTCTATCGCAATCTGAATCGCTCGCCACAGGGCCGTCAACGGTACGCGATAGGGCGCAATCGCAACGAGCGCCACGCGGTGGTTGCCGGCCCTGAGGAACGGCCGCTACGGTTCGAGCGACGCCAAGTAGGCTGAGATGTCCACGATATCCCGCTCAGTCAGCCTCTCGACCACGCCCGTCATCAAGGTCGCGAAGGCACCGTTCCGCACGCCGCGCTGGAAATCCATCAGCTGCCGCGCGGAGTAGATCGGCGAGCGTCCGGCCAGGGCCGGCGTGTCACCAACGCCCTTGAGATCGGTCCCATGGCAGACCGAACATTGCACGGTCTTCCCTCCCCCAGTGCCCACCAGATCCGCTCCCCGCGTGACCGCGCCGAGCGGGACGTAGGCCACAAAGCCGCTGTGGGAATCACGGAGTTCGGCTCGCTCGGAGTTCTCGGGAATCTCGATGATCCGGTCGCCGATGGGCTCGGTTCCGCCATCTGGCGTCGCATGCCGCATGTTGCCGGCGCCGACGAACGTCTGTGGCACGGTGTTCGACTCCACCACGCGAATCCACTTCGTGGCCTGGAGCGCGCTGAAGTACTCCGCCGCCTCTCGAACTTCCTCGTCGGTCGCCGCTCCGGCAATCATGATCATGCTGGCCGATCTGGCGGCAACCGAACTCTTTCGCCGTCCCTCCTTGAAGTCGGACATCTGCTGCACGATGTAGTTGGCCGACAGCCCCGCCAGCCCAGACGACTCAGGGTGTCCAAGGCCGTGCGGCATGTGACACTGCGCGCATGCCCGGACCGCTGGTCTTCGACCGTGCGCCACGGTCGGCGGCATCGGCGGATGCTCACCGGGATACCAGTCCGGTGGATTGAACGCGTCATTGATCTCGGTCTGCGTGAACATCCTGTCACTGCCAGGGACCCGAAATTTCTGCCCATCATCCGCCGGGCGCTCGAAGCCAGGGTCCATCACGGGATAGGCCCATGCCGGCGGATCTGCCACCTGCCCTCGGATGTTGGACGTCAGCAGGAAGGGGAGGATCAAGACACCCGCCACGCCGGCCAGCTGCCGTATCAGTCGCATCATCTCGGCCCCACAGTCTCCGGATGCGAGAATGACACCCCGCAGCCGGTTCGCGTGCACAGTGTGTCGAGTCCGACTCTCGACGTCAAGGTCGACCATCGCCGGCACCTCAGATCCACCCATGCGAGCGACACCGCCGGTCAAACGCCAGGCGGGAGCTCAGCCCGATGTAGCCGCTGGACGACGACTCTCGTTGTGAGCCGCCGCCATAGACGGACGCGGCGAGTTGGCCGGACAGCATGTGCCACTGCTCGTGCCCAGAGGCGAGAGCGCCGAGCTAACGGACCGTGGCCAGGACGCCGTGCAGGTAGTTGAACTCGATCTTCGAGGGTTCCGCCGGTAGCGGGATCTCGATTTCGACGGTGTCGGCATCGACCCACACCCGATGCGCGATGGGTTGTCGGATCATCGAGAAGATCACGAGCGTTGTCGGAATCCCGCCCTCTGGAGCCGTCGGCGAGCTCCCTCAAGCGAATTTCTGTGTCGTCGGTGAACCAGAAGACGAACCGATCGAACGGCTCATCGAGAAAATCATCGTCGTCGAGGAACTTTTCCAGCTGCTGGTGTTCGACGCCATCAGGGGGGTAGGCTCTGACGACGCCGTCGCCAAGAAACACGGCGATCGCAGGATCGCTGTCGAGGGGAGCGAGGAGATACAAGTCGCCGTCGGTCAGCTCGAACTCGAAACGATCGACGGTGAGCCGCTGGTTCTGGATGCGTCCGGCTGGCGTGAGATCGCCCTCAACAATGGCCGTGGACAACGGTGGCGGTCCCAGGCTGGCACGGGCACCCTGACCCTCGGGTGCGACCGCGTAGACCAGGACACCCAGGGCAACCAGCGCCACGCTGGTGGGAGTCCGACGTGGTGAATGCATACGTCGCAGCATGGGGACGTGCACGGATCAGTACCCGGAATCGACGACCTGTCCAGGGTTGCGCTTCGCCTGGGCACAGGCGCTATTCGCAATGGTCCAGCCGTGAGTACCGATGGGATCGTGTCACAATCTCAGGCATGCGTGAAAAGTCGAACCGTGTGAGATCGCACAGGTGCCGAGGTAAACGCTTGTCGCCGCGAACCGTATTAGGTGCCGGGTAGTTGCGTTGCACGGTTAGACTCATCATTCTTGGAGCCCTGGTCCTGACGCTCGCGGATGGTTCGGCGGCCAACGCCCAAGCATCCCAGGAAGACGGCCGCAAGCAGGCCCACGCCATGCGCGTGTCTGACGGTTCCATTCGTGTGGACGGCAGGCTCGACGATGACGCGTGGCGTGAGGTGCCGATGATGACGGACTTCGTCCAGAAGGAGCCCGTCGAAGGCGTCGAGCCCACCGACCGGATGGAAGTGCGCATCGCCTACGACGACTCGGCGCTCTATGTCGGCGCGCGACTCTTCTCCAGCGCTCCCATTCAGGCGCCGATGAGCCGCCGTGACCCCGGTGACCAGGCCGAGTTCGTGCTGGTCTCGCTTGACACCTACCTGGACCGACGGACCGCCTCGAGCTTCGGCGTTACGGCGTCCGGCGTGCGGATTGACCGGTACCACGCCACCGATGACACCCGCGCTGACTCGGGTTTCGATCCCGTTTGGGAGGCCCAAACCAGTATGGATGACGAGGGCTGGTCGGCCGAGCTCTGGATACCGTTCTCCCAGCTCCGATTCAATGAACGCGATCCACAGGTGTGGGGTCTGAATGTCCAACGGTGGATCCCATCCCTCAACGAGTCGGTGTACTGGGAAATGGTGCCCCGCACCGAGCAGGGCTGGGCGTCGCGTTTCGGTGATCTGCGAGGTCTCGACGGTATCCGGCCAAGGCAGCGGATCGAGCTGGTACCCTACGTGACGAGCGCGTCCCAGCTGATCGGCGACCGCGACCTCGCGGATCCATTCCTCGGCGCCGCCAATCTGAGCGCCGGCGCCGGACTCGACGCCAAGATTGGAATCGGGTCCAGCCTCACGCTCGACGCCACCGTGAACCCGGATTTCGGCCAGGTGGAGGCCGACCCGGCCGAGGTGAACCTGTCGGCGTTCGAGTCCTTCTTCCAGGAACGAAGGCCGTTCTTCAGCGAGGGTAGCAGCCTCCTGACCGGCGGCGGTGGCGGGAATTTCAACGGCCAGGCCAATACGTTCTTCTACTCCCGCCGCATCGGCGCGGCCCCCCCAGGTGACGCCGATGGCGAGTTCGTCGACGAACCCGCCGCCACTACGATCCTGGGGGCCGCCAAGCTGACCGGGCGTTTACCCTCGGGTCTGTCGGTTGGCGCGCTCGCGGCCGTCACCAGCGAGGAAACGGCGCGGACGTTCGACAGTCCCTCCGCCTTCGGCAGCGTACGGGTCGCTCCGCAAGTGACCTACGCGTTGACCCGTCTGCAACAGGAGTTCGGTGAACCGGGTTCGTCGGCCGGGCTGTTGGCGACGGTGGTACATCGGGGCCTCGACAACTCCGACCCTTTGACCAGGGAACTCACTCGTAACGCGTTTGGCCTGAATGGCGACACGACGATCCGTTTCAAGGACGGCGAGTATCAACTCTCCGCCGACGCGGGAATGAGTTACGTCGGTGGAACTGCCGACGCCATCGCGGAGGTGCAGCGATCCAGTGCGCGCTACTTCAACCGTCCCGATGCCGACTACGTCACCTACGACCCTCTCAGAACCTCGTTGCTGGGCGCGAGAGCCAACATCGACGTGCAGCGTAGGCAGGGCCGCCATTGGCTCTGGGACGCGGGTGCCGGCATGGTATCGCCCGGCTTCGAAACCAATGACATGGGACGGCTGAATCAGGCCGACCAGGTAAGCCTCAATGGGCGACTTCGGTACCGGGAAACGGTACCAGGGCGATTCTGGCGCAACTACCAGATCGGGCTCAATACCAACCACAACCTGAACTACGCATTCGATCGCCAGGGTGGAGGCGTGGGGTTCAACGGAAATATCGAATGGTCGAACTTCTGGTCATCATCCGCCAATGTCAGCCTTTTCGTCCGAAAGCAGAACATGCGGCTGACCCGCGGCGGACCAACGATGCAGCAGACTCGGGCATGGCAAACGCGCGCCAATATCCAGAGTCCAGATTCTGGAAGAACCCGTGTCCGGCTGCAGATCGAACATCGCGACGACGAGGACGGCGGGTTCCAGCTCGGTCTGAAGCCGCAGTTCACGATGCAGCCCGGCTCGCAGTGGCAGCTCTCGATTGAACCAAACTATGCTCGGAACATCGACACCCAACAGTACTTCGACACCGTGGAGGGCAACGGGCCGGCGGCGACCTTCGGCAACCGCTATGTATTTGGACGCCTCGATCAGTCAACCTATTCCACCGCGATTCGGCTGGACTACACGTTCAAACCCGATCTCACGCTGCAGCTCTACGCCGAACCGTTTTCGTCCAGCGGTAGCTACACCGACATCGGTGAACTGGCCGCGCCGCGCACCAGGCAACGGCGGTCGTACGGGACCGACGGTACGACGCTGACCCGTCTGGCCGACGGCAGCTATGAAGTGACAGACGGGGACTCGATCTTCCAACTGGACAACAAGAACTTCAACGTACAGTCCTTCCGCAGCAATCTGGTGCTCCGATGGGAATGGCGACCGGGCAGCACGCTATTCGTCGTCTGGGCCCAGGACCGATCCGCAGAAACGGACAGCGGGACACCGACGACGCCTGGGCAGATGTTCCGCTCGCTGGGAGTCACTGGCGACAACTTCTTCGCCATCAAGACCAGCTTCTGGTTCTCGCCGTAGGCTCCACCAGCGCCGCGCCGACGCGCTCGAAGAACTCGACAGAGGTCCTCCAGGGGTTCGGAGGGCACCCCGGAGGGACAACACGCGATGCGGGCTGCGCCTCGTCCCCCCAGGGAAAGAAATTGGCTAGGACCTACGGAAGGTTCTCCTGTATCCAGTTGTGAATGAACGCGGCGATGGTGTCGCTGTTCCTCTCGAGCATCATCATGTGTCCGTTTCCGTTGATGCCGACGTCTTCCAGTCGGATGAAGTCGCTCTCAACGCCCGCTTGGTTCAGCCATTTCGGGATACAGGGATCGTAGACGCGATGGTACGTGCCGTTGCCGGAGATCGCGAGTACCTTGATGTCCTGAAAGTTCACGAGCTTTCGCGCGGGCTCGACCTGCATCCAACAGCGGACCTCGTCGGGCCGATCGGACGTCTCCTCGAGGCGCACGTTCAACTCTGACGGGCTGCTGATGGCGGGATCGAACCGAAACGGGTTGGTGGTGAGGCCCCAGGAGTTCGGGCGTCTCTCGCCCGGCTCAACCGTGGCGGTGTTCGCGCCGCCGATCTGCGGCCCTCCCGGCTCAACCGTGACGATGCCGCGCACCAGGTCGGGTCGCCGCTCGGCCACGTCCCAGCCCACGCCGCCACCCTGCGAGTGGGTCAGCAGGATCACAGGAACGCCGAGGGTATCGAGCAGGTCGACTGCGGCGTCGCGTGCCAAGTCCGTGCTGGCATCGGCGAAGTGTACCTGCGACTTGTTGAAGGTGTCGAAGACCGGGTCGCCCACCTTGCCAGTGCCGGGCCATTGGGTGTGCTGGTTCTTCAGCGGGAAGTCGCCCTTCTCGGCCACATTGGTCCAGATCTCCTCGAGTTGTTCGGCCGTGCGAATGCCGATGTCGCCGTCATACCCCGGCACGTACGCAGAGCGGCCGCGGGCCGGGTAATCGACCATGTAGAGAACGTAGCCCTGCTCGAGCAGGTAGTAGGCCCAACCGCGACGTCCGTCCGGGGTCTGCTGCCAGTCGACGCCGGTCTGGCCGTTGCCGTGAAAGAACACGATGGGGTACGGCTGCCGGATCTGCTTTGGCACCCAGACATCCATGTACATCGCGCCGCGCATGATCTTCTCGCCCGCGCGGTCACCATGGAAGGCCGCCTGCGCTTCCACGTACTCGCCGCCGGAGTAGGAGAAGGCCTTGCTCGCCAGGTGCTCGGTCGAAAAGGTGGGGATCGTGGCCGGGGGCATCGCCTTCGAGGGATCTGGCGCCCCTTCGAGGGTGTTCTTGCGAAGCCAGTCGTCGACGAACGCGATGATCTGGTCACTGTTCAGCTCGAGCATCATCTCGTGGCCATTGCCGTTCATGCCGACATCTTCCAGCCGGACAAAGTCCACTTTGCCCCCCGCCTGGTTCATCCACTTGGGCGGGCAGGCGTCGCCGACGCGGTGATAGCCTCCATTGCCAGAGATGTTCAGAACCGGGATGTTCTGGAAATGAACGAGCTTTCGCACCGGCTCGGTCTGCAGTACGCACGGTTCCTCGCCCGGCCGCTCGCCTTCCGCCTCGGTGTAGGTGTTCAACTCGGAAGCGGCGCTGATCGGCGGGTCGTAGGTGAGCAGTTGGCGGTGCACGCCGCCGCCAGGTTCGGCGGTGACGATGCCGCGAACTAGGGCCGGCCGGTCATCGGCGACCTGCAGGCTCACGTTGCCGCCCTGTGAGTGCGAGAACAGGATCACCGGGGTGCCGATCGCGTCGAGGAGCTCGACGGTCGCCGTGCGCGCCAGCGAGACGGCGGTCTGGGCGAATTCGACCTGGCTCTTGACGAAGGTGTCGAAGGTCGGGTCGCCCATCTTGCCCGAGCCCTGCCACTGTGTGTGATTGTCCTTGAGGTAGTAGTCACTCCGCTCGGCGACGTTGGTCCAGATTTCTTCCAGCTGATCGGCGGTACGTATGCCGATGTCCCCGTCGTGTCCGGGCACGTAGGCGGAGCGACCGCGCGTCGGGTAGTCCATCATGTAGAGGACATAACCCTGCGCGAGTAGATAGTAGGCCCAGCCTGGACGTCCGTCAGGGGTCTGCATCCAGTCCACCGCCGTCTGCCCGTTGCCGTGAAAGAACACGATGGGGTACGGCTGGCGGATTTCCGTCGGCACCCACACATCGACGTACATCGCGCCGCGCATGATCTTCTCGCCCGCCCTTCGGCCGAATGAGGCCGGCGCCTCGACGTACTCGCCGCCGGCGTAGTAGAAGGCCTGGCGCCCGAGATTCACGGTAGAAAAAGTGGGGATCGCCTTCGGTGGCGTCGCCTTGAGTGCGGTTTGTGACGTGCTCTGCGCGAACGTGCCGTGGCCACCGCCCATCAGGATGGCCAGGAGCGCTGGCGCGACGAACAAGCTCTTTCGCTTCATCGAATCACCCTCCACATGTCGCCGGTTCACAATCGACCGCCGCGGACCGACTTTCGATCTACGTACTAGACGGCGACGCTAACCCATTGTCAACGACAAGATACAGAAATTTGAGCACCCCCTGAGACAGAATCGCCACTGCAACCCCCACGGCTGATGCGTGACCACCACGGGCCACCTCAAAGACTCACTTTGCAGAGCCCCGGCCGGGGAAGGCCCTCATTTTCGACATGTACTTCGGGTTACATGATCTCCGCCCCACCGACTCGCGCTTCGTCTGGGAGTCCCGAACCGATTGGCCACGCGTCAGTCGAGTCCCCAGGCAGGGAGTTCTCCCGGAAGAACATGCGCCACGGCGCCGAATGATCGAACCAGGGTTTCGCAGTGACGAGCGGCCAGCCTCTTTGAGAGCGTCCGGCATCATTGGAAGCACGGAAGCCCAAGGTGAGGGTCGGCCCGGAGCGCTTTGCGGTTTGCCTCAACGAACACCAGGAAACGCGATCCACGGGCCACGATGGTACCCGCCTCGCGGTAATGATCCGCCAGGTGTCGTGCCAGTAGCGGATAGACATTCAAGAACTCCGCCTCGAAACGGGCGGCATCGGCGAGGATGATTGGGACCGACTGTGACGCGAGGCGAGCCATGGCCCGCCGTTGCTCGCTTTCAGACGCATATCGCCCGAGGGCAACCGTGCCTTGGCCAGCCGCAAAGCGACGCCTGGCAAACACCGCAATTTCGGGTGCCTCGGCCGCCACGAGCAGGTAGTCGTCCGGGTTGGTGCATTCGGCGACGTACCGAGCCGCGACAAGCGTGCCACTCGCGTCGCCGTCTTGCCATTCCACGGGCGGAAGCCGCAACAGCCTCTTCCGCACCTCCGAAAACTGGCGCGCGACGCGTTGCGGCGATTCGGTGAACCCGCCGTCATCGAGCGTATGTTGCACATCCACGAACACCCAGGACGCGCCCAGGACGAACATCAGGACGACGAGCGGCAACAGCATCGCCAGGCGGCGTACGGACGGACGGGTGATGGCCTCCAGAGCGCCAACGCTCCACGCCCCCAGAACCACCACTGGAACTACGGCGTCGCCGAGCCGCGATGTCAGGTTGTCTCTGAGGAGGAACACGTTGGCGACGACAGCCATCGCGAGCACGCCCGCGGCGCACCCGCGATCCTCGGGTGACAGCGGCGACCCGGACCGAAACACACGCCAGGCCAGCACGATCGCCGTCACCACGAGAACCGCCCAGAAGGCGTAGTAAGAAAGCAGGACCAGGCTGTCGCTGTTCAGCGGTGTCAACTGGGCAAGAAGGGAGGCCTCAGGATCGGTTCGTCCTGCCTCGATCGCCGTCGTAGCCAGGTTGTTGCGCAGATAGGTGGGAATCCCTTCGTACGCCTGCACCCAGGCAGCCGAGGGCACGAGGCACAGGACTGTCAGGCCGACATACAGACCGACCCGGCGTCCCATCGCTGACCAGGAGCCGGCATCCAGGGCAATGAGGCCCGCGATCACGCCGACACCCACGTAGACGCCCAGGTCGTGACGAAACAGCACCGCGCCTGCGGTCGCCAGGGCGGCGAATCCAATTCGCCATGCGGTGGGACGATGGGTCGCCATTCGGATCGCGACCACGCCAAGCGCCAGCATCAGGACCTTGGGATAGCTGTACAAGGGCGGTTCCATGGCGATAACCACTGCCGTCGCAAGCAGCGCCACGGACCATCGCTTGGCAAGATCGAGAACCAACAGAAAGACGAAGGCGGCCGTTAGTGCGAGTGCGCCGATCGTCATGTAGGCTTCCGCCAGCAGCGTACGACCGAACAGCTGTTGCGCCCACGCGGGCACAGCATAGCTGAGCGCTGGCCAGGCGCCGCGCATTTCGGCGTCGGCGAAATCGCGAAGCGGCTGCTCTCCGCGCAAGAGCATCTCAGCCCGCATCAGCTGAGCGAAATGGTCGTTGGTGAATCCGCCGAGTGAGCCGTCGAGCGAGTTGAAGCGATAGCCGAAGGCCAGGATTGCGATGCCTCCGGCGCCGAGCGCCGCGAGAGCGAGGCGACGCCGCCCCCACCATGACCGGCTACTCTCCGTCATCGGAAGCCTGCATCCACGGCTGAGTCTACAAGAACAAACAGCGACGGGCACCTGCGAACCTGAGGAACCGTCGCCCGCCATCGGTGGCGACTATCCAGGCACTTGCGCTGCTCTCCGCCTCCACACCCGGGCATCCTCGACCACGGATGCGAGATACGGACGCATGATCGGCAAACCCATCACGGGCGGCAGGAGCCCCCGCGAGGAGATCAGGACGCCCATGGCCGCCGCAAGCTCTGGAGTCGTATAGCCAGCCAGCAATACGACGAGCGCCACGTCTCGAGCGCCGAGGCCCGCGAAGGTGAACGGTAGCTGTCCAGCCATGAGGGCTACGGCCGAAAGGCTCACACTCACGGTGAACGGGATTCCCAGCCCGAGCGCCACCGTGAAGAGCCACAACTGAAAGAGGTGAGTCAGCCAGAGTACAAGCGAGTAGGAGACAATCCACCGACGTCGGCCCCTGAGGAGCCGCAGTAGACTGGACCAGCCTGTGACCAGTTCATGGAGCTTCCGCAGGCGTCGATCGGGCAGCATGCATGTCATCGTCTGGACGAGCAGAGCGGCTCGTTCCGACGAGATGAGCACAGCGCAGAGGGCGCCGACGCCGCCGATCACGTACCAGAAGCCTGCCCCGAGGCCTAGCGCCTGCGGTCTCCCGACGAGCCATCCCAGCACACACCACGAAATGAGGCCAAACAGGTCACACAGACGCTCGTAAACGACAATCGCCACCGCGACGGCGGCGGGGATGTGGCTTCGGGTGGACACAAAGTAGCTCTTCACGAGGTCGCCGGTCTTCGCCGGGAGAAACACATTGAGCGTCGACGCGACAAGGGTGAGACGCAGCGCCTCGCCGACGCCCACCAGCGCGCGAGACGGTGTGACCCAGTAGAAACGAACCGCCCGCAAGAATGTGATAGGCAGAATCATGCCAACCGAAACCACGAGCCAGGTCTTGTCGGCCTTGAGCAGGGCGTCCAGCACGAGGCCAACGTGCACACGGCTGTAGAGAACGACGAGCAGGGTGGCACTCACCAGGACGCTGAGCGCGGTGGCAGGACGCGCCCAGACCCGGCGAATCAGCGGGACGTCCGGTGGGGGCTCACGCATATCGATGTTCACCTCAGGCACAACGTGCCTTCTCCGGTGGCTCACTGATCAAGCGCTCGAGCGCCAGACGCACCTCGGCGCCGACCTCGACCTGGGGCCGCAAGTATGCGGCGTCGTACCGGCGAAACCGGTCGACCCAACCGTCGGCAAAAAACGCCTTGAAGGCCTCGGGCGACACGTCCCGAACCGATTGCACGGAGGGAAACACGATGCGCGCGGCGACAAAGCCGTACATGTCGGAATGGCTATCCGGGTAGAGTCCGAGCCTCCTGACGGCGACCGTCGGGATGCCGAGCTTGAGTACGGGCAGGTGGACGTTGCTGTTCTCGTCGGCAATCACCCAGTCGCACTGGCGCGCCACGTCCGACAACGTAGCGGTCACCGGCGATTCCTCGAGTGCCGACAGGTCGCCAAAGGATTGGAGGCGACGGGCGGTATCAAGTCGGCTGGGGTGCCAGCGAATCACAATACGCGCGGCGCAGAAGCGCTCACGACAATCAGCGACGATCGCAGCCAGCGTTGTCCAGGAAAGCGCCTTCGGGGTGAAGATGCCAATCACCGGATTTGGCCGCTCGAATCGTCCTGGGTCGAGTGGCGCAGACTCGCCTTCGATTCCGGCGAGCATGACGTCACCTTTGATGGGGCCTGTCCTCCTGCGAGCCTGAACCGCTGCCGCGCCTTCGAGGATCGAGAGGCTGAAGTCGAGGGCGGGGGAGAAAGGCGTCGGATATGCATGCGATACGAATACGCGCGGTATGCCCACCGCCTGTGCCGCCGCCGCAAGACCGACTTCCTCCGGGTTCGAATCGCTGGAAACAAGCACAGCTCCCGGACGGGAGCTGATCAGCATGCCCTTGGTCCGCGCGTACCAGGCAATCGCTGCGGCCACCCGGCACGCCACCAGGAAACCATGCCTCCGATCGACCGTCCGGACCACGTCGAGCGCGCGCAGGTAACCGTGCCACGATCGTGGTGACGCCAGGTCCGACACGCCGACAGCGACTGTTCGGAGCCTGGTTTTCGTCCGAACACAGCTCACCTGGTCCTGTTCCATCCATCCCGCGACACGCTGGATCTGACGCCGAGCGTTGACGTGCTTGGCGGCTGCCAGAATCAGCGCGCTGCCGTTGCCCGGCGGCGCGATACGCGTGACGTAGGCGAACCCGTAGCTGGCACTGAGCAGGGCGGACGCCCAGGTCCCCTTTGCGAGTCCGTGCATCCGGTAGGCCAACCTGACTATCAGGCGTGCCTGCATCAGGTTGGCAAAGAGCACCTGCCTCGCAGGATCGGAGTCGGCTCTGACAACGATCCGAATCGCGCGAAAGAGAATGTGATTCACGTATGAGGCAAGCCCCAGAGGGCACTTATCCTACATCGACACCACCGAACCCACGCTGCTCGAGTACGCACGGTCCTCTCTAAGACTCAGGTGGGAGGCGACTCGACGGGGAGCGCAGCGTTCGCGGCCCTGTGGCCGCTCTCCACGGCTCCTTCGATCGTCGCGGGGAGCCCGGTGTCGGTCCAATCTCCTGCGAGAAACAACCCGGGCACCGCGGTCTCGACCGACGGGCGCGGTGGTTGCCCTGGCGCGACCGAAAACGTCGCCCGCTTCTCGCGCACGACCACCCCTCGGGTCATCGCGGCGGCACGGGCCGGCGGCAGTGCTCCACGCACCTCCTTCAGCGCCAGGTCGATGAGTTCCCGGTTGCTCCATCCCACAACGCTCGCCGCGCCGCTCGACACGAGCGACAGGTGCGATGCGCGCTCACCAAAGACAGTCCGCTTGTCGAACACCCACTGCATGGTCCTGCCGGGCAGCCCGACAAGCATCTGATCGGTAACGACACGATCGAACCAGAGGTTGACGGTGACGATCGGAGACGCGTCAGTGTGGGCAGCGGCATCGAGGACGGCGGCAAGCGGCGCGTGATGTCCGGCAAATACGTTACCCAGCGCATACCAGGGAGCCGCGCAGATGACAGTAGGGGCACGCAGACGACGATCGCCGACCGTCACCGTCGGGGCATTCCCGCTTATGTCGATGCACGCGACGGCTCCTGTCTCCACAGCGCCTCCCGACCGTTCGATATAGTCGCGCGCAGGCAACGCGTACAGCTCGTCGAGCGGTTTCAAGGGCAAGACCAACGATGCGCTGCGAGGATCGGACCCGAACACTCGCGCCAGGACTGCAAGAAAGGTCGCAGCGGCGGCGACGTCGACCGACTGGTTGAGGCCTGCGACCGCGAGCGGCTCCCACAACAGCTCGATCAGCCTGGGCGTCTGGCCGTGTTCGACCAACCACTTGCGGACTGTCTCCGTTTCGGGCGATCCAGGCTCCTCGCCGAACCGAACTGGATTGTTGGAGGCGGCTGACGGACATGAGGACCCAGACCGCGCCGCCATCGAGGAGGCAACGGGCACGCTGCCGGGCGAGCCTGAGGACCTCACCTTCTCAGATCGCATTAGATCGCTGATGGCACGGCGCAGCCGCAGCACCGCGACTCGGTCGCGCCAGCCGAGCGCGCTCCATGTCATTAGACCAGCCAGGAGGTGAAAGGGCGAAGGTAACGCGGGACACTTCAATCGCGACCGTCGCCCATCGCGGTCGATGGAGTCAATGGAGAGATGTGGCTGCACCAGTACGTCCGACTCGGTGCCGATGCGTCGAAGAAAGCGAAACGTCTCATGGTAACAGCCAAACATGACGTGCTGCCCGTTGTCCACGCGATCGCCCGTGACCGGGTCGGTAAATGCCGTCGCCCGTCCCCCAAGCGTCGGCCGGGCCTCGAGCACGAGTACCCGCGACCCGCGCTCGGCAAGTGCGGTGGCAGCGCTCAGCCCGGCAAAGCCGGCGCCAATCACGATGGCGTCTGGATTCACGGCGACGACAGGAGTGACTTGGCCCAAATGCGAAGCGCAATCAGCGCCCGATGCGGGCGAGGCACACGAATGCGCTGGTGAAACACATCGTAGTCAGCGCGTTCGATCCGCTGGAGTATCTCGAAATAGATACCGCTCATGATCTCGGCGGCGACGAGGCTCCTCACATCAGTCGATGGTAAGCATCTGGCCGCCCGCTGATAGTAGTCTCGCGCTCGGGAGCTTTCGAACTCAAGCAAGGCGCGGACTTCAGGAGTCACAGTTCCTTCACGCAGCGCCCCCTCAGACACGCCGAAGCGCGCCAGATCCTCGGTCGGCAGGTAGATGCGTCCGCGCTCGAGATCCCCAGCCACGTCACGGATGATATTGGTCAACTGGAGCGCCACTCCGAGGTTCGTGGCGTACTCTCGCGCCTTCGGATCGCGATACCCGAAGATTTCGACACAGATGAGACCGACCGCGGAGGCGACGCGGTGGCAGTATTCCGCCAGCGCGTCAAAGGTCTGGTAGCGGGCGCACGTCAGATCCATCGCCACGCCGTCGATGACATCCTCGAACGGCGCTCTCGGCAGACCAAGCTCGCGAACATGGCGTCGCAACGCCTTGCCCTGCGCAGTCACGGGGCCCGACGCGCCACTCTCGTAGCAGGCCCCGAGCTCGTCCCGCCATGCCTCGAGTTGTGCCTCGGCACGGGTCGCCATGCCGGGGCCAGGCGCCACCTCGTCCACCGCGTCATCGACGGCGCGGCAAAAATCCCACACGGCCACGACGGCGTTGCGCTTTCGCGACGGAAGCACAACAAACGAATAGTAGAAATTCGTGTCTCGACTCATGACGATCGGTACGCGAGTGGCACGCGAACGGTGGACCAGGTCAGCAACTTCCAGGCGATCCACGGTGCATCCCCAATCGCGAGCGTGGGGCGGCGACTGACAACGTCGAAGCGGGACGAGGCAAGGCGATCGAGAATTCGCATGCCACCGAGCCAGGTCGCGCGAAGCTCGTACTTGAGCCGGCCGGGAACCCGGTCACAGAGCGGCCTTCCCGCCTCGAACAACTGGCGAGTCCCGCCGACGGCCGCGCCGAGCGCCTTCTCCCAGGCCGGCACCATGGCCAACGCGGAAAGATCCTCCTCGCGAGCACCGTGGGTCCGCTGTTCCTCCCGAGGCAGATAGATCCGGCCGCGGTCGTAGTCCATCTTGAAGTCCTGCCAGAAGTTCGTCAGCTGCAGGCCCGTGCAGATGGCGTCCGACCACGCGTCCATCTCGGCGTCACTGTGTCCGGCTATGCGGAGGACGAGTCGTCCGACCGGATTCGCCGACCTTCGACAATAGTCGAGCAGATCGGTCCAGGTGGCGTAGCGCGTCACCGTGACGTCCTGCTGGAAGGCGCTGATGAGATCCTCAAAGAGCACAACCGGGAGTGCGCAGGTCCGGATGCTCGCGCCGAGCGCGAGAAAGATGGCGTGGGTGTGTGCAGGCTCGCCTTCGCGCAGCCGCGACTCCGGCTCGCCACCAGAGGCAGCTTGTCTGAGTCGCGCCAGCCAGCCGCCCAAGAGGGCCAAACGCTCCTCGGCGCCTCGCTGCCCCTCGTCGGCAAAGTCGTCAGCCGCCCTGGCGAACGCATACACGGCCGCCACGTGGGGCCGCATATGGCGAGGCAATAGAAGCGACCCGACGGGGAAATTCTCGTAGTGCTGGCGAACGTCCCGCGCGCACGAGGCGTATGCGGCCGCAAGGCGGGTATCGTCAGGCACAACGTTCTACCACTCGACCTCTGGTGTTGCCGCTCTGTGATTCACTACCCGCGCCATGACAAATAGGAGATCAGAGAGTCGGTTCAGGTAGACGACCACGATGGGTGAGACAGCCTCGGCACCGAGGCCAATCACGCGGCGCTCCGCACGCCGGCACACTGTTCGAGCCAGGTGAAGCATCGCGCCAGCCGGTGAACCGCCCGGGAGAACGAACTTTCGCAACGGAGGCAACTCCATCTCCAGTTGGTCGATCAAGCGCTCGAGCCGGACGACCTGGACGTCCGTGACCGCGGCCTTGGATACACGGTCGGCGATTCGATCGGACGGATCCGCAAGCCGGGCTCCAACAGCGAAGAGATCCCGCTGAATAGCCTCGAGTGCCGCGGACAGATCGGAGCCAACTCCCTGCGTACGTGCGACGCCGAGACAGCTGTTCAGCTCGTCGACCTCCCCATAGGCATCGACGCGGGGATCGGCCTTGGAGATTCGTACCTTGCCGGATAGCGAGGTCTGGCCGGTATCGCCCGTCTTGGTGTAGATCCTCACGCGTGGAATTATAGGTGGGATGTCCACCTCGGCTCTGCCCGCCCCTCGGTCGCGTCAGCGCTTTCGTCGCACGCTGCTGGCGTGGTACCGCAAGAACGGGCGGAACCTCCCCTGGCGTTACACGGCCGACCCATATCACATCCTGGTTTCCGAAATGATGTTGCAGCAGACGCAGGTCGACCGAGTGCTGCCGAAGTACCACGAGTGGCTCGGCAAGTACCCATCCCTCGGCACGCTCGCTGCCGCACCAGACGACGAGGTTGCCGACACGTGGCGACCACTCGGTTACAACATCCGACCCCGCCGACTGCACGCGATCGCCCGCGAGTCGGTTGCGCGCTACGGCGGCGCGCTCCCGTCAGACGAGGACACGCTACTCTCGTTCAAGGGCATCGGCGCGTACACGGCGGGCGCCATCCGAAGCTTTGCCTTCGGGCAGCGAGCCGCGATTCTCGACACCAACGTCGCGCGCGTGCTCTTTCGTGTTTTCGTGGGCCAAGGCGACGCCAAAGCACACGCCATGCGGCGTCGGCTCTGGAAGATATCGGAAGTGGTGTTGCCCTACAAACACGTTTTCGACTTCAATCAGGCACTCATGGACATGGGCGCAATGGTGTGCGTCGCGAGGAGGCCGAGGTGCGAGGTCTGCCCTGTGGCAAAGATGTGCCGCTCGTATCCCTGGAAAGGGTCGCGATAGCGTGGAACCATCACCGCGAGCGATGACGGTTGTGGCAGCGGTTATCGAGGCTGACGGCCGCTTCCTGCTGACACGACGACAGGCTGGAGTGCATCTAGCTGGTTTGTGGGAGTTCCCCGGCGGCAAGATCGACTCAGGCGAGACGTCCCGCGAAGCTCTCGTGCGTGAACTCCGCGAAGAGCTTGGCGCCGATGTCGTGGTGGGCACCCTGATGTTCGGGACGACTCACACCTACCCAAACCGGACGGTCGAACTATCCTTCTACCGATGCTCGCTCAAGGACACACCCCAGCCACTACTTGGACAGGAGATGCGATGGGTGCCGCGGGACGAACTGGCGTCGTTGGAATTTCCACCAGCCGACGCCGAGTTCATCTCCCTGCTCACCGGAGCGGGCGATGGCTAACGACGGCGGATGCGCGGCCGAGCGCAGTATCGACAGCTACGCCGGTACCCGGGGCAACGAAGTCGCGATGGACGTAGCCGAGCGCGATCATACCGAACCGGGATGAATGTGCCGCGCTCGTGACAACGCCGATGTGTTTGTCGCCAGCAAATATCCTTGCGCCCGCTTCCGGCGCTCCACCTTCGACCACCAGCGCCACGAGCCGCTTCGCGACCTTGCCGTGCCCCCGGTGCAGGACGCGAATAATGACTTCCTGTCCGACGTAGCAGCCCTTCGTGAGCGAGATGGCTCGGTCCTCGATTCCGGCTTCGAGCGGAATCGTTTCGTAGGTCATATCAATGCCGAAGACCGGATACCCAGCCTCGATTCGCACCACCTCGAGCGCAGTCTGCCCTGCTTCGACGGCCCCGGCGGCAACCAGCCCTCGTCGCAGATCCGCCGAGCGCGCCGGCTCCACGTACGCGCAGAATCCTGGAACGCCGAGCTGGCTGACCCGCGCGACGACCAGCGGCGCACCCTCGAAGGCGGCTCGCGAGTTGTGGTATTCCGGCCACGACGCCAGTCCTGTTGCCCCGCTGAGCACCTGTTCGAGCATTGCCGGCACCGCCGGCCCATGCACCCACACAGCTTCCAGCTCTTTGGACAAGTCCGCGAACTGGACGTCCTCGCTGAACCGAAACTGATCGAGCCGTTGCATCATGGCTGGCAGCTCAGCGGCTGGCACGTCCAGCAGGATCATGTCCCCCGACTCGAATAGATGAATGTCGGTGAGCATCCGGCCCTGCGGGGTCAACCACGCGGCGTAGCAGCCCGAGCCAGCCGTGAGGACCTGAATGTCGTTGGTGAGCAGGCCCTGCAAGTAGACGGCCCGGTCACCGCCCGTCACGCCGATGGCATTCCTCGCCGAGATAGCCCCGATCGCGGCCGTTTTCTTGATTGCCTCGTACTGTTCAGTCGTCGTCATAGAAGCCCCGATGGGGCTGGACGCCTGCTGGCGCCCAACTGTAGGCGGTCTCGGGAACACCTGATACGATCGCCCTTGATGTCTCTTCGACATTGTATCTGCGCATTGATACTGCTCCTGACGGTTCCGGTCACGGCGAGGCAGGAACCACCGTCGACGACCTACGGCTACACCGTCTTTGTCGGGGGTACCCTGGTCGGCCGAGAGGACGTAACGGTCCAGACGACCGCGGACGGGATCACGATACGCGGACGAGGCCGCCTTTCGGGCTCGGTGAACGTCGTCATCGAACGCGCAGAGGTGCGTTATCGGAAGAACTGGACACCCGAAATCTTCGAGCTCGACGCCACGGTGGACGGTGGGAGCACGGGGCTACAGACGTTGTTCGATGGCAACACTGCGGTCACCCGCGGCAACGACGGAAGTCAGCAGATCGATCGCACTGACACGATCGCTTCCCCGTCCCAGACGGTGATACTGCCCAACGTGTTTTTCGGCTC
>Ga0326597_10001915_pt1 | contig 32159 bp, 27 predicted proteins | sample RVTome_12_FD_203789 | JGI IMG/M metagenome (GOLD analysis project Ga0326597, IMG submission 203789) | Soil microbial communities from uranium-contaminated site in the Upper Colorado River Basin, Wyoming, United States - RVT100D185 | ecosystem: Environmental > Terrestrial > Soil > Contaminated >...
ATTCGCTGCTGATGGCGTTCGCTTTCATATTCCCGGGCCAGGGAAGCCAGCATGTCGGCATGGGCCGCGAGCTCGCCGATGCGTTCGCCGCCGCCAGGGACGTCTTCACCGAGGTCGACGACGCCCTGTCCCGGCACCTGTCGGCGCTGATGTGGGAGGGCCCTGAAGCCGACCTTCAGCTGACCGAGAACACCCAGCCCGCGCTGATGACCGTCTCGCTCGCGGCGATGCGGGTGCTCGAGCGCGAGGCCGGCGTCGCGGTCACCCGGGCGAGGTTCGTCGCCGGCCATTCGCTCGGCGAATATTCCGCGCTCGCCGCCGCCGGCGCGCTTGGCCTCGCCGAGACTGCGCGCCTCCTGCGCCGTCGCGGCCGCGCGATGCAGGAGGCGGTCCCGGTCGGCGCCGGCGCGATGTCGGCGCTGATCGGCGTCGACATCGACACCGCCCGCGATCTCGCCCGGCGCGCGTCCGAGGCCTGTGGCGGCGCGGTCTGCGCGCCCGCCAACGACAACGCGCCGGGCCAGGTGGTAATCTCGGGCGCCCGCGAGGCGGTCGACAAGGCGATCGAACTTGCCCCGGCGGCCGGCGTGCGGCGAGCCATTCTCCTGCCCGTGAGCGCGCCGTTCCACTGCGCGCTGATGGAGCCGGCGGCCCGTGTGATGCGCGCGGCGCTGGGCCCGACGGTGCTGCGCCCGCCCGCCGTCGCCATGGTGTCGAACGTGACCGCGGCGCCGGTGCTCGAGCCGGCCGAGATCGCCGAGCTTCTGGTCGAGCAGGTGACCGCGATGGTGCGCTGGCGCGAATGCGTTCTGGCGATGGCTGGCGCCGGCATCGAGTCGGTCTATGAGATCGGGGCCGGCAAGGTGCTTTGCGGACTTGCGCGCCGGGCCAGCCCCGGACTTCGGACCATGTCGGTCGGGGCCCCGCGCGATATCGAAGTGCTGGCCGCCGCGCTCGGCTGACCGGCGAACGGAGGCGGCAGACCCATGTTTTCGCTGGAGGGAAGAACGGCGCTGGTGACCGGGGCGACCGGCGGGATCGGCGCCGCCATTGCGCGCGCGCTTGGCGCCGCCGGCGCCCGGCTCGCCATATCCGGCACGAGGCGCGAGCGCCTCGACGAGGTCGCCGGCGAGCTCGGCGCGAGCGCGGTGCCGCTCCCGTGCGACCTTTCCGACCGGGACGCGGTCGAGGCGCTGGTTCCCGCCGCCGAGGAGGCCCTCGGCCGGCTCGACATCCTGGTCAACAATGCCGGCATCACCCGCGACAACCTGTTCGTGCGCATGCGCGACGCGGACTGGGACGATGTCTTGCGGCTCAACCTGACCGCGGCGTTCCGGCTCGCGCGCGCGGCCGCGCGCGGCATGATGCAGCGCCGGCACGGCCGCATCATCTCGATCGCCTCGATCGTCGGCGTCACCGGCAACCCGGGACAAGCCAACTACGCCGCGGCCAAGGCCGGCATGATCGCGATGAGCAAGTCGCTCGCGCTCGAGCTCGCCACCAGGGGCGTCACCGCCAACTGCATCGCGCCGGGAATGATCGACACCGAGATGATCGCGCGCCTGCCCGACAAGCAGCGCGCCGCGATCGCCGAGCGCATTCCCGCCCGCCGGCTCGGCACACCCGGGGACGTCGCCGCCGGCGTCGTCTACCTCGCCAGCGACGAGGCGGCCTACGTCACCGGTCAGACGCTGCATGTGAACGGGGGCCTTGCCATGGTCTAGCAGTCTGTCGGATTTCAGCGAGCGCGGCCCGGCGCGGTCTGGAAATCAAACGCTCCAGGTGGCGCGAGAGGGGGCTTTTGCACAGCTTTTGCGCGCGGCCGGACCAGTTGGCCTCCAGTTTTAAAGTGTGTTAGGAAGCGGCGCAGACGGACCTGAGCAGGCCATCTGTCGCTCATCGCGCCGGTCGTACCGCGCTTTGAACCCGCCGCAGACCAAGCAGCTCTTCTGTGAGACGATGCAATTCGGACGACACGACTGGGGTAGGAAAATATGAGCGATATTGCCGAACGGGTGAAGAAGATCGTGGTTGAGCATCTCGGCGTCGAGGCCGACAAGGTCAATGACAAGGCGAGCTTTATCGATGATCTCGGCGCCGACAGCCTCGATACCGTCGAGCTCGTGATGGCCTTCGAGGAGGAATTCGGCTGCGAAATTCCCGACGACGCCGCCGAGACCATCCTGACCGTCGGCGACGCGGTGAAGTTCCTGGAACAGCAGCAGTCCTGACGGCACCCTGCCGGCGCGATGCGTCCGGCCCGGACTCCGGCCATGCCGATCTGCTGCGGACCTGATCAATGAGACGTGTCGTCATCACCGGACTGGGACTCGTCACACCGCTTGGGGTGGGAGCGGAGACGGTCTGGGATCGTCTGATCAACTCGGAATCCGGAATCCGGAGCATCGGGTCGTTCGACGTCTCGGCGCTGTCGGTCCGGATCGCCGGCCAGTTGCCGCGCGGCGATGGCAGCAACGGCACCTACAATCCCGACCTCTACATGGTTCCGAAGGAGCAGCGCAAGGTCGACGAGTTCATCCCGTTCGCCATCGCCGCCGCCGACGAGGCGCTCGAAGATGCCGGCTGGCATCCCGCGAGCTATGACGACCAGACCCGGACCGGGGTCATGTTCGGATCGGGTGTCGGCGGGCTTCAGGGGATCGAGCAGACCGCGCTGCTGATGGCCGAGAAGGGGCCGCGCCGGATCAGCCCGTTCTTCATTCCCGGCCGCCTGATCAACCTGGCTGCCGGCCAGATCTCGATCCGCCACCAGTTGCGCGGGCCCAACCACGCGGTGGTGACGGCCTGCTCGACCGGCGCCCACGCCATTGGTGACGCCTCGCGGCTGATCGCCCTCGACGATGCCGACGTGATGGTGGCCGGCGGCACCGAGTCGCCGGTGTTTCCGCTGGCGATCGCCGGTTTCGCCGCGTGCCGGGCGCTGGCGACCAGCTACAACGACCGGCCGTGCGAGGCCTCGCGCCCGTTCGATGTCGGGCGCGATGGCTTTGTCATGAGCGAGGGAGCCGGCGCGGTGGTCCTGGAGGAACTGGGGCACGCCCGCGCCCGCGGCGCCACGATCTATGCCGAGGTGATCGGCTATGGTCTGTCGGGCGATGCCTATCACGTCACCGCGCCGGCGGCCGACGGCGACGGCGCCTACCGCGCCATGGCCGCGGCGCTGAAGCGCGCGGGCCTCGCGCCGTCGGACATCGACTACATCAACGCCCATGGCACCTCGACGCCGATGGGCGATGAAATCGAGCTCAAGGCCGTCGAGCGGCTGTTCGGAAACGCGGTCAACGGCCTTGCGATGTCGTCCACCAAGTCGGCCGTCGGCCACATGCTGGGCGCGGCCGGCGCGGTCGAGGCGGTGTTCTCGGTTCTCGCCATCCGCGACAATGTTGCGCCGCCCACGCTGAACCTGGAGGAGCCCTGTGTCGACACCGCCATCGATCTCGTGGCGAAGCACTCGCAGGAACGCAAGATCAGCACGGTGCTGACCAACTCGTTCGGCTTCGGCGGCACCAATGCCTCGTTGATCTTGTCGCAGGCCGCGGTCTGAGGCACGCTGGCCCGCGGACTGCAAGAGCCGGACATGACGAATTCGGACGATTCGCCGCCCCGCGCGGGCGGCCCAGGGAGGCGTTGGCTGCCGGCGGTCGGCCGTGACCGGCCACCCGCGTCCGAACCGGTCCTGCCGCGGCCGCCGGGCGCGGTCCAGCCTCCCGCTCGCCAGCGCCGCGTCGATTCGATCCGCCGCCCGACAAGCCCCGCCGAGGCGCTCGAGCCCAAGCCCGCCCCCGGCCCGGTCGACGCGCGTTCGCGATCATTCAGGAGGACACGCGCCATGAGGCGAGACGGCCGCGGCGGCTTTGCCCGCTTCGTCTACTTCTTCATGTCCCTCATCGTGGTCGTTGCCATCGTCGTCGGCACGCTCCTGCTGTTCGCCTGGCAGAGCTTCGAGGCGCCGGGACCGCTCCAGCGCCAGGTCGTGGTCGACATCCGCCCGCGGACCGGCCTGGCCGAAATCGCCGAGCAGCTCCAGCGCGAGAACATCATCGAGGACGAGTTCGTGTTCATGGGCGGGGTGATCCTCAACAACCTCAACAAGGACCTGAAGGCGGGCGAGTTCGCGATCCCGCCGCGCGCCTCGATGCGCGACGTCATGGAAATCATCGTCGAGGGCAAGGCGATCCTTTATGCGATCACCATTCCCGAGGGCTGGACCAGCTACCAGATCGTGGACAAGATCAACGCCGATCCGATCCTCACCGGCGACCCGGTCCCGGTTCCGACCGAGGGCGTGCTGCTGCCGGAGACCTATTCGGTCCAGCGCGGGACCGACCGGTCCGAGGTCATCGCCCAGATGCGCGACGCCCACAACCGGCTGATGGAGCGGCTGTGGGCGCAGCGGGCCGCTGATCTGCCGTTCTCCACCAGGCAGGAGGCGGTCATCCTCGCCTCGATCGTGGAAAAGGAGACCGCCAGGCCCGAGGAGCGCCCGGTGGTCGCGAGCGTGTTCGTGAACCGCCTGCGCCGCGGCATGCGGCTGCAGTCCGACCCGACCATCATCTATGGCATCACCCGCGGCAAGGATCCGCTCGACCGTCCGATCCAGCAGAGCGACATCGACCAGCAGACGCCCTACAACACCTATCAGGTGAGCGGACTGCCGCCGACGCCGATCGCCAATCCCGGCCAGGCCTCGCTCGAGGCGACGCTCGAGCCGGCGAAGACCGACTATGTGTTCTTCGTCGCCGACGGCACCGGCGGCCACGTGTTCGCGTCGAGTCTCGCCGAGCACACCCGCAATGTCGCGCGCTGGCGGGTCATCGAGCGCGACCGCGCCGCCGAGGACAAGGCCGTCGGGCAGGCCGCGGCCGAGGCCGGCGGCACCGGCGCGATCGTCGAGACCGAGACCGGCGATCTTCCGCTGCCCGGGCAGTAGGGTGCCGCCCGCCGGCGCCAACGCGGCCGGCCGAACGGGCTCGGCCCGGGCGCGGGACGCGGGCCGGTTTCAATGGCCCTCTTCGGCGAGGTATCGAGACCGGGCCACGACCAGCCTCAGGCTTTCCTTGTTGCGGTTCCGGCGACTCGCTAGGGTTCACCCGATCGGGAATTCAATTCACCGCCTTGGCGCGATGGGGGGCATGGGACTGACCAGCATGACCGGGTTCGCCGCGTCCGGCGGCGAGGTCGACGGAATCGACTGGCGGTGGGACCTGAGAACGCTCAACGGGCGCGGCCTCGACATGCGCGTGCGCGTGCCGCCGGGGTTCGAGCATGTCGAGCCGGCCGCGCGCGAGCGGATCGCCAGGGTCGTCACCAGGGGCAATTGCCAGGCCAGTCTGCAGATACGCCGGTCGACGGCCGGTGCGGATCTGACCATCAACGAGGCCACGCTGGCGCGGGTGATGGAGCTCGTGGCCGCGATCCGCGCGCGGGGCGACATCGCGGCCCCGCGCGCCGACGGCGTTCTGGCGCTGAAGGGAGTGCTCGACGCTCCCGAGCCCGGCCAGAGCGGAGAATTGCGCGATGCCGCCACCGGCGCCATGATCGCCGGGCTCGAACAGGCGCTCGCCGATCTCGGTGAAGCGCGCCGGCGCGAGGGCGACGAGCTCGCGCGCAGCGTTCTTGCCCAGCTCGGCGAGATCACCGCGCTCGTTGACGCGATCGCCGCCCTGCCGACGCGGACCCGCGAGGCCCAGCTCGAGCGCCTGCGCGGACAGCTCGAGCGGCTGCTCGAGACCGGGATCGAGCTGTCTTCCGAGCGCCTCCAGCAGGAGGCGGCCCTGCTCGCCACCAAGGTCGACATCCGCGAGGAGATCGACCGCGTCAATGCCCATGTCGAGGCCGCCCGCGGCCTGATCGGAGCGGACGGGGCGGTCGGCCGCCGGCTCGATTTCCTGGCCCAGGAATTCAACCGCGAGGCGAACACGATCTGCGCCAAGTCGAGCGACATCGAGACCACCCGCCTCGGCCTCGAGCTCAAGGCGGTGATCGACCAGTTTCGCGAGCAGGTGCAGAACGTTGAGTAGCGGCCCGAGCCTCGTGGACGGCGCCCGGCGAGGCGTCCTGCTGGTCGTCTCCTCGCCCTCCGGCGCCGGCAAGACCTCGCTGACCCGGCGGCTGATCGAGACCGAGATCGGGATCGAGCTGTCGATCTCGGTCACCACCCGGGCGCCGAGGTCGACCGAGCGCGAGCGCCACGACTACCGGTTCATCTCGCTCGACAAATTCGCCGCGATGCGCGATACCGGCAAGCTGCTCGAATGGGCCGAGGTGTTCGGCAATTTCTACGGCACCCCGCGCGCGCCGGTCGAGGCGGCGCTGGCGGCGGGACGCGACGTCCTGTTCGACATCGACTGGCAGGGCGCCCGGCAGATCCGCGAGAGCGCCCCCGCCGACCTCGCGAGCGTCTTCATCCTGCCGCCGTCGGCGGGCGAGCTGAGGCACCGGCTGGAGACGCGGGCCGAGGACACGGCCGATGTCATCGCCCGGCGGCTTGCCGGCGCGGCGGCCGAGATCGTCCACTGGGACGAGTACGACTACGTGATCGTCAACGACGCGTTCGAGGTCGCGTTCGATCAGCTTCGCGCGATCCTGGTCGCCGAGCGCCTCAGGACCGGGCGCCGCTCGGTCATGGCGGCCGGGGTGGAGCGCCTGCGCCGGGACCTCACCGGCGGGGCCTAGAAGGCTTTCCGCTCGCGGAATCGGTCCTGCCTAACCACGTTCGATGAATTGCGCCATCCGCACATAGGCCTCGACCGGCACCTGCTCGGCCCTGAGCGTGGGCTCGATCCCCGCCGCCCGGACCAGGCTCTCGACATCGCCGCCGACCGCCCTGAGGCTCGAGCGCAGCATCTTGCGCCGCTGGCCGAACGCGGCCGCCGTGACCTTTTCCAGCGTTGCCAGCGACGGCGCGTCGGCGGGCTCGGCCACCGGCGTGATCTCGACCACCGCAGAGGTCACCTTCGGCGGCGGGGTGAAGGCGCGCGGGTTGACGGTGAACAGCACCCGGCACCTCGCCCGCCACTGGCTGATCACCGACAGCCGCCCATAGGCGGAGCTGCCGGGCGCGGCGACGATGCGCCCGGCCACCTCGCGCTGGAACATCACCACCGCGCGCTCCCACCATGGCGGCCACGGCCGGGCCGAGAGCCAGCCGACGAGGAGCGGGGTCGCGATGTTGTAGGGCAGGTTGGCGATGATCCGCGCCGGCGCCGTCGCCAGCGCGCCGATGTCGGTCCGGAGCGCGTCGGCCTCGACGATCCGCAGCCTTCCCGGAAAGGCGGCCGCGATTTCCTCCAGCGCCGGGATGCATCGCCGGTCGCGTTCGATCGCGACGACGCGGCGCGCACCCTCGGCGAGAAGCGCCCGCGTCAGCCCGCCGGGCCCCGGACCGATTTCGACGATGTCGGTGCCGTCGGCCGGCCCGCCGGCGCGCGCGATCCGGCCGGTGAGATTGAGGTCGAGGAGGAAATTCTGCCCGAGCCCGCGGCGCGCGCCGAGCCGGTGGCGGCGAATGACCTCGGCGATGGGGGGAAGCCCGTCAGCCAAGCGCCCGGGCCGCGCCGCTGGCGCCGGACGCCTGGCCGGCGGCGAGCGCGAGGGCGGCGAGGAGGCTCGCCTCGCGCGCCCTGCCGGTGCCGGCGAGCGCGAACGCGGTTCCGTGATCGGGCGAGGTGCGCAGGAAAGCCAGCCCCAGCGTGACGTTGACCGCCTCGTCGAACGCCAGCGTCTTGACCGGGATCAGCGCCTGGTCGTGATACATGCAGATCGCCGCGTCGTAGGTGGCCCGCGCTTCGGCATGGAACATGGTGTCGGCCGAGACCGGTCCCCTGGCGTCGATCCCTTCGCCCGCGAGCTCGCTGACCGCGGGGCGGACGATCTCCTCGTCCTCGTGTCCCATCAGCCCGTCCTCGCCGGCATGGGGATTGAGGCCCGCGAACAGGAGGCGCGGCCGGGCGACGGCGAAATGGCGGATGAGCCCGTCCACGGTGATCCGCGCGATCCGGACGATCAGCTCGCGGGTGAGCGCCCCCGGCACGTCCCTGAGCGCGATATGGGTCGTCACCGGCACGGCCCTGAGCACCGGCGCCGCGAGCATCATCACCGGCTGCGGCGCGACGCCGCCCCGCCCGCTGAGCTCGGCCAGGAACTCGGTATGGCCGGGATGCGGAAATCCCGCGCGCGCGAGCACGCTCTTGGCGATCGGGTTGGTGACCACTGCCGAGGCCCTGCCGGCGAGCGTGAGCGCGACCGCCTCCTCGATCGCCCGGATGACCGCGGCGGCGGTCTCGCCCCGCGGCTCGCCCGGCACGACCTCGGGGCAGGGGACCGGCAGCACCGGGAGCGCGCCGGCGAAATGGGCAAGCGTCTCCTCGGGCGCGCCGATTTCGCGGATCGGGACCTCGAGCCCGAGGAGCTTGGCGCGCTCGGCCATCACCCGCCCGTCGCCGAGGACGAAGAATGGCCCGACGCCGTTACCGGCGCGCCCGGCCCAGGTGCTGAGCGTGATGTCCGGACCGATTCCGGCCGGCTCGCCCATCGTCAGCGCCGCCGGCAGCGCCGGCCGGCCGGGGGTGGACGGGCCGGTCACCGAAATTCGACCACCGCGTCCTGGCGCAGGTCGCGCAGATGGCGTGACGCCAGCATGCCGAGCTCCTGGTTGAGAAGCTGGCGTTCGGCGGACCGGCGCACCCCTCCGTCGGAGCGCCGGTCGCACACCGCATAGAGCTCGACCCCGGTCGCGGTGAGATTGGGCGGCGTCATCTGGCCGGATTTGGCCTGCAGCACCAGCGAGCGCGTCGGCTCCTGGAGGCTGTCGGCACTGACCTCGGGCATATCCTCGATGGTGATGCCGGCGGTGCGCTTCAACGCGAGCTGGTTGCGGCTGCAGTCGATGAACCGGTCGCGGATGTCCTCGGCCTCCTCCATGCGCCGGACATAGGCCGCATCGTCGCTCGGGTCGGCGACCGCGAGCACGATCCGCTGCAGAACGAACACCTCTTGCGCATCCTCGCCGCCGGTGGCGATGCCGCCCGCCGCTTCCTCGATGTCGGACTCGTCGATCGAGACCTGGCTGCGGTAGGTCCTGGCGATCACGCCGCCCCAGGCGAGCTGGGCCCGGATCTGGTTCTCCAGCGTCACGATATCGACCCCCTGGGTTCTCAGATACTGGCTGAACTGCGCGTGGGTCCGCTTGAGCGGCTGCAGCCGCTCGTCGATCGTCTTCAGGATCGTCTCCTGCGCGATATCGACCCCGACGCGCCGCGCCTCCTGCATCATCAGCGCTTCCTCGACCAGTTCCTTGAGCGCCCGCTTGCGCTGCTCCTCGGCCGACGCGCCGCGCACGGTCGCCTGGTAGAACTTGACCCGCTGGTCGACGTCCCACGCCGAGATCGGCTCGTCGTTGACGGTCGCGGCGATCCGGAACGATTGCGCAAGGCCGGTGCCGGCGCTTGCCACTGCGGCGGCGAGCGCCAGCACGCACACGATCGCGCCGAAGGTCCGCGCGGTGAGGGCGCGCGCGCCGGCGAGGTCGCCCGGGCCGCGGCGCCGGCCCCCGCCCTGGATTCCATGATGCAACATGTCCGTCACCATCGCGCCGGCAACCCGATCAGAACGGCTGGACCGCGTCGGACAGCGACTGGCTGATGCTCGCGCTTCCGAGCGATTTCAGCGTCACGGTCAGCCTCACCGACTGGTCCGGCTCGATATCGCGGTCGACGAAGAACGACTCCGAGAAGGTCAGATCGACCCCGAAGCATTCATCGTCATATTCGAGGCCGACATAGTCCCTGATGAAGGTGTCGGTGGCGATATTGTAGGTCGCGCCGCCGCTCAACTGCCAGTTGTCGTGCACCTGGTAGGAGGCGCCTCCGGCGATCTCCTCGCTGTCGGTGGCCGCGAGCTGGCTGGCGGTGGCATCGACGAAGGAATAGGCGCCGCGGACCGACACCGCGCCGTGTGTCAGCGCCAGGCTGAATTCATTGACGTTGGTCGTGAGGTCGTCCTCGTCGAGCCGCGCGCGCCAGCCGAGGCGCATGTCGGCGCTGCGGTAGCTGACCGACGCCACAAAGTCGGACGCATCCGAGGCAAGCCCGCTCGGCGCCGCGAAATTGTTGCTGCCGGCGATGTGGTAGGACTGGCCGAGCGCCGCCGTCGTGGTGCCGCCGAGGTGATCGGCCAGCGTGTAGCGGCCGCCGATGCTGGCCCGGGTTCCCTCCTGATAGCGGTCGATTCCGGAGAACTTGTCGGGCTCGAACAGGTTGGAGACCTCGTAGTTGACGCTGAGCGCATCCTCGTTGGCGACGTCCGGCAGATGCGACTCGTTGGCGCGGATGACGAACTGCGCGATCGGCTCGATCACATGGGTGCCCCAGGCGTCGGTTCGCGCCAGCGGGTAGCTTGCCTCGATGCCGGCGCTGGGCAGGAGCCGTCCGAACGAGGTGGCGCCGCGCGCGCCGCCCGCCACGGTCGGATCGGGCAGATTGTCGACCACGTAGACGTCGCCGCGCAGATTGAGGAACGGCGTGATCACATGGCCGCGCGATCCGGTGAAGCTGCGCTGCCAGTGCAGATCGCTCGACACCCGCGTCGAATCCGCGCCGGCATCGCGCGTCAGGCTGACGATCTCGGTGTCGAGCGAGAGCTCGCCATCGAGGACCGGGTCCTCGAAAATGAAATTGTGGTCGAGCGCGGGATGGACCGTCGGCGCCATCGAGTCGATGTCGCTCGCGAGCAGACCCTGGAAATGGTAACCCTTCACGGACATGTAGTTGCGCTCGGAGATGCCGGTCAGATGCACCTCGGAGACGAGGTCGGTGTCCGAGCCGAGGCCGTATCTCTCGAGATGGGTGTCATCCGTCGTCGCCGCCACATCCCAGCCGTAGCTCCACTGGTCGTTGATCGCGAACTCGCCGACCGACGCGATGCTGCCGCGGAAGGTCCTGTCGCCCGGCGGCGCGGTTGCCGGATCGGCCTGCCAGATGAAGGTCGGGCGGATCGAGTACGACCCGCTGGCGTGCGGCCGGTGGCGGAACGCGAAGTCGAACAGCGGTCCCTGCTTGGTGGTGATTAGCGGCGCGAAGGTGAGGTCGTAATTGGGCGCGAGATTGAAGAAATACGGCACCCGGATGCCGAATCCGTAAAAGTCGGACGATGCGAAGCTCGGGGTCAAAAACCCGGTCTTGCGCTTCACCGACGGGTCGGGGTGGGAGAAGTACGGCAGATAGAAAACCGGCACGCCGAACAATTCGAGCGTGACGTTCTCGTATTCGATGATCTGTTCGGTCTGGTCGTGGCGCACCCTGTCGGCCTTGAGCTGCCAGGTCAACGGCCGTTCGGGATGCTCGGCGCAGGGCTTGCAGGTGGTGTAGACGGCGCGGTCGAACTCGGTCACCGTGCCGCCGGTGCGGATGCCGCGCGCCGCGCCGATGCGCGCGTCGTTCGACAGGATCGCGGTCACCGAATAGATGAAGCCCTCGCGAAGCTGGTTCGAGAGCTCGATCTCGCCGGCCTTGACGTAGGTGCCGCTTTCCTCGGTGATGGTGATGTCGCCGAAAGCCACCACCGTGTCGTTGGCCCGGTTGTAGACGATCCGGTCGGCGCGGACCGTATAGGTTCCGTAGTAGACCGTGGCATTGCCGGTCGCGGTGACGGTCTCGGTCCGGCTGTCATAGGTCAGGCTGTCGGCCTCGAGCAGGACCTGGGCCTCTTCTTCCACCTTCGGCAGGACCGGCGCGGGGAACGATTCATCGACCTTGAATCCGGACTGGGCGTGTGCGTCGCGGGCCGCCGGGCCGGCCGCGAGACCGGCCACGAGGCCGGCCGCGAGCGCGATCACCGGCCCGGCCCGGCGCGCAGATGCGCCGCCGCGGCCCGCCGAAGGCCTGGCTCGTTCGCCGCTCACGCCGCTCGCGCCCTCCATCACCACCATCACCCGCGCCCCGTCCGCGGCCGCGGCGGCCGGGATGGAGCGCCCGGTGCCGGCCACCGCCGGCGCCGACTCATGAAGCTGCCGCCGCCAGCCCCTGCTGGAGACCGGCTCGGGCACGCCACACCTCCCCGTTCGCGCGCCGACCGGCGCCCGCCAGGCACAATCGTGAGCCCATCATTAGCAGCGATTTTTCTCAAGCACCAGAAAGGGATGGAAGAAACCGCGGACAATGGACGCGAATGCGCCTCCGTGACCGGACGCGGCGCCGCGCGCGACTCGTCGCCCGCCCGGCGGCGATCGCGCGAGGCGACCGCGCCGGCCCGGCGCGATCCACTTGCTGGGCGCCGCTTCTGGCACAAAACCATGCGTCCGGTTGCTCCGGCCGGATTCGAACTGCTGACATGGTCGATCATAGGGCCTCAATAATCTGCCAACAATGGCGAAGCCTTGTTCCGGCGCCCGCAAAGCCGCGTGATCGGTCGGTTTTGGCCGGGCGTTGCCGCTCGGCAACGAGCATCGCCGCCGGCACGCCGACGGCGGCCTCCGGGGCCGGACTTCAGCCGCCGGTCCGCCGGCGCGGCGGGGGAATCAGCAGCCGGGTGGCGACGAACAGCGGGTGCACGAGGACGATGTAGCCGATCGCGGTCATGATCGCGGCGCGAACGGCGGCGGGCAGCATGTCGAGCGTCACCCACTCCCAGACCGGAAAGGCGAGATTGAGGCTCTCGTAGAACGCCCCGAGCCCGGCCGAGGCCGCGAGAACGGCGCCGAGCGGGGCGAGCTCGCCATGCACCATCCGCGAGACCGGCCCGGCGCGGCCGAGCGCCAGCGCCGCGACCTCGGCGCCGGTCATCACCAGGGCGCCGATCGCGACCGCGCGCGCAAAGCCGTTCGCCGTCGCGGCGAGCGCAACGGCGCAGATCGCCGTCAGCGCCAGATGGTAGGCAAGCTCGCGGCCGAGACCCGAACCTCGCCGGCGCGGCGCGAGGTCGAGCGGCAGGAGCGCGAGGGTCGCCGCGGTCGCGCCGTAGGAGAGCGTCGCATTGACGGTGATGAACGCGGCGCCGAGCCGCGCATGGTAGCCGATCGCCGGCACGGCCATGTAAAACAGGACGAAGAAGACGAGGCCGAACGCCGAGCCGACCGCATAGGCGATGGCGAGCGCGCGGGCAAGATCGCCGGGGCGCGGGCGCTGCCACACGACGACGCCGGCGAGGAGGACGGTCTTGGCGAAGACGATGACGAGGAGGTTCGACATGGGATCCACGAGGCGTGGTGCCGGGACCTGGTTCCGCGGCCGGCCGATTTCACCCGAGGCGGGGGCCGGTTGTCGATGACCGAGATTCTGTTTTACCAGCTCGACGGCCAGCGCCTCGAGGCGGCGCTCGCGAAACTGCTCGAGCGCTGCCTCGAGCGCGGATGGCGGGCAGTGGTCGAAGCGACCTCGCGCGAACGCATCGAGGCGCTCGACGCCTATCTGTGGACCTACCGCGAGGAGGCGTTTCTCGCCCACGGCACATCCGGCGACCCCCATGCCGAATTGCAGCCGGTCTATCTGTGCGACGGCGCGGAAAATCCCAACCGGGCCGCGGTCCGGTTCTTCGTCGACGGCGCCGAATTTGCCGATCTCGCTCCTTACGAGCGCGCGGTCTACGTTTTCGACGGCCGCGACGACGCCGAGCGCGAGCTCGCCCGCTCGCGCTGGCGCGCGGTTTCGGGCGCCGGCCGCGACATCACCTACTGGAAGCAGGACGAGACGGGCCGCTGGGTGAAGCAGGGCTGAGTCCGGTGGACCCGCCTCGCCACGGCGCGCGCTACTTCTCGGCGATGATGCCGCGCTCGATCCCGGCGGCGATTGCAGCGACCAGGCTGTAGCAGATCCGGACCTCGCCCGGGGCCGGCAGGGCATCGGGCCGGTCGCAGTCGAGCGCCCTGATCGCGATCGGCTTTTCGGTCTTGATGGCGGTGGCGAGGAACGCGCCCACGTCGTCGAGGGTTCGCCCGGCCATCAGCACCGCGCGCGCGCTCGCCTTGGCGCCGGCGGCGGGAACCAGCTCCACCTCGCCTTGCCGCGCGCTCGCCTCGGCGCCCGCCCTGATCGGCGCCGCGATCTCGAGCCAGTGGTCGCGAAACCGCGCATAGGCCTGAGGGCAGGCCTCGACCTCGTTGACGGTGAGCCCGAGGGCGTCGAGATGGTCGGCGAACCTGTCCGGCGCGTAGCCGAAGATCAGGCATGAGATCGCGCGTGCACGCGCGAGCGCAAGTCCCTGATCGGCAAAGAGCCGCGCGATGTCCTGATCACCGCTCGCCTGCGCCGTCATCGCCGCCCGCGCCGCCCCGATCACGATGGCGTTGAGACTGCCGCCGCCGTCCTCCAGCGCCAGCAGGACCGCCAGGGTGTCGGCGGTCTCGGTCGGGTCGGCGCCGCCGATGCCGGCCGCTTCGACCACCTGGCGCATGGCGCCGCGCAGCGCCACCCACCCCGCGGTGTTGGCGGTCAGCGCGTGCGCGCGCTGCAGGTCGCCGGGTCCGAGCTGGGCGCTGGCCGGCGCGGCGAGGGCGAGGGCGAGGGCGAGGCCGAGGGCGGCGCTGGCCACGACGGCTCTCACAAGGCCGCGCGCCGGCCTCGGCCGGGGGACGATGGCCAGGCATGTCGACAACATCATGGGCCCGATCATGGCGCGGCGTCGCCGCGATTGCCATCATCTCCCGCCGCACGGCGCGCGGCTTCGTAGCTTTCGGCCGCCTCCAGCCATTCCTCCTCGGCCTCGGCCAGCGCTCTTGCCGCATGCGCGCGCTCACGCGCGAGGCGGGCGGCCGCGTCCGGTCCTGACCGATAGAGCGCGCCCTCGGCGAGCCGGCCGTCGACCCGGGCGATATCGCGCCTCAGGCGCTCGATCCGCTTCTCGGCGCCCTCGACCGCGCGCTTCAGGGGCGCGATCCGCGCCCGCTCCGCCGCCGCCCGGCGCCGGCGCTGGGCCGCGTCGCCGCCCTCGCCCGAGCCCTTGCCCTGCTGCGGGGATCGCGCCCGCTCCGAGACCCGGGCGCGGTAGTCGTCGAGATCGCCGTCGTAAGCGCGCACCGTCCCGTCCTCGACCAGCCACAGCCGGTCGGCGACGGTCTGGGTCAGATGGCGGTCATGGGAAATCAGGATCACCGCGCCCTCGTAGTCCGCGAGCGCCAGCGCCAGCGCCTCGCGGCTGTCGATGTCGAGGTGGTTGGTCGGCTCGTCGAGAATCAGCAGATGCGGCCGCGCCACGGTTGCGAGCGCGAGCAGGAGCCGAGCCTTCTCGCCGCCCGACAGCGACCCGGCCGGCGTGTCGGCCGCCCCGGCGGAGAACCCGGCAAATCCCAGCCGCGCCCGGACCTCGCTGTCGCGCGCGCCCGCCAGGAGGGGCCGCAGATGCTGGAACGGCGAGCGGTCGGCGCTCAGCTCGTCGAGCTGGTGCTGGGCGAAATAGCCGGCGATCATGCGCCGGTCGGCGCGCAGGGTTCCCGACAGCGGCGCGAGCCTGCCGGCCAGCAGCCTGGCGAGGGTGCTCTTGCCGTTGCCGTTGGCGCCGAGAAGGCCGATCCGGTCGTCGGGATCGAGCCTGAGAGTGATGTCCGTCAGCACCGGCGCGCCCGCCGCGTAGCCGGCCGAGACGTCCTCGAGGCGGACGAGCGGCGCCGGCAGGGGCTTTTCCGGGCTCGCGAACCGGAACGGCCGGATCCGGTCCTCGACGAGATCGGGGATCGCCTCCATCCGCGCCAGCGCCTTCAGCCGGCTCTGGGCCTGGCGCGCCTTGGTCGCCTTGGCGCGGAAGCGGGCGACGAACGCTTCCATGTGCCGGCGCGCCGCCTCCTGGCGCTTCTTCAGCCTGAGCTGGAGCGCCTGGCGCTCGCGGCGCTGGCGCTCGAACTCGTCGTAGCCGCCCGAATAGGTGATGAGCCTGGCCTGGTCGAGATGGATGATCGAGCCGACCGCGCCCGCGAGGAGGTCGCGGTCGTGGCTGACGATGATGACGGTGTGGCGGTAGCGCCTGAGATAGCCTTCGAGCCACATCGCGCCTTCAAGGTCGAGATAGTTGGTCGGCTCGTCGAGGAGCAGGAGGTCCGGCGCGCGGAACAGGAGCGCGGCGAGCGCGACCCGCATCCGCCAGCCGCCGGAGAAGCTCGAAAGCGGGCGTTGCTGGGCGCTCTCGTCGAAGCCGAGCCCGGCGAGGACGGACGCGGCGCGGGCCGGCGCGTCGTGGGCGCCGATGTCGGTCAGCCTGAGCTGGATCTCGGCGATGCGGTGGGGATCGCCCGCGCTTTCGGCCTCGGTGACGAGGCGCGCGCGCTCGGCGTCGGCGCCGAGGACGAAATCGATCAGCGGGCGCTGATCGCCCGGTGCCTCCTGGGCGACGCGGCCGATGCGCGCGTCGCGGGCAAGCTCGATCGTGCCCTCGTCGGCCACGAGCTCGCCGCTGATCAGCGCGAGCAGCGTCGTCTTGCCGGAACCGTTGCGGCCGACGAGCCCCACCTTGTGCCCGTCCGGGATCACGGCGCTGGCGCCGTCGAACAGCGTCCGGCCCTCGATCCGGTAGGTGAGATTGGCGATCTTCAGCATGGTGTCGGCGTCGGGCCCGATCGGTCGGAACGGCCTTCATGTAGCGCATCGCGTCGCGGCACAAAACCGCCGGGAGCCGCCGGCAAGGCCGAGGCGCGCGCTTGAAGGAGGTCCCGGCCGCCGCTATAAGCCGGGCCGCCGGGCGAGCCGGCCCGTCATCACCAGCAGGAAAGAGCGATCAGTGGCCAGCGAACGCACACTTTCGATCATCAAGCCGGACGCGACCCGGCGCAACATCACCGGCAAGATCATCGACCGGCTGGAATCGGCGGGCCTCAGGGTCGTCGCGCAAAAGCGCATCAGGCTGACGCGCGAGCGCGCCGAGGCATTCTATGCGGTCCACCGCGAGCGGCCGTTCTTTGACGGTCTGGTCTCGTTCATGACCTCCGGGCCGGTGGTGGTCCAGGTGCTGGAGGGCGAGAACGCGGTCCAGGCGAACCGCGAGGTGATGGGCGCGACCAATCCGGCCGACGCCGCCGTGGGCACGATCCGCAAGGACTTCGCCGAGACCATCGAGGCCAATTCGGTCCACGGATCGGACAGCGCCGACAACGCCAAGAGCGAGATCGCGTTCTTTTTCGCGCCGGACGAGATCGTGGGTTGAAGCCGGGTTGCGACCGGGCCCGATCGCCAAGAATGACCCCCACCCCGCCCTCCCCCTTTCAGGGGGAGGGATATTCTGGTGCATGCCAGAGACCAGGGTCTATCCCGAATTTCCGCGGCGGGAAGCTTTCACGGGGAGGAAAATCCCGAGTCGGGCCACAGACTTATCCCTCTTCCTTGAAGCGGGAGGCGAGGTGGGGTCAAGGGGCGGTCGCGGTGGTCCCGGCGCCGGCGGGCCGATCACTCCAGCTCCGGCGAGAACAGGGGCGCCGCCGCGCCGGTGCTCCGCGCGAACACTGTCCGCTCGCCTTCGACCCACGCGCGCCCGGACGCGACGAGGTCGAGCGCGTGGGGGTAGAGCCGGTGTTCGACCTCGAGCACCCGCGCGGCCAGGGTCCCGGCCGTGTCCGACGGCTCGACCGCGACCGCGGCCTGGGCGACGATCGGCCCTGAATCCATTTCCTCGCGCACGAAATGGACCGTGCAGCCGCTGATCCGGGTTCCGTCCGCGATCACCCGCTCATGGCTGTGAAGGCCCTTGTAGGCCGGCAGCAGCGAGGGGTGGATGTTGAGCTGGCGGTCGCGCCAGCGCTCGACGAAGGTGGCGGTGAGCAGGCGCCTGAACCCGGCGTTGCAGACGAGCTCCGCGTCCGCCTTCTCGAGCGCCGCGGTCATCGCCCGCTCGAACGCCGGCCGGTCGGCGAACGCCTTGTGGTCGATGACGCGGGCGGCGATTCCGGCCTCGCGCGCGAAGCCGAGCCCGGCCGCGTCCGGGCGGTTCGAGATGACGAGCACGATCTCGGCCGGGTAGGAGGGTCGCCCCGCCGCCTCGATCAGCGCCCTGAGATTGCTGCCGCGACCCGAGATCAGGACCCCGATCCGGCGCGCCTCGCTCAACGCGCCCACCAGGGAACGCCGTCGAGGATCACCCGTCCGCCGCCGTCCGCGGTCTCGATCGCGCCGAGCCGGAACGCATGCTCGCCCGCCGCCACGAAGGCACCGATCACCGCGTCGGCGGCTTCGGCCCCGACCACCGCGATGAGGCCGGCGCCGCAGTTGAAGGTCTCCAGCATGTCGCCAACCGCGATGGCGCCGGCCTCGGCCAGCCATCCGAACACCGCGCTTTCGGGCAGGGCCGCGAGGTCGACCCGGGCGGCCAGCGGTTCGGCGACCACGCGGGCGAGATTGCCGGGAATGCCGCCGCCGGTGATATGCGCCAGCGCCTTGACCGCGCCGGTTGCCGAGATCGCTTCGAGCGCGGCGCGGACATAGATCCGGGTCGGCGCCATCAGCGTCTCGCCGAGCCCCGTCTCGGGCGCGAACGGCGCCGGCCCGCCGAGATCGGCGCCGGCGCGTTCGATCACCTTGCGCACCAGCGAGAACCCGTTCGCATGGACGCCGCCGGAGGCGAGGCCGATCAGAATATCGCCCGGGCCGACGTCGGCGCGCGGGAGCAGCCGGCCGCGCTCGGCCGCGCCGACCGCGAACCCGGCGAGGTCGTACTCGCCCGGCAGGTACATGCCCGGCATTTCCGCCGTTTCGCCGCCGATGAGCGCGCATCCCGCCTGCCGGCAGCCCTCGGCGATGCCGGCCACCACCGTGCGCGCCAGTTCCGGCTCGAGATGCGCGGTCGCGAAATAATCGAGGAAGAACAGCGGCTCGGCGCCCTGGACGACGATGTCGTTGACGCACATGGCGACGAGGTCGATGCCGACCGTGTCGTGCCGGCCGGTGAGGCCGGCGAGCTTCAGCTTGGTGCCGACGCCGTCGGTCGCGGCGACCAGGATCGGGTCGCTGAAGCCGGCCGATCCGAGGTCGAACAGTCCGGCGAAACCGCCGATATCGGCATGGGCTCCGGGGCGCCTGGTCGAGGCCGCGAGCGGGCCGATGGCCTTGACAAACGCGTCCCCCGCAGCGATATCGACCCCGCTTTGACGATAGGTGAGCCGGTTCCGGCTCGCTGGGAAAGGCGTGTTAGGCATCAGATGGCCGCCGCCCGATGAAACTCTTGCTCTCCCGGCTTGGTAGTCGATCGCCGCGGGACGTTCAAGCGGCCGCCACGTTGCTGGCGCGGCGGCTCGGGGTTTGCCTCATCGTCGGCCTGGCGGCGGTTTGCGGCCAGCCGGCGCGGGCCGACATGTTCACCGTTTCCGGGATCGAGATCGCGGCCACCGCCGAATCCGCGGTCGATGCCAAGCAGGTCGCGATCGCCGAGGGACAGGCAAGGGCGTTCGCCCGCCTGGCGCGCCGGCTGATCGCGCCCGAGGAGGCGGGCCTGCTGGCGACCCCCGATCCCGAGACCCTGCAGTCGGTCGTCGCCGGCTACTCGCTCGACAACGAGCGCACCAGCGCGAGTGAGTACCTGGCCGAGCTGACGGTCCGCTTCAACGCCGATGCGATCGAGTTCCTGCTGTCGAAGAGCAACATCCGCCTTGCGGTCGAGCAGGCCCCGCCGGCGCTGATCGTTCCGGTGCTGTGGCGGGACGGCACCGCGACCATCTGGGGGCGGAGCAACCCGTGGCGCGCCACCTGGGAGCGGCTCGATCTCGATAACCGCCTGGTGCCGGCGCTGCTGCCGCTTGGCGACGCGGCCGACGAGCTGGCCGATCCCCAACGGCTGGCCGTCGCCGACCCGAGCGCGCTGGCGCTCCTTGCCGGCCGCTACGGCGTCGAACTCGCCCTCGTCGCCGTCGTCGCCTACGATCCCGGCCAGAACCGCATCGAGGCGGCGCTCGCGGGCACCGGCCCTTATGGCGCCATCGACCTGCGCGAGGTCGGAACCCTCGAGGAAGGCGGCGAGGAACAGGCGATGGCGGAGATCGCATCGGCGCTGCTTCAGCGCCTCGACGCGGAGTGGCGCCGGATCGCCCTGGCCGACCCCTCGCGCCTCGCGCGCCAGGAGGTCGCGATCGGGGTGCCGTTTTCCTCGCTCCAGGAATGGGTCGCGATTCGCGGCCGGCTCGAGACCGCGCCGGGGATCGACAGTGTCGATGTGCGCTCGCTGAACGCCGGCGAGGCGCGGATCGTGATCACCTATACCGGGGGCTTCAGGGAGCTTGCCGGCGCCCTCGAGCTTCAGGGGCTCTATCTTTATGACGACGGCGCCAACTGGGTGATCCGCACCAACTGAGCGGCGCAGAAAGGCTGAACGGCGGGCGTGAGCGTTCCCAACCTTCTCACACTCCTGCGCATGGTTCTGGTGCCGGTCGTGGTCTGGCTGATCATCAACGGCCACCACGCGGCCGCGTTCTGGCTGTTCCTCGTCGCCGCCGCCACCGATGCCATCGACGGCTTCCTCGCCAAGCATTTCGATCAGGCGACGCTGCTTGGCGCCTATCTCGATCCGGTGGCCGACAAGCTGCTCCTGGTCGGCGTTTTCGTGACCCTCGGCGTTGTCGGCGACCTTCCGTCCTGGCTGGTGGTCTTCGTCGTCAGCCGCGATGTGATGATCGTGATCGCGTTCGCCATCGCCTACCTCGTCGCCCGCCCGATCCGGGTGCGCCCGCTGCCGGTGAGCAAGGCCAACACGGCGGCCCAGATCATCCTCGCCGGCGGGGTTCTCGCCGACCTCGGTCTTGGGATCGATCTGCCGCAGAGCATTCGCTTGGGCGCGATCGTCATCGTCGCGGTCCTGACCGGGCTGTCCTGGGCCATATACTTCGCGGTGTGGGCGCGGCATCTCGCGGGCTCGCCCGCGACCGAGCCCGGGCCGCGCGAGAATGATTCGGGATCGGGGCGCATGGCGGCCGAGAGGTCGGACCGCGCGCGCCGGCCGGGGGCCTGATGACGGTGCAGCGCCAAATTCTCTACTGGACGGCCGGCATCGTCGGATTCGCCGCCGTTCTCTACCTGCTGCGCGGCGTCCTTCTGCCGTTCGTCGCCGGCCTCGTTCTGGCCTATCTGCTCGACCCGATGGCCGACCGGCTCGAGCGGATCGGGCTCGGCCGGGTCGCGGCGACCGGCATCATCGTCGGCGCCGCGGTGCTCGCTTTCGCCGCGGCGCTGGTGGTGCTGGTGCCGCTGCTCGGCGAGCAGCTTGCCCGCCTGGCCGCCCTCGTTCCGACCGCCGTGGCCGCGGTCGAGGCGCTGCTCGAGGACCCGAACAGCTGGCTGTCGCGGATCGTCGGCGACGAAATCAGCCTCGACGGCCAGATGACGGCGATCGTCAAGGAGGCGATTGGCTGGCTCGCCGCAGTATTCAGGTCGGTGTGGAGCGGCGGCATGGCTCTGCTCGGGGTGGTGTCGCTGTTCGTGGTCACGCCGGTGGTCGCGTTCTACCTGCTGGTCGACTGGGACCGGATGGTGGCCGATCTCGATGAATGGCTGCCGCGCGACCATGCCGCGACCATTCGCCGGCTCATGGCCGAGATCGACCGGGCGATGGCCGGCTTCCTGCGCGGCCAGGGGCTGGTATGCCTGATCCTCGCCGTCTTCTACTCGCTCGCCCTTTCACTCGCCGGCCTCAGCTTCGGCCTCCTGATCGGGGTTACCGCCGGCGCCGTCAGCTTCATTCCCTATGTCGGCTCGATCGTCGGCATGGTGCTCTCCGTCGGGATGGCGATCGGCCAGACCTGGCCCGCCGTCGACTGGCTGTTCGTCGGCGTGGTCGGGGCGATTTTCGCCGCCGGGCAGATGGCCGAGGGCAATTTCCTGTCGCCCCGCCTCATCGGCGCTAGCGTCGGGCTGCACCCGGTGGCGCTGATGTTCGCGCTGTTCGCGTTCGGCTATCTGTTCGGGTTCGTCGGCATGCTTCTGGCGGTTCCGGCCGCCGCCGCGATCGGCGTCGTCCTGCGGTTCCTGCTCGGCCAGTATCTGCACAGCAGCCTTTATCTGGGAAGCGGCCGATCGCGCTCGCGCGGGCCGGGCGGGGACGCAGCGGGAGACAAGTGATGACGAGCGAGCCGCCGGCGGGGCGCGCGTCCCAGCTCATCCTCGATCTCGGCCACGAGGAGGCGACTGGCCTTGCCGATTTCATTCCCGGCGCGGCCAATCGGGCGGCGCTCGCGTTTTTGCTCGCCTGGCCCGGCTGGCCGCACCCGGCCGCGGTGCTGTGCGGGCCGGCGGGCTCGGGCAAGAGTCATCTGGCGCGGATCTGGGCCGGGCGCGCCGGGGCGGCCATCCAGGCGGCATCGGCCATCAGCCCCGGCGATGTCGCGGCCCGCCGCCCGCCGCGTCTCGTGATCGAGGACGTGGCGCCGGGCGCCTGCGACGAGCGCGACCTGTTTCATCTGTTCAACCTGTGCATGGAGCCCGGCGGCGCGCTGCTGGTGACCACGCCGACGCCGCCGGCGCGGCTGGGGTTCGCACTGGCCGATCTCGTCTCGCGGCTGCGCGCGGCGACGCTGATCGCGATCGCCGCTCCCGACGAGGCGCTGATCGAGGCGGTGCTGGTGAAGCTGTTCGCCGACCGCCAGCTCGATGTCACCCCCGCCATCGCCGCCTTCGCGCTGACGCGCATGGAGCGCTCGCTGTCGGCGGCGCGCGAGCTGGTCGCCCGCGTCGACCGCCTGAGCCTTGCCGAGGGGAGGCGGGTGACGCGGCCCCTTGTCGCCCGGGCGCTGGACGAGATCGGCGCCGGCCGCGAGCGCTGACCGGTTCACGCCGGCGCAGCGGGCATGTTGACGGTTTCGTTGTGCCGGCGCGCGCGGGTGTGGTCAACTGGCCGGCGACGCTGGAGCTGGCGATGAACGAAGACGCAGTTTCCGCGGGCGCCGCGCCCGGCGACGTCCTCGCCCGGGTCCAGGAGCTCCGCGCCGATACGCCGGTGGCTCCCATCGCGCCGGACGATCCGGCGCGTTTTTTCAACCGCGAGCTGTCGTGGCTCAAGTTCAACCTGCGGGTCCTGGAGGAGGCGGGCAACGCGCATTATCCGATCCTCGAGCGCCTGCGCTTCCTGTCGATCTCGGCCTCGAACCTCGACGAGTTCTTCATGGTCCGGGTCGCCGGCCTGCACGGCCAGGTTGAAGCCGGTGTCGACGCTCTCAGTCAGGACGGCCTGACCCCGGCCGAGCAGCTTGCCCGCATCCGCACCGACAGCGCCGAGCTGATGGATGCGCAAAAGGAGCTGTGGACCGGCATTCTCGCCGGGATGCGCGATGCCGGGATCGAGCTCGCGGCCGCCGCGGACGTGAGCGAGGACGAGCGGGCCTGGCTCGCCGGCCGGTTTCTCGAGGACCTGTTTCCGGTTTTGACCCCGCTCGCGATCGATCCCGCGCACCCGTTCCCGTTCATCCCCAATCTCGGCCTCACCCTGGTGCTGCGCCTGCATCGCCTGTCCGACGCGACGCTGATGAACGCGCTGCTGCCGCTCCCGCCGCAGCTTGCCCGTTTCATTCGCCTGCCCGCCGCCGGGGCCGGCGGGGAGGGCCGGCCGGCCGTGATCCGCTTCGTCAGCCTCGAGCAGACCATCGCCCTGTTCATTTCACGGCTGTTTCCCGGCTACGAGGTCGTCGAGCAGGGCGCGTTCCGGGTCATCCGCGACAGCGACATCGAGGTCGAGGAGGAGGCCGAGGACCTGGTGCGCCTGTTCGAGAGCGCGCTCAAGCGCCGGCGCCGCGGCGATGTCATCCGCCTCGAGATCGACCCCAACATGCCGGCGCGGCTGCGCGACATGGTGGAGCGCGAGCTGGAGGCCGGCGAGTTCGGCACCGTCGTGGTGGAGAGCTTCCTCGGGCTCGCCGATACCGCCCAGCTCATCGTTCCCGAACGGCCCGAGCTGCGGTTCACCCCGTTCAACCCGCGGTTTCCCGAGCGGGTGCGCGACCATGGCGGCGACTGCTTCGCGGCGATCCGCCAGAAGGACATCGTCGTCCACCACCCTTACGAGTCGTTCGACGTCGTGGTCCAGTTCCTGCGCCAGTCGGCGCGCGACCCGGACGTGGTCGCGATCAAGCAGACTCTGTACCGGACCAGTGACAACTCGCCGATCGTCCGGGCCCTGATCGAGGCCTCGGAGTCCGGCAAGTCGGTCACCGCCGTGGTCGAGCTCAAGGCCCGGTTCGACGAGGCGGCCAACATCCGCTGGGCCCGCGATCTCGAACGGGCCGGCGTTCAGGTGGTGTACGGTTTTCTCGAGCTCAAGACCCACGCCAAGGTCAGCCAGGTCGTGCGCCGCGAGGGCGGGCAGCTTCGCACCTATGTTCATCTTGGCACCGGCAACTACCACATCGACACCGCCAAGATTTACACCGACCTGTCGTTCTTCACCGCCGACCCGGTGATCGGCCGCGACGCGGCGCGGCTGTTCAATTTCATCACCGGCTATGCCCGGCCCGAGGACATGGAGCGGCTCGCGATCTCGCCGTTGACGCTGCGCCAGCGCCTGGTCGCGGACATCGAGGAGGAGATCGCCCATGCCGCGGCCGGCCGTCCGGCGCAGATCTGGCTGAAGATGAACTCGCTGGTCGATCCCGACATGATCGATCTGCTCTACCGGGCGAGCGGTGCCGGGGTCGGGATCGATCTCGTGATCCGCGGAATCTGCTGCCTCAGGCCGCAGGTTCCGGGGCTGTCGGAGAACATCCGGGTGAAAAGCATCGTCGGCCGGTTCCTGGAGCACTCGCGGATCTTCTGCTTCGGCGCCGGCCACCGCCTGCCGTCGGCCACCGCCAAGGTCTACGTCACCTCCGCCGACCTGATGCCGCGCAACCTCGACCGCCGGGTCGAGGCGCTGGTGCCGATTTCCAACCCGACCGTGCACGCCCAGATCCTCGACCAGATCATGGTTGCCAACATGCGCGACAACCAGCAGTCCTGGGCGGTGCTGGCCGACGGCGGCGCGCGGCGCATATTGCCCGCCGACGGCGAGCATCGGTTCAATGCCCACGAGTATTTCATGACCAATCCGAGTCTTTCCGGGCGCGGCCGATCCCTGCTAAAGAACGCACCGCCAACCTTCGACTGGAGTGGGTCCGTCCGTTGAGCGTGCTCGCCGAGCCTCGCGCCGAGGTCGAGGCCGATCCGGCCGCGCCGGTCGCGGTGATCGATATCGGTTCGAACTCGGTTCGCCTCGTGGTTTACGAGGGCGGGCGGCGCGCGCCGCTCACCCACTACAACGAAAAGGCGATCTGTGCCCTCGGCGGCGAGCTCGCGCGCACCGGCAGGCTCGGCGATGCCGCGGTGGACGAGACCCTGGCGCTGCTGCGGCGGTTCCGCCTGCTGGCCGAGCAGATGGGCGCATCGCCGGTTCATGCGGTGGCGACCGCGGCGGTGCGCGCGGCTGGCAACGGCCCCGCGTTCGTCGCCCTCGCCGAGCGGGCGCTGTCGGCGCCGGTGAGGGTCCTGTCCGGTACCGAGGAGGCGCGCCTCGCGGCGATCGGAGTCCTTGCCGGCATGCCCGGCGCCGACGGCATTGTCGGCGATCTCGGCGGCGGCAGCCTCGAGCTTGTCGATGTCGCGGGTGGCCGTGCGGGCGAGGGCGAAACCGCGCCCATCGGCACCCTGGTCCTCGGCGAGGGGGCGGCGCGGCCGAGGGACGCGGTGAAGATCGTCGACGAGGCGCTGTCGGCGATGCGGCTGCCCAGGCGGGCCAGGGGCCGCGCGCTTCATCTCGTCGGCGGCACCTGGCGGGCGATCGCCCGTGTCGACATGGAGCGGCGGGACTATCCGCTGCACATCATCGACCGCTACACGCTCGACCCCCGGGAGGCGCTCAAGATCGCCCGGCTCATGCGCGGCCTGTCGCCGGCTTCCCTGCGCGCGATGCCGAGCGTGTCGGGCGCCCGGATCGCCACCATCGCCTACGGCGCCCTGGTGCTCGAGCGGCTGATCGGTCTCGGCGAGCCGAGCGCGATCATCTTTTCCGCCCACGGCCTGCGCGAGGGCATCATGCATTCGATGCTGCCCGGGCCGATCGCCGCCGAGGAGCCGCTGCTCGCCAGCGTGCGCGCCATCGCCGCGCACAATGCGCGCTCTCCCGGCCACGGGCCCGAGCTTGCCAGATGGACCGAGCCGCTGTTCGGCCTCGGCGACGATCCCGAATCGCCGGAGCAGAGGCGGCTGCGCGAGGCCGCCTGCCATCTCGGCGACATCGCCTGGCGCGCCCATCCCGACTACCGGGGCCGGCGCTCGATCGACATCGTGGTCCATGGCAACCTCGCCGGTATCGACCATCCGGGCCGCGCGTTCCTGGCGCTCGCCTCCTATTTCTGCCACGCCAACCGGATCAGGGATCCGGCCGCCCAGGCGCTGACGGCGCTTGTCGACAAGTCCGAGGTCGCGCGCGCGCGCATCCTCGGCTCGGCGATCCGCCTGTCCCAGGCGCTGACCGGCGCCTGGGAGGGCGTTCTCGCGCGCTGTCCGCTGGAACTGAACGAGCGCGAGGTCGTGGTCCGCGTTCCGGCCGATCTCGCCGACATGGTCGGCGGCGCGTTCAACCGCCGGCTGGCGCGGCTCGCCGCGATTTTGGACCGCGAGGGCCGCGCCGAAGTGATCGGCTGAGGCGCCCGTTCGTTCCCTCGGACCGCGGCGGGTCCCGCCCCGCCTACTCGCCGGCCATGCTTGCCACCTCGTCTCCCGCCGGGATCAGCGCGACCTCGCCCTCGCTCACCGTGAGCCCGAGCCGGCCATGCTTGACATCGAGCGCCAGCGCGCCGAACAGCTCGCGCCGCCAGCCCGAGAGCGCCGCGACCTCGGCATCGTCGCTGAGCGCGATCTGCTCGAGATCGTCCACGGTGGCGATCAGCCGCTGGGCGACCTTGTGGCGCCTGGCCTGGAGCCGCAGCACCACGCGCAGCAGGTCGACGATGGGGGCGAGCCGCTCGGGAAGGGGATCGCGCTGCGGCTGCGCCGGCACGCTCTCCAGCGGCCGCTCGCGGCCCCGCTCGACGGCCTCGACCAGCCCGCGCGCGCTCTTGGACCGCTCGAAGCCGCGCGGCACCGCGCGCAGCATCGCGAAATCGGCTTCGCTCCTCGGCAGGTTGACCGCGATCTCGACCAGCGCCTCGTCCTTGAGAACCCGGCTGCGCGGAACATCGAGACGCTGCGCCTCTTCCTCGCGCCATGCCGCGATGTCGATCAGCACCGCGAACGCGCGCTTCGACTTGGGCTTGGCCTTCACCCGCTCCCAGGCCCGCTCGGGCGAGGCATCGTAGGTCGCCGGGCTGGTGAGGACCGCGAGCTCCTCGTCGAGCCAGGAGCTGCGGCCGGTGTGCTCGAGTTGGGTCCGCAGCTTCATGTAGGCGACGCGCAGATGGGTGACGTCGGCCAGCGCGTAGCTGAGCTGGCGTTCCGACAGCGGCCGCCGCGCCCAGTCGGTGAACCGGGAGGACTTGTCGATCTTCTCGCCGGTCAGCCGGCGCACCAGATTGTCATAGGAGATCGAATCGCCGAATCCGCACACCATGGCCGCGATCTGGGTGTCGAATGTCGGCCGCGGAATGATCCCGGCCTGGTGGTGGAAGATCTCGATATCCTGGCGGCCGGCGTGGAACACCTTGACCACGCCGGTGTCGGTGAGCAGGGCGTGGAGCGGCGCAAGGTCGATGTCGGCGAGGGGATCGACGATCGCCTCGACCTCCTCGCCGGCGAGCTGCACCAGGCACAGCTTCGACCAGTAGGTCTTGTCGCGCATGAACTCGGTATCGATGGCGACATGATCGCGCGCCCTGAGGGCCTCGCATATCGCGGCGAGGGAATCGGTGGTGGTGATGAGGTCCATGACGAATCCTATAGCCCAAAGGACATCGCTTCAGCCAGAAGTGAACCGGCCGGCCGCGCGGGCCGCCGCCCGTCCCGCCGCCCGTCCCGCCCGCGCCGGCGGCCTTGACATCAAACCGTCGCCATGGCCACTTCCCGCCCGCGCCGTGAGGCGGGACGCGAGCGCACCCGTCGAGGATCAGCCCATGCACCGCTACCGCACCCACGATTGTGGCGCGCTCCGCTGCATCGACGTCGGCGGAGCCGCGCGCCTGTCCGGGTGGGTTCACCGGGTCAGGGATCACGGCGGCCTTCTGTTCATCGACCTTCGCGACCATTACGGCCTCACCCAGTGCGTGGTCGATCCCGATTCGGCCGCGTTCGCGGCGGCCGAAAAGGTGCGCGCCGAATGGGTCATCCGCGTCGACGGCGAGGTCAAGCGCCGCGCCGAGGGCACCATCAACACCTCGCTGCCGACCGGCGAGGTCGAGATCTTCATCCGCGAGATCGAGGTTCTGTCGGCCGCCGAGGAGCTGCCGCTGCCGGTGTTCGGCGAGCCCGACTACCCCGAGGAGACCCGGCTCAGATACCGCTTCGTCGATCTGAGGCGCGAGACGCTGCACCGCAACATCGTGCTGCGGTCGAGGATCATCACCTCGATCCGCCGGCGCATGGCCGACGCCGGCTTCACCGAGTACCAGACGCCGATCCTGACCGCGTCGAGCCCGGAGGGCGCGCGCGACTTCCTGGTGCCCTCGCGGCTTCATCCCGGCAGATTCTACGCCCTGCCCCAGGCGCCGCAGCAGTTCAAGCAACTGATCATGGTCGCGGGCTTCGACCGCTATTTCCAGATCGCGCCCTGCTTCCGCGACGAGGACGCGCGCGCCGACCGCTCGCCCGGCGAGTTCTACCAGCTCGACATCGAGATGAGCTTCGTCACCGAGGACGACGTGTTCGCGGCGGTCGAGCCGGTGCTGAGGGGCCTGTTCGAGGAGTTTTCGGACGGCTGGGCGGTGACGCCGGAATTCCCGCGCATTCCCTTTATGGAGGCGATGCGCAAATACGGCTCGGACAAGCCCGACCTCAGGAATCCGATCGAGATGTCGTTCGTGTCGGAGCATTTCCGCGGCTCGGAGTTCCGGATCTTCGCCCGCCTGCTCGACGAGAACGCGGGCGGGCGCGACTGGCACGACAATGCCGAGGTGTTCGCAATTCCGGCGCCCGGCGGCGGCTCCAGAGCCTTCTGCGACCGGATGAATTCCTGGGCGCAAGGGGAGGGCCAGTCCGGCCTCGGCTACATCTTCTTGCGCGACGGCGAGGGGGCGGGGCCGATCGCCAACAATCTCGGGCCGGACCGCACCGGGGCCATCCGCGCCGAGCTCGGCCTCAAGGATGGCGACGCGGTGTTCTTCGTCTGCGGTGTTCCGGCCGCGGTCGCGGCGTTTGCCGGCCAGGCCCGCGACCGGATCGGCGCCGAGCTCGGGCTCACCGCCACCGACCGCTTCGAGTTCTGCTGGATCGTCGACTATCCGATGTTCGAGTGGGACCAGGAGGAAAGGAAGATCGGCTTTTCCCACAACCCGTTCTCGATGCCCCAGGGCGGGCTCGGGGCGCTGGAGACCTCCGACCCGCTCGAGGTCCTCGCCCATCAGTACGACCTCGTCTGCAACGGGGTCGAGCTGTCGTCCGGCGCGATCCGCAACCACCGCCCCGAGATCATGGAGAAGGCGTTCGCCATCGCCGGCTATGACCGCTCGGTGCTGGAGGAGAAATTCGCCGGCATGTACCACGCCTTCAAGGCGGGCGCGCCGCCCCATGGCGGCATCGCGCCGGGCATCGACCGCATCGTCATGCTGCTGGCGCGGGTCGAGAATCTGCGCGAGGTGACCATGTTCCCGATGACCCAGACCGCCGAGGACCTGATGATGGGCGCGCCGTCGAAGGCCACCGCGCGCCAGCTCGCGGAGCTTCACATCAAGCTCTCGCGGCCCGCCGCCAAACGTCCCTGAAACACCGCGAAATCACTCCTTAACGAACCTGTGGTTGCCTCGCCGCAGTGGTGGTGTTGCGTAGGTTCGAGGGCGTATTGTCTCACCGTATTCGCATGGCGGTCCTCGCCGGGATCGGCGCCCTGGGCGCGCTCGGCCCCATGCTGGTGTCGGACTGGGTGATCCGCCGGGTCGCGATCGAGCAGGGCCGGGTCGAGCTCGAAAGCATGGCCGGCACCATGCTGGAGCACGCCGAAGGCGTTCTCGACAGCGCCTCCGAAGCGCTCACCTCGCTCGCCCGCGGCGGGGTCCACGACTGCTCGCCCACCAGCATCGCGTTCATCGGCGAGGCCGTGTTCACCCACCCGCCGCTGAAGGAAATCGGCGTCTACGACGCCGGCGACCGCATCGTGTGCTCGAATTTCGGCCCCGCCCGGATGGCGATGGACCGCACCGGCGCGCTCTCGGTCAAGGGCGGCCAGTTCGATCTGGCGATGATCCCGACCCGGATTCCCGGCCACCAGGCCCTCGGCCTGCGGCGCGACGACGATGGCGGCGGCGGCGGTGGCGGCCTTGCCGCGATCATCGAGTCCTCGGCGGTGCTGATGGAGCTTCTGCACGGCAGCCGGCGCGCGAGCGGCCACGCGCGCGTCGAGCTCGCCGACGGCACCCTGGTCGACCTCGCGGGCCAGACCCGCGCCGGCGTCCTCGCGCGGGACCCGGAGATGATCGAGATCAGGCGCGCCTCGGCGCGCTATCCCGTCGTCGCCGCGGTCGCGGCCCCGCGCTCGGCGCTGGTTCAGCCGTTCATGCATCTTGCCAACTACGCCAAGGTCGGCAGCGGCGCCCTCGGCGTCATCCTCCTGTGCGTGGTCGCCGTTTCCGCGCGCCGGCGCCCGACGCTGGAGGCCGAGATCGATGCCGCCATGGCGGCCGGCGAGTTCATTCCCTTCTACCAGCCGATCGTCGATGCGACCGAGGGCCGCGCCTCGGGCTGCGAGGTGCTGCTGCGCTGGAGCAAGCCCAATGGCGAGCTGGTGCGCCCCGACGTGTTCATCCCGTTCGCCGAGGCCACCGGCCAGATCATCCCGATCACCGCCCGGCTGATGCGCCGGGTCGCGGACGATCTCGACGCGATCTGCCGCGAGCAGGAAGACTTCTCGGTCTCGATCAACCTCGTCGCCGAGCACTTCGCGACAGCCGAGATCGTCGGCGAGGTGAGGGCCGCGTTCGCCGCCGGCGCGGTCAGGCCGGGCAACCTCATTTTCGAGATCACCGAGCGCCGCCCGCTGACCAATCTGAACAAGGCCCGCGAGGTCATGTCCGCGCTTCAGGTTCTCGGCTGCCGGATCGCGCTCGACGATGCCGGCACCGGCCACAGCGGCCTTGCCTATATCCAGAATCTGGGCATGGACGTGATCAAGATCGACCGCATGTTCGTCGACGCCATCGGCAACGATGCGGCCAAGGCGCCGGTGGTCGACGCGCTGATCGACCTCGGCCACGAGCTCGGCATGAACATCGTCGCCGAGGGTGTCGAGACCGAGGAGCAGTTCGCCTATCTGCGCGCCCGCGGCGTCCGGTTCTTCCAGGGCTTCCTGTTCGCCCGGCCGATGCCGTGCGACAGCTTCCGCCGCTTCGTCGGCGCGTTCCGGCCGACCCCGGCCGCCATCGCCGCCGCGCCGCCGGCCCGCGCCGCCTGATCCGGCGACCCGCGCCGCCCGCTCACGTGCTTCTGATTGGTTGTGATGCCGCCCGGCCTCGCGGCACCGCCCGCCGGCCACCATGTCGGATTGGCGCGACGGAATGGGCGCGTGGGCGCGTACAAGCCCTGAATGATGGGCAGGAACGGCGGGACGACCATGACATTCACGGCGAACATCGCAGGCGCGACCGCGTTGGCGCTGATGGCGATGGTGATCGGCGCGGCGGCGAGCGTCGCGGCATCGCTTGCGTGGCTGCGGCCGCAGCCACGCGGCGCGGCCACAGCTCCCGGCGCCGCGGCACCGGCGCCGGCGCCATGCCGCTCGCTGCCGCCGGCGCTGTGGTCGCTTTAGGGACCGGAGCGCCGTGGAACGGGGAGCCAAGACACGAATTAAAAGGTAAGAATAACAGTCTATTATTGGATTTTTCTGATTCGATTCGGCGGGAGAGAACCTCATCCCGCCGAAGGTGCCGGGCGGCCCTTGCCCCCGTCATGTCCTCGCCCCGGCACCGCCTCCCCCGTCCCTGCCAGGTGTATGGACTTGGGAGAATGTGGACGGGTGCTCGGGGACATGGTGGACACTTTCGACAGCGAATCAAGGAGGCTGTCGAATGCCGTTCTGCGAGGTGTCCCGAATGGACGAGAGGCTGGAGTTCGTGATGTTGGCGTCGGCTCAGGGTGCGAACATGC
>Ga0326597_10001916_pt1 | contig 32126 bp, 22 predicted proteins | sample RVTome_12_FD_203789 | JGI IMG/M metagenome (GOLD analysis project Ga0326597, IMG submission 203789) | Soil microbial communities from uranium-contaminated site in the Upper Colorado River Basin, Wyoming, United States - RVT100D185 | ecosystem: Environmental > Terrestrial > Soil > Contaminated >...
ATGCCGTTATCAAGTCAGCTCTATAAATGGCTAAATCACTCGATGCTGTCTCTGTTTCATCCCTATAATTACATATATCCACCCTGCTTCTATATAAAATTAAGGATTAACTATGGGAAAGCTTTTGAAAATCCTCCTGGGTATTTTGGTGGTTTTAATCATCGGCGTTACTGTCGCAGTCAGCCTGTTCGACATTAATCAATATAAAGATGACATTATTCAGCTGGTTCAGGATAAAACCGGCCGGGAATTCAAAATTGAAGGTGAATTTAAACTGGGCCTTTCAATGATTCCGACGGTCGTTGTTGATGGCGTCAAATTCGGTAACACCAAATGGGGCTCACAGCCCGATATGCTCAACGTAGAACATTTCGAGGTCCAGGTTTCGCTCATGCCACTTCTGAAAGGTAATGTTCAGGTAAATCGGCTGATATTAATCTCACCTGATATCCTGCTTGAAACCAATAAGGAAGGTGTTGGTAACTGGCAGCTTGAGACGAAAACAACCACAGAGCCTGCGCAGAAAGACACCGCCGGGCCTTCTGCCCTGCCCGCATTTAATATCAGCGAGGTGCAGATTGAAGATGCTAAATTAACTTACAAGGATGGTGTTTCGGGTAAAACTACAAACGTTACTATAGCGAAATTCATTGCTGCAACCGGCGGTTTCACTGAGCCAATGGATCTCACAATCAATGCCGCATATAACGATCTGCCGATTAATCTTAAAGGGACACTCGGTTCACTGGGCAGCCTGACGAAAAATGAAAATTTTCCCGTCAATATCAAGGCAGATATCAGCGATGTAACATTGGGTATTGATGGACAGATTGCGAAGCCACAACAAGCAAAAGGTCTGGATGTTGAACTGGTTTTCCATGCGGGTTCTTTGCAGACATTTGAAAAAGTTTCAGGGAAAAAACTTCCGGCCATAAGCCCTATTGATATCACCGGACATCTCACTGAAAGTGACGGGGCATTTCTTATCAAAGGACTCAAGGCGAACCTCGGCAAGGTGAAAGTTGGCCTCGATGGAAAGATCACGGAACCGGAAAAAGCAAAAGGACTTGATCTTGCGATCACCTTCAATGCCGATTCACTGGCAGATTTGAATGAGATCACCGGCAATCAGTTACCGGCGATTGGCCCGATTGCGTTATCAACCGGCCTCAAAGATAAAGAGGGCGCCTATCAACTCAGTGGATTAAAACTGCAGGCAGGAAATTCTGATCTTGCCGGTGATGTCACGCTTAATATGACTGAAAAACGTCCTGCTGTGTCTGCAAAATTAAATTCTAACAAGATTGATCTGACCATCTTCGAAAGCAAGGAAAAGGAAGAAAAGGGCGAACAGAAAAAAGTGAAAAAAGAAAAGATGTTTTCATCAGACCCGCTGCCACTAGAAAGTTTAAAATCAGCAGATGCCAGTCTTGATATCAATGCAAAACTGATTCAGACAGCGGATCTCCCGCTTGAAAATGTAAAACTTGTCCTGACACTCAATAATGGCAAGTTGTCAGTAAAACCATTGAATGCGAATCTTGCAGGTGGAACTCTAGCAACACAGCTCAATCTGGATGGTAGCAGTGGCAAGACCGCGGTTCTGGACAGTACTGTCGATATCAAGAATTTTCAACCCTCTGCCCTGCCCGATTTAAAGGAAAAACTGACCGGCGGTAAAACCGATATCAAGATCAATGCAAAAGGCACTGGGAAAAGTGTCGCCGCCATCATGGCGGGCCTCAATGGCAATCTGCTGTTAACGATGGGCGAAGGCAAACTGAAAAGTTCAGAGACAGATATGGCAAGTTCTGATGTGTTTTTGAAAACCTATCGTATGTTGAACCCGTCAGCGGGAGGGACTGAAGACACACAAATCAAATGTGGCGTCGCAAAATTTGATATTAAGGACGGCATTGCCACCACGGACAAAGGTATTGCGTTGGCCACAAACAAGATGAATGTCATCGGTAGCGGTTCGGTTAATCTCAAGACCGAAGCACTGGATATCGGAGTAACACCACAGGCACGCGAAGGAGTTGGCATTAGTGCCGGTCAACTGGCGGAACTGGTCCGGCTCGGCGGCACGCTTGCTAACCCCAAGATTGTCCCGGATACCAAGGCAGCAGTAATGGCTGGCGTATCTGCGGGTGCGGCTGTTGCGACTGGCGGTCTGTCCATATTGGCCCAGGGATTATTCGATCGAACAACAGGAGATGAAGATCCCTGCGCCACGGCTCTGGGTCTCAAAACAGCAAAGTCTGCCCCGGCAAAAAAGGAAGAAGCGCCAAAATCGATGCCCGAAAAAGCTGTTGATACAGTCAAGGATGCGGGCACTGCCATCAAGGACACATTCAAGGGTTTGTTTGATTAACAGGTGACTGATCTAAAGTCAAAAGTTTGTACTCCATGCAAGGGCGGTATTCCACCCCTGACAGCTGAAAAAGTATCTGAGTATCTTGTAGAAGCACCTGGTTGGGAACTCATGGAAAACGCCACCATGATCACCAAGAAATTTCAATTTGAGAATTATCGTTCCACTGCGAGTTTTGTAAAACAAATAACAGAATTGGCTGAGTCAGAAGGCCACCATCCGGTAATTACCTTTGGTTGGGGATTTTGCACGGTCCAACTACAGACAAAAAAGATCAAAGGACTGCATGAAAATGATTTCATTATGGCGGCCAAGATCAATGCACTGCTGTGACTGGTAATTGGTGATTAGTGATTGGTAAATGGTGACTCGTAACCAATTTTTAATAACAAATTACTAATTTCAAATTACTAATTACAAATCACCAGTCACCAATCACTAATTACTTCTGTTGCCGCATCAGGACGCTATCCTGTTTGTGCTGTACATAGTTTGCCATTTACTGATCCACGCAGGAATTTCCTCTGCGGGTATTGGCCGGCTCATGTAATAGCCCTGTGCGGAAGTGCAACCAAGATCACGCAATAAATGGTACGTATCTGCTGTCTCCACACCTTCGGCGCAGGTTGTAAGGCCCAAACTAGATGCAAGGTTAATGCAAGTCTCTGTGATTTTTCTCGCTTCAGGATTTTTATCAAGTTCCATAATAAATGACATATCAATCTTGAGTTCCGAAAAAGGAAGCCGGTATAACTGTACCAAAGAGGAGTAACCAGTTCCGAAATCATCCATGGACAGGGATATTCCCTTGATGCGAAATCGTGTAAGAATATCCATTGCCTGTTTTGGATCATGCATGGCACCAGTCTCGGTAATCTCAAGCTTTAGCCGTGAAGATTTTATATTTAATACCCGAAGGGCAGTATCGATCTGATCTGGCAGGCTGAGATCATTAAGCAGGAGCGCAGAAAGATTGATAGATATAATGAGGTCAATACCCTCCCTCCGCCATTTCTTGTGTTCTCGCAATGCTGTTTGCAGGACGTAATGTGTAAGTGAAGCGATGAGACCACTTGATTCTGCCAGTGGAATGAATTTATTTGGCGGGATAAGGCCCTGACCAGGCTTTTGCCAACGCACCAGGGCCTCGACACCGCAGATCTCATTATCATGACCCGAGTTGAGAGTTATCAGGGGCTGATAGTAGACAACCAACTCTTTCTGTTCAATGGCGGTCTTAAGCATGTTGGAGGTAATTTCTTCCACCGGTAAGGTTTTTTTCAAACAGTTCTCAAGTTCAACCAGCCGGACCGGTTTCTGTAATGTCCCCAACATGTTCAGTTTGAATTCCCTGCCGAGACGCAATACTGTGTTCATAACCTTCTCATCCATACCGCTGACCAACAGAATGCTACTGCGGCTTTTCTTTTTAGCAAGCAGGCGTAACACTTCCACACCGTCACAGTTGGGCATCTCAAGGTCGAGGGTAATTACCAGCGGCTCTACCGACTTAATAGCAGTATCAAACTCGTCCCTGCACAGTGCAATTGTCACTTCAAATCCGCACTGACGCCCGGCCTCAGCCATGAATTCCGCTACATCATGTTCATCATCGATGACTAACAGGTGCCTACGACTCATTTCACTTCATCTCATTAAAATATATTTGACTTCAGTAAAAACCCAATAATTTTCGTTTGCAAGATTTTGCAAGATTACAAACGTGAAAGTGTGATGACTGTCACACTATCTTTTTCCAAAGTGAAAATACGAAAGAAATACAAAAGACTTCCACAACATTATAAAAACAGTATATAGAGAGCACGTAAAAAAGAATCATCCGTTTAGGGTATTTTGCATATACCCCAAATGGGGTAGAGACTTCAATTATCGCTAACGGGAGAATTTTCATTTTGACGAATAATGTTTGCATTGCTTCATTATGATTAATTTATGTTTCATTTTTATTTCATTTAGATTTGGTGTTGCTCATTCATAGTATATTTTGTCTTTAATGAGATACATTATTCTACGGGGATTCATGATGTAACCCTCCGTTAAAAAGCTGTTTGATCTTTTCAAATTCTGTTGATTTATCAAAGAAAAAATCTGCCCCCAGCTCCTTACAGCGCTTGCGATATGCGGAGTATGGGTAATTAGTCAGAATAGCTATGATTGTATGAGGAGAATCCTGCTTAATTTTTTTTAAAAGATTAATCCCGCTTTCACCTGGCATTCGAATATCAAGAATGATCACGTCCGGATTCAGTGAGCAATAAAGTTCAAACCCTTCCGAGGTATTACCTGCCTGTCCGACAACATCCACACCGTTAATTTCTGAGAATAAATAAACCAGCCGGTTTCGAATGACTTCTGAATCATCAATGATCAATACTTTTTTATTTGATTGGATTTCCGGCATTTTTCATGCGTTTCCTTATTTAGCAATATAACCTGAACCCGGAGAAATAATGGTGCTTGGCTGGCCCGTCCTTAATAATTTAAGTCTAGTTGCCGATGGGATTTATTGATGTAAGCATCTATCCTGGTTTTGTGTAGGATAAATACCTACATGATTTTCAGAAGTGGCTGGAAGTGGTAGAAAATCTCAGAAAGCCGCTAATATCCATTCCTGAGTTACCATAATAACTGAAGCACGGTTTTTTCAGGTTTCGTGAGTTGTGGATCGGGAATTGACAAATTATTATATTAATTGATTAACTCGTTTTCAATTGTATAACGAATAAGTTCATTATTACTCCTGAATTTCATCTTTTCCAGAATGCGTGCACGGTACGTGCTTACGGTCTTTGGACTCAGCGAAAGTATTGAAGCGATCTCTGTAACTGTTTTCCCTTCGCCAATCAGGAGAAGTATCTGGAATTCACGTTCGGAAAGTTTATCATGAAGCTGCCGGTCAATATTGGCATCATGTTCCAGTAACATTTTTTCAGCAAGACGAGGCGTGATATATCTATGACCCTCATTAATTTGCCGGATCGCAGTGTGTAATTCTTCCATGGAATGGCTCTTGTCGATATAGCCTTTTGCGCCGGCTTTCAATGCACGCAGCGCATAATGATCTTCAGGATGCACACTCAAAACCAGCACTTTGATTGCAGGGTAATCCTTTTGCAGATTTTGCATAATATTTAGAAATCCAGGCCCGGGCATTGATATATCCAGCAATAATATATCAATGGCAATATTTTTGATCTGAGACAATACTTCATCCCCGCTTGCGGCCTCTGCAACAAGTTGTATGTCTGGATATTTTTCAATAACGCGCTTGATTCCCTCACGGACGATAGCATGATCATCCGCGATCAACAGCCTGATCATCGGTGAATTAATGAACATAAGTCGTTCCCAGGGGCATGATCAAGGTAACCTGTGTACCACCGTTGGCTGTGCGGTTGATTTTGACGTGGCCTCCCAGCATCCCTGCCCGTTCACGCATACCTATCATGCCAATGGACTGGTTACTGGCAAGCACCTCTTCAGAGACACCAACACCGTCATCCATGATTTCCAAAATCAGTTCACCGTCCCGCCTGTGCATGCTAATAACCACGCGACTGGCCTTGGCATGCCGGGTGATATTTGTCAGTGCTTCCTGGAGAATACGAAACACAACAGTATCACGATGCTGATCCAATCCGATATCTCCGGCATTTAGATTCAGTTCACATTGACAGCTAGTACGTGACTGGAATTCTTCCATCTGCCACTCGATCGCAGCCTCCAGTCCGAGATCATCAAGCATTGCCGGTCTCAGGTCATGGGAAATACGGCGCACTGTATCAAGGGTCTCATCCACCAGCAGGAGTGCCTTGCGGGTACGTTCAGCAAGTTGGTGTTGCCGTGGAGATAACTCACCTAACAGCCATGCGAGGTCGATGCGCAGGCCAGTCAAGGTTTGTCCAAGCTCATCGTGTATCTCACGGGAAATCCGGCCTCGTTCTTCTTCACGGATTGTTTGCAACCGTGCAGCCAGGTTGCGCAGACGCTCACGTGATCGCAGTACCATCTCTTCTGTCTCTTTACGGTCGGTGATGTCTCGGCAGATGCCCAGGATCACTCGCCGAGTGTCCAGATCGACAATCGTAGCGTTGATCTCAAGCGGTGTGATCAGGTCGTGGCGATCCACGTAGTCGATCTCCAGATTACGCACGAACCCCGTCGCCATGCACTTTTGCAACTCTCGGGCATTTCGTTCAAGGTCGTGCGCGGCCGTCCATTCCGTCACACTCCTGCCAACAATGTCCCCCAGCTTCTGGTGTCCGGTGAGACGGACGTATTCAGCATTCGCCTCCAATACTCTCCCAAGGTCGTCCAGAATCACGTATCCCGTATTGGTGGTTTCGATCAGCGCGCGGTATTTTTCTTCACTCTGGCGCAGCGCCGTCTCCGCCTGCTTGCGCGCGGTGATGTCTCGAACCACAGTGATCATGTAGTCCCGTTCAAGCTGGACATATTTTATGTTGATTTCCACGGGGAATGTCGAACCGTCCTTCCGCCGGTGTATGCCTTCCCGCATCAAGACGCCTGATTTCCGAAGTTCCTCCACGCTCCTTGTAAATACGGATTTATCTACCATGGGATCGATATCGAAAACGCTTAAAGCCAGAAATTCCTCACGACTGTAGCCAAGATCAAGACTGCCCTTTTTATTAACATCGAGAAACCGGCCGGTTTCCGGATCAACGACTTCAATTGCATCATTGGATCGATCGATCAGTGTTCGAAACAGTTTGAGTTCCTCCTCCGACAGTTTACGCTCAGTGATGTCACGCGCGCTTGCTATGATGCCGCTCACCAGGCCGCCCTCGTGGAACGGGGTGTAGTCGATAATCAGATAGCGCCGTCCCAAGAGCGGCAGGTCAAACCATGTCTCATAACCGCCCGTATGGCCAGCCAGCGCCCGGTCGAACGGCTGCTTCTGGTAGGTCTGAAAAAATTTCTCCCCATATAATTCCGCGAGTGTGTGGCCGACGATCTCATCACGCCGTTTATTGAACGCCTTCAGATAAGCATCATTGATGACTCGAAAGGTGTAGTTCCGGTCGATAAACGACATGAAATCACGGTTGCCGGAAACGATGTGTTCATATCTGCGCAATGCACTTTCAGCTTGCTTGCGTTCGGTAATGTCGCGGCACATGATAAGTACTACAGCGCCACCAGGGGTATTAATGGCCCGGGCGCTCTCCCTTACCCAGAGTAGCTTGCCATTTTTGTGGAACTTTTGTATCTCCCATTCGTGAAATTTCTCTATATTATTCAGGCAATCATTTAAATGTTGCATCGCCTTTTCATGATCTCGAACGGGAAAGAGCATTTTCAGTGGCTTGCCGATCAATTCACCCGGATTATATCCCAGTTGCCCTGCCCCGAATGTATTGACTGATTGGATCACCCCACTGGTATCAATCGTGAAATACATTGAGGGGTTATCCTCATAAATTACTCGATACCGTTCTTCGCTCTTCTGCAACGCCTGCTCTGATTTTTTGCGTTCTGTAATATCCATCATGGCACCGATCATGCGATGGGGTTTACCAACAGCGTCACGCATTACAAAACCGCGATCAAAAATATATGCATAGGAACCATTTGAACGACGAAATCGATACTCGTCTGACCAACTATGTCCACCACTGTCGATAACTGTGTGGATATAATGGATGACACGTTCTTTGTCTTCGTGGTGAATCCGGTTGTACCAGGAATCAATACCCGGTTCAATCTCATTATGTTCGTATCCGAAAACAGTCTTGAAATTTTCGTTCCACCATAGAGTATTAGTTTCCAGATTCCAATCCCAGACAATGTCGTTAGTAGCTTGCGTAACAATACGGTACCGTTCTTCACTTTGCTGTAGTACATCTTCGGTCAGTTTACGTTCAGTGATATCCACTACAATCATACTCACCCCGATCACCCCCTTGTTTGGCACTATTAGCGGGTAGAAATGACAAAGCCAGTACCGTGGTCTACCTATACCTGGCATTGATCCATGGATCTCCTGATCTAGTATAGGTTTCCCACTCTTCAATATACGTTTAAGAATTGGTTCAAGTACGAGTGCAACTTTTGGGGCAATCTTCCGTAATTTTTGACCAATATGGTCTTTGGCAGGTAAACCATGTGCTTCAGCAAGCAGTTTATTAATCCGTACATAACGGAGATCGCTATCAAAAAGAGCGAGCCCAACAGGTGCTGTCTCATAGAGCTGGTCCAGTTCATGCAACTGCCGATCAGCCTCAAGGCGTACTTCTTCCAGGGACTTCTTGGTGCGTAGCGAGTGGACACCCAGTGCCAGGTTGTCGGCTAGTTCCATGAGAAGATTGACTTCATCATCGTCGAAAGCATCTTCCTCAGCGGCATAGATTATGAGGGCGCCAATGATTTCATTACCGGTTATGAGTGGTAGCGCTACTCCAGAGGCATAGCCTCGTTCCCTGGCCGGTTTGTACCAGGGTTTAAGTGTGGGATCTTTGGCAAAATTGCGTATCACCACTTTTTCTTTAGTACGCAGAACTCTGCCTATTGGCCCCTGGCCGCGTTTATCATCTTCCGCCCAGGTGATGAGATTTTTGAGATAACCCGCCTCATATCCCGCATGTGCCATCGGCTGTACGGTTTTGACGGCATCGTGTTGCGGATAACCGACCCAGGCGAACCGGTAACCCCCATCCTTTACAGCGATACGGCAGATATCCTTGAGCAGTTTTTTCTCACTAGTGATCCTGGTTAATGCTTCATTACAGCGGCTTAATACGCGGAGGGCGCGCACGGTGCGACTCAATTCCAGTTGTGCTTCCTTGCGTTCGGTAATGTCATTTTGAATACCGATCCAGTGCGTAATGCAGTCACGTTCATTACGCACCGGCGCAATATGCAGTTCATTCCAGAACAGCGAACCGTCCTTGCGATAGTTGCACAGCACCGTCTGGGTTTCACTACCCTCGTTTATGGCCTTTCGTATTACCTTGAGCGCCGGTTGATTCCGATCGCTGCCTTGCAGGAAACGCGGATTGCGGCCGAGCGCCTCATTCTTTGAGTATCCTGTCGTGCGTTCGAATGCTTTATTGCAATAGATGATCGGATTGTCCTCCTGCCCCGTATCCACGATAACGATGGAGTTGATCGCGGATTCGATGGACCGTTCATAAAGCCGCAGCGATTCGGTTGCTGATTTCAATGCTTCTTCAGCGTGCTTGCGTTCAGTAATGTCCCGAAAGCTCCAGACCCTGCCGATGATTAGGGAGCCGTTTCGTTGTGGCTGCGAATACCGCTCGAAGATCCTGCCGTCTTTAAATTCAATCTGATCGTAGCTCTCCGCATCGGGTTGGTTATACAAATTCCGCACCTTCTTGAGAAATTGATCAGGGTCCTTCAATAAATGCAGGACGAAGGTCAGTGCCCGGTTATCATCGCGAGAGCCGATAACGGAAACGGGTATCCTCCATAGTTCAATAAAGCGTTGATTGAAGCTGACGATGTGGCCTTTTAGGTCCACCACCAGGATGCCATCGGCCGTCGAATCCAGGGTGGCGCGAAGAAGTGAAACCGATTGTTCCAGTGATTCATTGGCCTGCTTGCGTTCAGTAATGTCAATTGCATTGACTACGATACCGTAGATATTCCCGTTCTTGTCAATGGATGGATTTAAATGAACATTAAAGCAACGCCGCCCCAGTGCAGGTATGTCGGCGTATTCATCAAATTGAACAGGTTTCCCCGCCAAACATTCGTCCAGGTGCGGTTTGAATCTTTTAAAATGTTCCTTTCCAAAAATTTCTTCAACGCTATGCCCTATTATCTCCTCTCTCGGTCTGTCCAGACTCTTGACATACATGGTGTTGACAGCCTGGTATGTATAATCCGGTGCAATGAATGACTGAAAGTTGTTGCTTGAATTTACTATCTGCTGATAAATATTCAGATTCTCTTCTGACATCTTGCGTATCTTCCTGCTTCGTTTTCCGGTTTTTTTCGCTGTTTTCATATAAATACCTTGTTAAATATTCTTAAATTATGCAAATAGCCGCTTAATAATGTATAGTCCAAAACGAGTATTTATGCAGTGGGTGTAATGAGATTAATCAGTAAATTGGCAATGTTAGTGACACTTTAGCCGGCCTCATTTTTGTGTACAGAGTTGGATTGCCACAAAGTAGTTGTTCTTGGACGAGCCTCCTTCGTCAGAAGAGCCTCGGCAGCCAGATGATCCAGTTGGCTTTCATTATAATATCCATTCCGTTGCATTCGGTGCTGTATAATCGAAATGGAGCCAGATAATTCCTCGTTATGTTTCAGTCCTTGGATAACGGATTTAGCAGGGGCCTTATTAAATCCATGGGTACAGGGAAGATAATAGTCGAATTTTTTTCTCCTGCAACTTCAGTCAGGGTTTGCAAATAACGCAATTGCATGGCTTGCGGATTTCTTGACAATACCTCGGCGGCCTGCAACAGTTTTTCCGATGCCTGCAATTCACCCTCGGCATGAATAACCTTGGCACGCCGTTCACGTTCTGCTTCAGCCTGCCTGGCTATGGCGCGTATCATACTTTCATTAATATCCACATGTTTGATCTCAACATTGGAAACCTTGATACCCCAGGCATCAGTCTGTTTATCCAGTATCTCCTGGATGTCCTTGTTAAGCTTTTCCCGTTCGGCCAGCATTTCATCCAATTCATGCTGCCCCAAAACAGATCGCAGTGTTGTCTGGGCCAACTGACTGGTGGCATCATTAAAATGTTCCACCTGGATAATGGCCCGTTCCGGATCAATGACACGAAAATAGATCACTGCATTTACCTTCACCGATACATTATCCCGCGAGATGACATCCTGACTCGGGACATCCATGACAACTGTACGTAAATCCACACGTTCAATCTGCTGCACCAGTGGAATAATTATGATTAGACCTGGACCCTTGACTGAGGTAAAACGACCAAATGTAAAAACTACAGCCCGTTCATATTCACGCATCACCTTGAAGATCATTGGCAAAATAATAAGAACCGCAATGACTACAGAAATAATTGTTGCCATATTCATCTCAACTTCCCTCCTCTATCGGTTCGACATGTAATATCAACCCGTCAATTGCAGTTACCCTGACTTGATCACCACGTTTCAATGGGGATTGAGAACGCACCTGCCATGTTTCGCCGTGTATGTGAATACGCCCGGCATGATCAAAATCTTCCAGTACCTCTCCAATACTACCCAGCATTTCTTCTACACCAGTTACAATTGGTTTCTTGTGTGCTGCATATACCAACCTCAGAGCGACGAGGAAAAATGCCGAACTAATAATAGTGACTGCGGCAATAATTGGAATTGCAACCTTGATTTCACTACCTTCGGTATCAAACAGGATTACTGAACCAACCACAAAGGCAATTATTCCGCCAAAACCTAATGCACCGAAACTCGGTGCATAAATTTCAGCAATCATAAATACAATGCCCAGGATGATAAGACCTAATCCAGCATAATTGACCGGCAATACCTGCAAGGCATAAAGCGCCAATAACAGGCAGATTGCACCGACCACACCCGGCAATACATAACCTGGATTGGCCAATTCGAAGAATAATCCATATATTCCAAGCAGCATCAGGATATAGGCGATATTTGGATTGGTAATAACCGAGAGTAATTCTGTACGCCAATCTGGCTCAATTGTTTCTATAAGCAGATCATCTGTATCAAGGGTGATATTTTGTCCATTAATTTGAACCTGCCAACCATCAGCCCTTGCAAGTAAATCATCTATATTGGTGGCAATGATTTCAATAACCCCTTGCTGTAAAGCCTGTTCAGAAGAGATGCTGGCGCCTTCACGCACCGCTTTTTCCGCCCAATCGGCATTACGCCCGCGCATCTCCGCAAGGCTGCGGATATAGGCTACCGCATCGTTTACCATTTTTTTTGTCATTGCATCACCGGAAACCGGCAAAGGCTTGTCTTTTGTTTTGTCTTCGTCTTTATTTTTATCTTTCTCAGCGTTATTTTCTTCCTTGTCACGATCTTTATCATTTTGGTCAGGCGCGGCCGGGGGGCTTATATCCGGGAAGCCACCAATCTGCACAGGGGTAGCGGCACCGAGATTTGTTCCTGGTGCCATTGCTGCAAGATGTGAGGCATACAGCATGTAAGTCCCCGCGCTCGCAGCCCGGGCACCGGAAGGTGCAACATACAATATTACCGGTACCGGTGAGGCAATAATGTCACGGATAATATCCCGCATAGATGTATCCAAACCGCCGGGTGTATCCAATCGCAGGATAACAACGTAGGCATTCCTTTCGGCGGCATCTTGCAGACCGCGGTGAATATAATCATTGATTGCCGGACCAATTGCATCATTGACATGCAGAACAATGGCAACCTGCTTTCCCTGTTCCGCATTGACGAGAAGCGATACTGTTAAAGCCAGCATCACTGCACAAAAACTGTTGAAGATTAATGAGCATATTCCCGTTATTTTACTCATATAATAATAATATGAGCATACTGGTCTATTTTCTATGCGGTATTGCAAAGATCCTGGCTTTTCCCTGTAAATGAGCCAGGTTTGATACGCTATATTTGATATATACCTGTTACCGGGAGTGAAATTGGACGGACGTAGTCCGCCCATTGGGTAAGAACCAGGGAAGGTTCTCATCAGTCGCCCGGTTCCGTGCCGGTTCAGATTATTACTTTCAACTTTCTACTTTCAACTTTTCACTGTAATTGGTGCCCGGGGCCGGAATCGAACCGGCACGGGGTTGCCCCCGAGGGATTTTAAGTCCCTTGTGTCTACCTGTTCCACCACCCGGGCATGGTATGAAGGGTGGTAATTATTTTATATTCACGTGCCAAGCATCTCTAGGTCCCTTGTGGTCGCTCAAGGACATCCTGTCCTTCGCGACATGAGTGCATCCTGCACGTCATCTACCTGTTCCACCACCCGGGCGAACACAATTCAACAATAATTGGAGGCTGGGGTCGGAATCGAACCGGCGTCCACGGCTTTGCAGGCCGCTGCATAACCACTCTGCCACCCAGCCTTAGTTTTGCTAATAACTTTGCTTTAATTAATCCAGTTTTTCCAACCTTAGTCACTAAGATATTCGGTACATCCATGTACCTCACCCTGTGGGCCAACGTCACAAGTGACGCTGTACGATTTTGTTCCCTACAAAATTGTCGGCCATCCCGGCCTCACTAAGTGACACGGCTTCGAACTTCCTCGGCAACTGCTCGATCGCTGTTCCAGACGCGATTCTACCTCCTCCTTCCTTGGAGTCGTCCCGGCGTTGCTCTACCTCCTGCATCCATGCAGTCGTGTACGAAGCGTTCGCAGGGGAAAAGACACATTAAGTGTCTTTTCCTTTACCCTGCGCACCACTGCCACCCGGCCTTAATTTTAATAAGATCAGATTTTAAATCTTTCGTTCTTTAAAAGCGAAAACCCCGGCAATCCCCGGGGTTTTATACTGGTATTTGGAGCGGGAAACGAGACTCGACAATTTCGCCTGGAGCGAAATTGGACGGGCTTTAGTCCGCCCGTAGGGCTGGCGCCATGGACGGTGCCAGTCAGCTCGCAACCCAGCCTGGCTTTGCCAGGCCAAATATCAGATTGTTATGAATGTGTCTGATGCTGTAAAAAATTGGAGCGGGAAACGAGACTCGACAATTTCGCCTGGAGCGAAATTGGACGGACTCTTTAGTCCGCCCGTAGGGCTGGCGCCATGGATGGTGCCAGTCAGCTCACGACCCGGCCTGGCTTTGCCAGGCTAAGCATCAGAATGTCTAGTTTATGTCTGATATTGTAAAAAATTTGGAGCGGGAAACGAGACTCGAACTCGCGACCCCAACCTTGGCAAGGTTGTGCTCTACCAACTGAGCTATTCCCGCGTATATTAGAATTCCTTCTGGGCATCCCTCCAAGACATCCCTATCAAGGCGCTCAGCGGGAAAAAGGTTCACTGGACCTTTTTCTTTTCCGCTTCGCCCAACTGGGCTATTCCCGCAAAACGAGGGCATATTGTAGCCCGGGCCGATGTACTGTCAATAAATAATCAGACACCGGTATTTTTCTTATCTGTCAATTTTGGCCAGGCCGCATACAGATAATGGCACATTGACCATAAGGTCAACAATGCTGCGATGTAAAGAAGTATCATGCCAATATTGTAAATCGGTATTGTTAATATTGAATCACGATAGATCAGAAAGATCAGCGCTACCATCTGTGCCACTGTTTTGATCTTGCCATAAAGCGAAACTGCCACCTTGCGTCTCGCGCCCAGTTCAGCCATCCATTCACGCAAGGCAGAGACTGTTATTTCCCTGCCAATAATCACAGCAGCAGGTAACGCCAGCCAAATCGTGGGATGCTCCTGTACGAGCAGCACAAGAACAACAGCTACCATCAGTTTATCGGCAACAGGATCAAGGAATTCACCAAGTGTTGATGTCTGGTCCAGGCGTCTGGCCAGATAGCCATCCAGCAGATCGGTAATTGCCGCCAGAGTAAATATCACAGCGGCTGCAACATGATCCCATGAGACAGGCAGATAAAAAACCACAATAAATACCGGAATCATGAAAATTCTAATCAGCGTTAATGTGTTGGGTATATTCATTTGTGCTCATGGAATGAGTCATAGATTTTTTGTGCAAGACTTTTATTAATTCCGGGTACCATGGCTAGATCTTCCACCCCCGCCCTGACAATGCCCTGAATGCCGCCAAAATGTCTGATCAGATTATGCCGGCGTTTACTTCCCACACCTTCTATATTATCCAACGGCGAACGTTTCCTGGCATTCTTGCGGCGTTGTCTGTGACCTGTAAGCGCAAAACGGTGCGCTTCATCCCTGATCTGTTGAACAAGATGCAATGCTGATGAATCGGATGAGAGTCTGATTGTCTTGTTTCCTTGTGCAATAATAAGATTTTCCATACCAGGTTTACGCGTGGGGCCTTTTGCCACACCAATAAGAGTGATTTCAGTTAATTGTAGTTCTTCCAGCACCTCTTTAGCTACAGATACCTGACCTTTACCCCCGTCGACAAGAATAAGATCCGGGAGTTTCCCTTCTTCCTTTTTCACGCGTGTGTAACGGCGTTGAAGCACTTGTCGCATGGCGGCGTAATCGTCACCATGTTTAATATCGTTAATATTAAATTTGCGGTAATCTGATTTGATAGAACCTCCTCTTCCAAATACAACACAGGATGCAATGGTCGCTTCACCGCGGGTGTGGCTGATATCAAAGCATTCGATCCGCTCCAGTGCATCATCAATGCCCAGTATCTTTTGTAAATGTTGTAACCGATATTGCTGACTTTCACTGCTGGCAAGTCGTTGTTGTAAAGCGATATCAGCATTTTCCAACGCCATTTTAAGCCATTTCGCGCGATCACCACGCAGACGATGTTTTATACTGATTTGCTTACCGGCCTGCGCACTCAATACCGATTGCAGCAAGTTGATCTCTTTTGGTTTCTGACTGACAAGGATCTCCTGCGGGATTTTTCTGCCTAAATGTCTGTCGAGATAAAACTGTGGAAGAAATGCGTCAATGATATCTGTATCATTTTTATCTACGGGAAATTTCGGAAAATAGGATTTACTACCCAGGTTCAATCCACCACGAACAAAAAAAACCTGTACACAGGCAATTTCTCCAGTATGACGGCAGGCGATAATGTCAATATCACCACCCTGTGCACTAATATATTGGTGTTCCTGCACTTTACGCAGGTTGCTTATCTGATCACGATAATGGGCGGCACGTTCAAATTCCAGTGCAACAGATGCCTGTTGCATGGGTTCAAGTAATGCATCGATCACCCGCTCATTTTTGCCTTCCAGGAACATTACGGCATGTTTGACATCTGCCTGGTAATTCTGCCTGTCAATCAGTCCCACACAGGGCGCCGTACAACGTTTAATCTGATACTGCAGACATGGACGGGTACGATTTGCAAAAAAACTGTCTTCACAAGACCTTATCTGGAACAGTTTCTGGATAAGGTTCAGGGTCTTTTTCACCGCCCCTGCGCCGGGATAAGGTCCGAAATAACGTCCCTTTCCACGGCGTGCACCGCGGTAGTAACTCAGACGGGGAAATTCATGCTCTGAAGAAAGATAGAGATAAGGATAACTTTTATCATCACGGAACCAGACGTTGTATCGGGGCTTTAATTCCTTGATCAGATTGTTTTCCAGGATCAGGGCTTCGTTTTCCGTGTGTGTGACCGTCACCTCGATGTCCCTGACTTGCTGTATCATGACATGTGTCCTGGGGGATTGCTGCTTCCCTGCAGTGAAATAACTGGCTACGCGCTTTTCCAGATTGCGCGCCTTGCCGACATAAATCACCACACCGTTTTCATCCAGCATTTTGTAAACCCCGGACCTGTTTGTCAGGGTATGTAAAAATTGTCTGTGATTAAAAACTCTGTTATCAATCATTGTAAATCAATAAGTTATATCCAGTATTTCAATTATTTTAGAGAAAATATTACGGAACATTTGCTCCGTTAAACGCCCGGTTTGTGTGTTGTAACGGCTGCAGTGATACGAATTCAACAGCCAGCGACTTTCTTCCAGTGCAAATAATCGACCATGCATGAATGGATAATCCACCTGCTTCAGCCCCAATGCCTTCAGGGTTGCATTATGCGCGATACGCCCAAGTGACAGGATGACAGCTCCGGGATCAAGGGTAGCAAGTTCTGACTTAAGATAACGGTTACAGGTGCTGATTTCCTGGTTTGCAGGCTTGTTTTCAGGCGGCAGGCATTTTACAGCATTCGTGATTCGGCAATTGATCAGACGCAGGCCATCCTTGAGATGCGTGGCCTGGCCTTGATTGGCAAAGCCGAATTGATGCAAAGTCCGATATAGCAGGATCCCTGCGTAATCCCCGGTAAAGGGTCTGCCTGTTGCATTTGCACCATGCATGCCTGGGGCCAGCCCGACAATGATTAAGCGGGGTTTCTTATCCCCAAATGGTGCAACAGGTCGCGCATGGTATTCAGGATAATCACGGCGTACCTTTGCAAGATGTGCTGCCAGACGGGGACAAAGCCGGCATTCCGGGTTAAATTTAATCATTGAGCCAACCTGAAGTAAGCAAAGGGCGGTGAAACGCACCATTTATTTGCGATAAACAAAACTATAATTAAATTTAAATATATTTTATAACTATATGAAATATAATAATTAATTATAGAGATTTTAGCTAAGTTAATGTAATTTGTTAGTACCACTCACCACTCGAGTGATTGCGGTATATCAGTCTTGTTTTGCGTATGGCGATAATCTGAACTGGCCTTATAAACAGCCTTGCGGATACGGTTAAATTGACCAATGGGCCTGTGCTCAGCAAGTGCATGCCACGGTGAAAATGACAGATTTTCACAGAATTGCATATGCTCTGGAGAATCGAATCCCTGGGCCAGGATGGTAATATCTGCCAGTGTGACAAAGGGCGAATCACTCTCTTTCCATTCTATAGAGGGATCTTCGATGGACATGTTTTTATCCGGGACCTGCAGTTGCACCATGAAATCAAAACACCCTTCGCCATTATACAATTCTTTTACCAAATTTTTCCGCATGAAATCAGGATCATTTTCCTCCGGTGAATATTTTGCCTCCCCTATCTTGCAGGATTTTGCACTGAATTTAATGTTATGCGGTCCAAGTTTATAGGCTGTGTTGCTATAGTACTGTGGCCAGAGTGGGCTGCTTGGCGGCTTTTTTAACGTCTCCAGCGCGATAAAAAACTCACGTATCCGCCAATGAAACGGATTGATCCCTTCAAAGAAGAAATTAACGTATGATTTACTGCTTAAAAACCGGTTATATTCATCGATACTCGGTGAAAAAAATTCAGGATTATCTGCCATCAGGAAATCCTGGGTGCTTTGTCCTGAAGCAAGCGCAGTTGTAAATGCCTTGTCTTCTACTCCAATCAGTTTAATAGCCATACCATGAGCATCCTTGTTTGCATCATGGCTCTTTGCATAACTTGAATTGGCGTTAGAGAAACGGATCCATGATTTATAAACCTTACCTGGTACGCTGAAGATTCCGTGTTGATATTTTGTCTCTATATCTTTCCGAACCTGGAAATAAGCCTTGATGCAGGAATGCCCTTTGGCATGGGCACCTCGACCAACATGCGTGATTTTATTTTTTTCAACAATCTTTGTGAAATTCCTTATGGATTCTTCAGTTTGTAAAGTTTCATCATCACGCATTTGTTCTTCTATCGTTACTGACGATTCATTGGATGAACAACCGAATAGTGAAAGTAGCAGACAGAATAATATGCAAGAGGAAAAATATTTCAGAACAAACATCACAATGTTTTCATGTATTCGATCAATGCCCAAATGTCTTCTTCGGTTAAGCCATCCTGTTTGGTACCATATTCATGGCCGGTATTATTATTTCCTCTGAGATTTGTATCAAACAGAAATGCCCCCGGTGTTTTTGTGCTGGTATATCCAACATTAACTGGATCAAATTCCCAGGAGCCAATATAAAATATCTTGTCGCGTTTTCCAGCCGGTAATAGTAATTGGTAAAGATTAGGTACTGATCCATTATGCAGATAAGGTCCTCCGGCCCAGATACCATTCAATGGGCGTCCCTTATATGCAAGTAACGCCTTTTCGGAAGTTTCAGTACCATGTTCCAGGATTTGTCCATCCAGAATTTTAGGTGGGTGTATTTCCTCATCCAGCCCGAGTTTCTTTGCATCCCGTTTTGCCAGCAAGGTTTGTAGAATATTATTTTTCAGTATGCCAACCATGATATTGTTGACGATAAAAAGTGCCGGTGCCTCTTCTCCCATGACGTCACCTTTTTTGTAAAATCTGGGAAGTCCCTTGAAGATTCCTGTTTTGCCTTTGTGCTCCAGGGCATTTTTTGCCATTAATGGATCTGTATCAATTTCTGCAAGACTGCTCATCTTGACCAGAATCTTGCGATTGGGATCGGTTCGGTTAATATCTTCATGACAATATATGCAATATTGTGTAAAAAGTTTTCTCCCTGCCCGCGCCTTTTCCAGATTCACGGGTGGAAATAATTCAGGCCAGTGTGGTGAATAAAGTTTACTGATGGTCTTTTCAAATTTTCGCAGGTTTCGAGTCTGTATTGACGATCGATATCCGCCATCGAAGAAAAACAGCCACTTTTGTGGCAAGGGTGTCACATCGCCAAATACACCAATCACTTCACCTACATTTCTTGCCAACGCGCCGACATTGGAATTGGATTGTGAACCATTCCATTCTACGTAATTATGCTGTGGTGTGTCCCATAAATAAGGATAACTGGTGGGTGCATTGGGTGGATTGAAATTATCCTTTACGCCAGTCAGGAATAATCCCTTGTTTAAAATAGCGCCGAAGGCATCGAGTCTGGCATAACCATAGGCAACATCTGTATGGTTGCGATAATTATAGTCTCCTAGTATGTCATAGTGTTGCGTCAATAATTGTTTTATCCTATCGCGTGCATTTGCTGATACATGCTTACCCTTCATGCGTGTGACATACCGGGCCAATTTGTCTTCATATTGAAGTGTATTTTCAAGTGCCTTTTCAAGGTCAAGCAGAAGCATCGGCAGATCTATCATGCTTTGGCCACCATCAATGCGGATGAATTTATCCTGATATTTTAATTGCTGGGTGTGGCATGCGGCACAAGTGAGACCCAGATGATCACCATTACGTGCGAATCCTATCGGCAAGTTATCGGGATTAAGTTTGCTTTTTGACGATGGCAGAAAACCATACTTGAGCATATTTCCCGGTGTTCTAAACAATTCCGTGTTATTCGGTTGTTCCAGATTGATAAACATATCGTACGGAATTAATCTTGAACCCTGATCAGCATGGTAAAACCATTGCCGATCCTTTTCGGTCCAGTTTTGCTCCAGATAAATCAACTTGTCAGGACTCAATATATCACTGTCTTGCAATGCGGAAATCTCTGTGGCATTAATATCAGGTATAAAGAGTAACAAAAATATAAGCAAAGAATGATTATTTTTTCTCTGAGTCATTACAACGTTAATCTCTGGAAAGTAATTCATTCAGTAGATTATCCTGGAAATTAACATTGGCAGTCAGACTATTGTGTTTCTCGCACAGAAAGATGGCATGATCAATCGGGAAATAACTGTATTTATGCCTGGGAATACTTGGGTCAAGTACCTCCCTGCCCAATAAGGATGCTTTAGTCACTGAACCATCACCGGGTTCAAGCAACAGAGCATCATAATCCACTCCTTGAACGGATTGAGTAATTTCATTTGGATACATTCTGATCTCAGAATCACCGTCTACTTCTTCTACGACAATTCTGGCAGGTGTCAAATAACATGCACTGCCGAATACAATCAATTTAGGATGATCCTCTGGCAATGGTACAGTTAACGACCAGACAAATCGTCTGGCTCGCTCTAAACATTTTTCAAAATATTTTTCAAGAACTACTAAATAATCATCAGCTTCTTTTTTGTTGTTAAATTTTGATCGAATACGCTCACGGACTATTGGATCGAAGATTGACCATTGAAAGCGACGCCAGAGATTAACGTTAAAAAGATCACGATCAAGGGGTTTACCTGCGCTCGTCACAATCCAGTTATTCAAGGGGTGTGGAAATAATTGAAAAAGACTCGGCATGGTTGCCAATGTCTCAGTATGAATTTTTTCATTGGTTCCTAATTGCACACCTTCTATAAAGAGATTCAGTATTTTTACTGAACCAAGATTCGGTGTTCCCAACAAAATGACTCGACGCACACGCTGGCCGCCATACATGTTGACCGGAAAATCATTACTATTCAAAACATCTTCACGACCATAACGAATATAGTAACGGGCAAGAAGACCGCCCATGCTGTGAGCAACAATATCTACTTTTAATGAAGGGTCATCATAATCTATTCTAATCTGATCGATAAAATCGGCTAAACGTGATGCAGTAGAAGCATTGTCCTGCCGCCAGTCATAGTAAAAGACATAATAATTTTTTTGTGTTTTATCTACTTTTTCACCTATGTTGACGAACTTATATTCCCCCACATCAGCCAGTGTTCTGATAATCTTGCCGTAAAAATCCTTACCTATTGCGTTATCAGCGATTGCGAAGGCCTCAATTGAACTGGGTTTGGGTTCCAGGGTTTCAGGATCAATCTCAAGAGCCAAATCGGAATAATTACTGAACAATATACGGTCAAGTGATCCCACCCAGAGCTCTTCCCCTGAAATTTTATCGCGTAATTTACTGCCCATGACACCATGAATAAAGACAACTGGGGGTTGATCAGTAACAGCTGCACTCTGCATATACAGGCGGTGCAGATCCGGAGTATTTTTTATTTTGTTGTATTGCCCCCCGGCGACAAAAACAACTGCCAAGGCACAGGCGATAACAACATAGCGGTTGCAAATAAGCTGCTTAAATCGTGTAAAAACCACGCGTTTGCCTTTCAGTATTTTATGTTTAGACAGGGTAAATTTATATTTTTGGTGCCCCAGCATTATCAACATAAATAATTTCTGAAGCCAGAAGGTTTGAATCCTTATAAAAATCTATTATTAACTTTAATTTATTAATATAACATATTGATTACAATTGATATATATAATCAAATATGGGAATGTAGAAGATTGGCTGTTAGTCTGATAAAAGGGAGGGAGGGACTGGCTGTGGTACATCCATGTACCTTGCCCCGCTTTCGCGGGGTCGCTCCGCGCTCCAAATCGTCTGTCCTGACGATTTGTCGAACCAAGGGGTTCTCATCAAATCTCCCTACTCCTGATAACACAAAAGATTCCGATGGAACCTTTTGTGTTATTTGGCGGAGAGGGAGGGATTCGAACCCCCGGACCGTGTAAACGGTCAACGGTTTTCAAGACCGCCGCATTCGACCACTCTGCCACCTCTCCAAAAATGAACAGTAACTAATAAGCACCTTATAAATCATCATGTTGATCAGCGGCGGTGACTGCCGCAATACTTCGTACCTCCCTGTACTTCGCCCCTTCAGGGCCAGTGTCCGCTAACGTACATGGAATTACTAATACTGCGTGCGCATGGACGCGCAAGAGCAGTAACGTTCCCTTGTTCCAGTATGTTCCAGACAAACTGATCGCGGCCACTCTCGACTTTGTGTTCCCGACAAAGTCTACCTCCTCCATCCCTGGAGTCGTGCCACCTCTCCAAAGGCTCGTGAGGATACCGCATTGTTACAATTGAGCAAAGAAATGGAGGTATTTTGGGATTTTTATTGCTTATACGCGAAAGTTTAAGAGACCAGCCTTGAAATCTTGCATCAATACCCTTAAATAATTATGGTATATTCAGTTAAAGTTGTAATGGAGGTAACCATATTATGAGCCAGCATCCTTATGCTGTCGTTCGCACGGCAGAATCAGTTTTTGCAACAAATAAACTGATTCGAAACACCTATTTGCTGTTATCAATGACACTGCTGTTCAGTGCATTAACGGCAGGTATTTCTATCGCGACAAACATGCCCTATATGGGCCCCCTCGTTACCCTTGGAGGCTATTTTGGGTTGTTGTTTCTGACAACAGCTCTCAGAAATAGTGCGTGGGGTCTGCTTTCTGTATTTGCACTGACAGGATTTATGGGTCTGACCCTCGGGCCGATGATCAACGCTTATCTGAATTTCTATTCCAATGGTGCTGAGCTGGTGATGATGGCCATGGGAGGTACGGGTGTAATATTCCTGGGTCTTTCAAGCTATGCGCTGACTACCCGTAAGGATTTCAGCTTCCTGGGTGGGTATCTGTTCGTGGGTATACTGGTAGCATTCCTGGCAGGCATAGGTGCCCTGGTTTTTAACATCCCCGCCTTGTCACTCGCAGTCTCTACCGTATTTATCATGCTGATGGCCGGCTTTATCCTTTATCAGACCAGTGAAATGATTCATGGCGGTGAGACCAATTACATAATGGCTACAATTTCTCTTTATGTATCTATTTATAACCTGTTCACGAGTTTACTGCATATACTTGGTGCCTTTGCCGGCGAAGATTGAAGTCAGTCACTAGCAATATGCACTTATCAGAAAAGCCTGGCGTAAACCGGGCTTTTCTTTGTGCCAGCTTGTGGCTTGTGGCTACCGATGCTAGCATCTGCACTTTTTTTGGGCCGTATCATGAATAAACACCTTGGATAATTGGGGGAATAAAAAATGAAAATCGGTGTGCCCGGGGAGATATACCCCGGGGAGAAACGTGTTGCGACGACTCCTGAAGCCGCACAACAATTACAAAAACTGGGATTTTCTGTTGCTATCGAATCCGGTGCCGGTGCTGCAGCAAATTTTTCTGACGATGCCTATCGTACAGTTGGTGTAGAGATTGTTAACGATACGAAATCCATCTGGTCCTCATCTGACATAATTCTTAAAGTCAGGGCCCCCGCAAAGCATCCTGCTCTCGGTGTTGATGAGGTCGATTTACTCAACGAAGGCAAAATCCTGATCAGTTTTATCTGGCCTGCCCAGAATAAAGAACTGATGAATCGGCTGGCCGCCAAAAAAATCACTGTACTTGCCATGGACAGTGTTCCAAGAATTTCCCGTGCACAAAAACTCGATGCATTGAGCTCCATGGCCAATATTGCAGGATACCGTGCCGTTATCGAGGCCGCACAACATTTTGGACGTTTCTTTACCGGGCAGATTACCGCGGCAGGCAAAATACCACCCGCCAAAGTTGTGGTGATCGGTGCAGGTGTTGCCGGACTTGCGGCGGTTGGTACTGCAAAAAGCCTGGGAGCGATCGTACGCGCCTTTGATACGCGCCCGGAAGTAAAGGAACAGGTTGAAAGTATGGATGCGGAATTTCTTGAACTGGATTTCAAAGAAGAAGGTTCAGGTGTGGGCGGCTACGCAAAGGTCATGAGTCCGGAATTTATCAAGGCGGAAATGGAACTCTTTGCGAAACAGGCAAAAGAAGTGGATATCATAATTACTACTGCATTGATCCCCGGTAAACCAGCCCCGGAATTAATTACCGAAGAGATGGTAAAGTCCATGAAAAACGGCAGCGTGATTGTCGATCTGGCTGCCGAACAAGGGGGCAATTGCAAGCTGACCGAGGCTAATAAGGTTGTTGTCAAGCACGGTGTTAACATTATTGGATATACCGATCTGCCAAGCCGTCTCCCGACACAATCAAGCCAGTTATATGCCACCAATATACGCCACCTGCTCACGGATATGTGTCCGGAGAAAAATGGCAAGGTTGTCGTCAATATGGATGATGAAGTTGTTCGTGGCGCGACCGTCATTAAAGAAGGCAAGATCACCTGGCCGCCACCTCCTCCAACGATCTCAGCTGCACCTAAACAGGCTCCTGCAAAACAAGCCGCACCGGTTAAACAGGAAGAAAAAGCACCCAGTACGTGGCAGCTTATTATGCCCTTCCTGATTGGCGGTCTGGCGTTATTTGGACTTGGCCTTGTGGCACCTCCGGCCTTCATGCAACACTTCACCGTATTCGTGCTGGCCTGTTTTGTGGGTTACATGGTGATCTGGAACGTTACTCCTTCCCTGCATACACCGTTAATGAGTGTTACCAACGCGATCAGCAGCATCATTATTATCGGCGCATTGATACAGATATCTTCACCTGAAAAATGGATCATGGTCCTCGCCGGTATTTCTGCCCTGATTACCAGCATCAACACCGCGGGCGGTTTCGCCGTCACCCGGCGCATGCTGCAGATGTTCAGGAAATAAAGGAGATGACCATGCCAACAGGAGTTATCACAGTAGCGTATATTGGCGCCACCATCCTTTTTATCCTGGCACTGGGTGGTCTGAGTCACCCGGAAACATCCCGCCGTGGGAATCTGTACGGAATGATCGGCATGACGATTGCCCTGCTTGCCACCATTCTTGGAATCGTGTCGGCCAACTACAGCATATTATTCGGTGGTATGGCCATCGGTGGTGTTATCGGCTTGCAACTTGCGCGCAAGGTCGAGATGACCCAGATGCCGGAACTCGTGGCCATACTGCACAGTCTGGTCGGTCTCGCCGCAGTGCTGGTGGGATTTGCCAATTTTATGGGACATGATGTAAACATAACCGGCGTGGACAAGACCATACATGACATCGAGACCTATCTCGGTGTATTAATTGGTGCGATAACGTTTTCCGGTTCCGTGATCGCATTCGGCAAACTGAGTGCCAGGATTAGAAGCAAACCGTTATTAATACCCGGGCGTCATTGGTTTAATCTCAGCCTGCTCATTGCTGCCATCTGGTTCTGCAAAATGTTTCTGGATCAATCGGCGGCAGGAACCGGTATCGTACCGTTGGCACTGATGACAGTTGTTGCGTTGATGTTCGGAATACACATGGTAATGGCCATTGGCGGCGCAGATATGCCCGTCGTCGTGTCGATGTTGAACAGCTATTCCGGTTGGGCAGCGGCCGCAACCGGCTTTATGCTCAATAATGATTTATTGATTGTTACCGGAGCACTGGTAGGCAGCAGTGGCGCTATCCTGAGTTATATCATGTGCCGTGCCATGAACCGGAAATTTATAGCAGTGATTGCCGGTGGTTTCGGAACCAGTGGCGGTACAGTTGTCGCAAGTAGCGATCAACAAGGAGAAGTTGTTCCCATTAATGCAGAAGAAGCGGCAAATCTTCTGGCCGATGCATCAGAAGTGATGTTTGTTCCTGGTTACGGTATGGCTGTGGCACAGGCACAGCACACTGTGTTTGAAATTACCAAGGCACTGCGCGATAAAGGCGTCAATGTGCGGTTTGGTATCCATCCCGTGGCCGGACGCATGCCGGGCCATATGAATGTGTTGCTGGCAGAGGCCAGGGTACCTTATGACATCGTCTTTGAAATGGATGAGATCAATGAAGACTTTCCGGACATTGACGTTTCCGTGGTGATTGGTGCGAATGACATCGTTAACCCGTCCGCACAGGAAGTACCGGACAGCCCGATTGCCGGAATGCCGGTGCTGGAAGTCTGGAAAGGCAAGACGACCATTGTATTAAAACGCAGCATGGCCACGGGTTACGCCGGTGTAGATAATCCACTCTTCTATAAGGAAAATACCCGCATGTTATTCGGTGACGCCAAGCAAAGTATGGAAGCAGTCCTGCAACACCTGCATACCTAGCTTGATCATTTTCCAATCAAAAGGCCGCTGTTGGTAAAAACTATCAGCGGCTTTTTATTTTTTTTTCCGATATTCTTTCCAACTCTTCTTTTATATGTTATGAATAAAATGCTTCGTTCATGGTGCACCGTTAAATAATCAATACCGGCTACCGATCAATGCTGATAGAAGAGATTACGCAATGCCTAAACGTTTCAGTTCCTCAAGATCTGCATTGATAAATCAACAACGCAAATGGGCTGCCATGGTTGGATTGATAGCAGATGATCGAAGCTATCTTCCAAGCGTGAATGAAAACTTGAGGCAGTCTTTATCGCCAATCGCATTACAATCATTTACCAAAGGTAATGGCTCTGAACTCAAGGAAACACTGCATCGTCCTGCAAAAATGAGGGCGCTTCATTCATCAGCAGCGCTCGTGGTAAATGTTTTTGATTATTGGACCACAGGAAATACCGCCCCACTGGTTGCCGCCCTCGGTCTTGAGAACGAAATCACCTCAATTACGTTCGAATCACAGTTTTCTACTGATCTTGACGGTAATCCTCCAAATCTGGACATTGCATTGGAGCTGACTTCCGGGAAAACAGTCGCAATCGAGAGTAAATTTAGCGAATGGCTTATACCGAAACTCTCAAAGAAAAAATACTTCAAGGACAAATATTTTCCGCCGTCCAATGATCTGTGGAAACAGAAAAATCTTGCTGCCTGCCAGGCTCTCGCAATAGATATACAGAATGGTTCTGAACGATTCAGATATCTGGATGCGCCACAACTACTCAAGCATTCCCTGGGTTTGGCGACGCAATGTGCCGACCGGTTTCAACTGTATTATATTTATTTTGATTGGCCATGTTCAGAGGCTGAATTGCACCATGACGAAATTAAACGCTTTTCAGAACGTGTAGGCGAAGAGCTCTGTTTTCGGGCTTTTACATACCGGGAATTTTTTCATAACCTCTGTTCTTTGCCTGATCCACCCGATGCAGAGTATATAAATTATCTGCGCGCCAGATACTTTATGAATATTTTGTAAAGAATCATGATTCAACAAAATAAATGCATCAAGGCATTGCATGAATGATGTTACTTCGACCAGATATTAATAACTTATGAACGATAACGACATTCAGCAGCTTGTTTCTGTTCTCGAAGAAATACGTAATAACCAGAAACTGCAACTTGAACGCCAGGCAGAGGCGCTTTCACTCCAACGCGAACAATTTGCCCTGGTACAAAAACAGTATGAACGCGCAGAACGCCTACAAGACCGCGCCGAGGAAATTCAAACAAAAGGCGCGCAACTCGTCTCCGGCGCACGCAAGGCACTGGCAATTGTGATCCCTGTAATTGTTGTACTCATTATTTACTTGTCCTGGCTGATATTCCGCTAAATAGCGTACCAGTTAACACCCGTTAGTAAATATTTTGTCTGCCAGATAGTTATGTTTTGCCATTCATATAATATTCATGGACAAAATGCTTCATAATGCCCCATCAGAAATTACTATATATAAAATTTCGTGTTTATCAGACAGCTTCATTATCTTGTTGCACTCGCCCATGAAAAGCATTTTGGGCGGGCCGCGGAGGTTTGCCATGTCTCACAACCTACTCTTTCGGCCGGCATCCGGCATCTGGAAGAAGAACTTGGCGTGCCGATCGTAAAACGCACACAACGTTTTGAGGGGTTTACAGTAGAAGGAGAACGGATACTTACATGGGCCCAGCGTATTCTGGCTGACTGGGACGGATTGAAACAGGATGTGCGTGAAATACGGGATGAGCCCGCAGGCGAATTGCGATTCGGGGCCATTCCTACAACCTTACCCATTGTTTCTTTACTGACGGCACCCTGCCGAATCCGATATCCGGGTATAACCTATTCCATTCTTTCTCTCTCTTCAATGGAAATCGTGAAACGGATCGAGGCATTCGAACTTGATATTGGCATTACCTACCTTGAAAGTGAAGAGCGGCCACAATTTATGGAACTGCCGCTCTACCGCGAACGTTATGTTTTGATTACCAAGCATGCTGAACATCCTTCTCCGCGAAACAGCATTACCTGGTCGGAAGCCGCGGATATACCCTTGTGTTTGCTGACATCGAACATGCAAAACCGGCGTATTATCGATGCTGCATTTCGCCAGGCGGGTGTAATGCCCAGGATTGTAGTTGAAACCGATTCAATCTTTGCCCTGTATTCCCATGTCCGCCATGGCGGTCTTGCCTGTGTCATGCCGCACAGTTTCCTGGTTCTCTTTACGGGACAGCCGGAGATAGCGGCAACTCCTATAACCCCACTCCTTTCCCGGCAGATAGGACTTCTCACGCTCAGCCGCGAACCACCCTCCGCACTTGTGCACGCATTCAAATCCCTGATCCAGGAGATCGATCTGCAAGGAGAGATTGACCAACTGATTGATACTACCTATTAACTAATCAGTACAAACGATTAGAACATTTTTCCCCAATCCTCAGACAATACTCAGTCACCTATCAAATACCTGAAGTATTTCTCAGGTCTGACAGGCTTGTTTTTATAAAAACTATCATCAATAGGAGGAAAAATGGCTAAGGTTATTTGTGTATTGTACGACGATCCCGTAGGTGGTTACCCGAAATCCTATGCCCGTGATGATGTTCCAAAACTTGAACGTTATCCTGACGGCCAGACATTACCAACCCCAAAGAAAATCGACTTCAAACCCGGACAGCTTTTAGGCAGTGTTTCCGGTGAACTCGGACTGCGCAAATTTCTCGAGAAACAGGGTTATACGCTGGTTGTTACCTCAGACAAAGACGGCAAGGATTCTACTTTGGATCGGGAACTGCCCGATGCCGAGATTGTGATCTCTCAACCATTCTGGCCCGCTTACATGACGGCAGAAAGGATTGCCAAGGCGAAAAAACTGAAACTCATAATCACTGCGGGCATCGGTTCCGACCATACCGATTTGCAAGCGGCGATGGAGCGTGGCGTCACGGTCGCAGAAGTGACTTACTGCAACAGCATCAGTGTATCTGAACATGTAGTAATGATGATCCTGTCACTGGTACGCAATTATATTCCCTCCTACGAATGGGTCATCAAGAAGGGGTGGAATATCGCCGACTGTGTAGAACGATCCTACGACGTGGAAGGTATGAACGTCGGAACAGTTGCCGCCGGTCGCATCGGGCTGGCGGTGTTAAAGCGGATGAAGCCCTTTGATGTCAAACTGCACTACACCGATCGGCACCGCCTTCCAAAGGAAGTCGAGAAGGAACTGAACCTCACCTATCATCCCGATGTTGAATCAATGGTACGCGTTTGCGATGTAGTTACGATCAACTGTCCGTTGCATCCGGAGACCGAGAATCTGTTTAACGAGAAACTTATCAACAAGATGAAGCGCGGCGCCTATATCGTCAACACCGCGCGCGGCAAGATCTGCGATCGCGATGCAATCGCCCGGGCGCTCAAGAGCGGCCAACTCGCCGGTTATGCGGGCGATGTCTGGTTTCCGCAACCAGCGCCGAAGGATCACCCGTGGCGAACGATGCCGCACCACGGCATGACGCCGCACATTTCAGGGTCGTCGCTCTCGGCACAGGCGCGCTACGCCGCCGGAACGCGCGAGATACTCGAATGCTGGTTCGATAACCGCCCTATCCGTAATGAATATCTGATTGTTGATGGTGGCAAACTGGCGGGGGTTGGTGCACATTCCTACAGCGCCGGTAATGCTACCGGTGGTTCGGAGGAAGCTGAACGATTTAAAAAATAGTACCTGTACTGTCAACAACTCATTCCAGTTGCTGCCGTGAAAGCGACGCAACTGGAATTCTCAAATTATATCTTATTCATTCAATAACACTGATGTTTCCCATATAGTGGTGCAATGCCTCGGGGATGTGCACCCTGCCCTCTTTGTCCTGAAAATTTTCCATAATAGCGATCAGCGTGCGGCCGACTGCCAGGCCTGATCCGTTCAAGGTATGCAATAGCTCCGGTTTTCCGGTATCAGGGTTACGCCAGCGACCCATCATCCGGCGCGCCTGAAATGCCTCGAAATTGCTGCATGATGAAATCTCACGGTATTTTTGTTGGCCCGGTAGCCAGACTTCGAGATCGTAAGTCTTGGCAGCTGAAAATCCAAGATCACCACCACAGAGTGCGACAACGCGGTAAGGTAAATTCAGGCGTTTTAGAATCACTTCAGCATGGCCCGTAAGTTCTTCCAGTGCCGCATAGGATGTTTCAGGTCTGACTAACTGTACCAGTTCCACTTTTTCAAATTGATGCTGGCGGATCATCCCGCGTGTGTCTTTGCCATAGGAACCGGCCTCGCTGCGGAAACAAGGGCTGTGACAGACATATTTAAGAGGCAATTTACCAGCTTCAACAATTTGTTCACGCACCAGATTAGTAACTGGCACTTCGGCAGTTGGAATCAGGAACATTTCATTCATTTCTTCTTCAAGAAGTACATTTACATCTGTCGGAGCAGTCCCATCCTTATTTAGTTTGTATGCAAAGGAATAGACATAATCAAATATTTCACCATGTAATACCCCAAATAAATCATTTTTGAATTTAGGCAACTGCCCGGTACCTTGCATACTGGTGGCATTGACTAAATATGGGACATTAACCTCGATATAACCATGTTCACGCGTATGAATATCCAGCATGAACTGAATGAGCGCACGATGCAGTTGGGCAATGGCGCCGCTCATGACCACAAAGCGTGAGCTGGCGATCCGTGCGGCGGATTCAAAATCAAGGAGACCCAGCGATTCGCCCAGATCGACATGATCCTTCGGTTCAAAATCGAATTCAGGCAAGTCACCCCAGCGGCGGATCTCCTTATTGTCTTCTGCAACTTGCCCATCCGGAACAGATTCATGCGGGATATTCGGGATCTCCATGGCGATGTAATTTAATTCTTCCTGTATTTCCTCAAGTGCAGTCTCGCTTGCCTTGAGACGATTTCCCAGTGTAGCAACGTCATCCAGCAATAGTTGGATATCTCCCCCCTGCGCTTTTATTTTTCCAATCTCTTTGGAACGTGTATTACGTTCATGCTGTAACTCTTGTGTAGCAATTTGTAGTTGTTTTCGTTTTGCCTCGAGTTCCGTGATAAATTCCGTGTCGAGTTTGTAGCCGCGTCTGCTCAGAGCTGCTATGACACTCTCAAGATCATTACGTAATAAATGTGGGTCCAGCATTGTGAAATTACCGGTTTGATTCGTTATCGATATCTACAATGTCTTCGGAATGTACAGGCATAAACCATTTTTGCGCAATAAATGTCGGGATAACAGCGCTGGTGACCACTACGCCAACCAGCACAGAATACTGTACCTGATCGATATAGCCCGCATTCAGCCCAAAGACGCTGGAGATAGTACCAAAAGTCAGCCCGGTACTCATCAACAGAGTAGTGTATATCTCACCCCGCGGAAGATAGCGTTTTGCAAAGAAATATACACCTACAAATTTTGTCAGCATCTTCAGTAG
>Ga0326597_10001917_pt1 | contig 32108 bp, 38 predicted proteins | sample RVTome_12_FD_203789 | JGI IMG/M metagenome (GOLD analysis project Ga0326597, IMG submission 203789) | Soil microbial communities from uranium-contaminated site in the Upper Colorado River Basin, Wyoming, United States - RVT100D185 | ecosystem: Environmental > Terrestrial > Soil > Contaminated >...
GTCGAGTTTCATCAGGTAGTCGTCCATGCTGAAACCGCCTCCGATGTCCGAGACGATCGGGCCCCGATTGGTAAATCCGATTCGTTCGTAGGCTGCGATGGCGACGCGGTTGGTCTTGTTCACGCGCAAGACGATGCTGCCGAGCGAATGGGCTCGCGCGTACTCCGCTGCGACTCCGACCAGTTTGCGCCCGCAGCCTCGGCCTCGCCGCGCGGCATCGACATAGAGTTTGTGGAGCATCAGGGCATCCGGATCGGAATGCGGTCCGTAGGCCGAAAAGCCGACCAGCGCTCCATCGATCAGCGCGCGATCGTATCGGATCTGGCCTTGTGTCAATTCGCGCCGCAATGCCTCCATGCTGTAACCCGCATCCAGCATGTATTCGATCTGTTCGGACGAAATGATGCCCGGGTAATGCTCGCGCCAGATCGCGTGGGCGAGTGCTTGGATCTCGGACAGATGTTCGTCCTGTGTCGCGGGTTCGATCACGACTGCGTCGCTCATGAAACGGCCACTCGCTGGGTTTTCGGACCCGCTGATCGGGGCTACACGCCGTTGGCAGGATACGACATCGCTTCGCGCGCCCGGCCCGCTTCCGATTTGCCCGAGGCTCGGGCGCAACCGGGCAGGGAGTCCCCATCGGGGCGACGATTCTCGACAGCCATGGGCGGCTTCGCGGCTCGATCGGCTCGCGGTGTGGAGCGGTTTCTTGCGCCTTTTCGGCCAGGGGGTGATCGCCCGTAGAAGCCCGATGGATGGCTGCGAATGTGTAAGCCAGCGTCGAAGTAGTATCATCGCACCCAGGCCGCTCGTTTGAGCCGTTGGCTCCAGCGCCCATCGTACAGGAGACACTCCATGGACCTGGAAAAAGCGAAACAATCGCTGGAGGATCGTCTCTTGAAGCTCGGCGTGAGGGTCTCCAAGATCGAATCCGATCTGCGCAACCCCGGTTCCCGGGATTGGACCGATCGGGCCAGCGAGAAAGAGAACGAAGAGGTGCTCGAGCAACTCAACGCGACCGAGAGGGTCGAAATCGACAAAATTCGAGCAGCGCTCGTTCGCATTCGAGAGGGAACCTACGCCGACTGCGCGGAATGCGGCGATCCGATCGCACCCGGCCGTCTCGAGGCGCTTCCCTATACGAGTTTGTGCATCGACTGCGCGGAGTAATTCTTTCGAATGCCTTCGCGGTTATGCGCGTGCGCGAAAGAACCCTCTACTCGAGGTAGGTGGCCAGATAACCGGTGCCCGCGCGCTTGGCTTCCGCGAGCATCTCGGCGGTGTTCTCGCCGTGCTCGATCACGGAGAGCGTGAAGATCAAATTCGTGATTTCGATGAAGTAGTAGAAGATTTTTCGCATCGCGTCGGTATCTGGCAACTCGAAGTGCTCGGCAAACACTCCGTACATCACGTTGCCGATCTCCCGGTCGTTGAGCCGATCGGCCTGTTTGACTTCGGGCGGCGTCTTGCCGCCGATCAGCAACTGGCGCGCGGGTGGGTTTTCCGCATAGACCTTCGCACCGACGTCGATCAGGTGCTCGGCGAGCGCCTGCCAGCTCTTGCGTCGTGACGGCGGAATCCTGCTCCGATGGGCTTCGATGAACTGGCCGCTGAGTTCATCTGCGAGCGCCGAAAATACGTCGAAGCGGTTTGCAAAGAAGTGATAGGCCGAACTCTCGGGAACGCCCGCCTGTTGTGCGATGTGGCGAAGCGAGATGTCCTCGATCGCACGCACGCACAACAGATCGTAGGTGGCCCTCAACATCAACTCGCGACGCTCCATGACGCGCTGTTGTGTCGCTTAAGGCGCCTTGCGGAGGCCGATCTTTTGCCGGTTGGACACGCGCGCTAGGTGATCGGCGCGGGCTGCTGTTGCGTGATGCAGTGCACGCCGCCGCCTCCCACCGCGATGTCGTGAATCTGGACCTGGACGATCTCGCGTTGCGGATACAGCCTGCGGTAGGTTTCGACGGCAGCGCCATCGCGCTCGTACCCGTAACCCGGAACGATCACCGCGCCGTTTGCGAGGTATGAGTTCACGTAGGAGCTGCAGCCGCCATTCCATACCCCAGGGTGGTAGATGCCTTCCTGGATGAATTCGAGCTCTAGTTCGCGGCCCCTGGCGTCCTTTTGATGCTCCAGCGCCGCGGCGTTGATCTGTCCGATTTTACAGTGCGGATCGGTGTCGTCCGGGTTGATTTCCACGAGGACCCGACCCGGTTCGATGAATGCGGCGATCCCGTCGACGTGTCCGTCCGTTTCCGTGTCCGTCACGTCGCCCGGAATCCAGATGACCTTCTCCGCACCGAGCGTGCGACAGAGCTCGGCTTCGATCTCGGCCCGGGTCCATTTGGGGTTTCGGTTCGGGTTGAGAAAACACGTCTCGGTCGTGATCACGGTCCCCTCACCGTCCACCGTGACGCCGCCACCCTCTGCGATGAGCTTGGACGGGTATTCCCGGACGCCGGCGAGTTCGAGAATGCGCGATCCCATCAAGGCATCCTGGTCGTACGGATCGTACTTGCTCCCCCAGGCGTTGAACTCCCAGGTCGAACCCGCGAGCGCGCCCGCAGCGTTGACGAGGAAATTGGGCCCCGAGTCCCGCGCCCAGGAGTCGTCGATCGGCATCTCGAGAATCTCGACGCCGTCGTTCAGCAGCGCCCGCGCGGCCTCGAGCTTGTGGGCCGGGGCGAGCATCTTCACCGGCTCGAAGCGCGCGATCGCATTGGCGACATCCGCGTAGGCCCGCTGTGTTCCTTCCGCATTGCCCCAGAGACCCTCTCGGCACGGCCACGCCATCCAGCAGCAGCTGTGCTCGGTCCACTCACCGGGCATGTAGAAACCGTCTCGACGCGGGTCGGTCTGGCATTTCGTGTGACTCACGGTTGCACCTCTGTGTGGATGAGTCGTGCCTTGCGGATGCAGACGAAGAAGCTGGTCATCGAAATGATCAGCAGCGCGATCGCGACCCAGAATACGCGTTGATAGTGGCCGACCTCCACCACGGTTGCGGCGAGTCCGGGTCCGATCGCGACGCCGATCGTCGCCGCTGACGAACCCGCCGCGACCGCGCTGCCATTGGGATCGAGCGAGGCCATCAGGGTCTGGATGAAGGGCAGGCAAAACGCCCGTGAGAATCCGAGGCAGACTCCCGCCATCAGATACCAGGCGAATTCCCCGCTGGTGATCAATCGGATCAGCCCGAGAATCGCGATGCCGATGCCAAACGCGAGTCGGCCGATCGTGCCGATCACCGAGCAGACGAAGAGCTGCCTGGAATTCTCGATTCGCATCGGGTCAGAGGCTGGGTGTCGGGTGTCGTCCGTCGAGTGTCAGCAGCGAACCATAGAGATCGGGGCGCCGGTCCCGGAATACGCCCCACGAGCGCCGGTAGAGGCGCACCGCTTCGAGATCGATCGTCGCGGTGAGAACGCTTTCGGTCTTTCGGTCCGCGCTCTTTGCGATCGCACCGGTATGGTCGGTGATGAACGACGAGCCGTAGAATTCCATTTCGATCGCGTTGCTCGATTCCTTGCCGATCCGATTCGACGCAATCACGGGTACGATGTTTGCCGCCGCGTGACCGCGCATTACGGTTTGCCAGTGATCCTTGCTGTCGAGTTCCGGCGCGTAGACTTCGCTGCCGATGGCCGTCGGGTAGAACAGCAACTCCGCGCCCTTGAGCACCATCGCGCGCGCGGCTTCGGGAAACCACTGATCCCAGCAGATGCCTACCCCGATGCGCGCGTAGCGCGTATCGATGGCCTGAAATCCGGTATCCCCCGGGCTGAAGTAGAACTTCTCCTCGTACGCCGGAAAGTCGGGGATGTGGCTCTTGCGGTAATGGCCCGCGATGCGACCGTCCGCGTCGATGATTGCGACGGCGTTGTAGTGGGCGTGACCGGCTCGCTCGAAAAAGGACACGGGCAGGACGACTTCTCGATCCCTGGCGATCTGCTGCATGCGCTGGATGGTCGGCTGCTCGTCGATCGGATGCGCGAGGTCGAAGTGTTTGTTCTGCGTGTCGATACAGAAGTACGGCGTTTCGAACAGCTCCTGCAGCAGGATGATCTGTGCGCCCTCGTCGGCAGCCCGGTGCACGAGCGCTTCGGCTCTCGCGATGTTGGCTTCGATTTCCCAGCTGCAGTGCATCTGGGTGCAGGCAACGCTGACTTGCATCGGAATCTCCACTCGGGCGGTTCGACACGTTAGTCAAGTTAACTCGACTTTATCGCGGTTTCAACGCTCCGCCCGCCGGGCCCGATCGCGGCGCCAGCTCGCCGCAGCGCCGAGTCGCACTCGATTCACGCCATCGGTGAGCATCTCCTGTCTTTGTTGGTCCTCGGGGTCGACGACCGATCGATTGCCGAGCGCCCCATCCGAAGCGCGTGGACTGCCGTCCTCCCGAATGCCGCAGCTCGAAATCCGGGCATTCGCCTCGTGCGCCTCAATCGCCATTTCTCGGCGTGTTCTCAGACTGCCAGATCAACAATTTTGCGTATGCCACCGCGTCCGAGAAGTTTGCGAACAGGTGGTCCTCGCCGATCCGCTCGATGCCTCCGCTTCGCTCGAGCGCGGTGAGCGGTTGGGCGTGAATCCCCGAGAGCAAGAGGCCGCGCTCCGCGCCGCCCGCTCGATGCCTCCGCTTCGCTCGAGCGCGGTGAGCGGTTGGGCGTGAATCCCCGAGAGCAAGAGGCTCGCTCCGCGCCGCCGAAGCCCCGCCGCCACGTCCTCGAGCGCATGGAGCCCCGTCGCATCCATCGCGAGGACATGTCTCATCCTGAGGATGACGACGCGAGGCGCGGAGTGGCTTGCGAGCTGTGTCTCGGTGAACTTCCGGACGGCACCGAAGCAGAACGAACCGTTGATCTCGAATACTTCGACGTCTGCCGGCACATCCGGAGCGTGGTTCTCGTGAATCTCCGCTGGCTCGTATTCCGCAATGTCGCGGATCGCCTCGATCTGGCTCACCTCTGTCATGCGGCGCATGAAGAGGAGAGCCGCGAGAACGACACCCGTCTGGATCGCGACCGTGAGATCGACGGCTACGGTCAGGACGAAGGTCGTGATCAGAACCAGTGCATCGCTGCGCGGTCCACGCAGCAGCCGCAAGAAGACGTACCATTCACTCATGTTGTAGGCAACGACCGTGAGGATTCCGGCCAGCGTCGCCATGGGAATCAGGGAAGCCCAGCTGCCGGCCACGATGAGAATGAGAAGCAGGACTCCGGCGTGAACGATTCCGGCGATCGGGGTGCGACCGCCGTTGCGAACATTGGTCGCCGTCCTCGCGATGGCTCCCATAGCCGGAATTCCACCGAACAGCGGAGAGGCGAGATTGGCGATTCCCCGTGCGAGCAGCTCCGCGTTCGACCGGTGGCGGCTGCCGATCAGCCCGTCTGCCACGACGGCGCTCAAGAGCGATTCGATCGCGGCGAGCAGCGCGATCGCAATCGCTGGAGAAATGAGGTCCGGCATCAGGCTCCAGTCGAACTCCAGCAGTCGAAACGACGGGAGCGACGTCGGGGCACCGCCGAAGCGACTCTCGATCGTATCGACGTCGAAACCAAGGCCGTGGCCGATCAACATCGTGGCGATCAATGCGACCAGTGGCCCCGGTATTCGGTTCTCGCCACGCGGCCAGAGCTGAATGATCGCGATCGTCGCCAGGAAGATCACGGCGGCCGAGGGATCTGCCGTACCAAAGTGTTTCGCGTAGAGCATCCCCCTGTCCAACAAGTCGACCGGTGCGGCGCTGATTTCGAGACCCAACGCGTCCCCGATCTGCCCCGCCGCAATGATCAGCGCGATGCCCGTCGTGAAGCCGACGATGACCGGATATGGAATGAAACGGATCACGTCGCCGAGTCGAGCGAAAGCCATGATCACGAAAAAGACGCCCGCCATGACAATCGCTACGGCGAGGCCCTGTTATCCGAACTCCGCGACCACGCCGGCGACGAGCACGACGAAGGCGCCCGTGGGTCCGCCGATCTGCACCCGGCTTTCGCCGAAAACCGAGATCGCGAAACCCGCGACGATGGCCGTGTAGATGCCCTGTTCGGGCCTGACGCCAGATGCAATCGCAAACGCGATCGCCAGAGGAAGCGCGACGACGCCCACCACGGCTCCGGCAAGCGCATCTCTGCCGAAATCGCGCGCCGAGTAGCCCTCGCGGATCGTCGTTACGAGTTTGGGTTCGAGCTCAGCTGCCAGAAAGCGCATCGTGAATCACCGGGCTGCATTCCACCGCGTCGGCCACGCGGCGAGCGCCGCCAATCTACATCCAGCCCAGTTCCTTCAGTGTCCAAGGCGCGTTCCAGATCTTCACCATCTTTTCGACCCGGTCCTCTTCGTTCATGGTCAGGCAATACACGTAATGTGCGTGTGCCTGTTTCTGGGTTGGAGGTACCGGGCCTCCATCCGCCGTGTGTTTCACGTGGTAGGTTCCGAAAAACATCGCGGTGCGCGTCTTCTCGTCGTAGCCCGATGCGTGCAGGTCGTAGGTTGCACCGGGCGCGGCGGAGCGAACGAATTGAGCCACCCATTCACAATACGCTTTCACGCTGTCGATTCCGGTCAGCGGTTCGGATTGAGCGAAAAACGTCGCGCCGTCCGCGACATATGGACGGCAGGCTTCCCAGCCCTTCGGAGCCTCGCAGGCGTGAAAGAACTTCGTTGCGTTTTCAAATGCAGACATCACTTCCCCCAGTGTTGCTGAAGCATCCAAGCGTTCGCTTTTCGTGCTGCTCAATTCCTCTCAACGACGAGAACCTCGACGGTACCTCTGGGGCCGATATACCAGGAGGCCAGCATTCCGGTGATGCCAACGATCACAGAGCCAGCCAACGCGGGCCAGAAGCCCGTTACGAAGAATCCTGGCACCAGAAAAGCCGTCAGGCCGAACATCGCCGCATTCACCACCAGAATGAAGAGGCCAAGCGTGAGGAGTGTGAATGGAATCGTCAAGAGAACGACGATGGGTCTGATGACTGCGTTCACGCCGCCCAGCACGAGCGCTGCAAAAAAGAGTGCGGGCCAACCCGCGAACGCGATTCCCGAGACGAGTTTGGACGCGATCAGCAATCCGACGGAGGTCACCAGAAGCCGTGCCCAGAACCCAAGCAAATTTCTCGCCCTCCACGAACAGGCGTCTCGTCAGCTGCACTGCGGATGACATCATGTTGTCGACTGCTCGACGGCTTCCGGCGCGCTCCCGTTCAAGCCGGGCCACCAGCGGCACGCGCAGTCTACCAGAATCTGCCTGGCCGCGGCGCTAGCCGACTCGTTCACCCAGATCGGACTCGAACACCGGACTCGATTCGCCCAGTTGCCGGGCGCGCAAGCCTCTCACGTGTCGTTTCTTGGCTGATGGATTGCAGATCGGGGAAGTCATCGAGGCAGGCAGCGGTAGACCTCGAACGACTGCCGGCCATCCACCGGAAAGCCGATCGGGACGATCGCGTCACCGCCGAGCTCGGTGGCCTCATTGCGCGCGAGAGATTCGAGTTCTGCCTGCACTTTGCGATCGGATCGCGCAAAGATCGTGACGCGATCAGCCGTTTTCGCACCGACGTTTCCAATTCGCTCGCATCTCGCGGCTGACTCCGCATCGAGTACACGGACGTTTCGTCCCTCGTCGGTCACGGAAACCCATGTGCAACAAAATAGCGACAGCGCAACGGCGCAGATGGGAATTGTCTTGGATGCAATGGGCTTCACGTAGACCCCTCCAGAAATAAACTTCAAGGCGCCTGGTGTTCAGGCGTTCGGCTGCAACCCGGCGCGCCGAGCGCCAGCGCTGGGTGAAGGCCAACCGCTGCCGGAGGGTACCATGAATCCACCGGATCGGTCCGATGGGCGTAAGCCGCGGTGCTTCTTCAGGTACCCCGCAAGCAGGTCGCGTCGGTACGCGCTTGCTCGTGATAGGGGGCTCGCCGCCGCAACGCCAGCGGACCCGCCGGCCACCTTTCCGGGTGACCCGGCTCGACTCGACGCGCTTCTGCCCGAAGAAACGCCAGTTCCTTGTTAGCGCTGCACCGCCCTTCGGGCGGAGACAAATGCTCCTGAGCAATTGCGCCTGGCGGCGCATTTCCTCAGGAGTCAGCGGTACCCACGGACCCGCGCACCCAAGCCGCGCGGAGATGACGCAGCACAGCGGGATAGATGATGATTCGCCGGAAGGGATCGATCAGGCGCATGTAGCAGGAGGTGAAGCGACCCACCGGTCGAACGTAGACGCTCCAAAAAAGCCGATAACCGGCGGGCTGCTCCAACAGCGCGATGACCGAAAACGCGTGAACGGTGGAATTCTGGATTTCCGATATCGCTTCGCGCGGAGAGACGAAGAGAACCCTGAACGCTCCCTCGGGCGCGCCCGGCGCGACGAGGGAGGCCTCCCGATCCGCGACCGAGAGCCGCTGGAGGTAACTTTCCCGCGACGCCCGCGGAGGTTCGCGATCCCATCCGAAGGTCCGACCGAGCCGCGACCGCACCCCGAAGAGGAATCGCACGGCCGCATTCGAAGCTGCGAGATTCCCGAGCGACATCAGGGTGCGAACGTCGGCGATCGTACGGCCAGGGCCGCCTCCCGGAAGATCGACGGCCCAGACATCGTGCAGGGGGACATCCGCAAGCAAGGAATGCGCCCGCAGCTCGATCCCCTCGTATTCTTGCGGTGTCGCGCGCATTGAAGAACCCCTCCGGAAAAAACCGATCGGCTCTGCGCTCCCTCCACAAAGCCAGATCGAGATCTGCGATCAGCCGGTGAACTCCAGGACGGCATCGTCGTCACCGATCGAATCGATTTCGCGCCAACCGCGTTTCCGGTAGAAGGAAAAGGCCGTCGTGGCGCGCCCCGTACTGAGGCGAATCGGCTTGGTGTTGCCGATGCGGAGCCAATCGACCGCCGCCTTCAATAGTGAGGTGCCTATGCCGCCGCGCTCGAATTCCGGAACCACGAACAGCGCGAAGATGTCCCGATCCGATTTCCGCGCCATCGAAAACCCTACGATGGTTCCGTCTACCTCGGCACACCACCCCTGCGCCTCACCCGATCTCAAGAGTTCGGATAACGAATCGCACGTGATGCCGAGCTTCAAGAGCTCCTCTTCGCTCTGGTGGTTCTCGCGGACCGACGTGCGGACGCGGAAGAGATCCGGCATGTCGTCGGGAGACACGGGGCGAATGCTCAGCATCGCTCGCGCGGCGTCCGGATCGCAGAAACGCTCGACACCGGCCGCTCGCCTCGAGCGGATCCGAGGCGCCAGTTGACTTTGCCGATCGACGAATTCTGCTCGCTGGGCATATCGATGCGCTACTGAGCTACCTGAAGCATCGCGGCCATCTTCTGATGGATCAGGTTGATTGCCTTCATCGGTCGGAGCATCACCTTGAACTCCACGATCTTTCCCTCGTCGTCCCACTTGATCATGTCCACGCCATTTACGATGACGCCCTCGATCTCGACCTGAAACTCCAGAACCGCGTCGCGATTTCCGGCGACTTCGCGTACGTACTGAAAAGAATCGTTTGCGAGAACGTGAAACGCCGCGGTGAGGAATTTCTTTGTGATCGCCTTTCCGACCTGTGGCGCGTGAACGATTGGCGAGTAGAAGACGACCGTGTCGGACAGCAGCGAATCGAGTCCGTCGGTGTCTCTGGTTTTCACGAGTTCATGCCAGTCAGAGAGCGTCTCGGCCGTCATGAAGATTCTCCAGGGTTCGCGCCGCGGGTGCACGCGTAACGCCGCCTGCTCGGGTCATCGACCCGTCAGCGCGTCGAAGGTGTGCTGGGCAAATCCCACCGAGTTTCCGCCGTCGACGTAGATCGACTGGCCGGTCAGGTAGCGGCAATCGGGCGCAGCCAGGAAGTGACACAGGGCCGCGATCTCCTCGGGTTCACCGACCCGGCCCATCGGGCTCAGCCGCTCTGTTACCGCAACCTCGGGATGATCGGGGTCGAGCATCTCCGACCACACCGAGCCGGGACAGATGGCGTTGACCCGAATTCTGCGCGGCACCAGTTCCATCGCCGCCACGCGCGTCAGGCCACATACGGCTGCCTTGGTCGCCGAGTACTGCGCGTATCCTGGAAAGGCCAGCGTGGCTGCATCCGATGCCGTGTTGATGATCGATCCGCCATCGTTCATGTGTGGCGGCGCGAAGCGCAGCCCGTTGTAGACCGCCTTCAGGTTGACGTCGATCGCACGCTGGAACTCGTCGGCGCTCTGCTCGGCGATGGTCGGGCCGACATTGCTGAATCCGGCATTGTTCATCACGATGTCGAGTTTGCCGAGGCGCGCCTCGGCCTCCGCGAAGCAGGCGCGCAGCTGTTGTTCATTCGAGACGTCGGCGCGCAAGAATTCTCCGCCCAGCTCGACCGCGAGGCCCGCTGCGTTCCGGCGGCCGACGATTGCGACCCGGGCACCGGCAGCCGAAAATCGTCTCGCCGTCGCCAGGCCGATCCCCGCGGTGCCGCCGGTGATCAGCGCGTTGAGTCCTGCGAGAGAAAACATTCCAGCCCCCCTGGCTCTGATGTTACGGTCAGCGCCAAATCCTACCATGCATCGATCGGACCGGGTGGCTTGGTATCGGCCGCGGTGTCTTGTCGAGCGACAGCGCCGACCAGTGCGGCCAAAACGCCATCCGCCAGACGATATCACGGATCGATTGGAATCGGCTGCCGGGCGCAAGCCGAGATGCCCTGTTAGGCAGTGGGCTACTCGTGAGGAAACAGAACCCAGACGCCCACAGCAATGAACCCGAACCCCGCTACCCAACGAATGATCTTGGGATTCACATATTCGGCGATTGCGGAGCCCGCGAGAACTCCCAGGGCCGAGGTGAGAACCAGTGCAGCGGCGGACGCGGCGAAAATGGTCAATTTCGGATGAGATGCGTCGGATGCGTACAGAAGAGTTGCCAGCTGGGTCTTGTCGCCGAGCTCGGCAACGAAGATGGTGGAGAAGACCGTCGCGAAGAGCTTGAGATCCATGTTCGCTCCATAGAGGCAAGCGCGTGCCCGCGCCGCCATGTGCTTCTGCCCAATCTCCCCGAATCCCCGAACGATCCTCGGCTATTCCAGGCGGTTTTTCGGGAGAGCCTGTTGTCGCCTGACACCAGGGAGCTCGCGCGTTGGATGAGTCGTTGTCGAGGCCCGTCCGGAGCGCCCTGGTTGATGTTAGAGGCTACCAAAGATCAATTGAAACGAGCCGCGGCCCGGCCAGCTGCAGCGCCTCGTTGGGTGGCAACCTACTGCGGGACGCCAAGCCACGACGAGCGGAAGATGAAGAAGACGGCCCCCAGGATGCAGAGCGAGGCCCAGAAATAGTCCGCGCCCACGGGCGCTCGCATGTACAAGATGGAGAAGGGAATGAAGATCAGGAGCGAAATCGCCTCCTGGAGGATCTTGAGTTGTGGCAATGTGAGTGCCGAGAAGCCGATCCGGTTCGCGGGCACTTGAAATTGGTATTCGAAGAACGCGACGCCCCACGCGATCAGGGCGACGAGGTACCACGGCTTGTCGGAGAAATCTCGCAGGTGACCGTACCACGCATAGGTCATGAATGAGTTCGAGATCGCAAGCAAGAGAGCGGCTTGTAGGGCAGCCTGCATCGCAATTCTCCACGGACTAGAGGGATCGTCTGGGGCCGAGCGGGAAGAGGATACGCGCGGCGATACGCGGCGCCAGATCCGCGATGCGATCAGCGCTGGGCGTCGCCGCCTTAGGCCCCGAGCCTGCGCGTTAGATGGATCCCCCGCCCTAACGAAATGGTTGGCGTGCGAGCCAAACGGCCTCGTCAGGCCAAACCGCGGGTCAGGTCGCCCGGATACCGCCGGGCGACGGCTCCGCGGTCAACGCACCTGGTCCGCGAGCCATTCGGCCATCGTCGCGAAGTAGTCCGGTGCGAAGTGCGACAGCCTGGGATACTCATCGCGACCACCGGTTGTCGCTTCGAGAAACAGATGATTCGCCTTGGGCAGAACGGCGTGGCTGGCTCGGTCGTTGCGCGCCACGAGCAGGGCCCGCTCGATCGGCGGCCAAGACTCTGTCGGGGGAACGTTCGCATCCAGCTCGCCGAACAAGAACAGCACTGGGCAGGTAACGCGCTGCCACATCGGTGCAGGATCGAAGTCCATCAGCATGCGGTAGTAGGTGCGGAACCAGTCGTCCGCCGGTTGCGGAGGCCAGAGCCATGATTCTCCGGTGCGATGCTCCTCGTAAAAATGCAGCAGCTCGGACCATCCGGAATCAGACGCTGTCACCTGATCGTCCAGGAGCTGGTAGCGGATACCGACGGCGATCGACTCCTCGGGAAGCCCGGCTGCGCGGAGTTCGTTTCGAAGGTAGAGCACGCCTTGCTCGCGCACGGTCGTGCCCGAGCCGGCATGGACGATCATGAAGGCGATCTCGCCGGGCGCCTCTGTCGCGACGATCGGCATGATCCAACCGCCCTGACTGGCGCCCCAAAGGCCGACCGCGTCAGCGCGAATCTCCGAACGTGCAGCGAGAAACCGCACGGCGGCAGTGACATCGGCCGCGAGCGCGTGGAAGTCGGCCTGCTTCCAGTCGCCCGTGGAGCCTCCAGTTCCGCGCTTATCGAAGCTCAGTACGGCGACGCCCAGTCCGGCGAAGAAGCGCGTCCAGGGTCCGAACACATCTCGCGTCAGCGCGTTCGAGCCATGCACGAGGACGAGCGCTGGATAGGGCGGTTGGCTGGCCGGCAAGGTCAGGGTTCCAGACAGCGTGACCGACCCTGCTGCGAAGCGCACCTCCTCATCCCGTGTCCAAAGCCGGCTGGCTTCGACCGGAGGTTGCCCGCGCTGGTCGAAGCGAATTCCCTCGACTTCCCCACCCGGTGTAATCCGCAGCTCGAGTGAATCCGCTGGGAACACCGGTGCGACGAGCGAATGTCCAACCAAGAGCCGCTTTCGCGAGACAGGGTACAGCGGGCCGATCCGTCCGGTCGTGTAGTCCACGATCACGGGGCGGCTGCCAAATTCAGAGAATCGACCAATGCCGAGGAGCCGGCCGCCCGCGCTGCCGTAGGTGCCGACCAGCGCCCCCCACTCACTGTCGCTGAGATCGTAGATCTGGCGTGCGTCGAACGGAGCCGCGGCATCACCGCGCGTGACCTCACCCAACCAATGCTCCCCGTCCAGCGTTCCGCGCAGACGCACGGCGTCGTGCTCGAGGACCGCCGAGAATTCGATACTGTCGGAGGCGGTCGGCGCCCGCGCCAGATCGACGCCATCGAGCCCCCAGCCGGGCAGTGTAAATTTTGCGGACGCGCCGGTGGAGTCGACTGCGACTTCGAAACGCTCGACACTGCCCGGAAGTCGGGCGTCGCCGATCCAGACTCCGCCAATCGCCGGCACATTCTTGCCGCACCCCGCCGGCAGGACCAAGACGGCAGCGAAAACCGCAACGCGGTTCCGCCCGCATCTGTTAAGCAAGTTGGTCGGTGCCACATCGCCTCGCGGGCAATCCGCAAGACTTCGGTCGGCGCCAAAGTCGGGCGGCCCGGCGTCCGTGCGCTCGGCTGCGCCGAACAGCGACAACCGTTGGATCTAGGATCAGGTGCGCTTGCCGCCAGATCGTATCATGGGGCGCCTGGACTCGGCTGTTTGGTGGCAGCCGCAGCGCTTCGTTGGCCAGTAACCGAGATTCCAAAGATCCGCTTACCTGCTCCGAGAGCCTTTTTCACATTCTAGAGCAATCTCGCGTGCTCGCTCTGCGTACTCAGGCGGAACCTGGACCTCGACCTGTAGAAGGGTTGCTGGCAGTTCTCCAACGGCGCCCATCAGGTCTTCGCCCGCGATGTGAACGGGAATGCCCTCTGCCTCTAGAGCAACGCGAATCATGTGCGCGTGGGTTCCATCAGCGGCCTGATAGATCGTCCGGAGTTCGCGAAAGACGGGAGGCTCTGGCCGTGGAGCTTCGCCATGCGCGAGCGCAGCGCCACAATCAGGGCAGACATCGGTAGTGTCGAGAAACTCGCCGATCGTGCCGTATCGAACGAGGCTCTCGCAATCTGGATTCGGGCAATATTTCATCGTCGATCGCAGGTGTCACCTAACGAGCCTGTAGGAAAAGTCCTCAAGTGGTCGATGCACCGGGTTTTCGGGGGGTCCTTTGACCCCTCCCAGACCGTCGATCGTTGAACCTAGCGCATTCTGCGAGGTCGATTTCTCATCATCGCTATTCCGAAATCGGCACCGGACTTTTTCTACAACCTCAACGCCTGGGCGCTCAGCTGCGCCGAACAGGGCCAACCGTTCGCTTGCTGGCGAGAGGGCTCGCTGTCAAATCGTACCATGAAACGATCGGGATAGCCTGTCTGGCACCGGTCCCAGCGTCTTGTTATGCGGCGAAGAGCTATTTGAGGAGGGGTTCCGAGCTGGGTCGAAATGTGGATTCGCAAGCCTTCGAGATAGCGAGGAGCGCAGCTGACGAAAGTCGGTGTTGCGTGTGCTCGAAGACCTCGCGCTCCTCGAAGCGAACATGGGATTCGAGGAGTCGACCAAATTCCTCGATCATGGCGTGCGTAACCGGAGTCGCGTCGCGCAATGCCCGCAGGCGCGCGTGGCCATTTCGGATTCGCGCAGAGAGTTCAAACTCTTCGAGATCGTCAAGCGCTGGAACAAGGTGAACCTCTTCGATCTGGAAATGAGGCTCCAGCTGGCCCGAGAAAGCCCGAAGAACGTGTTCCAAAATCAATTCCATAGCACGAGATGAGCTGTCATGCGCTGCCTGCTGACACAGACGCGCAAGCACCAGGGTCGTATGGTGGTCATCTGAGAGCGCTCGAAGTTCGTCGATCCGTTTCAATGGCTCTCCCGATTCAGGTCGCCTAACATCTAAGCGCCCAGCTACACCAAGGAGGCTAACCGTTAGCTTGCAGGCGAGAGCGCTTTCCGCCGGATTGTACCACGGATCGATTGGGCTCGGCTGTTTAGTTTCAGCTGGCGTGCGTTGTTAGCTGCACGCTCACTTCTACTTGACAGATATCAGATCTGACATAGTCTACAACGATGGCCGAAGATGACAAGCCCGTCGTGTGGCTATTCGGTGAAGTGAAGACGCCACCGTTTTCCAAGGAGGCGAGACTTGAGGCCGGATTCTTGCTTCGGAGGCTCTAGAAGGGCAGTAATGTCGAGATGCCACAGGCGCGGACGATGCCAAGTATAGGAAGGCGCTGCCGCGAGCTGCGAATTCGCGACCAGAATAAGAATTGGAGAATTATCGTACGAATTGATGACGACGCGATTGTCATAGCAGACGTCTTCGAATAGAAGACACGGGCTACGCCCGCAAAGGTGATCGCAGTTTGTAAAGATCGCCTGAAACGGTACGACAAGACGGCGAGGGGGTAAATAGATGGCAATGAAGAAGAGCAAGCGCGGGAAACTTGAGGCTGCAGGTTGGCGAATTGGGTCCGCCGCCGAATTCCTCGACCTGACCAAGGAAGAGGCCTCTCTCATTGAAATGAAGCTTGGGCTGGCCGATAGCATCCGAAAACGCCGAAATGCGCGAAAGCTTACGCAAAGCCAGCTAGCGACGAGGCTGGGATCCAGCCAATCGCGAGTAGCCAAGATGGAGATCGCGGATCCATCGGTCACGATGGATTTGCTGGTTCGCGCACTTCTTGAATTGGGAGCGACGCGTTCACAAGTTGCGAAAGCGATCGCAAAACGTACCCGTCGTGCAGCCTAACTCTCCGGTTCAGCGGCGGCGCGCAGCGCCGGCCGCTGCAACCGGTTGTTATGCCGTGCCGCAGTGCCTTGGGCGGCGAACTGATCGGTTAGCGCTATAACGTTAAAGCGCTAAAATCACGGGCAATGGGAGAACCCAAGAGAGCCACCGTGTATTTCGACGTCAAGGTGCACCGGGCACTCCGGCTGAAGGCAGCGGAAACGGACCGATCTGTGTCGGATCTGGTAAATGAAGCCGTGCGGGAGAGTCTTTCTGAGGATGCCGCCGATCTAGAGGCATTCAAGGAGCGTTCGCGGGAGCGCCGCCACAAGTTTGAGGACGTGCTGAAGCAGCTGAAGCGACGTGGCGAAATTTAGCGTTGAGATCCGAACGTCAGCGATCAAGGAACTTGCGGCCGTCGTGCCAAAGAAGGAGCGCCAGCGGGTCGCGCGAAAGATCTCAGCGCTAGCAACGGAACCTCGGCCGCGCGGATGCGAAAAACTCGCCGGCCAAGGTGACCAGTACCGCATTCGCCAAGGCCGCTACTGAATTGTATACGCAGTCGACGACACCCGGCTTCTCGTCGACGTTGTGAAGATCGGTCACCGCAAAGAAGTGTATCGCTGAGACGCCAAACGTCTGGGCGCTCAGCTGTCGGCCCGCTGGCTCGAAGCGCCTGGGTGAGTGCCAAACTGTACCATGGATCGATTGGTTTGCGCTGTGGTCAGCTGCAGCGTCTTGATCCGCATTGAGCCCCCCTCCTGCGCCTACTCCACACGGAGTAGGCTGGACGCGTAACGCAAAACGCGCATCCGCGCAGGAGGGAGACCGATGCGATTTTACAATAACCCGCACCAGCATGGGTGCGGAATCGATCTGCACGCGAAGACCCTGTACGTCTGCATTCTCGACCGCGAAGGAACCGTGCTCGTGCACCGCAACCTGCCTTCGAGCCGCGAAGCGTTCCTTGAGGCGATCGCTCCGTATCGCGAGGGCCTGGTCGTCGCCGTCGAGTGCATCTTCACGTGGTATTGGCTGGCGGATCTTTGTGCCAGGGAGGGCATCTCCTTCGTGCTCGGGCACGCGCTCTACATGAAGGCCATCCACGGCGGCAAGGCCAAGAACGACCGCATCGACGCGCTCAAGATCGCGACGCTGCTGCGCGGCGGGATGCTCCCGCAGGCCTACGCGTACCCGACCGGGATGCGAGCGACGCGCGATCTGCTGCGCCGACGTCTGCATCTCGTGCGTAAGCGGGGGCAACTCCTCGCCCACATCCAGATGACGAGCCACCAGTACACCTCCCACCGCTCGGCAAGCGCATCGTCTATCCGAGCAACCGCGAGGGCGTCGCAGAGCACTTCGAGGACCGCGTGGTGAGAAAGAGCATCGCCATCGATCTGGCGCTGCTCGAGTGCTACGACGCCTTGATCAATGATCTCGATCTCTACCTCGTCCGCCAGGCCAAGCAGCACGACGCGCAGGCCTTCCATCGGCTGCGCACGATCCCGGGCGTGGGGAAGATTCTCGCGCTTGCGATCCTCTACGAGATCCACGACGTCCATCGCTTCGACCGCGTGCAGGAGTTCGCGAGCTATGCGCGGCTGGTCAAGTGCGCGAAGGAGTCGGCGGGCAAGAAGCACGGCACGGGCGGAGCCAAGATGGGAAGCGTCCACTTGAAGTGGGCCTTCAGCGAGGCGGCCGTCTTGTTCGTGCGCCACAGCGCGCAGGGCAAGAAGCTGCTCGCCCGGCTCGAGCAGCGCTTCGGCAAGGGCAAGGCGCTGTCGATCTTCGCCCACAAGCTCGGGCGCGCGGCGTACTTCATGCTCGCGCGCGAGAAGGCGTTTGATTTGCAGCGCTTCGCGGCGACGGCAAGCTGAGGATGTGTGAGCGAGCGAGCCCGTCGCCTAACGAGAGCCCCATGGATCGAGTTCGAATGCGATCGCATCGTCCCGTGCGCTCCGAGCGCAGCGAGGCCTCGATCGGGAGCCCGAAGTTCCGGCAGCTCGCTGCGCTTGATTGGACGCTGGCTCGCACGGTCTCAGCCAATTGCCACTTCGGTTCGACTCTGCCGATCGAACGCGATGTCACTCGGGTTCGACGGCGGGCGCAGCCGCGTCGCTGCGGTAATCCTCGGAGACCGCGATCTTCACGAGTTGCCCCGGGACGAGCAGGTGGTCCGCATACAGGCCGTTCATCACGGCGGTCTGTTGAATGTTCCAGCGGTTCGCGGTGCGCTCGCTGAGCTCGACGAGACTCTCACCCGGGCGTGCGACGGCGATCCGCAGCCGCTTTTCCTGGATCTTCGCGCGTTCGTAGTCCTCGAGGCTGCGAAGGCTGCGAGGCACGTTGATGAACAAACCCGTGTAGCGCCGGAAGATCGGGGCAGGCGCCACCGCGGTGAATCGGTAGATCGAGCCCTTTCGCTCCAGCCAGGTCAGCTGCGCCTCCAGCAGGCCGCCCGGTGTCAAGAACTGACCTTCCACGCGAAACGCGGCTTTCGGGCCGATTTGCAGCGACTGCGCGCTAGCGACGCGAAACCCCGAGTCCGCGATTTCCGCAACGTACTCGCCCGCTGCACGCTCCACGTTGTCGCCTCGGCCCTGGATTTCCAGGAAGATCTGCGCGTCCCGTTGCGGAGAGATTGCGCCGACCGCGCGGCGCGTGTTCATCGTCTTCCAACCGGGTGGAAAGTGGATGAAGAGATCGAGATCCGCGTGCATGAAGCGGTCTACCACGAACACGCCTTCCGAGGCGCGCGCTCCGATCGCGAGGCCTTCCATCTGGCGCAGAAAGTCCACTTGGGAGGCGGCGATCGGAGTCTCGCGCTTCCACGCGGTCATGTTTGCGCGGGCCCCGGCCTCGGCGACGCGGCTGTTCGTCGAGGGATGGGTGTCCCAGAAGGCGGGCAGCCGAGAACTTCCGAGTTCCAGCCGCTCGGTGTGCTCCAATTCGCGCAAGAATCCGACGAGGCCGCCGGGGTCGTAACCCGCGGCGGCCGCGAGCCCCTGGCCCTGGCGGTCCGCCTCGCGCTCCTGCTCGCGGCCGTAGCTCGCCAGGTAACTGCCCTGAAGCCAGTTGAGCTTCGCGGGAAGGCTGCGCCCGACCTCCTGGCGCGCGGCCGCGTGACGCGCGGCGACGTGGACGATTTCGTGCCCGAGCACGTTGGCGAGCTCGTCTTCGCTGTTGGCCAGCGTGAGCAACCCGCGCGACACGAAGATGTATCCACCGGGCAGCGCAAAGGCGTTGGGCGTCTCCTGATCGACGATCTGGAACGAATACTCGAAGGGTCGCTCCGGCGCGTAGCGGGCGAGCCGACTGCCTACCGCGCCGACGTAGGCGAGCAGCTCCGGGTCTTCGATCAACCCGAGTTCCGCCTTTACGTCCGGCGCGGTTTCTTCCCCGACCTTCTGGTCGACGCCCTCCGAGCGGAGGATCACCTCGCGTTGGCGCTCCCGCGCCGGCGCGCTTCCGCCGCAACCCGATGTAAAGACAGCGGCGCCGCTCGCGAGTGCGGCGGCACACAGCAGGAGCGCGAGCGATCGATGAGACTCGGCTTCGCCGCGGCGCGGCATGGTATCTCTCCCGTCGGCGGGCATTTCTCCGCGGGGTCTACGGTAGCACTGCGGTCGAATTCGATGATCGGGAGCCGAGGCGTCCCCGGCGCGAGATCATTCGCTGGGTGTGGCTACCGCCAGACGGTTGCGGCCGTCGCTCTTGGCGAGGTAGAGCGCTTCGTCGGCGGCCTTGAGCAGTTCGGCCGGCTCGAAGTCGCTCGGCATCTCGCTCGCAGAAGCCAACCCGCCGCTGCAGGCAATCTCGATCTCGTCGCTTCCCGCTCGGATCTTGATTTGGTTGATGCGGTCGAGGATGCGCTCCGAAACCTGTTCGGCGCAAGAAGAGTCGGTTTGGGCCAGGATCACGCCAAATTCGTCACCGCCAAATCGACACGCGATGTCATAGGGTCGGCAGCCCGCCCGGATCGTCATTCCGACCCGACGGATGACATCGTCCCCCACTCCGTGCCCGTAGGTGTCGTTGATATCCTTGAAATGATCGAGGTCGATCATCAAGAGGGCGAGGGGTTGACCGGTCCGGTGAAACGCGGAAGTCGCGGCGATCAGCGTATCGTCCATTGCGGCTCGGTTGTTCAAACCCGTCAACGCGTCGATGCGTGCCCTCTCTTGCAGCAGGTCGATCAGTCGCTTGGTGCGCAGTGCAACGCGCACGCGCGCCTCGAGCTCGACCGCGTTGAAGGGCTTCGAGATGTAGTCGGACGCGCCAGCGTCGAGGGCCTTGGCGAGATTGTCTGGATTGTCATCTGCGGTGAGGAACAGGATCGGGATGTCGTGGGTCGTGGGGTTTTCCTGGAGGTGCCGGCATACCTTGAAGCCGTCGATCTGCGGCATGTTGACGTCGAGCAGGATGACGTCGGGTTTGTCCTGGATGGCGATTTGAAGCCCCTTGGTGGGCGAATCTGCCTTGAGCACCTGGTCGACGACGCCTTCGAGGCGCCGCTCGACCGCTCTGTGGATACTCGCATCGTCGTCGATGACGAGAACCGTGATGCCCGACATGGGAATCCTCCAGATCTCACGAATCGGATTGGCGGCTCTTGGGCTTAACCCCGATCGCGGTCACAGTGGCGGCGGAAGGTTGCGTAGAGGGCGGAACGCCGGCCGTTCGAATCGCGCCCGACAACGGGCGGTTACGGGCGCGAACGGAAGGTTCTCGATGCTGGAGCCGGCGGCAGAGTCGTCCAAGTCGGGTGGGACCGAAACATCGAGAGAGGGTGGGGCAGCCGCGTCTCTCGGATCCGTCAAGGTGTGGTGTCAGGCCGACTCAGCCCCCCGCTCTGTGCGACCTTGCGCATCTTTTCGAGCAGTGCGGCGGACGGGTTTCCGTCCGGTTTGTCGCTCTGCGCCTTCTGGAAGCTGCGGATCGCTCCGCGCGTGCCGCTGCCGATCACGCCGTCGATCTCGCCGATCTCGTAACCCAGCGCGAGCAGCGCTTCCTGGGTTTCGAATTTCAGTGCCATTTCCCGGCGCTCTTCCTCGTAACCGATGAAGCCGATCCCGTAGCTGGCCTCGGGGGCGCGCGCGCCAGCTGGAACCGGCTTGGGGGGATGGTCGCTCAGCAGCATGCTGTGGACCGCCCGCGCGAGGTCGCGGTGATCCTCGGCGGAATTCTTCCGCAAGACGTTCGACAGAACGGAAACGGTGTAGAAGAGGCGATCCTGACCGGCGGGCGTTTCGATGATCGCTACGGAGTTCATGTAGTTGCGCGTGTTGCCGTGGTATTTCTTGCACACGAAGCCCTCTTCGGGCGCGCAGCTGTAAAGCGAGCCGGACTTGAAGTAGACCGCGGACGGCCGCAACACGCCGGACGATCCGTAACGGATGCGCCGCTCGGTGATGTACATCAGCCGCTTGATTTCGCGGCTCGACCACTCGTCGACCAGTCTGCCCTGTTCGAGTTTCAACGTGAAGTTGGCCAGTGCTCGCGGCGTCGCGTAGCTGCTCGTGCCCGGGATCTGCTTCTTGCCCTGGTGGGTCAAGAAACTGCCCTGGCGCAGCTCTTCGAGATCCAGGCCATTGCGGGTGATGGGGGCATCCATCGCCTGGAGGAAGATCTCGCTCAGCTGTTGCTTGGGCGTCTCGTCGAAGAACTTCTTCTCTTCATCGTCCGACACCGGATAGCGTTTTCCGAAGTGGGCGATCGTGATCAGGTTTTTCTGGATCATCGCCGCTGCAGAATTCGAACTCGGCGACATCATCCAATCCAGATATGTCCAGAGCGATGCGGTGTCGCCCTGCTGGATCGGGCGCTTCGAGACGGTCCGGCTTTTCGGATCCCAGAAGGGAACGGTGTGGTGGTCGCTGACGCTGAAGATGTCCGCCGTGATCATGCTGGTGCGCAGGATGTTTTCGCGCGCCGCGATGTCATCGGGATACAGGTCGGCCAGAGTCTGGAAGATGGCGAGCGCGACCATCAATTTTCCGACACTGCCGGGGTTCTGGCGCTGATGGCCATTCCATTCCGCGTAGCGCGGATGCTCGGGATCCGAGAGATCGAGCAGTGTCATTCCGTAGCGGTCCGCGTCCGGTCCGATCAGTGTCTTCAGCCGGGCGGTCAATGCCGGATCCGAAGCGGGGAGTTCCATCTCGCGGTGTTCGAGCAGGCGGACGTCCACCATCGCAAGCGGCAGGAGTTCACCCGACGAGGGGCGCTTGGCGCCGGGAATCTCGCCGATCTGGATCAGCCGCTGGGCTTCGAGTCGACCGATCCCGGTCTTCTGGTAGCCGTCGAGTGGATAGGTGCCCGCGAGCCTTGGCCAACCCGCGAGCGTCAACCCACTCGCTGCGATCAGGGTCAGCCACGCGGCGAAAGATCTGCGGAAGTAGTTCATCCCGAAACTCCTCTCGTCTTCAACCGACCCGGTCTTGTCGCAGGGGCGGCCACGGCACTGTGCAAACGGCAGACTTCAGTCGCCAAACAAACCCGCCAGGGCCGTGAACGGAAGGTTTCCGATGTCGAACGGAACGGTCACGATCCACGCAGCACCCTCGCACCAGGGCGGAATGTTCTGATCCTTCAATCCGCGCGTGACACCGAAGAGATATTCCGTGTTGTAGCGCCAACTCCGCCCATCCCTCCACTGCTCGAGTGCGGGGTTGTCGCTCGGTTCGGGGAAGTCCTTTCTGAGAGAAGAGTCGCCGATGTCTGCCAGAGCCGGCGCTGGCGCCAGCGCGAGCGTGCCGGCCATCGCCAAGAACGCCAACCCCATCGCGAGTCTCGATCTCATGGAACCTCCCCGGGCGGCGGCCGCCGCAGATCTGCGCGCAGTGGCTAAAAGCCGCAGTCTCGAGCGAGCCAATCAAGCGATCCGCGGGGGAGAGTACGCCAGTTTGCCGGTTGCGTCGTATTCCGCGATTGCAAATTCGGCTGCGCAAACATGCGGGCGCGGCGAATCCGGCGCCGCGAGTCCCTCGGCCTTGATCGAGACTCGAGACGACAACGGCCTTGCGGGTTTCTCTGCTCGATTCGGGGCTTGACAGGCCCGCCATTCGCGGTGAAGAATCGGTCGCGCCTCATCGAGCGCGGACCTCGAACAGGAGCGGCACACGACATGGCCGGAAGTATCGACTGGTTCTATACCCGCAAGGGCTGAACGTCTTGTACGCGAGCGTCCAAGTTCCTGGACGCCAACGGGATCACCGCAAAGGAGACCGTGCTCGCCAGCCGCAAGCTGGGGCGGAAAGACGCTGCGGAGATCGCCAAGCGGGCCTCCGCGGTGTTCGTCGCGAAGGGCAAGCAGGTGAGCGCGTTCAAACCCGCGGGCGGGGCGGACAAAGTGCTCCTCGACGCAATGCTGGGCCCAACCGGCAATCTGCGGGCGCCCACCATCCGGCGGGGCAAGACGGTGCTGGTGGGATTCAATGAGGAACTCTTCGCCGAAAAGCTCGCCTGAGACGGCGGGCGCGCGTCGCGCTGGAGGGTTAGGCTCTTCTGTGATGTCTGCTGAAGAATTCAAATCTCCGAGCTTCTGGTTTTCGGACCTCGACGCGCCCGTCGAACCGCGCGCGCCGCTCGAGGGCGATGGCCAGTTCGACGTTGCGATCGTCGGTGCGGGCTACACGGGGCTCTGGACCGCCTACTACCTCAATCAGCGCGAACCCGGTTGCCGCATCGCGGTCGTCGAAGCCGAGACTGCGGGCTTTGGCGCTTCGGGGCGCAACGGCGGTTGGTGCGCGTATTATTATTCGGGAATCGAATCGCTGTTGACCGATCCGAACAAGCGCGAGCGCGGGTTGGCGCTCCAGCGCGCGATGTTCGACGCCGTCGACGAGGTCGGTCGAGCATCGACCGCCTCGGGAGTCGATTGCGATTACGCGAAGGGCGGGGTGCTCATCGCGGGAAGATCGCAGCCCGAACTCGAGCGCTTGCGCACGGCGTATGGCGAGATGAGGGGGTACGGATTTGCGGAGGAGGATTTCCGCTGGCTCGACGCCAATGCGTTCGCCGAACGCGCGCGCATCCGCGGAGCGCTCGGCGGGATCTTCTCGCCGCACTGCGCGGCCCTTCAACCCGCGAAACTCGCCCGCGGTCTCGCGTCCTTTATCGAGGCACGCGGCGTTGTCGTCTTCGAGCAGTCTCCCGTGCGCACGATCGAGAAGGGCGCCCTCACGACGGACCGCGGCCGCATCCGAGCGGACAATGTGCTCCGCTGCACCGAGGGATATTCCTGCAGGCTTCCGGGGCTCGAGCGCGCGATCCTGCCGCTGCACTCGATGATGGTCGCCACCGAGCCGCTGCCAGAGGCCGTCTGGAAGGAAATCGGTCTGCAGGGCCGGCCGACCTTTGCCGATCACCGGCGCACCGTTACCTATGGACAGCGCACCGCCGACGATCGCCTCGCCTTTGGCACCCGGGGTCTCTACTACTACGGCTCCGGCATTCGCGATTATTTCGACCCGGGCGACCCCGCCTTTTCTCACACGCACGCGACGCTGCTGGAGTTCTTTCCGTCGCTCTCCGACGTCGAGATCACCCACCGCTGGGGCGGCGCACTCGGCGTCACGCGCGATTGGATGCCCTTCATTCAATTCGATGCGCGCACTGGCCTGGGTGCAGTTGGCGGATACGCGGGCAACGGCGTCGCGGCGACCAACCTGGCGGGGCGCACGCTCGCGGAACTCGTGCTCCGCGAGACGACGGAGCGCACATCCTTCGCGTGGGTCAATCATCCGTCGCGCAAATGGGAGCCCGAGCCGCTGCGCTGGTTGGGCTCGCAGGGTGTCCGCCGGATGGGCGAATGGGCGGATGCGGCGGAACAGAAGGGCCGTCACGCGGGGATCTTCGGCAGCATCTTCGACGCGTTCGCCTCTCACTGATCGAGAACGCGATCGTGTCGGCTGCTTCAGCCGCGCGCAGGGCGGCGCCAGAGGCTTGCGAGCCAGGGTTGCTGCGCACGGGGCAATCCATCCGGGCGGTAGTAGTGGCGGATCTCCTCGAAGCCGGCTCCGAGCGCAAAGGCCCGCCAGTGTTCCAGGTCGTGGTGGGCACCGTAGCGGCCGCCGCTCCAACCTTCGAGGTTGTCGCCGCGCGGATTCGACGCGAACAGCACGCCTCCCGGTTTGAGGCAGTCGAACAACTCGCCGAGCACGCGCGGAAGCTCTCGGGTCGGAACGTGAAACAGGGACGCATTCGCGAACACGCCTGCGAAATGGGCTGCAGGTAGCTTCAGCGCGAGAAAGTCCTGCTGCCAGACTTCGACCCCGGCGCGTTCTCGCGCCATCCGAACGAAGGCCTCCGCACCGTCGAGTCCGATGGGCTGGTGCCCACGTTCGGCCAATGCGAGCAGGTCGCGGCCCGGACCACAGCCCAGGTCGAGGATCCGAAATGGCCCCTCGCCCTCAATCGCTTCGAGCAGTGCGTCGATGTTCTGGGAAACATCGTGGTTGCGGGTTCCCTCCCAGAATTCGCGCGCGCGTTCCTCGTAGTAGGCGAGCGTCTTGCGGGAGATCTCGGCGAGGTCGGATTCGGACACGGACACCACGATGCCGCAAGGTGCGCGGTCGTCAACCGGTGCGGCCCCGCGCTGCGAGCTGGCATACAATGCGCGGCGATTTTTCCTGCGATCGCAACGCGAGCTTGAACGGAGATTCGCGTGTTCGAGGCGAAGAGGTACGAGTACTCCACCCCATTTCGCGGGGATCCCGACGTCGCATTTGCACTGGCTAAGGCCGCCCTGCTTTCGCAGGGTTTCGAGATCCTTTCCGGTTCGAGCGCCGAACTCCGCGCAGAAGGCCCCGGAATGCGCAGTACCCAACAGTCCGCGCTGCTCGGGGTGTCCGAATTTCGCTTTCAAATCGCCGCGTCGGCACTCACCGTATCGGCAACCCTCGGCGGTGTCGCCCGTATGAAGGCGTTCGTGACCTTTTTCCCGCCTGGACTCATCCTCTCACTGGTCGTGCTGTTCGCGGTGTTTGGCCACGGCATCTCGTATCTGGGCCTGTGGTTGGCCGCGCCCTGGCTGATCATCTCGCCGCTGATGGCAGCGCTCATCGAGCACCGCACGACGCGGGCGGTCGACCGATTGGCTCGCAGCATGGCTGTCGCAGCCCTGCCGGGCTGAGCACCCGGCGGGCGCCTTCGCGAAACCGCTCGAATTTCGATCGAGCCCGCTCGGAAAGCGCGCATCCGTCGGGTTGCCCTGGATTTTCGACGTCCGCAGTGCCGCCCGCCATCGGTCGTGCAATCACCCGGAATCAACCGGTTGCGGCGCCGACCTGCGTGTCGATTCCAGATTCGCGGGTGTTCCGATCTCGATCACTGTCCCATTTCGTCTCACGTGGATCCGTTCGACAACCGATGAAACCGGACGATGAGTCGATACTCGAGAATTCTTTGTCCGAGCGTATTCGCTCTGGTGCTCCTGGTCTCCGGCTCGGCTGGCGCGGCGCTGATCGCCGTCACCAGCGACAATACCGAGTGGACCGAGATCGCCTATCCGATCGCGACGACCCCCGATGCTCCCAACGATCATCAGACGGGCATCGCGGAAGGGGACATCGTCGGAAACAACACGGGCGATCCGGCGGTTCTCACGAACTTCGACGACAATGGAACGCCCGGGATCCTCACCGATGGCTACGTCGCGTTCCGGGTCCGCCTCGGAGAGGACAAGCCGCCGGCCGGCTTCACCGCCTTCTTTGGCGTCGGCATGGACGCGAACACGGACGGCGTGATCGATCTCTTTCTCGCTGTGGACAATTCGCCCAGCGGTGGGGGCAACAAGATCGCCATCTTCAGCCCAGGGGCGGGCGCAAACACCTCGCCCAGCACCACCTCGATCATCACCACGCCGCTCGTCTCCTACGCGGAAAACAATCCGCTCTACGATAACTACGACTTCAGCTCGGTGACGACCATCGATCCGCTGGAGACGAACACGGATCTCGATTCGGGCGGGAAGGTGGACTACTACCTCACGTTCGTGGTTCCGTTCGACGACATCGTCGCGCAACTGGGCACTCTCGGGATTACGTTCGATGAGAACAGCACCGTCCAGTACGTGTTCGGTACGTCCACCCAGACGAACGCGCTCAACCAGGATCTCGCGGGTCCCACCGGAGGCACCACCTCGACGCTGACCTGGGAACAACTCGGTGCGATCTCGCTCGAGTACACTGCTTCGGGCTCGCCGGTTCCCGAGCCGAGCACGGCGCTGTTGCTGGGTATGGGCCTGATGTCGCTGGCCGCAGCGCGCCGCCTGGCCTGATCGCGTTTTTTTCGGCCTTCGCCGAAGCTCCCACTTCGAGGTTCGCTACGGGTCATAATTCTCCATCTAAATTAGTTAGTTACGATCTCTGTTGCGACTGGGTGAGCGATCCTCGGGGCAGCCCGGAGGGCCGTCCGGGCCGCGCCGGTCCAGGAGGTGTGCACCCCGACTGGCAGGCTTATTGGATCGATTCGCTAGGATGTCGCATCGGCGATGGTTGCCGGTGGTGCGGGAATTGATCCCGTGAACAAACGTGGTCGGGAATATACGGATGGTTCGATTTTATCGCAGCGCCGTGTTCCGACGATTTCAAGGTTAGAGAGGAATACAGCAGTGCGTACGAGTGGAACAGTCAAGTGGTTCAACGATGAGAAGGGGTTTGGTTTTCTGACGCGCGACGATGGCGAGAAGGATGTCTTCTGCCATTTCAGTGCAATTCAGGGAGAGGGCTTCAAGTCCCTCACTGAAGGACAGAAGGTCGAGTTCGACGTCGTTCAAGGGCAAAAGGGACCGGCGGCCGAGAACGTGGTGCCGCAGTAGGGCCAATAGCTCAATCGATTGACGAAGCCCCGCCGGCGAAAGTCGGCGGGGCTTTTTCGTTTGGCACCTCTTGCGATGCATCTGAATCTGGATGGCAAGCCGTGAGGACACCGGCTCGCCGACGTTTCCTGTCCAGATGGTTGGCTGATGCGAGATGGAAAGCCGATCCATCGAGAAGCTCCCGGCGTGAACGTCCTCGTCGCGAGGACCGAGCGCAGCGAGCGCCTGGTTGCCGAGGCAGCGGCGGCTGGCGCCATCCGGTTGGCGCCGTGTGGGATCGCTGAGCTCGATGCGATGCACGGCGATCACCTGCCGCGACAACTCGAAAATCCGGCGCGGATCGCCGCGCTCAGGTTTGTGGGAGCGCCGGCGCCGCGTTTCGCGGGCTTTCGACGCTGGCGGATGATCTGGAGAGCAGGCCTTGCGCGCAGTTTCCGCGCTTTTTCGGGCACGAAGCGGCGAATTCGAGCGGGAGCGCATCGCGAGCCGCTGGTTTAGATCAGACGAATCGCAATTGCGTGCGGTCAGACTGCCGAATCGCTGCACATCTTGCAGCAATCGTGATGTAGCGCACAGATTCATATTGCAGATGTCGTGACTCGGCTCACACAGCCCCATCCCAGCCTACCGATACGTCAGAACGACAGAGAGTGCAGAAGCGGAAACGCGCGAGGGGTCTGCCTCGCGACATCCATTGAATTGGAGTCGCTCCATGCATTCACGATTTGTCTCGATCTCCGCGATTGCGGCGATCAGTCTCCTGCCGGTCCTCTCGAACACCGATGCCAGCGCAATTGATTGGCTCAACGGTCAAGAGATCCTGGTCGAATGCCCGATCTGGGAATGGGAGCCGTCTCCGATCTCGAACGTCGAGTACGAGCTGTGCTTCGACGATATCGATCACTGCGTAGTGGCCGAAATCGGTACCTCGGTGTGCATCCCAAACCTCGGGACTCACGACGTCTGGGTGACCGCGATCGAATATCAGGACGGAGAACCCATCTACTACGATGGCGACATCGTTCCGATTGCGCGGGTAGTGCCTGCGGATTTCGATGAAAACAATGTGGTCGGATTTTCCGACCTGGGAGTATTGATCGAAGAATTTGGCGAAAAATACGGAAGCCCCGCAGATCTCGACGGCGACGGTATCGTCGGATTCCTGGACTTCTCGCATTTCTCGAGCGCCTTCGGGAAATGCGTCAATCAGAGTCGAACGGTCTACACGGATTGCAGGCCGTCCGGGCTGTGAAACTGCGATCGCTCGGCGTCAGATCTGATTGGCAAGCGGGAACAGGCCGAAGAACCAGTCTGCAGCGCGCGGCCAGCCGCTCTTCGCGGGTTGTCGGTGCAGTCGATGCGCGCCGGATTCCCAGTAGAGCCGATCGCTCTGATCGAGGCCAACCCGCCGGGAGTCTTCCGGAGCGCTGTCCCTTTCGACCGCCTCCGCGAGTTGATTCGCGAACTCATCGTCGTCGATGAGCATGCCGTTCTCGGTGTAGTATAGAATCCCTCGCGGAGACAGCGGAACTCGCCGATGCGGGCGCGCTTCCAATCGACGATGGCAGCCTTGCTGAGCAAAACCACGGACCTCGATTCTATCGGTGGCGTGTCGACTCCGCCGATCAGCACAGCATCGTGTCTCATTTCGTAGCGTTCAGCTCCAGATTTCAGCAATGCGGGACGCGGTCCGCAGCCTGTATCACCCGCCTGCCCCGCAGGTAGGTGCCGGCGCTCGCTTCAGCACGTCCTTGCCCGATCGCCGATCGCTATTCACAACTCCAGTTATGGTAGGCTTTCTTCGATACTGGATGTCGGTGGGAGGACGTGCATGCAGATCATAGAACCCTGTCGTGCGGCCAACGAAGTAGCCGATCTCATGACGCCGGATCCCGTGACGGTTCTGCCCACCACCCCGGTAGGAGAAGTGTTGCGAACCATGGCCGAGCGGCGGTTTCGGCATATGTTGGTGTCGGACGTGGAAAATGACCTGCTGGGTCTGGTTAGCCAGCGCGATATTCTCACCGCGGCGCACTCAGCCGGGTTGCAGATCGGAAGTGAGGACAATCGCCCCATTTCCGAGTTGATGCACAGAACGTTGGACACTGTGAGGCCCGAATGCTGCGCCGCGGAAGCCGCCCGCTACATGCTGAGCAGCAAGCACAGTTGCCTGCCCGTAGTCAATGATGACGGGGAGCTGGTCGGGATCCTCACGGAGGCCGACTTTCTTCGGCTGGCGACTCGCGGAGTACCTCCCTGCACGTGCGGCGGGGTGAATGTCGGCCGCTGAACGCTGACGAAGCGAGCGTCGCGGCGCCCCTCGGCAAGCGGCTGAGCGGCTGGGTGGCTAAGTGGCTCAGTGGCTCAGTGAGTGGCGGTTCAATACCGACATGACAATTCCACTGGCAATGCCGCTTCGGGTCTGGAGCGGCCTCTAGGAGCCTGACCCAAGATGCGGATTGAGGGTGCTCTTGCGTGTTGTCGTTGCGTTAGAGCGCACGTTTTCGGCCCTTTCGTGAGTCCTGGGTCAGGCTTCTAGCTCCAGCAGCGCGCGCCTCAGCAATGTGCAAGTTCGATTCGTGCGGCTCGGCGCGATCGTCCGCCCAATCCCTCAACCGGTTCGCTCGTCGGGACGATGAGCGCCTTCGGAGGCCGAAAGCCTCTCGCGCTACCCGGCTCGAATGGGGGATCCATGTCCGACAAGAAATTGACCGTGCTGATCGTCGATGACAGCCGAACGGTCCTCGCTCAGATCGAAAGTGTCGTGGCTGCAAACGAGGCCGTCGAAGTGGTCGGTACCGCGCGCAACGGGGCGGAAGCGGTTCAACAGGTCAGCCAGCTCCGCCCGAATCTCGTCTTGATGGACATCGTCATGCCCGATGTGGACGGTTTGGCGGCGCTGCGCCTGATTCAGTCCAAGACCCCCGAGACGCGCGTTGCGATGCTGTCGTCGGTCGGCGCGATGGCATCGAAGGCCGAAGAGGCGTTTCGTCTGGGAGCCATCCAGGTATTGAGTAAACCGATCGATGAAGACATTCTGGGATCCCTGCTCGCCCAGGAGTGCGAGCGAATCAAGTCGTAGGTGGAAGCCAAAATGGGCATCAAGTTTTTCGGGCAATATCTGATCGAACGCGGCGAGGTGAATTCGGAGCAGGTGCGAGCCGCTCTGGGTCTGATGGACGCCGAAAACCGAAGCATCGGAGAGCTGGCCGTAGAGGGCCGGCTCATCTCCAAGGCGGACGCCGACAAGATCAACGCCGAGCAGCGCCACCGCGACATGCCGTTCGGGGAACTGGCCGGGGAAATGGGACTGTTGAGCGAGGAACAGATCGACAACCTCGTCCAGCTTCAATGGCGGACCCGCCTGCGGGTCGGCCAGGCCCTGGTTCGCCTGGGTCACCTCGGAAACGCTCGGCTCGAAGAGCTGCTGATCAGCTACGAAGAAGAGCAGGCTCCTTATCGGATCGAAAATCTGGCGCTTCCCGCGGGTCTCGAGGGCAACGCGCTGGCGCCGTTCGTGCTCGACCTCTTCCCCAATCTCCTGATGCGCATCGCGCGGATCGCGACGCGCGTGGGTAGCGGTGCGCCGATCGCGGAGCCACCGGGCCTTCCGATTCAGGTTTCGGTTTCGGTGCGCGGTGATTCGAATCTCTTGATCTGCCTGGTGGGCGATGAAGCGTTCTCGCGACACCTTGCCGCAAAGGCGAGTGGGCTCGATCCCAAAAACCTCGACATGGAAATGTTGCTCGACGGTGTCGGTGAGTTCCTCAATGTCCTGGCTGGCAACGCGATGGCGATGGCGGAGCGCAACGGAATTCCCACTGAGCTCGAACCGCCCCAGACCGAGATCAGCTTCGAATCGGGTTTCCTTTTCGAACTCGCCGTCAACGTCGGAAACGCGGCACTCTTCCTGAAATCGCTCTGATCAGAACACGCGTCGGATCGACTCGGTCGACTCGATCTGGATTCGTGCAGGGCAGCCGTTCGGCTGCCCTGTTCAGGCCGCGTAGCGGTGGCGTGTTGGCCGCCAGCGGGGGTGCGACAAGAATTGCAGAAGCGACCGGTAGTTTCCGCTCGACGCCATCAGCCGCACACCGAAACCGTGTAATCCCGGACCGCGGCCTCCGAGGTTGCGCTTCGTCCACCAGATGACTCCGACGACTTCCACCTCTTCGCCGTCCGGCCCCTCGAAGCTCAGACGCACCTCGTCACCCATCTGGCCAATCGTCGAGCTCCTGACGAACAGGCCTCCAGGTCCGACGTTCTGGATGCTCCCTTCACCACTCTCGCTTTCGAGTGCGATGTCGGTCCAGATATAGGTGTTGAAGCGCGGTTCCGGCATACTGTGTCGAATCGCCCATACTGGCGCATTTTTTTGTGACCCAGGTCACAAAAACGGCTTGGAACCTCCGCCGCGCCCGAACGCGCAACCGATCCGCTCATCCGGAGCCCGGAAGCCATGCGGCGCAGCGCGACGCGATTGGCAGCGCCGAATCGATTCGATGAGCGCGGAGTTGCGCACTGCTGTGCGGGCCGCGACACGCAGCACCTTCGCGCTCACCCAACCGGCAAGTCTGGGTGTCGACCG
>Ga0326597_10001918_pt1 | contig 32098 bp, 32 predicted proteins | sample RVTome_12_FD_203789 | JGI IMG/M metagenome (GOLD analysis project Ga0326597, IMG submission 203789) | Soil microbial communities from uranium-contaminated site in the Upper Colorado River Basin, Wyoming, United States - RVT100D185 | ecosystem: Environmental > Terrestrial > Soil > Contaminated >...
TAGCGCAGGTTGCTCAGCCGCCCTAGCGCGCGGCACATGAGCGAGGCCGTCACCGGCGTGAGGCCCATCGGATTGAGCGCGCTGACTCCCGGCGCGACCGAAGCGTCCATCACGTCAAGATCGAAACTGGCGAAGAGATTGGGGACGCCCTTGAGACGCCCGAGGAGCCCCTGAAAGTCCTCCAGCAACGTGTGCTGGTCACCGTCGAAGAGGAGCAGTTCAGCGCCGCGCTCGCGGAGCCAGTCGATGTGGCGCAGGTCGTTGGAGAAGGCGCCGACGCCGACGGTCGCAAACGATCGCGGATTGACGACGCCTTCGCTTTCTTCGAGGATGCGGCGAAAGGCCATGCCCGATCCGACGCGATCGCGCACGTCGAGATGGGTGTCGATGTTGAATCCGCCAAGGGTCTCGCCCTTGTCGCGCAGGCGTCGCATCAGCGCCGCCACGCCGGGAGAGGTGAGGTCGTGCCCGCCGCCTATGCACACGGGCAGCATTCCCTGCTGGAGGATGGCATCGACGGCTTCGCTCACGCGGATGTGGGTGCGGTGTATCTCATCGCCGGCCGGCTCGACGTCGCCGGCGTCGAAGATCCTCAGTTGGGCGAGATCGTTTCCCGAGACGGCGTCGTAGGACGTGCCATAGCGAGCCAGCGCTTCGCGGAAGGCTCGCGGCCCGTGCCGCGCGCCGACGCGGCCGTCGTTGAGCGATACGCCCGTGTCATCGGGCAAGCCCAGCAGCGCCACCCGGCAGCCCTCCGGCGACATCCGCAGCGCCTTGGCGAGACGTCCTTCGGCCGGATGCAGATTCGACCAGTCGAACGCCGTGGTGTGCGGGACGACCATGCCGTTATCTTGACGATCGGCACGGGCGGGTCAACTGCCTCCACCTACGATCACCGCGCGACATGAACAATCACCCACTGCTCCTTGGCATCGACATCGGCACGACGGGCGCCAAGGTCGTGCTCGTCGATGGGCGCGACGCCAACGCGATCGCGCACCGCAGCGTCGAGTATCCCCTGCACATGCCCCGGCCGAACTGGTGCGAGCAGGATCCGCAGGACTGGTGGCGGGCGACGGTGCAGGCGGTGCGGCAGGTCATGGAGAGCGAGCGCATCGAGGCAAAGCGCATCGCGGCGATCGGCCTGAGCGGGCAGATGCACGGGCTGGTGACGCTCGACTCGGCGGGCGAGGTCATCCGACCCGCGATTCTCTGGAACGATCAGCGCACCGCCGAGCAGTGCGAGGAGATCATGCGCCTCGTCGGGTTCGATCGGCTCATCCAACTCACCGGCAACATCGCGCTCACCGGCTTCACCGCACCCAAGATTCTCTGGATGCGCGAGCACGAGCCGGGCGCGTACGGCCGCATCGAGTCGATCCTCCTGCCCAAGGATTACGTCCGCTATCGCCTGAGCGGCGAGCGATTCACCGACGTCGCCGACGCTTCAGGCACACTGCTGCTCGACGTGGCGCAGCGCAACTGGTCGAGCGCGATGCTCGAAGCGCTCGACATTCCTCGCTCGTGGTTGGCCACGGTGACGGAGTGCGACGTCGCCTCGACGCGGCTCAGCGCTCAGGCCGCGCGTGAACTCGGCCTGCTCGAAGGCACACCCATCGCCGCGGGCGCGGGCGACCAGGCGGCGCAGGCGGTCGGCTCGGGGATCATCGAAGAAGGCACGGTGTGCGTGACGATCGGCACTTCGGGCGTGGCCTTCGCGCCGATGAACACTTATCGCCCCGAACCCCGCGGCCGGTTGCACGCCTTCTGCCACGCGGTGCCGGGCATGTGGCACCTCATGGGCGTCATGCTCAGCGCCGGCGGAAGTCTGCGCTGGCTGCGCGACCTGCTCGGCGATGAGTTCAACGAGCACTCGTGTTATCTCGGCCGCGATCCATATGACATCCTCACTGATGAAGCGAGCACCATCGCGCCCGGGGCCGACGGGTTGATCTTCCTGCCTTATCTCACCGGCGAGCGCACGCCGCACAACGATCCGAAGGCGCGCGGCGTGTTCTTCGGTCTGTCGCTGCACCATCGCCGGCCGCATCTGGCGCGGGCGGTGCTCGAAGGAATCACCTTCGGCCTGTGCGACTCATTGGATCTGCTGCGCGAGTCGGGCGTGCAGCCGCGCGAGATCCGCATCTCCGGCGGCGGGGCGCGAAGCGCGGTGTGGCGGCAACTGCTCGCGGACGTCTTCGGTCAGGCGGTGACGACCTGCGACTCGCCGCACGGGGCCGCGATGGGCGCGGCCCTGCTGGGCGGAGTCGGCGCCGGCCTCTTCGCTGACGTGCCGAGTGCGGGCAGACTCGTGGGGACCAATCCGGCCCGCACCCAGCCCGGACCGGCCTCATCGCACTACCCGGCGATCCGCCGCCGCTACCGCTCGCTTTACCCGGCGCTGGCGCGGGAGTTCGCGCGGCTCCACTGACGCGCCCGGCCCCCGGCCGTCGCAGTTATCGGCAAGTGCCGGCCGCCTGCGGCCACAGTTCGCCAACCGCGAGACCCCGGCGCTGCTCAGTGACAATCCCGGATCGAATGAACCAAATCGCTCTGCCGATCCTGCCGATGGTCCCTGTGCGGGTTCGCTCCGGGTGGAGTCGGACTTTGCCTGTTCAAGGGTGGGGGCTGCCATGAGCCGCGACAAGTCACGGGAAGTCCTGCAAAGCGAGTTTGCGGACGATCCCGACATGCAGGATCTCGTCGAGTTGTTCGTGACCGAACTGCCCGAGCGCGTGGCGGTGCTGCGCAGCGGGCTGGAATCCAACGCGCTCGACCAGGTGCAGCGCATCGCCCACCAGTTGAAGGGGGCGAGCGGGGGGTATGGCTTCCCGATGATCGGCGACTGTGCCGCACGCGTCGAAGCGGCGGTCAAGACGGGCGCGGCGGTCGAGCAGATTCGCCGCTGCGTCGATGAACTCTCCGACCTCTGTCGCCGGGCCGCGTCCACCTGATCTCCACCAACTCGAAGAACCAGCGGGGCCAGCCTCGACATGACTGCCAGTGTGCTCGACCGATCGCGTGTGCTCATCGTCGATGACTCGGTGGACATCCACCGGCTCCTCAAGATCAGGCTGCGCGACCAGAATCTTGACATCATCACCGCCTCGACCGCGGCCGAGGGGCTGCGCGTCACGCGCGAGACGATGCCGGACCTCATTCTGCTCGATATCGACCTGCCCGACAAGTCGGGCTTTGAGATGCTGGCCGAACTGAAGAACGATCCGCTCACGCACGATCTGGCCGTCATCTTCGTGTCGGGTTCGGTCGAGAGCCAGGACAAGGTGCGAGGCTTTGACCTCGGCGCCGTGGACTACGTCACCAAGCCCTTCGACATGGCCGAACTCCGCGCCCGCGTCCGCTCCGCCCTGCGCACGCAGCGCCTGGTGCGGATGCTGGCGCAGCGGGCCCATCTCGACGGCCTGACGGGGCTGTGGAATCGCGCTCACCTTGACCTGCGGTTGCGCGAGTGCGTCGATTCGGCGAGGCGGCACGGCCGGCACCTCTCACTGGTCATGTGCGACATCGACCACTTCAAAGATCTCAACGACACCTACGGCCACCCCTTCGGCGACCACGTCCTTCAGGAAGTGGCCCGCATGTTCGAGGAAACCGCACGCTCGGAAGACATCTGCTGCCGCTACGGCGGCGAGGAGTTTGCCGTCATCCTCAGCGAAACGGACCACGAGGAAGCCATGAAGGTGGCCGAGCGCTTCCGCACCCGGATCGAAGGCGCGGTCTGGAGCGAGTACGAAGATCTCCGCGTGACGGCTTCCTTCGGCGTCTCCAGCCTCTCGCTCAACGTCATCAAGTCGCCCGAGGCCCTGCTCAACTCGACGGACACGGCCCTGTACGAAGCCAAGCGCACCGGCCGTAACCACGTCGTCCTCGCCCAGCCCGACGCCTCCCTGCGCCTCAGCGCCGTGCGCACGGCGGCGGGCTGATCCGAAGCGGGACTTGAGGCTTGGGGCTTGGGGCGACCACGCCGCTTGCGGCTTCGCGATAGGCGCCAGAGCGAGCTCCGCTCCGCAGAGCCTCAGCGTCGCGGCTACTGATCCCTGTAAAACTTATGTCCACCCAGACCAGTCGAAAGTCCAACGCTCACCACAAAGGACACGAACCCACAAAGAGAGCACCAAGAGCGGTATCGTCTTTGCGAATTGGCACAGGAAACCGAGCCTCACGCGGTCTTCCGATCCACGAATCTTCCTGGTGACATCTTGGTGCCTTTGTGTTCTTTGTGGTGAACGCTCGGCGCGTGATGCCAAACGGACATTCATTGTACAGGGATCAGTAACCACGAAGCCTACATCTCCATCACCGCGTGCAGCAGGCTTGCATCGTCGAGCAGGTTGCGCCCTTTGAGATCGACGAGTTCGATGAGCACGGCAATGCCGACGATCTCCCCTTCGAGGCGCCTGATGAGATTGCACGAGGCTTTGAGCGTGCCGCCGGTGGCGAGGAGATCATCGACGAGCAGAACGCGCTCGCCGGGTTTGAGCGAATCGACGTGGACCTCGACGGTGTCCTTGCCGTACTCGAGGCCGTAGGCGACCTGGTGGGTGGCGCGCGGGAGTTTCCCGGCCTTGCGAATGGGAACGAAGCCGCACGAGAGCGCCTGTGCGATCGCGGTGCCGAAGATGAATCCGCGCGACTCGGTGCCGATGACCGCGTCGATGCCGTGGCCGCGGAAGGGATTGGCCATGAGTTCGACGGCCAGGGCGAGCCCGCCGGGATCGCGCAGCAGCGGCGTGATGTCCTTGAAGAGAATGCCGGGGATCGGATAGTCCGGCACGTCGCGGATCAAGGTGCGAAGGTCAAGCATGGCAGCCTCCGGCATGGCCGCAGTGTAGCCGCGACCCGAAGGCTTAGCGCAGGGGAGCGCGGGGGCGAGCCGCACGCACACGCACGAGCGCGGGCGCATCGGTTAGCCGCGACGCGGAGTCCTCGGAGCGGAGCGCGCCGGGCGTCGGGCGGCGAACGACTCTTTCGACCACTCCGAATCGCGAGCGAGTCCGAGGCAATTGCCGCAAAGAGGCACAAAGGGCACAGGACGGGCAGACGAGAATCAACCGGCGCACGGTCCGAAGGAAACGATCGTTTCACAGTCAATCGCGCAAAGAAAGGAGCGTGGCGCAGGCGGCGAGGGCGGCGAACTGCCGCTGCGCACGCCGGGCGCCGCGCCGGTGCAGCGCTTCACTTCACCGCAGCGCCCGGAAGCGGCTCGCCGCACTCGGTGCAGACGGGCGAAGTGCCTCGCGGATAGGCGCAGTGGATGCACTGTCCGCGCTTTCGTCGAATGGCACGCCTGCTGATGGACACGCCGGCGAAGAGACCTCCAACCGCCAGCGCATACATGAGAGTGTTGGCGCTGAAGCCGATCCAAACCGGGCGGTATGGAAGGACCATTGGGATGGTCGAAGACAACGGCTGCATCAACACGTCCGAATCCATCACGATGGCGCGGTGTACGCTCATGCGCCAGTGTATTGCCGACGCCTGCTCCACAACCGGAGTCAGCGTCGCAGACAACGAAAGCATCGGCCATCCACAGCCGAGGTGGGCGCGGTGGCTCGCCTCATCACGCGGGGCGGTCGGCCACCACGTCCGTCCATCATACAGCGGCCGTTTCGTTGGCACGTAGACGCTGGCGCCGCCGGCGCCGGGTAGTTCCATGACGTAGGCGTACCCGAATCCGAATGACGCCTGGATGTAACTGCGCTTTCCCCGCACCTCGTGCCGCAGCAACCGCTGCCGTCCAGCACGGTCATGCTGCGCCAACACACATCCCCACGCCACCGCGACATTCGCAATCGCGCCGAGCAGCAGGAAGATGACGATGCGACGGGCCCACCTGAGCATGATGGTGATTGTACGGGATCGCGGCCCCTGGGGACCTGCAATCATGAGTCAGGCCCGACTCCGGGACGAAGATCTCACAGGATTCCTGCCCCGCAGAGCGTGCCCGGCCGTCCTATTCTCTGAACAATGAAGCGCACCGCCGCGGCGATCCTGATCCTCGTCCTTCTCGGCGCGGCGATCAATGTGCCGGTGGCGGTGATGTTCATTCGGCCTGATCGTGTTCAGCGGCCTCAGCCCACAGTCAATCTGTCCGGCACGGTGGCGGCGGCTCGCGGATGGCCGTTCCGAACACCCGATGATCAGCCGGCCTGGCCCGCGCCCGGACAATGGCAGCGGACGCACCGGTTCGGATACAGGTTCACGCAGGCGTGGTCGCCTCGCGATGCGGAAGTTCGCCTGTCCATGGAGTATCACCAGTACGGCTGGCCACTTCCCGTGCTCCATCGCGTGCAGATGTGGTGGCCGTGGAACGACCCCGCGTGGAAGTCGGCGCAGGTCTCTGATCCCGCCCTGCGACTCGACTGGCGGGGACTGCTCCTCAATCCCCTCTTCTTCGGCGTGGGCGCGTGGCTGGTCTTCTTCGCGCCGGTTCATGCGTGGGTGTGGTCGCGCCGCCGATTGCGCGCCTGGGCAGGGCGATGCCTGAACTGCGGCTATCCGGCCGGCATATCCGAGCGATGCAGCGAGTGCGGCGAGGCGCTGCCGGAGGCGCTGCGGGCGCTGGCGGCGGGGCGCCAGCCCAGCAGTCGAGATCCCCGATGAGCAGCAAACGTTCGCGCTTCAACGCAACTCCGGACGCGGATGTGGATGCATCCACCGCTGCCAGAGGAGGACGAATCCGGCGTCATCGACGCCCCAGAAGCCCATTGTGAGAAAGCCGGCAGGGCCGGCGAGATCGACGAGCACGACATTTCTTTGCATCTTCGCCTTCCGCACGAACAGGCACGAGTCCAGCACCGTCCACCGTCGGCCGCGGCGGTCCTCCACGGCGCCGAGTGAAACGACCGGTGACAGGGACTCGCCGATTCGCCAGCCGAACGATCGGAGGGCGGGCACGCCCATCAATAAGAGGAAGAAGCCGCCGAAGAGGATCTTCATGGGATCTCCCTCAAGCAGGCCCGGACCAAGCAGTGTCAGGGAGTAGAACGGGATCACTACCATGGCGAGAAGTGTGAATGCCGACCACCGTCTCGGCTGGCTCAAAACCCGCTCGGGCTCGAAGAACTCCTCCGGAATCTCGATCTTCTCAATCGTGTTGCGGAGCAGTTGATCCACGATCGTGGGCGTATGGGGAAAGCCAAGTCCGGTCAGTTTCCGCTGAAACTCCGTCGCGTGCTCAGGCCTCACCGGCTGGCGGAGTCCGGGCGGGATGAGGCCCGTCATGTCGACGAGCAGGGCCGTCACCGCCTCCACATGCGTCAGTCGATCGCCATTCGCAAGGACATGGGCGACGCGCCATCGCTCCCGCTGCCATTCGAGCCGCGTGATCACCGAAGCGAGCACGCAGAGTGCAGCGACCATAGCCGTCCCTATGGCGCCGCCAATCGCAGGCATGGCATAGTCGTGTTCGCCTGCGAGCAGGAGGACAGACGCCAATGCCCCGCACACGGCCATGGCAATCGACGATTGCACGAGCATCTGATTGAGAAGGCGGAAGTTACGGAATCTCGCCAGATCGACATAGATGGGTGACGGCGCGGTTCGCGCTTCGACGACATCCGAGTCTGGCGCAGTGCCTTCGGCCATGACCTGATCCTACCCGGTCTGCCGCGAGCGCGGCATATCGAATTGAGGAGCCTCTTATCGCCCTGTCGATTCGGGACCGGTGGGACTGGCAATTCCCGCCACTGGATCGCCTGGCACCCGGAGTCGCGCCGACGCGAACCCGTCCACTACCGCTCCCGCCGCATCCAATGCCGACACGTACGCCTTCACCCACGCCGCCTGGGGGTGATCGAGGCTCTCGCGCGGCAGCGCGGCGCTGAAGCGGCCGGCCTCGTCGAGTGCGACCGTCGTGCGCCACAGCACCTTGTTATTGGCGATCGTGTAGTTGTGCGAAAGAGCCGCGTCCAGCGCTGCGCCGCCCGCGCCGATTGTGGCGTGCATCTCGGCGGCGCGATGGATTGTCTCGCGCGTTGTCTCGATGGTGATGATCGCCTCGCCGCGGACCGCGCCCGCAACTGACCCGCTCACCTGCCTCGCCTTGGCGTCGAAGGTCCAATCGACGATTTCGCCCGGCGGATAGGCGATGCGCAGCGCCGGGTCGCCCAGCAGGCCGTACATGCCGATGTGCATGAGGCGCAGGTCGGCGGGACTTGTCGCCCACTTCATCGCCAGCGCGATGGGCTGCGCGAGCGATTCAAGTTGCCGATCGATCTCATCCGGCTCCGCCAGCGCCCGCAGCGCCGCGAGATGCGCCAGCCCGACCGTCGAGCGCCGCTGCACGCACAACTGCTGCGTGAAACTCTTCTGAAGGAGCGCGTTCGCATACGGATGAGTGATGCGGCCCGAGGCGATCACCGCCACCGGCGCGTGCGGATGAAAGAGCATCATCTCCCCGAGGCCGCGCCGATCGGCGGGCAGGTCGATGCGGCCCGTCCAGCACGCCACGAGCAGCGCGATGGGTAGGCGGTTGCCGCTCGGCCGCAGCCGCCGCAGCGACTCGATGCTGCAAATGTCGTAACGCTGATCACCGATGGTGAGGCGGTCGAGCATATTAACTTGTCCGTGCCCCATGTAATTGACCATCAGGGCGCCATCGCTCAATCGTTCGAGCACGATCTCGCCGAAGCGACTCGGCGGCGCGCAGTAGGGCGAGCGCGGATTCGCATAGGTCATGCCGACGTCAAACTCGTAAGGCACGACCTGATCGACCAGGCGCACGAAGAGGCGTTCGAGCACCGCGTCAATCGGTCCGAAGCCCGCTTCGCCGGCGAGATACGTCAGCCGCCGCCGCCACGGCCCCGAAGGCGCCGCCGTCTCATAGCGCTTCACCTTGTCGAGTGCGGCGAGGGCCTCGGCCACACTCCGCGCCGGCACGCGGCCGAGGGGGAAGTCGGGCAGGTCATCGAGATCGTCGGCGAACTGATAGTTCAGATCGGTGGCGATATCGGCCAGGCCGTCGCGGCCGATGAGATCGGGATCGGTCTGCGGCCGTCGCCAGATGGGGATCGCGGGCCGGCCGTCGCCGTGACTCACCGGGCCGAGGAGCAGCACGGCGAAATCGGATGGATCATGACCGCGCTGCCAGGCCTCGTTGAAGCGGCGGCGCAGTTCAAGTTGAATCGCAGCCGCGATCGACTCGCTCGAACGCTCGCGCCGCCGATCGACTGTCAGGCCATCGACGTTGATCGTCTCGACTCGCCATCCGTCCGCCGCGCGGTACGCCCCCCACTCCCGCGCCGGCTCGGCGAGTTCGGCGGTGTGGAGGATGAGATAGTCGCCTTGCTGCGCGAGCGCCGAAGCGGACCCGCCGGTGAGCAGACACAGCACACACATCGCCAATGTAACAACAAGTCTGCGGGCGCGTATGGACCGAACCAGCATGATGCGCCCATCGCTACGCCGCACGAATTGCCTCACGAAGGACTTCATCCCTGAACTCCTTGCGCAGAGCGTCCGGCATGATGAGATCAACCTTGGCGACCCCCAGGATTTCCTCAAGGCGATACTGCACGTCGAAGAGATGGAACAGCCCCACCGGCCGATCAAACTCGACCAGCAGATCGACGTCGCTGCCCTCCGTCGCCTCCCCGCGCGCCACCGAACCGAAGAGTGACAGCGACGACACGCCCATGGCCCGCAACTCATCGCGGTGCGAGGCGATCCGGTCCAGCACTTCCTGTCGCGTTCGCATCATGGGGTCTCCGCGGTATGGTAGGTTGGTGCTCCGCCCGCCGTCTGCCGCCGGCTACCGCCGCGGCAGACGCGTGCGCACCTCGCGCCTCCCATCCTTGCGCAGTTCGACGATGACCGCCCCGCACTCGGCCGTCACATAGCGCTCCCGCTGCGCCAGTTCCTCTTCCCATCGATCGCCGATGAGCCGCCCTCCGGCCGTGCTCTGAAGCACGACCTGCGGATCGACGATTCGCACGAACTCGGCGGTGATCTCCGACCAACTGCCGTGATGAGGCAATTCGATGATCGAGGCTTGGAGCGATTCGGCACTCTCGCGCTGCATGAGATCGACCAGCCCCGCCCCCTGGGCATCACCGGTGAGCAGAATGCGATGCGGACCGAGTTCGATGCGAATGACCATCGACGCCTCGTTGCTGTTGCGGTATTGGGTGTCGGGCGTGGGATGGAGCCAGCGCCAGTTCGCCTCGCCCAGACGGGCCTCGTGGCCGGCATCGGCGATGATGAGGCGCACGCCCAGGCGCTCCGCCTCGCTCACGACGAGCGCGATCGGGCCGAGCGGATCGTTTTCAGCCTGGTTCATCATGTCGGTGGTGATGAGCAGTCGGCGCGCGTTCATCTCCGACATGACTTCGACGGCCGCGGCAAAGTGATCGACATCGCCGTGGCTGAGCACGAGAGTGGGCACATCGAGAATGCCCAGTCGCCGCAGCGCCGGGACGATCGTCGTCTCGCCGATGCCGAGGTGGTTGCCTGACCCCGCGTCGAACATCGCCGCCTCCCCGCCCGACTCGATGATGTAACACGAGCCGTTGCCGACCGCGAGCATGATGAGCCGCGAGCGCTGCGGCGTCGGATCGAGCCACGGCGGAATGTAAGGTCGCAGGATCCACGCGAAGAGGATGATCGCCGCTGCCTGGGGCGCCCACTTTTTCCACACGGGCACAAGCACGCTTCGCGCCGCCGATCGAATCCACCACACCACCGCCCCCGTCGCCGCGATCGTCCACAGCACCCCCGGGTGACCGACGGGCAGGCTCGAGAGCGGCAATCGATCCACCCGATCGACCAGCCCGATCAGCCCGTCGGTGGCGATGGCGAGCACCGGCGCGAGGATGACGCCGACGCTCGGAAAGGCGACGGCGGTGAGCACCTTGAGGTACCCCGCCGCAAGGGCGATGTGGGTGAGCAGCATGGCCGGCAGCGTCGCGAGCGCCGCCAACGGACAAATCACGCCGAAGTGGTGCGCCACCATCGGCGTCGCCACGAGCCACGCCACCAGCGTCGCCGTCACGATCGTCTTACCTTGCTCGAGCAGGTCATCGGCGGGAGAGAGCAGTTCGGCATCCCGCGGCTCGCCGAACATCTTGCGCCGCAGATGAGGCGTCAATGTAACAAATGCGAGCACGACGCCGAAACTGAGTTGCGCGCCCGGCGAGACGATCTCGCTGGGCTTCCACAGCAGCACGACAATGGCGCTGATGGCCCAGAGGTTGAGGTGATCCAAGCGCCGGCCCGTCATTCCCGCGAGCAGAAACGCCAGAGCCATCAGCCCCGCGCGCCACACCGGCACGCGCGCGGGCACGATCGCAAGATACGCCACCACGAGCAGCACAATGACGAGTCGCTCCACCGCCGGCGGCCAGGAGAAGAGGCGCACCACCATCAGCGCCGTCAGCACCAGGATCGCCAGATGCATGCCCGAGATCGCCAGGAGGTGCGCCAGGCCGATGCGCGTGAAGGACTTATCGAGCCCGTCAAGCCCCGGCCCGCGCTCTCCGAGCATGAGCGCGGCGAGCAGCGCATCGCGCCGCGTCTCATCGGTCTCGGGCAAATCCTGGCGGATCCACCCGGCCGCCCGCTCGCGCAGGCCGCCTTGCCAGCGGCGCAGGCGCCAGAGCCAGTCGCGCTCGCCGCCGAGTTCGGCGGCGCCGTCCACGGAGGCGATGTCGAGGAGTCCGGCCAGCCCCTGCGCGCGGGCGATCTTCGAGAGGTCCGTCTCGCCGGGGTTCATGGCCGGCGGAAACGCGCGGAGCATTCCCGTGAGGCGGAGGCGGTCACCGATGCGCCAGTAGTGCGCCGGCCCGTTGACGCGCGCCAGGGCCGTGCCGGTGATGGGCACGCGCTGGCTGTCGGTGTCGATCGCGGCGGTGGCCTCGAAACGAAAAACGGTGATGGGCTGCTGAAAGCCGTACTGCCCGAGCGAACCGCGGCCGGGCGTCTTCACCGTCGGGTCGCTGACGATGCGCCCTTCAATCCGCCACAGGTGATCGCGACTGGTGACCATGGCCGCAAGCGATGATTCATCGACTCGATGATCGCGCACCACGGCCCAGCACATGCTCAAGGTCGTCAACGCGATCGCGAGCAGGATCGGCTGCCAGCGCGGCGAGGAGAGGCGCCGACGATGCAGGTGGATCACCGCCGCACTCGCCATCATCGCGATCGCCAGCCACGGCCAGAGCGCCTGCGCGGGCACGAATCGTGCCATCAGGATGCCGCCCGCCAGCAGGGCGAGGATGATGACGGGCCGTCGCGAAATCGGCGATTCAGCCGATGGTTCCGCTCGCGCGGGCGCGGTGAGCGCGGCTTCAACGCCCATCGCGGCGCTCCGCGTTTTGCTTCAGGGGTGAACCCGAACGTGGGGGCGCGCGGCGGATGGCGCGGATCGGCCTCGCCCCGGCCGCCCCGCTCAGCAACTCGATGCTGAGAGATTGTGTCGCTGCCACGTCGTCAAACCGTAGGGGCATGCTTCAGCGGTTGCCAGACTCACGATGCGAATTGGTGCCGCATGCTCAACCGACCAGTGAGCGAACATCAACGCCAAGCGCCTTGGCGACGCGCTTGAGCGTGCGGACCGTCGTCCGGTCGGGATTGCGCTCAAGGCGGGAGATCTGCGATTGAGGTAGGCGCAGGCGCCGTCCGAGTTCGGCCTGTGTCCAGCCCTTGGCGCGCCGGGCCTTGGCGATGCGGTCGGCGGCGATTCGCAGCGCCACCTCGTCGGCATCGACGAACTCGGTCGCTGGATCATCCATGATCGCGGCGGCCTCGCTCACGGCGCGCATGATCATCAGAAGTTCATACTCCTCGACGGGCACCAGCACATGAGTCGCAGTGCCGTCCGCCTGGAGCAAAACGCCATGATCGGCTGGGACACTCATACTTGGTCGGGATCGTCGCTCTCTAGCGGGTAAAGTCGCTGGCATTTCAGCACCATGATCGGCTGATCGTCAATGAACGGATTGAAGATGGCGATGCAGCCTCCAAATCGAAAGACCCGCAGCGTGTACTGATGCCACTCCACCGTGATCATTCGCGACGAAGTGATCGGTGCTTGACGGATCCTTTGGACCATCTGAAAGAACTCATGTCGCTCCTTGGACGAACACCGTTTCCGTACGAACGCCTCCGCCTCTCGGGTCAGCACCAGATTGCGCATCACAGCACCTCCACCGTTTCTTGAACGGCTGATGACTGTGGTGCGCGAGGCGAACGAGACGCTCGAGTTTCTTCTGACACTCCTCTGCCGCTTTGGCAGTTCCCCGCTCGCAAGCACCGGTCAATCAAGGGTTGATCGCGTCTCGTCCAAAGTGTATAGCAGATTCGATATATGTCAAGTTGCTGACGATCGGTTTTTGAAGACCCGGAATGGCGTGAGCCCTCACACCCCGCGGATCAGCGCGATGCTGGCCGTGTGGCCGTGGAGGAAGGTCGAGTTGCCCACCGGGCCGATCTCGCCCGCGGCCGAAAAGCCCGCGATCGGCAGGCCCGGCATGGCCGCGCGGATCGTCGTCGCGTCATGGTCCGCCTCGGAAAACAGGTGCTTCCCACGCCCGTTGCAGGTGAAGAGCATTCCCGCCAGCGGCGGATCGTCGAACTGCTGCGCCGCGAGGAGCATCTCCAGGTCTTCGTGCGCCGTCTCGGCGTCGCGCACGTGGAACTGCACCGTCTGCCCGATGCGGACGAGATCGCTCACCGCGAGCATCCCGTGATCCTGATCGACGCCGATGACGTTGCGGACCAGGAAGTCGCCGCGGCCGAAGTGCTCGCGATACTCGCTCACCACGCGGCCGACGAACAAGCCCTTGTCCTGGATCAGTTCGCGCTCGTGATCGGAGAGTTCGACGGCGAGTTCCTGGAACGCGGCCATGGCGGGCTTGCCGCCCAGCGTCTCGATCACGTTGCGCCGCGCGCCGGTGATGACCAGCGGCCGGCCGATCGGGCGGCACCCCTGGCTCACGAGCGTCTCGACGCGCAGGCGACCGAGAAAACTCAGCCCGATCACCCCGCCGTTGCGGATCTCGTCGTTGCGCAGCAGACGGTTGTCCCCCGCCTGCCGCCCCGCCGAGGCGATCCCGCCGAACATCGGCACCGCCGGCACATCGGGCGAGCGCTTAAGCACGTCGGAGAGCGCCGGGAGCAATCCCATGATCGGGGTGAAGGGATCGGCGAGGAGCATCACGCCGCGCAGGTCGGCGCGATCCGCCTGCATCGCCGCGATGAGTCGCTCGGGATCCTCTTTGGAGCGCGGCCAGTCGATGTCGCTGTCACTGAAGGTGTGCAGTTCGACGCCGGGCAGGGAGAGCGCGAGCACGACGATGCCGGGCTGGCCTTCGAGTTCGTGCTCATTGCCCACGACACTCACGCCCGTGCAGCCGATGAGCGTGCCGGGCGCGATCAGGTCGTAGATGGATGAGGTGATGAGGTCGATGCGGCGCACGTGGTGGCCGCTCACGAAGACGAGGGCGAGATCGGTCCGCCCGCCCATGCGCGCGGCGACGTTGGTCACGACGTCCTGGATGGCCGCATCCGTGTCGTGGAGGTTGCTGACGTGGCACGCGGCTTTGTAGGACGCTTCGGACATGACCGCAGGATCGTAGCAGATTCGCGCGAATGGCGGCGGCTACTGATTCCTGCAAAACGAACGTCCATAGAGGGCCACACGCTGAACACTCACCACAAAGTACACAAAGGCACAAAGACTTCACCAAGAACGCCCCGGAAGGTGAAGGTCGAGTGAGACGCGATTGGCCGTGCCAAGTCGGATTGGCCCTGCTGTTCTTTGTGCCCCCTTTGTGACTTTGTGTACTTTGTGGTGAGGGTTGGGCTGCCCTCCGGTCAGAGGGGACATAGGTTCTGCAGGGATCAGCAAGCGCTGAGGGAGGAAAAGTCGAAAGGTGAACGCAGAGCAGAGCGCCCCCGTTCCGGCCTTCCCCCGCAGGGCCGTACGTTGAGAGGCGATCGATCGCGATGGCCCGCTCGCATAGCCAGGCGAAGCGCCAGGTCATGCCGCCCGGCGTGCGAACGATCGCGGAGATCGAGGGTGGCCATCACTCCTCGCGCGACGGCCTTCGGCGGCGCTGCTTGATGTCGCTGCGGACTTGCTTGGCGCGCAGGCGGCGCTGGACGGCGCCGCGGCCGGGCTTGGTCGGCCGCCGCGGCTTGGGCACGACACGCGCTTGAAGTATCAACTCGCGCAGCAGATCGAGACACGTCTGCTTGTTGCGCCCCTGCGAGCGGAAGCGCCCCGACGTCAGGATGAGTTCATCATCCTTCGTGATGCGGCCTGCGGCAATCTGACGAAACCGCTCCATCGCCCGCGCCGAGAGGCGCCCCGGACCGCCCAGCACGCGCACCGCCAGGCGCAGTTCCATGCGCGTGTTGACCTTGTTGACGTTCTGCCCGCCGGGGCCGCTGGCGCGACTCGCGGAAAACGTCACTTCCGAATCATGCACACGCAGACCGGGCGCCAGTTCGAGCGAGCCGCCTGATGAGGCTGATTCGATTGGTTCTTCGGCACACATGGGAAACTCCGCATTGCTCCGGCCGGTCATGCAGGGCGATCGCGTTTTCGTCATTCCCGCGCCGGCGGGAATCCAGTCGCGCGGCACCGTGCTGTTTCTCGCGCTGGAACCGGTACCGATGAGCCTTGCCACCTCGCTGGATGCCCGCCTTCGCGGGCATGACGACGAAAACGCGATCACCGTGGCCGTTCGTGGTCGCGGGCGGGGGCTGACTCTACTCTTGTCAGACCCTTCCATCCGGGATGCTGGAGCGCCTGATGCCCACGAGATCATTCCGTTTCCTGCTGCTGAGCCTGACCCTCTTGCCGGCGTGCGCCCTGACCTCGGGCCGGGCGCTGGCGCAGGCTGATTCGCCGCCCGACACGACCCTCGCCGCCCTCTCGAACGAAGCGCGGGTGCGCCTTCGCGCCACGGCGGGCGCGTGGTTCCCGGCGCTGAGCGGCGATGTGCGCTTCGGCGCGCCCCGGAGCGCCGGCGACCTGAGCGTGGACGCCTTTCTCGATCTCGAAGACAACGAGCCGACCTTCGCCGGCGACGTGGCGCTCTTCATCGACGAGCGCTGGCTGGTGCAGATCAGCGCCTTCGACTTTGCGACCGAGGCGACGACGGTCGCTTCGTCGTCCTTTCGCGTCAACGGCGCGGCTTTCGCCGCCGGCACGGCCTTGGCCAGCGACTTCGGCGCGACCAGCGTCGCGGCCAGCGCCGGCTACGACCTCTTCGGCAACATCTACGAGTGCTTCAATCCCGACGGCAACGACACCGGCCATCACGTCGATCTCCGCGCGCACCTTCTCGCCGGCGTGCGCGGGCTGAACGTCGATCATCGACTCGCCATCGGCGGCGGTCCGACCGTGGCCTTCGACGAATGGGGGGCCACGCTCAACGGCGGTCTGCGCATCGGCATCGCCATCGGGCCCGACTTCGCCGGCCGCAACCGCTGGGACGTGGACTTCGTGCTGACCTACGGCCTCGGCGGCTCCAGCGAGGCCAACCTGACCACACTCGATCTGGCCCTCGGCATCCATTACACCGTGGTCGATCACTTCGCGCTCGTGCTCGGCTACCGGCAGATCGACTTCGACTTCGACGCCGCGAATGCGTCCCAGCCCTACCGCTACGATGGCCGCCTCGCGGGCCTGTTCTTCGGCGGTGAGGTGAAGTTCTGAGAGATCATCCGACCGGCGCTTTCTCGCGGCGCCCGTCGTAGATCAGCATGCGTAGAGGCCGCCATTGGATCGACCGCGCCGCGGCGTTAGACTCCCTGCCATGTTCAACGTTTTCAAGCAGTGGGTGGCGGTCGTGGCGGGCGGGATGCTCGCCTGGCCGGTGGCGACGTGGACGCTTTACGGGCTGCGCACCTCGGACGGCCGCATCGGCTCGCCGCTCTCCCTTGCCGATCCGTTTCTGGCGGCCATCGCCATTGTGATCGGCGCGACGCTCGCCTTTGCCGTGATCTCGCTCGTCGTCGGCCGCGTGACGAACCGTTACACGGGGATGCTCATGTACGGCCTGTGCTGGGTGATCGTGGCTCGAAGGGGCACGCCGATCGATTCGATCCTTCGCCACATCGATGATCTCGGCGGCGCGTTCGGCAGGGCCTACTGGTTCTTCGCCGTCGAGATGCTTTTCTGGGCCGTGCCCGTCGCGGTGATGATGGCCCTGCACGTGCGGCTGAGTCCGAATCAATACCCTCTTCAGGAGAACCGTTTCAGCGCGTCGAGCATCAAAGCACTCACATGCAACATCGTGCTGGGGGTGGCGCTGGGGTGGGTCTTCCTGCGCACCGAGGCGAAAGGGCAGACGGTGTTCGGGTTCACGGCCGCGTGCGCGATGGCGACGATGGTGACGCGACTCTTCTGGCCGAGTTGCAACGCTTCGATCCTGTTCGTCGTGCCCGCGGCGGTCGGCGTGGTCGCGGCGGTGACGACGGCGCTGCTCGGATCGAGCGATGCGGTGGCGCGTCTGGCAGCGGGGAGTTTCTGGGCGCTGGGGCGGCTCACGCCCCTCGACGCGATCGCGGCCGGGACCTTCGGCACGGCGATGGGCATCGGTCTGGCGCGCAGTTTCGGGGCCGAGCATCATCCGGCGACGGGCGAGGTCGCGCCGGCGTGAGCGGACGCTCGGCCGCGCGAGTACGCTCAGCGCCATCCAAGGCGTGCGCTCACCACAAAGGGCCCAAAGGCACGAAGGAGGCACGAAGAGGTATTCAATCGAGTCGATTGTCGGCCAAGATGGGAGTGCAAAGCAATGGCGTGTGTTCGTCATGCCCGCGGAGGCGGGCATCCACTCGATACGTCCCTTGCGCCGCCGCTGGATTCCCGCTCCCGCCTTCGCTGGGAGCAGGCTCTGTGCGGGAATGACGGGTCTTGCCCCCGGCCAAGACCTTAGAAACGGCCGCGGCGAGCGGGCTTGGGGCGATTTCATGGACGCTTTGACCCGTTTGTACTAGCATCGCCTGAGGCTGGACGGCCGACCTTGCATCGCCGACGTGGGACGCGGCACAACAGGAGCATCGAATGAACGCACCAACCCTCCAAGGCACGCCCGCGCCGGCCGCACTCGAATCGCCCATGGCCGATGTGCAGAGTTTTACCGACTCGCGGCGCCTGGCCATCGACAAGGTCGGCGTCAAGAACGTCGTCTACCCCATCACCCTGCGCACCCCCTGCGGCAAGCCGCAGACCACCGTCGCCTCCATCGACATGTACGTCTCCCTGCCCCACGACCGCAAGGGCACGCACATGAGCCGCTTCCTCGAAGCCCTCAACGAGCACCGCGACTGCATCCGCCCCGAGCAGATCATCTCCATGTGCCAGGATTTGCGCGAGCGGCTCGACGCGAAGGAAGCCCACGTGCGCGTCGAGTTCACCTACTTCATCGAGAAACTGGCGCCGGTCTCGAAAGCGCCGGGGCTGATGGACTATCGCGTGACTTTCGAGTGCGCCAGCAACGGCTTTGACGACTTTGTGATGAAGGTGGCGGCGCCGGCGGCGAGCCTGTGCCCGTGCAGCAAGGAAATCAGCCGGTACGGCGCCCACAACCAGCGCTGTGAGATCACCGCCGAAGTCCGCTTCAAGGGGCAACTGTGGATCGAAGAGGTCGTGAACATCCTCGAGAAAGCGGCGAGCAGCGAGTTGTACTCGATCCTCAAGCGCCCCGATGAGAAGTTCGTCACCGAGGCCGCGTATGAGTCGCCCAAGTTCGTCGAGGACATCGTCCGCGACGCGGCGACGGCGCTGAATCGCGATGAGCGTATCCTCTGGTATCGTGTGCGCAGCGAGAACTTCGAGTCGATCCACAATCACAATGCTTATGCCGAGATCACGCGCGACAAGCGATCGACGTGAGGCGTCATGACGGCGCTGGAACCGATCCTGGCGCTGTTGTGCGTGGCCGCGCTGGCGGGTCTGCTGACGCTGCTGCTGCGGTTGGCGGGTTTGTCGCGCGCCGCGGTCGCGGCGGGGATGGTCGCGGGCGCCCTGGCGGGATCGACCATCTTCGGCCGCGTGATGCCTCAATGGCACGAGCGCCTCTTCGTCGGAGGCGCCGCCGAACGCGGGGCGATCGAGGCGATGCGCGGCGAGCAGGGCGCTCACCTCACGGCCCTGCGCGCGACGGGCGTCTCTGATGCCGCGATCAATGAATTGCAGGCGGGTCAGGTGGAGGAAATGGCGGCGGCGCTTGTCGCGCACGACGCGGCGATGCGGGCCCACCAGTCCGGCCGCATCCTCATCAGCGCGATCCTCGCGCTGGCGCTGATCGTCGCCGCGATGCCGCGCTCGCGCCTCCCGGGGAGGTGGAGCGAATGCGCCTTTGCGGCGCTGTGGATGCTCGTAGTGGTCTGCGCCATCGTCGGGCTGGCCGTGGTCTTCGCCTTGGACGACTCGCGCGCTGCGGCTCTCGCGCTGGGCCTCTCCTTCGCCTGCGTCGGCACGAGCGTGATCCTCCCGCTCAGCGAAGGTGAGACCTCCAACGAAACGGTGGTGATCGTGGCGGGCGAGTGGCGCGACCGTCTCGTCAACACGGCGCTGCTCATCTGGTTCATCTGCTTTGTCGCCGCGTTCGCAGCGCTGCTGACCGCCGATCGCTGGGCCGGGCCGCTGGCGGCGCACGCTGCGATCCGGACCGCGCCGGCGGGAATCATCCTCGGCCTGGTGCTTGGGTATCTGCCGCGGCGCTGGCGTCACGCGCTGCGGATGATCATCCTGCCTTCGACGCTCGCCGCCCTGCTGCTGCTCACCGCCGATCTGCTGACGACCGCGATCATCGCCCCGCTGGTGCTGGCGCTCATCGTCGGGGGCGATGCACGTTGGCTGGGTCTGGCGAGCGCGCTGCGCTGGCTGGGCCGGCCGTGGCGCGAGTCGTGGGTGGCGACGATGCCCCTCATCGACGCCGGACCGATGCAGGCGGCGATGGGCGGATTGTTCTTCCTCGCCGGCTGGCTCAATGCGCCGCTCTTCGCCTGCGCCCTCTTTGGCGCGATCGTCTGCGATGTGATGCAGCCGCTTCGGCCGCGCCTGGTGACTATGCTCAACGACCAGACGGAAGATGAGTCGAGGTCGTCTTGAGGCCGGTTGAACTCTTAACTCAAAGACATGAAGACACGAAGACACCAAGGCGCCAAGGCATCGTGGCATCGAGGCATCAAGGCCCCGGCATTCCCATGCCGGGGAGGATGACCATCTTCGTGTTGAACGCACCTCGCACGTCGCGCAGCGGGCAACCATTGAACAGAGGCGAACGGGAGACATCGATCGATGACCAAGGCGATCATCCTCGGCGGCGGCATGGTGGGCGGCGTCATGGCGATGGACCTTGCCGGCGACGATCGCTTTGACGTGACCGTGGCCGACCATCGCGAGGAAGCGCTGGCGCGCGTGGCGCAGCGCGTGCCGAAGGCCAGGACGGTCAAGGCGGATCTCTCCGACGCCTCGGCCGTGCGGCGCCTCGCGGCGGAGTACGACATCGTCCTGGGCGCGCTTTCGAGCGTCATCGGATTTCAGGCGCTGCGCGCGGTGATCGACGCGGGGAAGGATTACTGCGACATCTCCTTCATGCCCGAGGAGGCGCTTGAGTTGGATGAGTTCGCGCGGAGCAAGGGCGTCACAGCCGTGGTCGATTGCGGCGTGGCGCCGGGGATGTCCAACATGTTCGTCGGCTGGGCCGAGTCCCAACTCGATGTCGTCGATTCGGTCGCGATCTACGTCGGCGGCCTGCCGCGGCAGCGCTCCTGGCCCTTCGAGTACAAAGCCGGCTTCTCGCCCGCGGATGTGATCGAGGAGTACACGCGCCCCAGCCGCATCGTCGAGCACGGTCGCATCGTGGTGCGCGAGGCGCTGAGCGAGCCGGAATGGCTCGACTTCCCCGGCCTGGGCACGCTCGAAGCCTTCAACACGGACGGCCTGCGGAGCCTGGCGACGACGATCAAGGCCGACCGCATGGTGGAGAAGACGCTGCGCTACCCCGGCCACATCGAATTGATGCGCGTGCTGCGCCACCTCGGCCTGTTCAGCCACGATGAGATCGAAGTCGGGCCGCAACGCGTCAAGGTTCGGCCGATTGATGTCACGACGGCGCTGCTCTTTCCCAAGTGGACCTACCAGCCGGGAGAGGAAGATCTGACGGTGATGCGCATCATCGTCGAGGGTGCGCGCGATGGGAAGCGCCGGCGACACACGCTCAACTTGAGCGACTCGTTCGATCGCGCCAGCGGCTGCACCTCGATGTCGCGGACCACGGCCCTGCCCAACACCATCATGGCGCGGCGGGTCGTCGAAGGGAAGTTCAACCGGCCGGGAGTCAATCCCCCGGAGTTCATCGGCCGCGAGCCGGGGCTGTTCGAGGAGGTGATTGCGGAGTTGGGCGCGCGGGGCATCGTCTACCGCATTCACGAGCAGTACGTCGAGTAGTCGATCAGTTTTGACAGCTTCCTCAGGATGCCGCGTGGCCCGGATACGGGTGTAGGATTCTCGGTCAAGGGCACAAGGCGCTTGATTGTACGGGTTTTATATGGTAGAATCGACTGTCATCCTCCTGGGAGTGAGTCGCCATGGTCAAAGCGATAGATGTGGCTCGGTACCTGCTGTATCTGGCCGCGTGCGAACCGGAGCCCGAACCACTGACGCCTCTGCGACTGCAGAAGTTGCTGTACTACGCGCAAGGCTGGTCGATGGGGCTGCGGGCTCGACCGTTGTTCACCGAGGCGATTGAGGCCTGGGACCACGGCCCGGTCGTTCGCGAAGTCTATCGCGAGTTTGCGGATCACCAGGACCAGCCGATTGGCGCGGACGGGGAAGCGGACTCGGTTTCCCTGCCGCAAGGGGACAAGGACTTCATCCGATCGATCTGGGATCACTACAAGCAGTATTCAGCAGGCAAACTCCGTGCGATGACGCACGAGGAGGCCCCATGGCGCTCGGCGCGCGGGGAGAGCCGGCCCGGCGAGCGATGCCGGAATGAAATCGCACACGCTGACTTGCTGAGACACTTTGAGGACGAGTTCCGTCGCCAGTCGGCTCAAGGTCTCAGCCTGGAACGGGTGCGAACGGCCGAGCGCGAACTTGAAAGTGTCGACTCCAAACCACTCGAGTACCTGGCTGACAGGATTCAGCATGCCTTTTCGGGTGGACATTGAGCCCACGGCGCTGGATGAGATACTGAATCATCCGATCGAAGTGCAGAAGGTGATTCACGACCATCTCAATCGCCTTCGGGAGTCGCCCAGTGCAGTGAGTCGCCCATCGAGCACGCCGCCCGAGCCGGCGGGCTACATGCGCTACGGATTCGACTTCCTCCACGAGAGCGGTCTGCTTGCTTTCGGCGTCTACTTCAAGTACCGCCCGGACGAGGAGACGATCGTGGTGTGTATCGTTCACGCCAGCCGCGTCTCACCCTGAACCGAGGCGCCGGGCTGCATTTGCGGCGGTCTGACTCATGGATGGCGTCCCTCAAACTCTCCCGCGACACTCGCTGCAACCTGAAAGCGATGTCCGCCGGTTCATCGAGACCATCGACCGCCTGCGCGACCTGCACGTCATCGCGCGCACGCTCGTCGAAGGCTTGACGCAAGGGCGGCACGCCACGCCGCAGCGCGGCGGCTCCACCGAGTTCTTCGACTATCGCATGTACGTCGCGGGCGATGATGTGCGGCGGGTGGACTGGAAACTCTTCGGCCGCACCGATCGCCTCTATGTCCGCCGCCACCGCCAGTTTGCCGATCTCACGGTGCAACTTATTGTCGATTGTTCCGCGTCGATGGGTTTTGCCGGCTCGATCGGGCGCCTGAGCAAGTACCGCTACGCCTCGATGCTGGCGGCGGCGCTGGCGATGATCGTCATCCGCCAGGGAGACCGCGCCGCGCTGGCGCTCGCGGGTGAAACGCTCGCCGGTGCGCTGCCGGCGGGCGGGACGCTCGAACATCTTCATCGCATCATCCATCGCATCGAGGCCGAGCCGCCCGCGGGCGAGACGGGTCTGGTCGCGTGCCTGTCGGCGGCGCAGCAACTCATCACCCGGCGGCGACTCGTGGTGATTCTCAGCGACTTCCTCGTCGAGCCGGCCGAATTGAAGCGCAGCCTCTACCCGCTGGCGCACCAGGGTTGCGAAGTGATCGCCATCCAGATTCTCACGCCCGAGGAAATCGACCTGCGAGGCCTGGGCGGCGGGCGATTCATCGACGACGAGACGGGGCTGAGCGTGCGCTCGCACGCGCCGACGATGGCGCGCGACTACGAGCGCCTGATCCGCGAGCACGTCGCCACGCTGCGGCGCGACTTCACGACGCGCGGCATGAGGTTCCTCACCGCTGTGACGACGGACTCGCCGCTCGAGACGCTGCGAAGCGCGCTGCGCCTCGGCGGCCTTGGCGCGTAGCGTGGACGTCAGGGCGGCACTGCGACGCGAAGCGCGAGGCCATCCCGCCACCCATGGGTGCGCCATCGATACAATCACCCATGTCCGACCTGTGGGACAAGCAGCGGGCCGAGGCGCATCGCAAGGTCGAGCCGCTCGCCGTGCGGATGCGGCCGCGCACGCTCGATGAGTTCGTCGGACAGGAACACTTCCTCGGGCCGGGCAAACTGCTGCGGCGCATGCTCGACGCCGACCGGTTGACGTCGCTGCTGCTCAGCGGTCCGCCGGGGACGGGCAAGACGACCCTCGCCGAGGTCCTGGCGCGGACGACGCACAGCCGCTTCGAGCGAGCCAACGCGGCGATGGTGGGAGTGAAGGATGTTCGCCGCGTCATCGACGAAGCAAGCCGGGCCATCGAACTCTCCGGCGCCCGCACCGTTTTCTTCCTCGACGAGATTCATCGCTTCAACCGCGCGCAGCAGGATGTGCTGCTCTCCGACGTGGAGCGGGGCACGATCATCCTCATTGGGGCGACGACGGAGAATCCCTACTTCGCCGTCAACTCGGCGCTGGTGAGCCGCAGCACGATCTTCCGATTCGAGCCGCTGCCCGTCGAAGATGTGGAGACCGTCGTCCGCCGCGCCATGGCCGATTCGGAGCGCGGCTACGGCCGGCTCAACCTGCGCGTGAGCGATGAGGCGATCCATCACTGGGCGGTGATGAGCGACGGCGATGCCCGACGGGCGCTGAGCGCGCTGGAAGTCGCGGTGCTGTCAACTTCAAGTCAAGGGGATGGCGAAGCCGCAAGCGGTGGAGGCATCATCATCGATCTTTCGATCGCCGAGGAGTCGATTCAGCGCAAGGCGATCGTCTACGACGGCACGGGCGATGAGCACTACGACGTCATCAGCGCCTTTATCAAGTCAATGCGCGGCAGCGATCCGGATGCCGCGGTCTACTGGCTGGCGCGGATGGTCGTGGCGGGGGAAGACCCCCTCTTCATCGCGCGGCGGATCGCCATTCTCGCCAGCGAAGACATCGGCAATGCCGATCCGCGCGCCATCCAGGTCGCGGCCGCGGCGTACGAGATCGTCGAGCGCATCGGCTGGCCGGAGGCGCAACTCACGTTGGCGCAGGCGGCGATCTACATGGCCCTCGCCCCCAAGAGCAACGCCTCGGCTGCCGCCATCTGGACGGCGTGCAAGGACGTGCGCGAGGGGCGCACGGTCGAGGTTCCCGCTTCGCTGCGCGACACTCATTACAAGAGCGCCGCGAAACTCGGGCATGGAGAGGGCTATGCCTACGCGCACGACCATCAGGGCGGCGTCGTCGCCGGCCAGCACCTCGGCGTGGACAAGGTCTATTACCAACCGACGGTCAATGGTCTTGAAGCGCGCATCGCTGAGCGCCTGGTGGAGATTCGACGACTTCATGGGGAAGCGCGGCGCGAGTAGAAAGAGAAGCAAGACCAATCGCGAAACCGCAAGCGGCAATCTGCGGCTTCCGCCGCAGGCTACAGCGCCTCAAGCCTCAAGCCCGAAGCCTAATTCCCCGGACCGATCGACTGCCCGCGCCTGATCTTCGTGAGATCGAGCATGAGTCTGGCGATGGCGCCGCGCTGGACGGCGGGCACCTTGCCCGAGACCTCGGTCTCGTAGAAGTTGAAGATCATGTTGACGCCGCGCGGATCAACGGTCGAGCCGCTCTGCCGGTTGGCGCGCTCCTGCTCGCGCTTCCCCTGGCGGTTCATCGCCGCTATTCGCTCCTCGTCGGAGATCTCGCGCTCGCGCCCCGAGAAACCATCGCCCATCTTGTCCATCTCGAGCAGCAGGTTGCGCAGGAAACCCTCGCGCTCGTGCAGCGGGACGTTCAGGTACGCCATGGCTGATTCGGAGAGGAAGTCCACCGCCAGTTGCCGCATGTTCTCCTCGATCTGCTGGCGCAACCGGTAGTTCATGTCGGCGAGGAACTCCGCCAGCGCTGCCGCGTCATCCTCGTCGAAATCGCGGAATCGGTTGAAGAACTGCTGGAGGAAACTGATCCGCTCGCGCGTGGGCAGGCGATTGAAGTCCGGGTGCATCACGAACGACGCCACCTTGGTCACTTCATCCTGCATGACGTTGGGTGGGGGCACGGGCAGCATGGAGAGGATCGCGAGCACCACGCCGCCCGTCACGACCAGTCCCCCGCTGAGGCTGAGCGTCCAGACGGCGCGGGGGTCGTGGAGGCAGCTCATCTGCTTGCGCAGACTTGAGCCCCAGCCGGTGTAAAGGTCGCTCAGTTTCATGGGTGCTCCGACGGCCGAGCCGTCCGCGTGAAAGTTCTCTCAAATCGTCATCGCCGCCAGCGGGGGTTGGTCCAGTCGCGCAGGGAGGAGACCGAGCCGTCCCACCACGAGGCGTTCTTGCCGGTCTCATCGAGGGGCTGGTGCCAGCCTTCGGCGTCGGCCATGATCGGGTACTTCTCAGGCGAGAACTCGTAGAACTTGGTGACGATGCGGGCGACGGCGTGCCCGGGATCGCCGCGGAAGAGTTCGCGGGCCCACATGATCCAGCCGGGCCAGTAGTCGTAACTGGTGCCGAGGGCCTCGGCGACGCCGGTGTCGTCATCGGGGCAGATCCAGACGCCCTTGCCGTCGATGTAGCGCCGCAGCGAATAGAGCAGGTCGTCATCATCCTCTTCGCCGTGGCGCTTGGTGAGGGGAATGACGTAGGGGAGGATGCCGCGGCTGTCGCCGAGGTAGTTGGTCAGGCCGATCGCCACCTGGTGCAGATTGGACGAGCAGGCGGTTCGCCGGGCGCTCTTGCGGGCCCACGAGAGGCTGGGCATGAGCATGGCGATGAGCAGGCTGATGATCCCCATGACCACCAGCAGTTCGAGCAAGGTGAAGGCGAATCGACGATGACGCATGAAGGCTCCCCTGTGGAGAAAGAACCGTGAAGGCCCTTCCACTTACCGCCGCACTCGGCGGCCGTTGCGGCCGCTCGCACGGCCCGCACGGCCCGCGCGGAGGGCCGATCCGATGGATGATATCGCCGAACGCCGCCGCGACCCTTGAACCGCTGCGAACGATGGGGTCCGAAGGCCCGAGAGGCTATCTGGCGGCGGGCTTGAGGTGCTTGAGGAGCGAATCGATGATCGCGCCCTCCCAGATCAGACTGACCGCCCCATCGTGAAAGACCTCAACGAGGAGGGGGACCACGTCGGACGTGATGGCCAAGTCATGCCGAGGCGAGGAGCCGTGGCTCAACAGCGACCGGACCATGTCAATGAGCAGGCAGGTCTCGCCGCGCGTGACCGCGAGGGCATTGCGCGTGTTCTGGTGCAGGGCGGCAAGGGCGTCGATCTCCCGCCACTCCTCATCGGCGGCCAGGTCGTAAGCCACGCAGTCGATGACGTCGCGCCACAGCCCCACCGGGATCACGAGCACCTCGGCGAGGTGAATGCGGTCGAGGCACTGCTCGAGAATCTCGTTGAGATCCGCTTTGGGCCGTTCGAGGACGACGGCGTCGGGATAGGGCGGCACGCGGCTGGCCGGGTCGCGGACATGCAGCGTCTTGAGCCGAGGCTGGGGTTCGATTTCGAGGCGGATGAGCCCCTCGTCGTCGGCGGCCTCAATGAGTCCCTGTTCCTGAAGGCCGGGCAGAACCTCACGGTACTGGACGAACTCCACCGGACAATCTCCGCTTCACGGTGCGCAGGCGTGGCTCGGGCGATCCGCCGGCCGGATTCGCCCCCGAGAGTCTATCGGCTCGCGCGACGCCAGCCAACAGGGGCGCCCCCCCGCTCGACTGGATGCGCGAACCGCGCCCTCTGGCCATATCGTTGCGGGATGCCAAACCCTTCCGAGCCAACCACGCCCAGTCCGGCGATGAAGGGACGCACCCTCCTCTTCGTCTGCACCGGCAACACCTGCCGCTCGCCCATGGCCGAGGGGCTGGCGCGTCACCTGCTCGCGCACGGCCTGCTCGCCGGCGACCGCAACTGGCGCATTCAGTCCGCCGGAGCCCGGACGTCGCTGGGCAGCCCCGCCACGTCCGAAGCCATCGACGCCATGCGCCGCCTTGACGTGGACATCTCCACCCACCGCTCCCAGCCTCTCACCAAAGACCTCATTGACTGGGCGGCCGTCGTCATCGGCATGGCCCAGTCCCATCTCGACCAGGTGCTCGAACTCGATCCCGGCGCCGGCCGCAAGGTGATGCGCCTCGATCCGGAAGGCGACATCGATGATCCCATCGGGCATTCGCAGGCGGTCTACGATCAGACCGCCCGGCACATCAAGAGACTCCTCGAAGCAAGGCTGAAGGAACTGGCGCGGTGAAGATCATCGTCGGGGCGGATCATCGAGGCGTCAAGGGTGCGCTGGAAGTGATGGAACTTCTCCAGTCGCTTCAGCACGAAGTGCAATACGTCGGACACCTCGATCAGACGCAGGTGGACTATCCCGACCAGGCCTTTCTCGTCGCCGGCGCCGTGTCGCAGGGCCGGGCCGATCGCGGCATCCTCCTCTCGGGCAGCGGCATCGGAACCTGCATATGCAGCAACAAGTTGCCGGGCATCCGCGCCGTGGTCGGCTATGACCAGTGGAGCGCCGAGATCAGCCGGGCCCACCACGACTGCAACGTCCTGAGCCTCCCCGCCGACCTCGTCGGGCCCGGCGAGATTCGCATGATCGTCGAGAAATGGCTCGCCACCGAGTTTGAAGGCGGCCGGCACGAACGCCGCCTGCGCAAGGTCCGCATGATCGAGGACGGGCACGATCCGCACGACTACCGCGAGGGGTAGAAAGCCGCCCCCATCTCACCCGCAGAATTGTCCACTTTGTCCCGGCATGGCGAGTCAGTGGTTGGGGAGGCGTGTGTGCCTTCTTCGCTTTCACTCAATCCTGAACTCTCGTCCGAAGGAGCCTTCTCATGAATCGCCATTCGCTTGTCGTCATCGTGGCCGCCCTGCTGTGTTCGGTGGTCGGTCTGGAGCGGCGTGCCGCCGCGTCCGACCTCACCGTCTCGGGAACCTGCCCTGGCGAAGTGACCTTCACCATCTCCGGCTGGGAGCCTGATACGACCGTGGCTGTCGCATTCTCGACCGCCCGCGGCTCGCTTCGCATTCCCAACAGTTACCGCTACTGCTCGGGCACGGTCCTCGGGCTGAGTTCCCGAAACATCCGCGTATTGATCGTCTTCCAGACGGACGAGTTCGGCCATGCGACGCACGACCTGCGCCTGCCGCGCGGCGCGTGCGGCGGCTACGTGCAGGCGATGTCGCTTCAGTTCTGCAACCTCTCGCCGGTTCGCCAACTTCCATAAGACTCTCTCATCCTCCGCTCCCCGGGTCGCGCGGCTGCACTGGCGGCGGCGCGACTCTGGGTTTTTCTGAGGCGGAGGAGATGAGGTCGGCGGGCAGGTCGAGGCCGCACTCGGGACAGCGCGGCACGCTCAGGCCGCGCGCTGAGAATCCGCACGCGGGGCACTCTCCAACATCCGATTCCGGCAGCGGAACCAGCCGGCCCGCCAAGGCGCGATTGAAGCGAAACGCCGCGAGGCCGCCTGCGGTGAACGTGCCGCTCCAGATCCAAATCGGGGAGTAGTACGCGACATTCCACAGGTCATCGTCCCGGATCCCTTCAACGAGCCACATCAACAGTGGAAACACGGCAACGAGATAGCACAACAAACCGGCGAGCCGGATATGGCCACGCATGAGGTGCCGCTGAACGATGATCTCGCGGACGCTGGGGATCACGGCTGAACTTTCGGTTCGGGTTGAGCCCCAACACGCGGCTGTTGCTCGGCGAACTCGACGCCCATCGGCGCCCCGCACTCGGGGCACCGATCCGAATTCGACCTGGCCGCGTCGTAATCGCAGCGCAGGCAGCGGAACTCCGGAGCCGGCGCGATCCACTTCGAAATGCCCTCGGTGGCGCTGGCGAGGATGATGCCGGGGACGAGTTTGACCAGGCCGTACAGGAACCAGTAGGCATCCGCTTCGTTCGCGGTGAATCCGGGGATGTAATTCGACCTCGCCCGCAGGTAGAGCAGCAGCCCGCTGACGACCTCGATCGAACCGAAGATGATCAGGAGAATCGCCCCGACCCGGCAGGCGACGAAGGCAAAGTACCGCGTCCGCCGCACCAGGACATACTCGCGCTGAGCCGTGGCCATGAGAAGACTCCCGACACAGAATCATTACTCACCCATGCAGGACTTTTCCTGCTTGCGACCTCTCGCACGTCCGACGCTTACCACCAGGGACACCACGTCATGAGGAGATCGCCAAGAAAGGAACTGTTCGTTTGAAGACTTGACGCGAAGCGAACTCCATCCGCATTCCTGAATCTCGGCTGCTCTTGGTGAACTCTTCGTGTCTTCGTGTCCTTCGTGGTGAGTGTTCAACGGCCGATGCCATCGAGCGGTTCATTCCTCAATCGAATCAGTTCCCGAACAGATCGCGCTGGCCGAACATGCCCTTGCTCTCGAACCACGCCAGCGCTTCATCGACGGCGCCGAAGATGCGCGTCGCCGTTTCGGTGATGAACGGCGAGGGATTCTTCTTCGGCTTCCACACGACGTAGACCTCTTTCGTGTGCTCGAAGGCGTGCTGGAGTTCGCGCTCCACGCCGCTGCTCAGCCCCGGCATCCCGCCGGGCAGTTCGGGAATGAGCGAGACGATCATGTCCGCCTGATCGATCAACTTGAAGTCGCGCATGTAGATCTGCCCGTCCACGTCCCCGGCGATGTCGAGCACCTGCCGCACCGGCACACGGATGGGATCATCGCTCACCTTGCGCCCGCCGAAGGAGTGCGGCTCGACTTCGAGAAAGTCGCGCCCCTCGCGGGCGGCCGCGATCGCCCGTTCGAGAAGCAGTTTCTCATCCACGTCGCCGGGATCGAATGTGATGAAGTGCCTGGCGAGTTCGGCGCGAAAGCGGTCGATCTCCGCGAGCACTTCGGGCATGTCGAAGACGTGGCTCATCGGGAAACTCGGATACACCTTGCGCATGTCGCTGCGGATGATGAGTTGGGCGCAGGAGCGCACCGTGTCCTGGTGCCGGCCTCGCGCGAGGATGTAGAAGCGGTCGCGGCAGCCGACCGCCTGGGCCATGAGTTCGGTCGCGAGAATCTCCTCTTCGCGCCAGACCATGCAGTCCTTCATCGTGGCGTCGATGTCGTGCTCGCGGTGCAGGCGGTGATGCACAACCTCGATGTTGTCCACGAGGCAGATGAACATGTCGGGCTGCATCGCGTGGATCTGATCAAAGTCGAAAGCGGAAAACAGGCCGTGGCGCCAGCGAAAGGTCGCGTGCGTGTTGACGATCAGGTTCTGCATTCCCGCCGACTGGGTGATGATGTCCTTGAAGACGCTGCGGCGCAGAGCGTGCAGGCGGCTGAGCGGCAGATCGAGAATGCGGCCGGGGCGGACGTCGGGCGCCTCGGCGTACATCATGTCGCCGACATGGAAGAGGTCGATGCCGACGCCTTGTTCATTGCCCGTGCGCGCGACGGCGTCGAGGTACTCCTTCTTGTTCATCCCGACCTGGCCGGTGACGATCGCCCGCATGAGCGGATTCTAGCGGCACGCGCGCGGCTGGATGCTCAGAGCGTGTCAGGGGGCTTGAGGCGTGGACCTTGGAACTTGATGCGCCAATAGCCCACGGCGGAAGCCGCGGGTTGCACCGTCGAACGATTCAATCGCGCGCCGGGCGGGGCCGGTTGATGATGTAGTCGAGCCCGGCGGCGCGCCAGCGAGGATTCATCAGCGCGTGATGGGCTTCGTCCGGATCACCCGCCTCATGTCCTCCGTCGTCATCCGCCTCAAGGCCGAGTGAGTAGAGCCAATACTCTCTTGGGTCATCGGGGGTCGGCTCGCGACGCTTGTAACCGAAGGCCGCAGCCGAGATCGGATCGGTCGGCAGTTCCGCCTTGAACTCCGGTTGAAGTTGCGAGAGCGACTCGGGCCAGTCGCCGTGCCGCAAGTGGAATCGCTCGAGCGCGAGAGCGATGGGCACGGCCCGCCGCTGCAACTCGTAGCGGTCGCGGGTCCAGCGTAGGCGATCGATCGGAGAAAGGTACTCTTTCAGGAAGAAGTACCTCCACGGAATGTCAACGACGCGCTGGCCCAGGTCGACGGGATGGCGAGCCCGGGTCTTGGGATCCAGATTCGCCTGCTCGATCATTGTGTCGTAGTGCGAATGAGCGAGGTCGGTGACTTCGCGGCGCGTGGGGCACTTCTCACCGGTGATCTGCATGATGTCATACTGAGCCTTCCAGTGATCGTCCACCGCTCTGAAATACTCATCGGCGAGGAACTCGCCATCACCCTTTCCATCGTCGGTGTGGAACCGCTGAATGATGTCGAGCACCATCAGGCGATCACCTTCGATGGCAATCGTCAGGTCCGCGAGCGTCGAGTGATCCTGAACGCACACCATGGCCCGACTGATGGTCTCGTGTCCGCAACCGAACTCCCGGATGCTCCAGCATGCCTCTCTCATGACCATCTCGCCCGCGGCCATGGCCACCAGATGCGAAATTGGAATGGGTTGGCGCGACATCACTTGCGCCGTCCGGAGCGAGCGATCCAGAGCGCGGATGAACGCATCATCATCGCGCTCGTACAGCGCGATCCGCATCATGGCCGCACTGACCTTGCCGAGGTCCCGCGCCGCCGACAGTTCCGGCAGCAGGATGTTCATCATCATCACGCTCGGGTCGCCGTAGTCCTCG
>Ga0326597_10001919_pt1 | contig 32078 bp, 19 predicted proteins | sample RVTome_12_FD_203789 | JGI IMG/M metagenome (GOLD analysis project Ga0326597, IMG submission 203789) | Soil microbial communities from uranium-contaminated site in the Upper Colorado River Basin, Wyoming, United States - RVT100D185 | ecosystem: Environmental > Terrestrial > Soil > Contaminated >...
ACGTCCATCAGTGGCGCCGACCTCGTGCTGCTGCTCGAGGCCCACGATCCGCCCCTACTGCTCGACGTGCGCACGGCCGAAGAGTTCGAGGCGAGTCACATTCCCACCGCCATCAACATCTCGCACGAGCTGTTTCCCGCCCGGATGACGGAGCTGGACCGCTACAAGGACGAACAGATCGTGATCTACTGCCGCAGCGGCCGGCGGGCGCGTCTCGTCCAGAAGCAGATGGCCGACGCAGGCTTCGCGAAGCTGGCGCTCCTGCCCGGCGATATGATCGAGTGGACACAGAAGGGCTACCCGCTCGCGGGCTCGCAGGCGCCAGGCGGAGAATGACCGAACTCGGAGAGATCGCGCTCCGTGCCTATCAGGACTACGCTCGCTATCTCTGGTCCGAGCTGAGCCATCTTCACGCTCGAAATTGGATTCTCTGGCTCTTGGGGCTGAGCGCTTTCGTCTACGCGTTCGAGCTGCTTTTTCCCTGGCGCCGCCAACAGCGCGCGATCCGGAAGGGATTCTGGTTGGATCTCTTCTATATGTTCTTCAACTTCTTCCTCTTCGCTCTGCTTCTGCAACGCGCTGGCGCGGAGCTGTTCGTCCATCTCTTCCAATCGCTCCTGGCGAATCTCGGCGTACAGAATCTCGTGGCCATCGAGATGGGTTCGCTGGCTCCGTGGCTCCAAGTGCTTCTGTTGTTCGTGCTCCGGGACATCTTGCACTGGAACGTGCACCGCGTCCTGCATCGAGTGCCTTGGCTCTGGGAGTTTCACAAAGTGCACCACTCGGTGACTGAGATGGGCTTCGCGGCGCATCTGCGATTCCACCCGATGGAGAGCATCGTCTATCGAAGCGTCGAGTATCTCTTCTTCGCGTTCTTGGGATTCGGCATCGACGATTTCTTCGTCGCGCATCTGATCGCGCTCTTCATCGGCCATCTCAATCACTCGAATCTGCGGATCCCCCTCGGACCCTTCCGCTATCTGCTCAACAACCCCCAGATGCACATTTGGCACCACGCCAAGGAGTTTCCGAGCGAACATCGCCATGGCATGAATTTCGGGCTCAGCCTCAGCGTGTGGGATTTTGTTTTCAAGACCGCCTATCTCCCGTATAGCGGCAGGGATCTGCCGCTCGGCTTCCCCGGAATCTCTCGCTATCCCCAGAGCTTCGCAGGCCAGATGGCGCAGGCATTCAAATCGACCCGAGCGAAGGGCTCGATCACCACCCTCGCCATCCTTCTGCTCTTCGGCGTGCTTGGCTGCGAAGAACTGCCGGGCGAATCGGTCTCGTCGGGCCCCGACGGCATTCGCGCCATGACTCTCGTCAGCTGGGAGCGCGAGGGATACGCCGACCCACAGGTGGCCCTGGAACTCGACCGCATCGCTGGCCTCGGTGCGACCCATGTCGTCGTTCTGGTCACGGCCTATCAGGAGAGTCCCGCAAGTGCGCGGTTGAGAGCCGATGATCCGCGTACGCCCAGCCTGAGTTCACTGCGCAGTGCGATGACGCTCGCACGTGGCCGCGGCCTGCGGCTGGGCTTGAAGGCGCACGTGGATCTCGACGACGGAAGCTGGCGTGGACGGATTCGTGTCGCCGAACCCGCTGAGTGGTTCGACAGCTACGCGCAGTTCCTCCTCCCCCTCGCGGATCTCGCGCGTGACGAGGCGGCGGAGCTCTTCTTCGTCGGCACGGAACTCGCGGGCCTGCTGGATTCCGAGCGTCTCTGGCGTTCGCTGATCGCGAGCTGCCGTGTGCGATTCGACGGTACGCTCGCCTATGCGGCGAGTTGGGACGAGGCGGACGATGTTCCGTTCTGGGATGCCCTCGATCTCGTCGGCGTGAATTTCTACTTTCCGCTGGCGCTTGGACGCGAGCCCGAACGCCTCGATCTGCTGGCCCAATGGCAGCCGTGGCTGTGGCGGCTGCAGCGCCTCCACACGCAGGCGGGGCGGGATCTCCTCCTGAGCGAAATCGGCTACAGGAGCGTCGACGGCGCGGCGCGGGCTCCGTATGATTTCGCCCGGGATGCCACGTTCGACGAGGTGGAGCAGGCGGATCTCTATTGGGCCGCGCTCGAGGCCACACACGAGCAGCCCTGGATCGCCGGGTTGAACTGGTGGAACTGGCTCGCGAGCGGCGGCGGTGGTCAGGGCGATCTCGACTTCACGCCGCGGAACAAAGCCGCCGAGCCGTTGCTGCGTAGGGCGTGGTCGAATTGATGCGGGCGCTCACCCTGGCCCTGGCGATCCTGGCGATGGCCGAAGCGGCCGCAGCCGAGGGTCTGCGCGAGGGCGACACCGAACTTGGGATGAGCCTCTCGACGCTTAGCATCGGCACCGAGAACAGAGTCGATCTCGCCCTGCGCGTTGGTCGATTCTTCCCCGCGCCGGGCAAGTTCCTCAGTCTTGCCGAGGCCGAACTCGGGTACGCCCATCTCGTCGAGCTCGACCGGCTCGACGCCAGCCTGCTCGTCGGCATCAGCCGCCCGTGGCGAGACGATGGCCTGCATCCATATCTGGCGGGCTCGGTGGGCGTGCGGCAGGAGTGGCTCGGGAGTTTTCAGCGCGCCCGCTATCCGATCGGTTTCGACCTCGGTGTCCGACTGCTGTTGGGAGAGCGCGGGATCATTCGTGGGGCGTACCGCTATCGGCATGTGTTCGATGGCGGCGCCGGAGACTGGAACGAGAATGGGCTGGAGTTGGGAATCGGGTTGCGTTTCGGGCCACGTTGATCAAGTCAGCGCTTCCCTGAGAGCATCCTCCCAGCTCCTTTTGGCCTCGTCGCTCATCTTCCCCAGGAATGCTCGATAACAGCGTCTCCAGATCAGGTCGTCGAGCGTCCGCGCGCCCTCGTAGCGCACGGCGTGCATGACTTCGCCGCGGGTGAAGGGGAGGCCCGGCTCGATCCGCTCGCGCATGCGAACATCGTCCGCGAAATAGCGAAAGATCTGAACATGCCGGCTCCCATAACTCCCGAGGAGATAGCGCAAGATGGTCCCGTCCATCTCGTAGCGTTCGAGCAACGGCTCTTCCGCGACGCGAAAGTAATCATCCATGTCGGGAAAGTCACCGCCGGGCAGTGGCGTCTGGGCCGTGCGGCTCGGCTGCGGGTGGGATCGCTCGAGCAGGCGCTGAACCAAGTCGACGCAGCGTTCGGCGACGATTCGGAATGTCGTGTACTTGCCACCGACGATTCCGAGCAGACCTGGCGCCTCCTCCGTGATCTCAGCCTCGCGATTCGCGTCGCCGATCGATTCCCCCTCTTCGCTCTGCAGGCTCCGCACTCCACAGAAGGAACTCAGGACGTCACTGCGTTGGGTCGCGGCCTTCGGAAAGGTGGAACGCAACTCGTCGAGCAGATACTCGATCTCGGCATCCTCGACTCTGATCTCATCGGGCGAGCCATCCATCTCGATCTCGGTGGTGCCGACGATCGAGCGGCCCTTGTACGGAATGACGAAGATCACGCGGCCGTCGCTCCTGGCCGTGAGGAGCAAGGCGTGTCCGCGCGTCAGCGGATTCATCACGAGATGGCTTCCCTTGCTCAGTCGCGCATGGTGCGTCTTGCTGAGCGCCGAGTTGCGGTGAAGGCGCCCGTACCAAGGTCCCGTCGCGTCGACGACGAGCTGCGCCGACACTTCGAAGCGATATCCGTCGCGCAGATCGCGCACGGCGAGTCCGTGGACGCGGCTCTCCGATTCGAGAAGCCTCTCCACTTCGACATAGTTCCAGACTTCGGCTCCGTGCCGGCGGGCGTCGATCGCGTTCTCGAGGCACACGCGGGCGTCGTTCATCTGGGCGTCGGAGAAGTGGAAGCCTCCGCGTAGGCCATCCAGACGAAGGTCAGGCTCCTCCGCTTGCAATGCCTGCGCGTTCAGCCAGCCATGGCGTGAAATGCGCGCGCGGCCGGCCAGGAAGTCGTAGATGCTGAGGCCCGCGCGCAGCTTGAGAGGCCCGACCCGTGCGTCCTCGTAGAGCGGCAGGAGAAACGGCAGCGGCCGCACGAGATGCGGGGCGATGCGCAGCAGCGTCGCCCGTTCGCGGAGGCTCTCGCGAACGAGACCGAAGCGCAGTTGTTCGAGATAGCGGAGCCCGCCGTGGACGAGTTTGCTGCTCGCGCTCGAGGTGCCCGAACCGATGTCCCCTTTTTCGAAGAGGACGACGCTGAGCCCGCGCATCGCGGCGTCGCGTGCGATTCCGCAACCGTGGATGCCTCCCCCGACGATTGCCAGGTCGAAGGCGCGTTTCCTCAGGGCGGGAACGTCCGGATTCCTCGGCCACTCGAGTTCGGTCAATTCGGCCATGAGTCCACGATCGAGCGCGCGAGGGAAACGTCGTTGCTGCAGATCGCATCCACGCCGCATTCGAGGGCATGCCTGATGCTGGCTTCGTCGTCGAGGGTCCACAGCCAGAGCGCGCGCTGCCTCGAACGCGCCAGCTCCAGAGCACCGGTTTCCAGCAGATCGCCGCGGGCGCTGAATGCGTGGAGCGCGCTTTGCTCCTCTTTCGAGAGACGATGCGCGACCTCCATTTCGGAGAAGATCAGGACGGCGCGCAGGCCACGGCCGAGCGCCGCACGGACGATCTCGACATCGAAACTCGCGACGACATGTGCGCTCTTGACGCCGATGAGCGCGACGCAGCGGTCGAGCAGCCGCCGATTGCGCTCGGACTCCATTCCCCTGCCGTCGGACTTGAGTTCGATGTACAGCGGACAGCGGTCGCCGCTGTGCTCGAGGACTTGAGCGAGTGTGGGAATGGCCTCCCCTGCCACGCCACTGCCGCCAAGATCGCTGATCACCATCGTGACCAGTTCGGAGGCCGTCCGTGCCGCGACGGGGCCGGTCGCCTGTGTGAGGCGGTCGAGTTCGTCGTCGTGGAAGACGATGGCCTCACCGTCCGAACTCAATTGAATGTCGAGTTCGATCCAGTCGGCGCCCAGTTCCACGGCGAGTTCAAACGCGGCGAGGCTGTTTTCCGGGGCTCGTCGGCTCGCTCCACGATGCGCGATAATGAGAGGTTTCCCCATGGCGGCAGCTTAACCTCCAACGCGAAGATTGTCTCAACAAGCTTAAGGATGTGGGGCCTTCTATGGTACATTTCCTCGCCGCACGATCTCTTCAAGCGGGAAGCCCAACTTGCGCTACGCCCTCCTCGCCGACATCCACTCGAATCTCCACGCGCTCGACGCCGTTCTCGAAGCCATCGAGTCGGAGGGCTGCGATCACTATCTCTCGCTCGGGGATGTCGTCGGCTATGGCGCGCACCCGGACGCTTGCATCGAGCGTCTCGGAGGGCTGCCGATCACCCATGTGCAGGGCAATCACGAGGCGCGGCTCCTGGAACTGGCGACGCCCCAATTCTCGGAAATCGCCGAGGCGGCCATCGTCTACAACCGGCAGATCTTGAGCGAGGCTCAGTTGGAGTTTCTCCGCGGCTTCCGCCCGCAAGAGCGCCCGGAGGAGCAACTCCTCCTCGTCCACGGCTCGCCTGACGATCGCGACGAATATGTGCGCGGCCTGGACCGCATGAAACAGATCGTCGCGGATCTCGAGGGGTGGCTCTGTTTCTGTGGCCACACGCACATCCAGTTCATCTTCGACGGCGAGGGTGCGCGCAACGAGACCATCGACCACGTTCTCCAACGCGAGCGGCGCTATCTCATCAATCCGGGCAGCGTCGGCCAGCCGCGCGACGGTGACCCGCGCGCGGCCTTTGGGATTCTGGACATGGACGAAGGGACGCTCGGCCTGCACCGAGTCGCCTACGACATCGAGGGTGCGCAGGAGGCGATCCTGCAGGCGGGACTTCCCGAGCCCCTCGCGCGCCGCCTCTCCCTGGGCCGCTGAGCATGGCAGCAGAGGCGCCACAGATCCTCGCCTCCCTGCGCTCAGCGAAACTCGAGATTCTCGACGATGAGCTGGCGGCCCTCGAGGCGGCCGGGATCGATGGGTATCACCTGGACGTGATGGATGGCCGCTTCGTCGCCGAAGAATGCTTCGATGCCGACTTCGCGGCGAAACTGCGCCCCAAGACACGACGCGTCATCGACGTCCACCTGATCGCAGAGAGGCCAGAGAGCCTGATCGATGCCTTCGCGCGGGCCGGCGCCGATCGCATCTCGTTTCACTGGGAGGCAACGGCCGATGCGGCGGCATGTGTCGGACAGATTCGGGCTGGTGGCGCTCGACCGGGAATCGTCTGTCTTCCGTCGACCGAATTGGAGGTGCTCCGCGACCTCCTGCAGAGCGTCGCGCTGGTCAATCCCCTCGGCGTCGATCCAACGCGCGGGCTCGGCTTCCAGGAGAACACCTACCAGCGCATCGAGACGCTGCGGACGTGGCGCGATCGAGACGGCCTCGACTTCTTGATTCAGGCCGACGGTGGAGTCTGGGAGAAGACACGCGACGGCCTCGTGGCAGCAGGGGCCGATGAGCTGGTCGGCGGCTACCCGATCTTTTCGGCCGTGGACTACGGCGAGGCCATCGTGCAGCTGCGACACGGCAGGAAATAGCATCTGGAAAAAAAGAGCGGGAGACGAACTCGTCATCTCCCGCTACCCGGTGGCTAACCACGTTCTGCACCGGAAATCGAAGTGCACATCCGGTAGACCTGGGCGGTGATCCGATTCCCGTGAATCCTCGTTCGAGCCCCGCTGGCGTCGACTCCTTCGATCGCCTGCGGGGGACGGGTCGGACCCCCGGCGGCATCCTTCCATTCAGAGTGCCCCACGCCCCTCCGACGGAATTCCACGGCCTTCGGCGGCGCAGCTGCAGGTCTCGTGAGACCGGCCTCTGCCTTGCTACCGCCCAGAGTCACGCCCTTTTATACTTTACTTGTTGGTAGGCTGCAAGTTTCTATTCGGGCAGTTCACCGATCGGTAAAACGCCCCCCGCAGGAAGGCGCCCTGTCGGCGGTTCGCGAGGAGGGGCGCCCCGAATCGCGCGATCCACCCTGGCCGGCTTCAACCAATGACCAAAAATCCGTTTCGTTTTGGACGCGCGCCCGGAGAAGGGCCCTTGGTGGGCCGCCGGCGCGAATTGGAGGAGCTGGGCCGCGCCTTCCACGAGGGCCGCAATCTGACGCTGGTTGCCCCCAGGGGCAGCGGCAAGAGTGCGCTTCTCCACGCGGCCCGAAAGCAGGCCGAAGCCGAGGGCCTGCAGTGCGTGCACGTGGATCTCTTCCCGGCCATCAGCGGGCGCCGTTTCGCCGAGCTCTATGCATCCGCCCTCACCATGGGCCCGGCGAGCACCGTCGAGTCGATGCAGGAGGCCATGCAGCAGCTCGTTCCGACCATCGTGCCCCGGGTCACCATCACCGGTGACGGCCGGCCAGGGCTCCAGTTGGACCTCTGGGATCGGGAGCGTGATCTGCGCGTTCTCCTCGACCGGATCCTCGATGCCCCCCAGCAGATGGCCGTGGCGGCGAACAAACCTGTGATCGTCCTCTTTGACGACTTTGAAGAGCTGCTTGCGGGGGTCGAGCCGGGACTCTTGCAGCGGCTGGCGCAGGCCATCCGGAAACACAGCCACGTCAGCTACTGCTTTGCCCTGCGGCGCGAGACAACGGCGCAGCGGACCTTCAGCACGCCGACGAGCCCCTTCTACCGGCTCGCCGATGCCGTCACCCTCGCCCCGGTCCCCGAGGCCGAGATGGTGGCGGGGCTCGGCAAGATCTTCGCCGCGGAACAGATCGAGGCCGAGCCGGCGCTGCTGGCCGAAGTGGTCCGACACGCCAACAACGTCCCGCACTATGTCCAGCTGCTGTCCCACGCGGTCTTCGACGCTGCGCGCGATCTCGGGCATGCGAATGAGCAACATCTCCGTTCGGGCCTCAATCACATCCTCGATGCGAGCGGCTACGCGTACAAGGCGCAGTGGGACCATCTCTCGGTGCACCAACGGAACCTCGTCCTCGCCATCGCCCAGGGCTACACCGAGAGGCTGCACAGCCAGCGCATCGTGTTCCAACTCGGGCTCGGTTCGCCCAGCACCGTGAGCAAGAACTTGCGCGCCATGGTCGATCGCGAGATCCTATTGAAACGAGAGAACAATATCCTCTTCGTGGATCCCTTCTTTGGACTCTGGCTTCGACGCCGATTGACCTGATGTGGCTCTCCTGACCCTGGTGGGGGTCGGCTTCGACTACGGTCGGCAGACCGTGCTCGAGGCGGCGAACCTCACGATTCATGCTGGTGAACGCTACGGCTTGGTCGGCCTCAACGGCGCGGGCAAGAGCACCTTGTTGCGACTGTTGGCCGGCGAGATGCAGCCGCTGCGCGGCAAGGTCGAGCGCAGTGGGCGCATTTCGATTGGCAGCCTGCCGCAGGACACCGAGCTCAACAGCCCGGAGCCACTCCGTGAAGCGGTTCGTCGGGCGGCCTTCGGCGAGTTGCTCGACGCCGAACAGCGTCTCGTCGAACTCTCCGAGAGGATGGGTGAGGGTGATTCCGACCCGAGCCTCATGGAAGAGTACGGCCGCCTGCACGAGTTGTTCGAGTCGGCCGATGGCTACAGCATCGAGTCGCGCACCGAGGCCGCGCTCTTCGGCTTGGGATTCGAACGTGACCGGCTCGGTCAGCCGGTCCAGAGTCTGAGCGGGGGACAGAAGCGCCGCGCCGCCCTCGCCGCGCTCCTGCTCGCGCCGCACGATCTCCTCCTGCTCGACGAGCCCACAAATCACCTCGATCTCGAGGCGCGTGAGTGGTTGGAGGCCCATCTCGCGGAGCGAAAGACCGCCATCGTGACCATCAGTCACGACCGCGCGTTTCTCGATCAGGCGACGGCCTTCACGCTGCATCTGCTCCAGGGAAGACTGACGCGCTACACCGGCGGCTACTCGAAGTTCCTCACCCAGTGGCGCGAGCAGAAGGCACAGTGGGAGGGCCAGTATCGCCGGCAACAGGATCACATTCAGAAGACCGAGGCGTTCATCCGCAAGAACATCGCGGGTGTGCGCACCAGTCAGGCCAAGAGCCGGCGCAAGCAGCTGGCGCGGCTCGACCGCGTGGACGCGCCGCCCAACGAGGGTCGCTCCCTGCGCATGGATCTTGCGCCCTCCCGGGCCAGTGGAGGCGTGATCTTCGAGGCGCACGGGCTCGGCGTACGATTCGACGGCCTCGAGCTGTTCGGCGATCTGGAATTTCAGGTCCTGCGCGGCGACAAGGTCGGAATCGTTGGCCCCAATGGATGCGGCAAGTCGAGCCTCCTGAAGTTGCTTCTGCGCCAACTGCAGTGCAGCGCCGGGCGTGTCGTCAGGGGAACGAACGTCGACCTGGGGTACTTCGACCAGGAGCTGGGCGCTCTGAACGACAGCAACACCGTGTTCGACGAGATCCGTCAGCTACAACCCGATTTGAGTGATGGCGACGTGTACAGCGTTCTCGGCGCGTTCCAGTTTCCGAAGGACATGACGGATCAGCAGATTCGAACTCTTAGCGGGGGCGAGAGGGCGCGCCTCTCGTTGCTCAAATTGATTCTGGAGCGACACAACACGCTGCTCCTGGACGAGCCCACGAATCATCTCGACGTCGAAACTCGCGAGTCGTTGGAGGACGCATTGGTGGCGTATGGAGGTACGGTCATCGTCGTCAGCCACGATCGCTATTTTCTCAACAGGATCTGCGATCGGATCTTCGCCTTCGAAAGTTTGGGCAAGAATCGCGAGCGATTCGAGGTCTACCAAAGCCTTGGCGATTACACCGACTACCGGCGAAGCGTGAAACGCCGCCGCGAGCAGGAACGCGAAGTTGCGAGCGCGCCGACGCCGACGCCGGCGACGCCACGGCCGCCCGCGGACACACCGCGGCGAAAGCGCGATCTCAGCAAGAACGAACTCGCGAAACTGAGGCGGGAAGTGATGGATCTCGAGGAGGAGATCTCCTTCCTCGAAATCGAATCGGAAGAACTAGGCGAGACGATGAGTTCGGGCGCCGGTCCGGGCGAACTCGCCGGCCTGGGCCGTCGCGCTCAGAAGATCCGCGAACGGCTGGACGCGAAGATGAGGCGCTGGGAACAGCTGAACGAGCTTCTCGAGCGTTGACCCAGTTCAGAAGCGAGCCTTGAGTGCCGACCAACTGGCGGCTTCGGCGCGAACCGAACTGTTGATGATCAGCGCCGTTGTCCAGCCCGATGCAAACGGGTGGAGATCCACCGACGGCACACCATGCGAGCTGCAGACGGCCCAGCCGGGTGCCGTCCCACCGAAATTGCTGAGCGTCGTCGGCATGAGCTTGATCTCGAGATCGCTCACATCAGTCAACAACTGTGCGTCGTAGCGAACCAGCAAGAACGGAGCCTCGTTGGCGAAGAAGCAACGCGAGAGATACACCTGCCATTCGTCTCCGCACGAGCCATTCGCGCAGGTGAGCGGGTCGCCCTGGACCTGGCGATCGAGAATATTGATCTCAGGCGAGTGGGCGACGCGAGCCTCCCAGAGAAGGAGCCCGTCGCGGCTATTGGCCGTGGGGTCGCCGAAGTCGACCTCCGCCATCACATACCAGGAGAATGTCGTGAAAGGCTCGACGTCGAGCTCTTGTGTCGGCGCGTTGGCGTCGAAGCTGAGGCGCAGGCTGCCGAGTGGCGGGCCGTAGTCGTCCGCATGGGTCACGCCTGTGCCGGCGGCGAGCCAGGCAGCACAGAGAAGAATCCTCAACAGTCCGTGTCCGCCCATGGGAACCTCCGGGCGAGGGGCGCAGTTCGAGAGAGGGTGGCGTGGAACCCAGTATGCCAGATCGCGAGCTTGATGGGAAAGCGGCTCCCTTTGCGCAGGGTGGCCCCCTCCGCCTATCATGGGAGCCGGGCCCCGATCGGGCGGCTCTGAGGACTGCAGGAGAGCAATTGAGCAGCAAAAGCGTGCGCCGCGAGAAATTCTACGAGCCGGCGTCCAAGACGGCTCCCGAGCGAGCGATTCTCGTCGGCGTGCATCTGGCCGCCAGCGGCAGCGGAACCGGAACCTGGGCCGATCTCGACGAACTGTCGCGCCTGGCGGAGGCCGCCGGCGCGGTCTGTGTGGGTCGCCTCGAACAACGCCGCGAGAGGGCGGACGCACGCACGTTTCTGGGCAAGGGGAAGCTGGAGCAGCTCAAGCTCCTCGCCCACGACGTCGGCGCGACGCTGATCCTCATCGACAACGAGCTCACGCCGGCGCAGGGGCGGAACATCGAGCGCAGCATCGATATCCGCGTCCTCGACCGGACGGAGTTGATCCTGGACATCTTCGCGACGCATGCACGCACGAAACAGGCGCGGTTGCAGGTCAGCCTCGCCCAGTACGAGTACCTGCTGCCCAGATTGGCCCGCATGTGGAAACATCTCGAACGACAGGCGGGCGGCATCGGGACACGGGGGCCTGGCGAAACGCAGATCGAGACGGATCGCCGGATCATCCGGCGGCGCATTGGCCAACTGCGTCGCGAGCTGCGCACGATCGATCGCCGCATGGTGACTCAGACGAAGCAACGGCGGCGGTCCTACCGCGTGGCATTCGTCGGTTATACGAACGCGGGCAAGAGTTCGCTGATGAATCGCCTGAGTGACGCCGATGTCTACGTGAAGGATCAGCTCTTCGCGACGCTCGACGCGACGACCCGCAAGGTCGAGACGGAGGGCGGTCACAGCTTCTTGCTGACGGACACCGTGGGATTCATCCGGAATCTTCCCCACCATCTGGTCGAGAGTTTCCGGGCGACACTGAGCGAAGTGAACGAGGCCGATCTCCTCCTGCATGTCGTCGACGCTTCCAGCGAAGATCCCGACGGGACCATCGCCGCGGTGCGAGACGTCTTGCGCTCCGTCGGCGCGGCGGAGAAGCCGGCTCGGTTCGTCTTCAACAAGATCGATCTCCTGAAAGATGAAGACGCGCTCGAACGGATTCTTGTGATGTTCCCCGGAGCGCTGTTCACGAGTGCCGTGACAGGAAAAGGGATGGAAGAGCTGCGCGGCGAGATCGATGGGCGCCTGCGGGCCGAGGAACGCGAGGTCATCCTCCGGCTCCCCGCGACAGAGGCGAAGAGTCTCGCCCTGCTGTACGAAGTCGCGCGCGTCGCGGATGTCTGCTACGAGAACGGTAGCGCCGAGGTACGCCTCCTCGTCGACGGCCCGAATTTCGGCCGCCTCCTGCGCCTTGCGGGCGTAGAAATTCTTCAGACCAGACGGGTGAGGGAGAACGAGTGAGCGCTCGCAGCGTCTTCGTGACGGCTCTCTGCGTCGTATCACTGGCCGCCTGCACGGAGCAGGAGCATCTCCCCAAGGGATCGTCCGATCGCCCCGACATCATCGTCCTCTCGATCGATACGTTGCGCCCGGATCATCTCGCTTCGTATGGCTACGAGCGCGAAACCAGCCCGTTCATGGACGAACTCGCGAGGACGGGGACGCGCTTCGGCGATGCGTGGGCGCCGGCCCCGTGGACGCTGCCTTCGCATGCGACCATGCTGACGGGCCAACTGCCCATGCGGCATCACGCCATCGAAGATGCACATGTCGTGGATGCGGGGTCGCCGGCATTGGCCGCGGCGTTTCGCGCGGCGGGCTACAAGTGCATGGCGGCAGTAGCTTCCATCTTCGTGTCCTCGAAGTACGGATTGGACCGGGGCTTCGATCGATTCGAGGATTTCGGCATCGCCGCAGGCGAGCTCGAAAAGGGCGAGGAGATCGACGCGCAGCAGGTGTTCGACGCGGCCATGGCCTGGGCCGAAGAGCAACCCGGCGGAGAACCGATCTTCCTGTTCTTGCATGTCTACGACGTCCACTATCCCTACGATGCTCCCGCGCCCTACAACGCGAAATTCGGCCCCGCCGCGCCTCGCGACGCCCTGCTGTACGAGAACTACTTTCACTACCTGCGACAGCCGCTGACGCCCGAGCAGATGAGTCGGCAGATCGAGCAGTATGACGAAGAAATCGCCTACACCGACGCGATGTTCGGCGCTTTCCACTCCCGCTGGACCGGCCGGCGCCCCAACGCGATCTTCAGCGTCGTCAGCGATCACGGCGAGGAGTTTGGTGAGCGCGGCAGCTGGGGCCACGCGCACACGCTCATGCCAGAGGTACTGCGAATTCCGTGGATCGTTTCCGGGCCGGGCGTGAAGGCTCAGAGCCATGGCGCCCGCGTCGGACTCGAGGATCTCGCTCCGACCCTGGCGGGTCTGGCAAATCTGACGTTCGCCGACGGGGACGGTGTCAGCCTGGCTCAGCTGATCCGTCATGGCTTGGTACCAAGCCGCCCGCACGCTGCGGCCTCGCTGGCATCGACCAGCCGCTTCCAGACTCTCAAGCTCCGCTGGCACGCGGCGCCCCACGATCTCGTCGTCGATCTCGCTCAGGGTGGCTATGCCCTGTACAATCTCGAGACAGACCCAGGTGCATTCGAGAATCTCCTTCCCGACCACACGGATAAAGCCATCCAACTGAACGCCCAGATGTTTCGAGCGCTCGGACAACCGTGGGTTGCGTTGGCCGACGGCCGCCTGGAGACGGACGGGATCATCGTCGTCGACGGCGCACGCCAGCAATCGCCGCTACTGCTGGAGGCGGGCCAGCGCTTCGCTCTGTTTCCCCTCGACGCGCGACTGAGCTTTCATCCCGACGCCGGCGAAAGTAGCGGCCCGTGGCAACTCCTCGGTGGCGCGGTGCCTTCTCCCGACGAGGCTGCTCTCGCCTACGAGGGGGAAATTCCCCAGGTCGCCCCCGTTGCGTTGTCGCCCGAGCAGGAAGAACAGTTGCGCGCGCTGGGCTACATCCGCTGACGATTCTCCATGCGCGTCCTCTTCATCATTTCCATCGCCTATATCCTCTCGCCGTTGATCTATTCACATTCGATCGAGTCCCAGATCTTCGGCGACTTCTGGCCCGACGGAGGGAAGCGCACGGTCTACACAACCAGGCGCAACATCGAAGGCGAGTCGGTCTATCATGGGCCGTATCAGCGCTTCTATGAGACGGGAGAATTGGCGGAGCAGGGCAGCTACGAGGACGGCAAGCGTGAAGGCCCGTGGAGTTGGTTCTTCGAGAGCGGCAAAGTGAAGGCCCACTGCGTCTACGAGAAAGACGAGGGCGTCTTCACGCAGATGTTCCCGGGCGGACAGAAGCAACTGCAGGGCCGCATCGTGGGGACCGATCGCGAAGGGCTTTGGACCGAGTGGTATCCCAGCGGCAACAAGCGTATGCAGGGCGAGTTTCGCACGGGCAAACAGCACGGGAAGTGGAGTTATTGGGATGACCAGAGCGGTAGGCTCCTGAGAACCATGCTCTGGGACAACGGAGAACCGCTGTGACGGGCATGGCACAGCATTTTCTCCAATGCCTCGGATTGGTCGGCCTGGCGTCGGCGCCGCTGCCGTTAGCCGCGTGGATCGCGGCGAAGAGCGATTCGCAGGAGACGCCGCTGCCGCTGGGGCATCAGTGGCTCGTGATGTTACTCGTCTGTTGCGGCGCCCATGTCTTCGTCGGCGTTGCCCTCGGTGCGCTGGGCTGGCTGCGTGCCATCAGCGTCTACGTGGCCGAGGCTGTCCTCGCGCTTTGTGGTTTCTACCTCTGGTTCCGCCACGGTGGCGCGCGGCTGCGGCTACTTCCGGCGCAGAGCCCGTCCTCGGCACAGGTCGGATTCCTCCTGGTTTTCTGGATCGTCGGCTTCGTCTCGGCCTGGCGCGTCCTCCAGATGCCGACGGACAACTACGATTCTTTTGCGTACCACCTGCCGGCGATGGCCTGGTGGTATCAGGAGTCGGCCTTCCGGCTGCTGCCGGAGATGCTCCGCGCGGCCTACTATTCCTATGGCTGGGAGACTCTCTGCGTCCTGACGCTCTATCCATTGCACGAAGACCTGTTCATCGCCTTGCCAAACGTCTTCATCTGGAGTGGGTGGGGGCTCTCGACCTACCTTCTGGCGCGCCGGGCCAAAGCCCAGAGCGGCTCGGCGATGATGGCCGTGATCTTGTTGCTGAGTATGCCGAATGTGTTGACGCGGCTCGACGCAGCGCAGCCCGACGTTGCCCTCGCGGCGTTCTTCACGGCCGCGCTCTACTTTGCACATGTGGCACTGGGCGGCGGTCGGGCCTTGAACGTCGCCCTCGCGTTGTTCTGCCTGCTCATCATGCCCGGACTCAAGATGTCCGGACTCGTCTACGCCCCGGTGGCTCTGGCAGGGCTGCTTCTCCCTGAATTCTGGCGCCGTTTCAGGCAGTCGCGCGACTGGCGCGCGAGTCTGCCGAATGTGAAGTGGCAGCCCCGCACGCTCATTCCCCTGCTCATCGTGAGCCTGTTCGTCGGTAGCTATTGGTATCTCCGCAATTGGAGCCTGGTGGGAAACCCCTTCGGATTCCTTGGTGTCGAGGTCTTCGGTCGAGAGATCTTTCCGGGCGAGATGAACCGCGCGGAAATTCACAAGACGACGCTGGCAGCCATCTTCGAGCCGTTCAATCGCGAGCACTGGTCGGTGCTTCTGCAGGTGGCGCGGGATCATCTGGGCTGGGGCTGGTTCGTCCTCGCCGTCGGTGCACTCGCGGCGATTTGGCGAAGGGGCCCGTTCGCCGCGAGTCTCTGGCTGCTCCTGCTCCTCTGCCTCTGGGGCTATTGGACCGCTCCCTACGGCGGTGACAACGGCAATCGCGGCTATCAACTGACGCCGTGGATCTCGGTTGGGCTGCGCTACGGCTATCCATGTTTCACGATACTCGCGGTGCTGGCCGCGTGCGGCTTTGGCAACCTGCGCCTCGACGGCAAGAAAGCCCTCGTGCTGCCCGTCGTCGTCTCCGCCTACGTCATCATGTGGCATGTGAACGTGAGCGGGACCGCGATACGCTACGCCGTCGGCGTGGGTCTGACCCTCGCCCTCTATTTGCTGCGCCATGAGCGTCTGCCACGCCGGCTCAAGCATCCCGCCGTGCCATTGCTGGCGCTGGTGATCCTCGTCGGCGTCCTCGGCCGCGCGAGTTACAAGATCCGGGAAGAGCGGGAGACTCTCCGTGTGAGCCGCTACGGGTTCATCCATGCCTACATGGAGCAGAATGTGCCCGCCGATGCCAAGATCGCGTACATCCGCACACATCGACGCTATCCACTGTTTGGAAGATCGCTGGGCCGTGAAGTCGTGTCGATCCTACCGCAAGGAGAGGATCCCGAGGCCTGGATCCGCGCCTTGAGAGACGCCGATGTGGACTATGTCGCCGTCGGCACGGCGGAAGATACGGAGAGCGATCGAGCGGGCGTCGCCGATGTGCGTCGCTGGGTCGAGTCCCGCGAAGATGCATTTGAGAACATGTTCCCCGCCCAGAACAGCAAGAAGGACGTGGCGCTCTACGTTCTCAAGCGCTAGCGGAGGAGAATCATCGGCGCGCGGGAACTTTGCGCCCCCGCCTCGAACTCGCAGAGATAGACTCCAGAGGCCACACCGCCACCCAGATCGTCACGGCCATCCCACTCGGCCTGATGCGAACCGGGATCCTCCATGCGATCGACGAGGTTGCGAACGACGCGCCCGCGCAGATCGTAGACCTTGATCCGCACATACGTCCTCTGACTCAACTGGTAGTCAACCGCCGTCGTTTCGGTGAAGGGGTTCGGATAGGCGGGAAAGGAACGCGTGCTCAGTCCGGGCGCGAAGTAGTCTGTGATTTTACAGCCGTCACAGCCGGCAACGCCGAGGCCGATGTCGCTGGTGCAATCGAAGTTGTTGGCCGCCAGCAGAGGTGACGCGTCGCAGACGAGTCGCGACCTCAACCCAATCAGTCCAGTGTCGCAGAGATGCGGTTTGAAGGTTCCGTTCCCGGCGACGGTGGCAAGTTCCTGCGCGCCGCCGCGCCAGTTGCCACCGAAATGTCCGTAGGAGTCGGTGCATTCGACGATGGCGTCGACGTCGTCGTCGAACTGGAGGCCGACGGCAGAGTTGGTTGCCACTAGGGTGTTGTAGATCTGGATGTCAGTGACCGGTGGCAGAGGATCACCATTGTAATCGGGGGGGACGAAGTAGTAGGCCCAGATCGTGGAAGCCCCGCCCATGTTTCCGACGATAAAGCAATCGCGGATGATGAGTGGGCGGGCGATATTGGTCGCGATGGCGCTCGCCCGAGCCGCGGCCGTGTTGAGGAGGAAGGTGCACGCTTCGACCTCGATCTGGGCGTTGACCACGTAGAGGGCACCCCCGTCCTGGCTCGCGACGTTCGCCTCGAAACGACAGTTGCGGAAGATGCTGTTGTTGCGCGAGCTGTTGACGGCGAGGACACCCGCGCCGCGGTCCGCTCGGTTGTCTCTGAAGACACAGTTCTCGAAGAGGGCGGCGTTCTGCCCGCCGACCCAGGCGCCACCCCCTTCTTCGGCTTCGTTGTCCAGGAAACGACAGTCACGGAATGTCGGGGACGAGAGATGTGTCGCCGAACCGCCGCCCCAGAGATTGGTCGGATCGCCGTGCGTTCTTCCGCCTTGCAGGGTGAGGCCCTCGACGGTAAAGCGCATGGCGACGTTGTCGTCGCCGACCTGATTGCCGGAGGAATAGAAGACGCGGCCATTGCGCTGGGCGTCGAGGAAGGTTTCCGCGCGCCCGGCCTCCCCTTTGATGACGATGTCGTTCGCGGTTCCGCCGGTGGCCCCACCGTCATTGCTGTTGACCAGCCGGATCATGCCGCGATATGTGTCGTCCCATTGGTCCGTGTTCTGGTTGGCCCAGGTGTATGTGCCGGGCCCGATCAGGACCGTGTCTCCGTCGGCGGCGGCATTGATGGCATCCTGAATCGTGGGATAGTCGCCGTTGCGAGAGATGCGAACGGTCAGGGTCGCTGCAAGGGCGGTGCCGACCAAGAATATGAAGAGCAGGGAGGCGGCAGTTCTGAGAAGCATACGTCTACCAATGGGGTGGGAGTGCTTCCCGACAAGTATACGGAGAATCAGCCCCGGATATCATGCCCTCCAGGGCTGGATCGCCGTCTGGATTCCAGACCGGCGATCCAGCCCCAAGAGGCCCGAGTCTATTCCCAGACGAAGGCGCCGCGGGTGCTCGAGACGGGCCAGATCTGGTCCATCGTGTCGGCGTCGAAGAGTTCGCCGTTCTTGACGACGAAACGCACGGTGTCCGTGTTGCGAATATCCGTCAGCGGGTCGGCGCCCAAGAGGACGATATCGGCCAACTTCCCTTCCTCGAGGCTGCCGATCTCGTCGCCGAGACCGATGTAGCGCGCCGGGGAAATCGTGCCGCAGCGCAGGACGTCGTGATTGCTCGCCCCGCCCTGGGCGATCGCCCACAGCTCCCAGTGGCAGCCGAGACCCTGGCGCTGGCCGTGGGCGCCCATATTCACCATGACACCCTTCTCGATGAGCTTCTTGGCCGACGCCGCGACGAGCATGTGGTTCCAGTCGTCGTCGTAGGCAAAGACACCAAGGCGCCGCGAGCGGGCGATCAGATCCGCGCGGGGCGTGAAGCGTAGCAGCTTCTGGTTCTGCCAGACGGGTTCCTCGTGCTGATAGAAGTAGTTCTCGCCCGACAATCCGCCGTAGGAGACCAGGAGAGTCGGCGTGTATCCTACCTCGGTCGCGCTCCAGAACTGGACGACGTCGTCGTAGAGATTCGCCGGCGGAGCGGTGTGCTCGATGCCCGTGTGGCCGTCCAGAATCATCCCCATGTTGGCTTCGAAGTTTCCGCCGCCTTCGGGAAAGACCAACATCTCTGCCTCGCGCGCGGCTTTGATGTACCACTGCCGCTGTTCACGGCGTGGCTGCATGTAGCTCTTTACGGCGAAAGCGCCCAGCGTCTTGAGTCGCTTCACGTGCTTGCGGGCATCGTCGAGGCTGTTGGTCGGAGCCTTCCCGGGGATGTCTGCCCCGTAGAGGATGAAGCCCGTCGAATAGATGCGCGGCCCCTTCATGACTCCCGCCTCGACCATTTCGCTCTGTGCGAAGACCAGCTGTGTGCTCGCAGACGGATCCATGGTCGTCGTCACGCCGTACGCGAGGTTGGCGAAGTAGCGCCAGTCGCGCTGCGGATTGATATCCAAGCCGCCGTAGCCCAGGTGGGCGTGGGCATCCACGAGTCCGGGGATGGCGGTCATCCCCCTGGCGTCGACGACATGCCCGCCCGCGGGAATCTCGACGTCGCCGCCACGACGTCCGATGGCGACGATCCGGTTGCCGTCGATGACGATGACGCCGTCGTCGATGATCTCGTCGCCGTTCATCGTGATGAGACGGGCTCCGCTCAGGATCAGCGTGCCAGATGGCCGATGTCGAGGTTGCTCCATGACGAGTTCGATGCTGTCTGGGGCGTTGGGATCCGGAGCGTCGTCTTCTTCATCCTCGTCCTCATTTGACTCGTCGCTCTTCTCCTCGGACTCCGCCCATGCCTTCTCCATCGACTGGACGAACATCGTGGGGCCGGCAGCCCACGTGACCGTCGAAGCGTCGGTCCAGTGAATCCAGTCGGCGAGGCCGTCGCTGAGTTTCTTGACGCGGACGGCGCCATCGCTGTCCCCCAACTCGAGCGGCGCCGTTCCGGCCAACGGCAGCGGGGCCACATAGGCGTCGTGGAGCTGCTTGTAGGCGATCCACTTTCCGTCCGGTGAGATCTCGATCTCCTCGCCGTATTTCACCGTCGCGTGGGTCTTCTTGTCCGTTCCGTCGAGGCGCAGCGAGACATATTGGACGGTGTTCTCACCGCCACCGTTCTCCATGTAATAGACGCGCTCTCCCTTGGGTCCGAAACGTGGATTCGGCATGCGGGACTGCGCACCGCGGTTGGCGACGGTGGCGACGTACTCTGGTTCGCCTCCACCGGAATCGATCACATAGATCTCGTGCCACAGTTCGTCGCCCATGTCGCCCCCGCGCAGGGTGGCGCCGCTTCCGCGCAGATAGACGATGAGCTTGCCGTCGGGCGACCAGTTGGGATTGGCGTATTGGCCGGGGATGTCCGTCAGGCGCCGGGCGCCGCTGCCGTTGGCGCGGGCGCGCCACACATGGCCCTTTGCCTCGTCGTTCCAGCCGACGTAGGCCACATTCTCTCCGCCGGGATCGAAACTCGGCGCGTATTCGAAATGCTCGTCGTCGTCCTTGCGCAACCAGATGCGGGGATTGCTCCCGTCGGCTTCGGCCTGGTAGATCCGCCCGAGCGCGCTGAAGTAGAGATCGCCGCTCTTGGGATTCTGCCTGATCCAGCGCAGCATACGCAGACGCATCGTGTCGCCGGTCACGTCGGGCTTGAAGCGCAACGCCTCTTCGGCGGTCTTGTCGACCGATGCCTTGAACGCGACTTCGGAAGCGACGCCGCTGTTGACATCGACCAGCCAGATTTTGCCCCCCGCATAGCAGGCGATACTCTTGCCATCGGGAGTCCAGTCCATCGAGGGATAGGTCCCAGCCCAGGCGAAGCTCTCCTGGAGGTCGCGATCGAGGCCGCGCCAGAGCGCCCGCTCGGCGCCGCCCTGGAGGTCGCGCAGCCAGAGGACCGTCTCGATTCCGTCCCGCGAGATGAACGACAGCCAGCGTCCGTCGGGGCTGAACGCCGGTCGGCTGGCGCCGCCGGAACGTTGGGCAACCGTGCTGAAGTCACCGGTCTTGCGGTCGTACCGGCGGATCTCGTAGATCCCCTGATGGACGTTGCGGTCGTAGCCAAAGCGCGAGGGACGCGCGCTGAAGTAGACGAAGCGCCCATCTGGATGGAACACGGGCTCGCTGACTTCGGGGAGATCGTCCTTCTTGCTGATCTGGATGCCGTCGCCGCCGCGCCGGTCGTAAAGCCAGAGTTCCGTCGTTCCGATACTTGACGCATCCGTGAGGCGGCGCTTCGCGACGATGGCCTCGCCGTCTGGGCTCCAGGCTCCACAGTTGCTGACGCGATCTTTCTCTTTCGTGAAGGCCTTCGGACCTGCGCCGTCGGCTTTGGCGATCCAGAGATTGTCCGTCCCGCCCCGATCGCTCGTGAAGAGGATCTCGTTGCCGTCGGGTGACCAGCGTGGCTGGTAGTCCCAGGACCGATCGCCGAGGACGCGCGTCGCCTGACCCCCGCCGATGGGGAGCGTGTAAATGTCCCCGAGGATGTCGAAGAGAAGGGTCGAGCCGTCGGGGGAGACGTCGGCGCTCATCCACGTGCCTTCGCTCGTTTCGAACGCAATGTCGATGCTCGGGCCGTGGGATTCTGTGACGTCCCATGCGTCCTCTTTCTTCTTTTCAGCGCTCGCCGTGCTGTCGGTGGCGTCGTCCGCGTCGGTCGATGTGTGATGGCCGAGCTGGAAATCGTCGAGAATGGTGGGCTGTTGCGCCCGGGCGCCGCCGACAGCTCCGAGGGCGGCGCCAACGACCAGAATGAGTAGGTGTTGCAGGATTCGCGGCATCAAGATGGCCTCTCAGAAGCGGGGGTTCGGCCGGCGAGGATAGCAGGAGCCAGGGGGCCTTCCCACCCCTTCAAGCCACAGGAAATCAACATCTGAACCAAATTGAACCCAGTCAGCGCCTTGCCCCGGCGCCCGCCTCTTCTAGCTTGCAACACAGTCGGCGACGACCCCGTAATCTACTCGTTCAGCCCGACGCAAACCCGCCAGCCATGGAGTGGATGATGACGAGAATGTCCCGCCCCACAGCCCTCTTCGCCCTCTGCTTCCTGCTGCTCCTGCCCGTCGCCGTGCTACCGGCGAGTGCCGGTGACTGGGCCGGCAAGGAGATCAAAGAGGGGGGCGTCACCAGGGTCATGAACCCCGCCAAGCCGATGACGCCGCCGGCAGAGCTCAAGCCTCAGGTGGCCTGGCGCATCGGTGGCTTCGACGACGACGAGATCTTCGGCGTCATCACCAGCGTCATCCAGGACGAGCAATCGGGCGAATTCTACATGCTCGACGCACAGCTCACCGAGATCAAGGTCTACTCCGAGGATGGAGAGTGGCTGCGCAACATCGGTCGCGAAGGCGAAGGTCCCGGAGAGTGGCGCTTCGCCTTCAGCATCTTCTTCACGCCCGACAACAACATCGGCGTGCTGCAGGCGTTTCCTCCGAAGATCGTGATGATCACGCCCGAAGGCGACCCGGCCGGCGAGTATCCCCTGCCGGAAGCTCAGGGAGAGGGATTCCAGATCATCATTGCCGCCGCGCCGGCGGGAGAGAATCTGGCCATCGTGCAGATGACCAATCAGCAGGTCGACGGTGGATTCAAGATGGGCGAACTCCTGACCCTCAGCCCGAAGAACAGCAGCGAATCGAAGACATTGCAGACCAATGAGACGACTCTCAACCTGAGTAACCCCGTCATCAACGAGAAGGCCTGGTCCAACATGCGAAATGGTCGCTGGGCGGCCTTCGACGATGGCCGCGCCGCCGCCGCCGCGAACTTCGATGACTACCGCATCAATGTGTACGGCGGAGACGGTTCGTTGGACCGCGTCATCGAATGCGAATACCCGGCCCATACCCGAACCAAGGCGGAGAAGGACTGGGTCCTGGATGTCTTCGAGCGCTCGACAGCGCGGCAGATGCCCCTTCCGAACAAGAGATTCGAGATCTCGGAGACGCATAGCCCGGTGGGTTCTCTGCGCTCACGCAACGACGGTTCGTTATGGGTGCAGTCCAGCCGTGGCCAGTTTGGCATCCCGGACGACGTGATCGGAATCTACGACGTGTTCGACGCGAAGGGGCGCTTCGCGCAGCAGCTTGCGCTGAAGGGCGACGCCGACCCTGTAAATGACCTCGTCGCATTCGTCGGCGACTATGTGCTCGTCATCACCGATTTCCTGCCGTCCATCGTCGCCTTGCAGGGAGGCACCGCGTCGGAGGAAGAAGAAGACGAGGAAGCCGAGCCGATGCAGGTCATCTGCTTTCGCCTGGACGCGCCGAAACTCGGGATGAAGTAGCCCGAAGCCCAATTCGGAACGCGTGACGCGCGAGCGTGGTACCATCGCCGCGGGAATCCAATACGATCCCGCGGCGATTCCCGACGCTTGATACCCCACTCCCGTGGCCGCACTCGAAGAGTGCGGCGAGAAGCGAGATCAAGAATGTCCAAGAATCACTGGTGGGCCCTGCTGTGCGTCGCCTTGGTTTTCTCGGGTCTGTCCCTGTCCGCTTGCGGCAACGACGGCGCCGAGGTCGACGACGCCGAGGCGAGCGAGACGGAGGCGACGACGAAGCAGGATGGCGAAGAAAAGGCCGAATCCGACGAGGGCGAAGCTGAGGGCGAGGAAGAGCAGGCAGAGCGCCGCGAACGCGCGGTCAGCGTCACGGGCTGCGCGGCGCGCATCGGCGACCTCGTCATCCCGGTCCTCGCCGAGGGTACCATCCGCTCGCGGCGCAGCAGCGAGATCCGATTCGAGATTGCAGGGCGTCTCGATCGCATCCATGTCAGCGAGGGCCAGCGCGTCCGCAGAGGCGAGCCGCTGGCGACTCTGGACAATCGCGAATACAAGGTCGCTTTCGAAGAAGCGAGCGCCCGCTATCTGGACGCTCTTGGGAAGTTGGCCGTCGAGGAAGACAATCTCCGCAGCGACGAGACCGCGGCCCGTGAACTCGCCCAAGGCCTGAAGGAACTCGAAGAACTGGAATCCAACGGCACGATCACGCGGGACGAACGCCGCGCGCGCGAGATTCAGCTCGGCATAGGAGCCGTGAAAGACGGCGCGTATCGTCGGGAACTCCTGGAAGTTCGCAGCGGTCTCGCCGCGGCACGGGCCGACGAGCAACGCGCAGAGTTGAGCCTCGAGCGCACCCTGTTGCGCGCCCCGTTCGACGGAGTGATCAGCGGGTTGACCTTGGGGCCCGGCGAACGCGTTCAGGTTTCTGCTCTTCTCTGCACGTTGGTCGACGACATCGAGCTCGAGGCCGAAGTGGGCATCCTCGAATCGGATCTCCGCATGATCGTACTCGGGCGTGGCGCCCTCCTCGAGATTCCGGCCCTCGACCAGAGCTTCCCTGCCAAGGTCGACGTCATCAGCCCGTCGGTGGACGTCGAGAGCCGAACCTGTCAGGTACTGTTGCGCATCAAGAGCGACGGCCGCGTGCGGCCGGGGATGTTCGTTCGAGCATCCATCGCGGGAGAGATTCTGCACGACCGGCTCGTGGTCCCGCGCGAGTCGATTCTCACACGCGACGGGCGACCGCTCGTGTTCCGCGTCGAAGGCGATCGTGCAAAGTGGCAATACGTCACGCTGGGTCAGCGAAACGACCATCTCGTCGAGGTCACCGGGGTGCTGCAAGGCGGCGCTCTGAACGCCGGTGATGTGGTCGTCGTCGACAACCATTTGACGCTGACGCACGAGGCGAAGATCACCGTGCGCAAGACTGTCGAGCCCGACGATCCGTGGCTCGCAATCGCAGGGGCATCGCTAGCCGCAGAGACCCACTGATGCTGAGAGGAGCGATTCAGCGGCCGATCGCCGTCAGCATGGTCTTCGCCGCGCTCGCGCTCGTCGGCATCATCAGCTACAGGCGTCTGCCGGTCGACCTCCTGCCGTCGATCACCTATCCGCGCCTCACGGTCGTCACGACCTACGAAGACATCCCAGCCGAGGACCTCGAACGGCTCATCACCCAACCACTCGAGGAGGCGGTGACCGCTCTCAGCGGCGTCCGCAACGTGGTCTCGCGGACGCGTGAGGGCGTCTCGACCATCACGATCGAGTACGAGTGGGGGACGGAGATGGATTTCGCCAATCTGCATCTCCGGGAATCCATCGACCGGGTGGCGTTCCGACAGACCTTTCCCGAGCAGGCCGACCGCCCGGTGATCCTTCGATGGGACCCGACGTCCAGGCCGGTCAGTATCCTTGTACTCAAGGGCGAGGAGCGCATCGAGGCTTTGACCGAATTCGCGCAGGAAGTCGTGAAGCCGGCGCTGGAGCAGGAGAGCGGCCTCAGTCAGGCGGAGTTGATCGGCGGCAGCGAGCGCGAGATCCTCGTCGAGCCCATCGCGCAAAAGCTCGACATCTACGGGATCCAACTCCAGGACATCGCGGTGGCTTTGGCGCGCAGCAACGTCGCGACGCAGGGCGGACGCGTCAGGCAAGGGCCGCTCTATCTCAGTCTGCGCATCGACGGTGAATTCACGAACCTGGACGAGATCGCGGCCACCGATATCCAACGCCAGGGCGGGTCATCGATCCGGATCAGCGATGTGGCGCGCGTCATCGACACCATCAAGGAGGCCGAGGGGGCGACCTTTCTGAACGGCGAGCGCTGTGTTGCACTGTTGATCTACAAGGAGCCGGAGGCCAACACGATTCGTGTCGCAGAGGCCGTCGACCGGGCGCTCCTGAGCGTCGTCGAAGATTACGGAGAGTTCGACTACTCGTTCGTCTATCGCGACGCCGACTACGTGCGCGAGTCGTTTCGCGGCCTCAAGCAGTCGCTCCTGGTCGGTGGTGTTCTTGCCATTCTCATCCTCTTCTTCTTCTTGCGGGACTTCAGAAGCCCCCTGGTCGTCGGGCTCTCGATCCCGATCTCCATCATCATCACCTTTGGACTGCTCTATTTCGGCGGCGTGAAGTTGAACCTCATGAGCCTTGGCGGGCTCTCGCTTGCCGCGGGTATGCTGGTGGACAACGCCATCGTGGTCCTCGAGAACATCAATCGGCACCTGGACATGAAACGCGCGGAAGAAGGCGGCGACGATCCCGTCGTGGCGCCAACCAAGGCTCGTCGCTTCGTGGCGGCCTGCGCGGCGATTGGCACCGCCGAGGTGGCCCGCCCCGTCATTGCCTCGACGCTGACGACCATCGCCGTGTTCTTTCCGGTCGTCTACGTGCCAGGAATCGCTGGAGCCTTCTTTCGCGACCAGGCCCTGGCCGTGACCATCTCGCTGTTCGTTTCCGTCTTCGTCGCGCTCATCCTCCAGCCGGTCCTGAGTGCGCGCATTCTCGCCGCGAAGAGGGGCAAACTGACCGGGTTGTTCGCGTTGTCCGAGCGCTTCTTCGAGGCTTTCCACCTGCGCTATCATGCGTTACTCGAACGCGTGCTCGCGCGTCCCACCCCACTTTTCGCGCTGCTTCTCGTGGGACTGGCGGGCGGTGCGTTTTGGGGCATGCAACTCGATCGAGGCTTGATGCCCAAGCGCAGCTCCGGTGACATGCGCATCGATCTCGAGCTTCCCTCGGGAACACCGCTCGAGGAAACCATGGAGATGGCCGCGGGGCTGTCGGAATGGGTCAAGCAGGATCCCGACGTGAAGACCGCCTTCGTCCAGGCGGGGCGCACCGAGACGACCTTGGCGGCGATGAAGGACTACACCGCCGCGCACACGGCGCGCCTACGCGTGATCTTGCATCCCGCGCGTGACGCGTATGCGAAGGGTCTGCGGATCCGACGCGAGTTGGCGGAGAAGCTGCAAGAGTTGGAAGAGTTGAGCTACGCGATCCAAGACGAAGGGGTCGGGCTCGGCGAGGTTCTGCAGAGCGCGGGCGCGGAATTTCAGCTGGGGGTGCTGGCGGACGATCCGCTGCTCGCCCTTCGCAGCGCGGAGGAAATCTACGAGTCGATCGTCGCCATCCCTGGCCTCCACGATCTGACTGTCGATCGTGTCCTTGGTACCCCCAACGTCGTCGTTCAGGTGAATCGCGAAGAGGCACTGCGCAGCGGCCTGGACCCAGAGCAACTTTCGAATGAGCTTTCCGCACGCGTGAGGGGAATCGAGGCGACGACGTTCAACGAGATCGAGCAGCGGATCGACATCGCCGTCCGTTTTCCCTACGAAGAGCGCATCCAGCTGGCCGGCGCCCTGGACGCGCCCATTCGCCTTGCTTCCGGCCGCAGTGTGCCGTTACGTGCCTTTCTGAAGGTCGAAGAACATCGCCCCGTCCGCGAGCTGGTCCGTCACAACCAACGACGCATGGTCACCGTCAGCGGCTCCGTCGAAGGCCGCCGCCTCGACGATGTGTGGGTCGATGTTCGTGCGAGCCTGGCCAGAATCGGCATGCCTGCCAACGTCCGCGTCATGGAGGCCGGCGAACGGCAGGCCATCCAGCAGAGCTTTCATGATCTGTCCATGGCGATGGTGCTGGCCATCGTGCTCGTCTACATGATCCTGGCCGCGCAGTTCGAGAGTTTCCTCGATCCGATCCTCATTTCCGCCGTGTTGCCCATCGGGATCGCGGGTTCGATTGTGGCCATGGGCATGTTTGGGCAGAGCATCAACATCCTCTCACTGATCGGCGCGGTGGCGCTCATCGGTATCGCCGTGAACGACGCTATCGTCAAAGTGGATACGATCCGACGCCTGCGAGCAGGCGGCGCGCGCTGTATGGATGCCATCCTCGAGGCCAGCCGAATCCGTCTGCGCCCGATTCTCATGACGAGCGTCACGACCGTTCTGGCAATGCTCCCCATGGCCATCGGCATCGGCAGCGGCGAGCAGCTGCAACGACCGCTGGCCATCACGATCATCGGAGGGCTTACCATCACGACGGCGGTCACGCTGTTTCTGACGCCTGCCCTCTATCTCCTGGCTCATCGTCGAGAAGAGAAGGGGGAGCCGACGTGCTGACGCGTTTCTTCGTCAAACACCCCGTGACGACGTGGATGATCTTCGTCGCCTTCGCCGTGCTGGCCGTCTACGCCGTGCCGCGCATCGAGGTGGAGGCCATTCCGGAAATCGACCTTCCCACGTTGAGCATCCAGACGTCTTGGCCTGGTGCGTCACCCAAGTCGGTCCAGCGGTCCATCACCATCCTCGTCGAGGGGGCGGTACGAAAGGTGCACGGCGTACAGTCGGTCGAGAGCCAGAGCCGGCCGAGTTCTTCGTCGGTGACCGCGGAGTTCGACCGCGACGTCGACCTGGATTTTGCGCGACTCGAGCTGAACGAGCAGTTGGGCTCGGTCCGCCGCGAACTTCCCCCGGGCGCGACGCCGCCGGAAATCACGACCTTCGTGCCGGAAGAGTTCGAGACCGAACAGTTCTTCAGTTTTTCGATCCTCTCGTCCCTCGAAGCGAACGATCTACGCGAAGAGGCAGAGAATTGGATCCAGCCGCAGATTCTAGCCATCGACGGCGTCTCCGACGCGCGGGTCGTGGGCGGTGCCGACCCGCTTCTGAAGATCCTGCTCGACCGCCAACTGCTCGAGCTTCACGACATTCAGGCGAATGAAATCTACGCCGCCATAAACTCGTTGGACGAGGTGACCGGCGCCGGTGCCGTCCGTGAAGACGGGATGGAAAAGCTCGTCTCGATCCGCCGTAACGTCGATCTCGACGTCATACGTGAAGCGACCGTCGCGCGCCGAAGTGGGCGAAATTACCGTCTCCACGAGCTGGGTCGCGTCGAAGCTGGGGCGAATGACCCGGTCTATATCGCGCGTAAGGACGGCAAGAATGTCGTCCAGATCCAGGTCGAAAAGCGCAGCGGCGCCAACAGTGTCTCCGTGAGCAAGCGCCTCCGAGCTGCGCTCCCCGAAATCGAAGCCTCGGTGCCGTTCGACGCCAGCCTGCGCGTCGACAAGGACGAGGGCGAGAAGCTCAACGAGAAGCTTCAAGAACTCGTCGTCCGCAGCGGCGTGATCCTCGTCGTTCTGTTCGTTCTGCTGGCCGTCACGCTGCGGCAGGTTCACCTGACCGCCATCGTCATTGCGTCCGTACTCTTCGCTCTCGTCATCTGTCTGAGCCTGTTCTACTTCCTGCGTCTGAGCGTGAACTTCATCACGATCAGCGGGTTGACGATCTGTTTCGGGATGTTGCTCGACAACAGCATCCTCGTGCTCGACTCCATCGAGCGGAAGCTCAAGGGTCTCGAGCGCGCGGAACGGGCCGGGTTGACTCGCGCCTCCAAGCTGCGTGTCGCCATGCAGACGGTTGTGAGTGGCACCGGTGAAGTCGTATTTCCCATCATCGCCACGACGCTGACGACAATGGTGGCATTTCTCTCCTTCATCTTCTTGGGCGGACGGCTCGCCCTCTATTACGTTCCCTTGGCCGTGGCCATCTCGACGGCACTCTTCGCGTCGGTCTTCGTGGCCTTCGGTTGGATTCCCGTCGTGCTCAATCAAAGCTGGGCGACACGCCTCGTGCGGCGCAGCCACGACGGGACACACGAGATCGAGGACGAAGCCGAGATCGTGCGGCTCGTCGAGGAGCTTCCCGAGTTGGAGGCGAAGCCTCGACGGCGTGAGAAGGTGTTTGGTTGGGTCCAGCGTCTGTGGTGGATCTCCGTGCCGGCGCTGGTGGTACTGTGTCTCTTCTCGTGGAATGTCTACGACAACAAGGTCGTCAAGGGGGGCTTCTTCAGATTCGGCGACGACGAGCTCCTGATCTTCTTCATGCGCATGCCCGAGGGAACCGACATCCGCGTCGTCTCGGAGATCATGGAGAAGTTCGAGGCCTTGCTCCTGCCTCTCGAAGAAGGCGCGACCATGTACAGCCAGGTCTTCGGAAACTCGGCGTACATGGAGATCGAGTTCAGCGACGATCTGAAGAGATCTCCGACGCCATTCTTCTACCGCCAGTCATTGGTCTCATTGGGGGACAACACGGGAGGTGCCACGCTGTTCATCCGTGGCTACAGCGACCAGCCCTACTTCAAGGGAAGCTTCCGCGGCAATAGTCTGAACTCTCTCGTGAAGATCAGCGGCTACAACAGCAAACGTCTGGAGGTGCTCGCGGAGGACACGGTCGCCAAGGTGCAGACCAATCGTCGTGTCCGCAACGCGCGTATCGCCAGTGCCAGCCGTTTTGGACCGTCGAATCTCGACGAGAGCGTCATCACCCTGCGTCGAGACGTCCTCGCCGAGAAGGGCCTATCGGTCTCGGGTGTCGTGCTCCACGTGCAACGTCTGCTGGGCGTCGATCGCACGAATTTCATGCGTATCTCGGGCGACGAAGAGCGAGTTAAGCTCGCCTATCTCGATTCGGAGGACATCCAGTATTCGGACGTCGCCGCGCAGACCATGATCAGTTCGACCGGTGAGAAGGTCCGCCTGCTCGATCTTGTGGAGCTGAGCACGCAGCCCATGTCCTCGACCATCACACGCGAGGACCAGCGCTATACGAGTTTCGTAAATTGGGAGTTCGTAGGTACGGATCGCATGCGACGCGACTACATCCAGAACATTCTCGATTCGATGGACCTCCCCTACGGTTACGCCGCCGAGGCGGACGTGCAGGAGGAACTGACCGACGAAGAAGAAAAGGAACTGATGCTCACGTTGGGGCTCGCCGTCGGCTTCATCTTCATGGTTCTGGCCGCGCTGTTCGAGAGCATCAGCCTTCCATTCCTCGTGCTGAGCTCGGTTCCCATGGCACTGGTCGGAGTGGTCATGGTGTATTGGTGGAGCGGTGTGGAATTCGACAGTTCAGCACGTATCGGATTGGTGCTCCTGTTTGGAATCGTCGTGAACAACGTCATCCTGCTCGTCAGTCGCTATCGGCGCGAAGCCGAACTCGTGCTGAAGGCACATTTTGGCGGAGACCCCAATGGCGACGCCGCGCTCTTCATCAGCCAGCGCAAACAACTCGGCGGCGAAGATCTGCGCCGGCTGCCGAAGGAGATGCGCGTCGAGCAGCTCTGGCGCATCGTGGCGCGAGGGACACTCGTGAAGATGCGTTCGGTCCTTCTCACCAGTGGGACGACGGTCGTGGGCCTGCTGCCACTGCTGGTGACCCTCGAGAACGTCGTCTGGACGCCCGGCTGGCTGTTCGGGCTCAGCCTCCCGTGGACGCTGCACTGGTTGGACAACGAGAACCCGGATATCTGGGAGAATCTGGCCTTCTCGACCGTCGGCGGCTTGGTGTCGAGCACCATTCTGTTGATCATCGCGATCCCGGCGCTCTACTACATGAGCGTGCGCATCAGTTGGTGGGTCCGGCGGCTTTGCGGTTGGATCGGGAGTTCGTTCCATCGGCGTGGGGACATCATGGTTTCAACGGATGTACAGGCTGGCAGCCAGATCTGACAAACCGATCGGCCAATGCAGCGGCCGTCATCCGTGCATGTCCTCCTGTAGATTCTGCCACAGGTTCCGCAGCTGCGTGTCTTCCATCCAGCGTGACTTCGCTGCGCGTAGAATTCGCTCGGCGTCTTCGAGTTTACCGCCACGGATACAACTGATCGCCCGGGCGTAGGCCACGCGCGGGCTGTCCGGAAACTGTCGTTGCAAATGGTCGGCACGAGCCATGGCATCCTCATGCCGCGCTCGCTCGGACAGGAGCTTGACGTGGAGGATTCCCGCGCGCTCATCCAGGGGCACTCCGACGCCGATGCGCGACCAGCGTTCCAACTGTGCAAATGCTTCGAGCTCATCGCCAGCCGTGTGGCGCACAGCGATGAGCTGACTCCAGCGCGCGCCGAGGCTGGCATCGACCCCCTCGCGCAGCGCAGCGCGAACGCCCCCAAGCCCCCATGGAATCACGAGGACGATCGCGGCGCATGCGGCCACCGCAGTGCGAGGGCGCTGACTCTTGCTCCGGAAGAGTCCCGATAAGTGCACCAGCGCGAACGCGCTCAGGAGGCAGAGCTGCGGCACGAAGATCAGTCGAAATCTCCCCACGACGAAGAACGCGCTCTGCGCCGCCACCAGCAGAACGAGGGTCGCCGCGTGATTTCGCACCGCGGGGTTGCTCGGTCGACAGAAGATGGTCACCAGGGCGAGGGCGCTGAGTACTCCGAACGGGAGAAAGAAGAGATGGAGTCGAGGCGCAAAACGCCGCCAAGCGCTGATCCCGTCGATTTGCGGGATTTCCGTGGCGGCGAGCTGGAGCCACGATTTTCGCAGGAGCAGACGCAGCGCCGCCCCGGGATGTCGCCGCATGTGGTCGAGGGCGAGTCGTCTCCATTGCCGATCCACATCGGTGAGTGTTCCCGCTGCCATGCCGCCGAGGTCGCTCAGCCAGGTGCGCCCAGCCGGGTCGCGAGCGAAGTCGTAGCCGGTGTCCATGTTGTAGAGGCCATTCGCGCCGGCCCGATTCCCGATGTAGAGATTGATCCCGGCGTTCGTGCTCGGACCGGCGAATGCGCCTTGCTTCACGCTGTGCAACGCCGAGGGGATGACGATAGGGAGGAGCACTCCGCAAGCGACGGCCGCCGCCACTCGCCGACTTCGGGAAGATAGCAGCGACAGCAGGAGTGGAACGGCGAGAAGAAACGCGTGTCCGCGCAGCAACGTGGCGGCGCCGGCGACGAGTCCCAGGCCGAAGAAGT
>Ga0326597_10001920_pt1 | contig 32069 bp, 35 predicted proteins | sample RVTome_12_FD_203789 | JGI IMG/M metagenome (GOLD analysis project Ga0326597, IMG submission 203789) | Soil microbial communities from uranium-contaminated site in the Upper Colorado River Basin, Wyoming, United States - RVT100D185 | ecosystem: Environmental > Terrestrial > Soil > Contaminated >...
CAGGCACGCACCGACCTGTTCCACCAGATCAGCAGAGCCCAACAACCCGCCGCCTGAGCGCTCACTCACCCAGCCCCTTCAGGCTCATCTCTGGATTGGAAAGGACTTACCCGCACGCCCACCCGTCAATGGCGCCGGCCGGGGGTTCAGAGGCTGCTGTCGATGAAGGCGGTCAGCTGCGACTTGGAGACCGCGCCGACCTTGGTCGCCTCGACGTTGCCGTCCTTGAACAGCATCAGGGTCGGGATGCCGCGGATGCCGTAGCGGGGCGGGGTGTTCGGGTTCTCGTCGATGTTGAGCTTGGCCACCCGCAGGCGCTCGCCGTACTCGGCGGCGATTTCGTCGAGGATCGGCGCGATCATCTTGCACGGCCCGCACCATTCGGCCCAGAAATCGACCAGCACCGGCGTCTTGTGCTGAATCACGTCGTTCTCGAAACTGTCGTCGGTAACGTGGACTAGACGATCACTCACGCCTGATGCCTCCCGTCTCGTCGCCCCACGCGCCCTGGCGGCATCCTTGGGACAGAATGGCCCCCTGCATCGCCCATGCCGGCGAAACAGGAGGCCGTAATGTGCGACATTTGAGCCGAATCTGTGGCATATTTCAAGCCCGTTCGCCCCCCGGGCGAGAAGACCGCAAAGATTGGGCCAAGATGGCAGAAACCGTACTTACCGAAACCACGTTCCATACCCTCGACCTGCCCGCCGAACTGTTGCGTGGCCTCGACGAGGCCGGATTCACCCACTGCACCCCGATCCAGGAGATGGCGCTGCCGCCGGCGCTGCGCGGCGAGGACGTCGCCGGCCAGGCGCAGACCGGAACCGGTAAGTCGGCCGCGTTCCTGCTCGCCACCATGACCCGGCTGATGCGCCGGCCGGTGGCCGAAGAGCACGCCGGCCAGCCGCGCGCGCTGATCCTCGCCCCGACCCGCGAACTGGCCATCCAGATCCATCGCGACGCCATGCAACTGGGCAAATACAGCAGCTTGCGCATGGTCCTGGCCTACGGCGGCACCGGCTACCAGGAGCAGCGCGAGGCGATCCAGGCCGGCTGCGACATCCTGGTCGGCACGCCGGGACGGGTGATCGACTACTACAAGCAGGGGGTCTTTCACCTCAACGCCATCAGCGTGATCGTCCTCGACGAGGCCGACCGCATGTTCGACCTCGGCTTCATCAAGGACATCCGCTACGTCCTGCGCCGCCTGCCGCCGCCGAGCGCGCGCCTGAGCATGCTCTTTTCGGCGACCATGTCGATGCGCGTCAGCGAACTCGCCTACGAGCACATGAACTCGCCGCAGACGCTCGCCGTCGAGCCCGACCGGATCACCGCCGACCGCGTCCGCCAGACGCTCTACCACACGGCGATGGAGGAGAAGCTGCCGCTGCTGCTCGGTCTGCTGCAGCACCAGGATCCGCGGCGCAGCATCATCTTCGTCAACACCAAGCGCGTCGCCGACCGCCTGCATGCCTACCTCGCCGGCAACGGCATCGATTCGGCCGTGCTCTCGGGCGACGTGCCCCAGACCAAGCGCCAGCGGCTGCTGCTGCGCTTCCAGCGCGGCGAGTTGCCGGTACTGGTCGCCACCGACGTCGCCGCCCGCGGCCTGCACATCCCCGACGTCAGCCACGTCTTCAACTACGACCTGCCGCAGGACGCCGAGGACTACGTCCACCGCATCGGCCGCACCGCCCGCCTCGGCAACGAGGGCGACGCCATCAGCTTCGCCTGCGAGGAGTATGTCTACTCGCTGCCCGACATCGAACACTTCCTCGGCCACAAGCTGCCGGTGGCGATGATCGACAGCAGCATGCTGGTCAAACCGAAACCCCCGGCGCGGATCGAGCGCCGTCCACCCCCGGCGGGCGGCGGTGGACGACGCCAGGACGGCGGCGGACGGCGGCGCCGGCGCAACGCCTGAGTCCGCCCGTTGCCGGCGCAGTTGCACGCGCAACGTATGGACATGATTGCGCCGCCCCAGTTGTCGTTCCCCGAAGTCAACGACTTCGAGAACCCAACCTTCGAACGCCGCGAATCGGTGGTGCGCCGCTGGGCCGGCGACCTGCCGGTGATGAACCTGCAGCGGGCCGTGCCGGAGATCGGCGGCCAGTTACCGATGCTGGTGGTCGAGCCGCTGAGCCCGGGCGACAAGCTGCGCCTGCTGGAGCTGTTCCGCGGCGCCGTCAACAACGTCGTGGCGGTGGCCGAGAACCGGCGCCTGCGCCAGACGCCGATCTCCGCCAGCGCCCGCCAGCGGATCAAGGACGGCGTCCTGAGCCTCTGCTTCGACCTGGCCAACGGCTACAAGGCGGTGATGCACGACCTGCTCGCGCGCGGCCGCGAGCCGGCCGGCGACAAGCTGCTGCAGCTGTGCATCCAGCGGGTGCTGGAACAGCTGCGCAACGCCCTGATGCACTCCTTTCGCATCTACCGCGCCGTGCCGCCGAAACACTACCTGGAGATGCACCAGCTGCACCTCTATGCCGACCGTTGCGGCATCGCCACCGCGCCGACGCCGGACCACAGCACGCCGGTCGAGGACCAGACCCCGCAACGGGTCTACCTGCGCGCCATGCTGCTGGCCATCGCCGACCCGTTCCGCCTGGTCGACGGCGCCATCGAGGACCTCTACCAGTTCCTGGCGCGCAACGGCCAGCTCTGCCGCCTGGTCTCGGGCATCGCCGGCGACGCCCACAGCGACGGCCTGTTCCTGCTGCGCAGCGACAGCGACCTGCCGCCGACGCTGTTCGGCCGGGCCAAGCTCGACCGCGCCGGCGACACCCCCTACACCCTCGACGCCACGCCGCTGGTGCAACTGCTCAAACAGCCCACGGACGCCAACGGCGAGTCCCTGGAGACCTACGCCAGGTGGCTGCTGCCGCGCTTCAAGGTGGCCTGGGAACGGTCCCAGACCCGGCGCCAGGTGCACAAGGTGGTGCGCGTGGCCAGCGGCCTCGAGGCGGCCAGCTTCCTGCTCTCGCCCGCCGGCCACCAGGCCCTGGTCGGCGGCGGCCCGGCGCACGGCATCGAGGTCCAGGAGTTCGAGGACGAGGAGGCGGCGTCGCGCACCCTGGAGACCTGGCAGGTGGTCAACGAAAGCCTCAACGGCTTCATGCTCAAGCGCCCGGACCGGGCCGGCCTGCCGATCCGCGTCGGCGACCTGGTGCTGATCGTGCCGGAGGGCGCCAGCGCGGCCCAGCCGCAGCCGGTGGTGGCGGTGGTCCGCTGGTTCGGCGTCAAGGACGACCACGTCCAGTGCGGGGTCGAGATCCTGCCCGGCCAACCGACGGCGATCATGCTCGAGGTGGTGCTGCCCAATCCCGAGCACCCGCGCGGCTCGGGCCTCTACCTGCCGGCGGTCAAGTCGATCCAGGTGCCGCCGACGCTGGTCGCGCCCAAGGGCATGCACCAGGCGCTGCGCAACCTGCGGGTCGACACCGGCGGCAAGAAGCAGGCCGTCAGTTGCGGCGAGGTCCTGACCGCGACCGAGTACTTCGACCGCTTCCGCTTCGGCCGCGCCTAGGCGCGGGAAGGTGATCGCCGATGAACGAGCTCCATGTCGCCCTGGACAAGTGCAGCCGCTGCCACGGGCGGCTCTGCTGCAACTACATCACCCAGTGGATCCCGACCCCGCGCAGCAAGCGCGACTTCGAGTTCCTGCTCTGGCAGGTCGCCCATCGCGGCGTGCGCACCTACCAGGACGACGACGGCTGGTACCTGCTGTTCGAGACCCGTTGCACCCATCTCGGTGACGACGGCCTGTGCGGCATCTACGCCCAGCGCCCCTACATCTGCCGCGAGTACGACCACACCTTCTGCGAGTACGACGAGCCGGCCGAGAAGCACTTCAAGCACTACTTTCCCGACTACGCGGCGCTGCTGGCCTACTGCCGCCAGCGCTTCCGGCGCTGGGACGGCTGAGAGCCCGAGAAGAGTCTACTGCGCGGCCCGCTCGCTACGATTTCTGCTCAGGCCCTGAGCGGCAGCAGGTCGGCGAAGCCGTCGATGGCCGGGAACTCGGTGACCGCGCGCGGCGGCTGGCGGCTGTCGGGACGGCGCACCGCCAGCAGATGGGCGATGCCGTGGCGGGCGGCGCTGCGCAACACCGGCAGGCTGTCGTCGACCAGCAGGGTGGCCGCGGGCCGGAACGGCTCGCGCACCGCCAGGCGCACCCAGAACCCGGGATCCTCCTTCGGCAGCCCGAGGTCGTGGGCGCAGACCACGCCGTCGAGGTGGCGGCCGAGGCGGGTGCGGCGCAGCTTCAGCTCCAGGCTCTTGCCGTGGGCGTTGGTCACCAGCACCACGCGCCGCCCGGCGTCGCGCACGGCGTCGAGAAACTCGACCACGTCCGGGTGCACGGCGATCAGGTGTTCGACCTCCTGCTTGAGCAGCGCGATGTCGAGGCCGAGCTGGTCGCTCCAGTAGTCGACGCAGTACCAGGCCATCGTCCCTTCGACGGCGCGGTAGCGCTCGCCCAGCAGCGCGCGCGCCGCCGCGAGGGTGACGGCGTGGTGCTCGGCATAACGGCGCGGCACGTGCTCGAGCCAGAAATGGTTGTCGAAATGGAGGTCGAGCAGGGTGCCGTCCATGTCCAGGAACACCGTGTCGACCGCCGCCCAATCGACCATCTTCCACCCCGTACCGTGCCTGTCAGGTGACCATTCTAGCCCGCCTATCTCACCGGCGTGTCCCGGCTGTGGCACAATTCCCCACGCCCCGCCTGCACCGGTCCGACCATGCCGACGCCACCGAAAATCCTGCGCCGCACGACCGTCGCCACCTCCCGGCTGTTCCGGGTCGAGGCGCTCGACCTCCGTTTCAGCAACGGTTGCGAGGTCCAGTTCGAGCGCCTGAGCGGCCGCACCGACGGGGCGGTGATCGTCGCCGCCGTCGACGACGACGGCCAGGTGCTGCTGGTGCGCGAGTACGCCGCCGGGGTCGAGCGCTACGAACTCGGCCTGCCCAAGGGGGTGATCGAGCCGGGCGAGAGCCCGGAACAGGCCGCGCTGCGCGAACTGCGCGAGGAGACCGGGTTCGGCGCCCGCCGACTGCAGGCATTGCAGATGCTCACCCTCGCCCCCGCCTACATGCAGCACGGCACCCGCGTGGTGTTCGCCGAAGGGCTCTACCCCGACCCGCTGCCGGGCGACGAGCCGGAACCGCCGGAGCTGGTGCGCTGGCCCCTGGAGCGGCTGGCCGACCTGGCCGCACGTCCGGACGTCACCGAGGCGCGCACCCTGGCCGCGCTGTTCCTGATCCGCGAGCGGGGCCGTGCATGACCCCCGGCAGCGATGATCCGCACGCCCTGCTGCCCGAGGTCTGCCGCCTCGGCCGCCTCGCCGGCGCGGCGATCATGGCCATCTACTCGACCGAGTTCGAGGTCGAGCACAAGGAGGACGCCTCGCCGCTGACCGCGGCCGACATGGCCGCCCATCACACCCTGGTCGACGGCCTGGGCCAGCTGCAGCCGCGGTGGCCGGTCCTCTCCGAGGAGTCGGCCCAGATCCCATTCGAGGAGCGCCGGACCTGGCACCGCTACTGGCTGATCGACCCGCTCGACGGCACCCGCGAGTTCGTCAAGCGCAACGGCGAGTTCACCGTCAACATCGCGTTGATCGACGCCGGCCGGCCGGTGCTTGGCCTGGTCTACGTCCCGGTCACCAGGGTCTGCTACTACGCCACCGTCGGCCAGGGCGCATTCAAGCGCCAGGGCGACGGTCCGGTCGAGGCGATCCGCTGCCGCCCGCTGGGTCCCGGGCCGATCACCGTCGCCGGCAGCCGCTCCCACCCGGGCGCGGGACTCGAGGTGTTCCTGGAACGAATCGGCCCGCACCGGATCGAGCGCATCGGCAGCTCGCTGAAGTCGTGCCTGGTGGCCGAGGGCCGCGCCGACCTCTACCCGCGGCTGGGCCCGACCTCGGAGTGGGACACCGCCGCGGCCCAGTGCATCGTCGAGGCCGCCGGCGGGCGCGTCACCGACACCCGCATGCGCCCGCTGCGCTACAACACCAAGGCGTCCCTGCTCAATCCGCATTTTTTCGTCTCCGGCGACCCGGAGCGGGACTGGTCGCGCTATCTGGCGGCAAAAGATTGAACCCGGACCGGGCAAAACCCCACTAAGATCAGGGGACCACCCAACGGAGACCCGCGAGTGGATGTCATCGACACCGTCGCCCTGAGCCTCGGGGCGGCCTGGGCCAGCGGCATCAACCTCTATGCCGCGCTGTTCATGCTCGGCTTCATGCACAGCGGCGGCTACCTCGTCCTGCCCCCCGACCTGCAGATCCTGGCCGACCCGCTGGTGCTGGCGGCGGCCGGCTTCATGTACTGCGTCGAGTTCTTTGCCGACAAGACCCCCGGGGTCGACAGCCTGTGGGACGGCCTGCACACCTTCATCCGCATCCCCGCCGGCGCCCTGCTCGCCGCCGGCGCGGTGGCCGAGATCGGCCCGGCGGCCGAGATCGCCGGGTTGCTGATCGGCGGCAGCCTGGCGGCCGGCGCCCACACCCTCAAGGCCGGCGGCCGGGTGCTGATCAACACCTCGCCGGAACCGTTCACCAACTGGGGCGCGTCGCTCGGCGAGGACGTGCTGGTGATCGGCGGCCTGTGGACCGCCCTCAACTACCCGTGGCTGTTCCTCGGCGCGCTGCTGCTGTTCATCATCCTGCTGGCGTGGCTGCTGCCCAGGCTGCTGCGCGCCATCGGCACGCTGTTCTCGCGCCTGCGCCGCTGGCTGCGCGGCGAACCGGCGCCGCCACCGACGGGCCAGGTCCCGCCGCCAAGCCAGGTGCCACCCCGCAACGAGCCGCCGCTGCCCCCGCCCGGCCGACCATGACCGTGCTGGCGGTCGCGGCCGCCGGTCCACGCCAGGCCGAGCCGGCCCGGGCGCTGGCCGCCGAACTCGGCCTGCCCGTGGTCGCCCCCGCCCCGCCCGCCGGCGGCCTGTTGCTGACCCTCGCGGCCGACGGCCTGCGCCTGTGCGACCCGCAGAGCGGCGCCACGCTGCGCTGCGACCTGGTCAGCGGCCGCGCCGGCTACCGGCGCCGGCACGGCGGCGGCGTCGGCCAGGCGCTGGCCCGCGCCGTCGGCCTGCGTGGCGGCGCCCGGCCGTGGGTGCTCGATGCCACCGCCGGCCTCGGGCGCGACGGCTTCGAACTGGCCGGCCTCGGCTGCCGGGTCACGCTGCTGGAGCGCACGCCGGTGATCCACGCCCTGCTGCGCGACGGCCTCGCCCGGGCGCAGGCCGCCGCCGGCGACGCCTGCGCGCGCATCGGGCTGCAGTTGGCCGACGCCGCCACGGTGCTCGTCGCCCTGGCCCGGGAGGCGCCGGCAGAGCGCCCCGACGTCGTCTACCTCGACCCGATGCATCCGCCGCGGGACAAGACGGCCCTGGTGCGCAAGGAGATGCGCCTGCTGCGCGCCGCGGTCGGCAGCGACGGCGACGCCGACGCCCTGCTGGCGCCGGCGCTGGCCGCCGCCCGCGCGCGGGTCGTGGTCAAGCGACCGGCCCGGGCTGAGCCGCTCGCCGGCCGCGCGCCGGACTGGACGGTGGCCGGCCGTACCACCCGCTACGACGTCTACCGGGCCGGGACCGCGGCGTAGCTCTTGCCGGGATGGGGGCTCAGCTCCCCGACGCCAGCACCCCCGCGCAGTCGACCTGCCACGGGCCGCCAGGCCGGTCGAGGCGCACCGCCGTCAGCGTCCCGCCCCAGAGGCAGCCGGTGTCCAGGGCCAGCAGATCGGCGCGCTCGACCAGCCCCAGCGCCGACCAGTGGCCGCAGACCACGCGCGCGCCGGCGCTGGCGCGGCCGGGCACCTCGAACCATGGCAGGCAGCCCGCCGGCTGGCTGCCGGGCGCGCCCTTGGGGCCCAGCACCAGGCACCCGTCGGCGGTGCAGTAACGCAGCCGGGTCAGGCAGTTGGTGATGAAGCGCAGCCGCTCCCAGCCCGCCAGCCCGGCATCCCAGCGCGCCGGGGTGTCGCCGTACATCTGCGCGAAATAGCCGTCCCGGTCGCCGTCACGCAGCACCGCCTCGACCTCGGCTGCGCGCCGGCGCGCCTCGGCCACCGACCACTGTGGCGGCAGGCCGGCGTGGAGTAGCGTCAAGCCGAGTTCCGGGTCGTGGTGCAACAGCGGCCGCTGGCGCAGCCAGGCGAGCAACTCGTCGCGGTCGGGGGCGTCGAGCACCGCCTGCAGCGTGTCCTTGCGCTTCAGCGGCGAACGGCCGCTGGCGACTGCCAGCAGGTGCAGGTCGTGGTTGCCGAGCACGCAGATCGCCCGCTCGCCGAGGTCGCGCACCAGGCGCAGCGTCGCCAGCGAGCCGGGACCGCGGTTGACCAGGTCACCGACGAACCAGAGGGTGTCCGCCGCGGGATCGAAATGCAGGGCGTCGAGCAGCGCGCGCAGTTCGTCGTAACAGCCCTGGACGTCGCCGACGGCGTAGAGCGCCATGCCGGCCGGTCAGGCAGCCGCCCGGCTGGCGTCGCGGATCGCCAGCCGCGCCGCGCCGAGCAGGCCGACCCGGGGCTCGGCGACCACCCTCAGCGGCAGGCGCGCGACCAGCGCCGACATCGGTCCCTGTTCGCGAAACGCCTCGAGGAAGCCGCCGTGCAGGGTCTCGACGATGCACGGGGCGATGCCGCCGGCGATGTAGACGCCGCCGGTGGCCAGGCTGGCCAGGGCGAAATGGCCGGCGTGGGCGCCGTAGATGCGCCCGAACAGGGCCAGGGTGCGCACCGCGACCGGGTCGCTGCCGTTCAGGGCGCGGGTGGTGATCCCCTCGGCGGCGGCGTTGGGTCCGGGCCAGACGGTGGCCTGGCGCCCGGGTTCGCGGCTCTCGAAAAAGCGGTAGATGCGCGCCAGGCCGGGGCCGGAGAGGAGGTGTTCGCAGGAGACCCGGCCGAGGTCGGCGCGCAGCCATTGCCACAGCTCGAACTGCTCGTCATCGAGCGGGGCGAAGGCCATGTGCCCCGCTTCCGACGGCAGGCAGCGCAGCTGTTCGCCGCGCCCGAGCAGGATGGCGTGGCCGAGCCCGGTGCCGGCGCCGATCACCGCGCGCGCCCCGCCCGCCTCCGGCTCGCCTGCCTGCAGGGTGACCAGGTGGCCGGCGTCGACCTCGTCGACGCCGAACGCCGCGGCGACGAAGTCGTTGACCAGCCGGCAGCGGTCGATGCCGAGCTGGGCCGCCAAGGCCGAGCTGTCGAGGGTCCAGGGGAGGTTGGTGACGTTGGCCACCTGGCGCCCGTCGCGGGTGCTGACCGGTCCGGCCACGGCGACGCAGGCGGCGCGCAGCCCGCCGGTGTCGGCCTGCTCGAGGAACCGGTCGAGCAGGGCCGCGAAGCTGTCGGAGCCGGCGCTGGGGTAGCGTTTTTCGCACACCACCAGCGGCCATTCGCCCCCCAGTTCGACCAGTTGGAACAGGGTCTTGGTCCCGCCCAGGTCGACCGCCAGTACCTTCATGCCCCTCGCTCCTTGCAGTTCCCGCCGGCCACCCGACCGGGTCGCCGCCACCGTCGGCGGCGCGGGCCTCGAAGCATAACCCATCCGCCGGGCGCGTCCGCGCCGGCGGTTTCGCCGCTTCACGGCGGCGCGCTAGAATGGCCGGGGCGGGAACTTCCGAGCGGTGCCCGACTCCATGCCCTACTTCCCTGCAGTTTCAAGGACAACGATGACCATCCCCGTACGCGCCCTGGCGCTGACCGCGCTCGTGCTGCTCGCCAGCACCCTCGCCGCCGCCCCGCTCCCGGTCCCCTCGGCACCCCAGCTCGGCGCCCGCAGCTGGCTGCTGCAGGACATGCACAGCGGTCGGGTGCTGGCCGCAAAGGAGATCGACAGCCCGGTCGAGCCGGCCAGCATCACCAAGATCATGACCGTCTACGCGGTGCTGCACGAAATCCGCGCCGGCAACCTGAAGCTCGCCGACCAGGTCACCGTCAGCGAACGGGCCTGGCGCATGGAAGGCTCGCGCATGTTCATCGAGGTCGGCAAGCAGGTCGGCGTCGAGGCGCTGCTCAAGGGGGTGATCGTCCAGTCCGGCAACGACGCCAGCGTCGCCCTGGCCGAACACGTGGCCGGCGACGAGCCCACCTTCGCGGCGCTGATGAACCGCCATGCCGGGCGCCTCGGCATGAGCGGCAGCCATTTCGTCAACAGCACCGGCCTGCCCGACCCGCAGCACGTCACCACGGCGCGCGACATCGCCATCATCAGCCGCGCCCTGATCACCGAGTTCCCGGAGTACTACGCCTGGTTCGCCGAGCGCGAGATGACCTTCAACGGCATCCGCCAACACAACCGCAACCGCCTGCTCTGGCGCGACGCCTCGGTCGACGGCATCAAGACCGGCCACACCCAGGCGGCCGGCTACTGCCTCGCCGCCACCGCCGAGCGCGACGGCATGCGCCTGATCGCCGTGGTGCTCGGCGCCGACAGCGAGGAGGCGCGCGCCCAGCAGAGCCTGAGCCTGCTCAACTACGGCTTCCGCTTTTTCGAGACCCACCGCCTCTACCAGGTCGGCGAAACGGTCACCGAGGTGCGGCTGTGGAAGGGGGCGCAGGCGAGCCTGCCGCTCGGCCTGGCCGGCCGCGACCTCTGGGTGACGGTCCCCCGCGGCCGCTACAACCAGCTGCAGCCGGGCATGGAGGTCGAGCGCCAGATCGTCGCCCCGGTGACCCAGGGTCAGGAGTACGGCACCCTGGCGGTGCGCCTCGGCGAAGAGGTGGTCGCCGAGGCGCCGCTGGTGGCGCTGCAGCAGGTCGCCACCGGCAGCCTGTGGCAGCAGCTGGGCGACACCGTGCGCCTCTGGTTCGAGTGACCGCCAGCGTGGCCCTGCCGGAACACCCGCTCGCCTGGCTCGACGGTCGCCTGCAGCCGCTCGACCAGGCGCGCGTCCCGGTCCTCGACCGCGGCTTCCTGTTCGGTGACGGCGTCTACGAGGTGATCCCGGTCTACGGCGGCCGCCCCTGCCGCCTGGAGCAGCACCTCGAGCGGCTGGCCGCCAGCCTGGCGGCGACCGCCATCCCCGACCCGCACGACCGCGCCGGCTGGCAGCGCATGCTGCGCGAGCTGGTCGCGGCCAACGGCGGCGGCGACCTCGCCCTCTACCTGCAGGTGACCCGCGGCGTGGCGCCGGTGCGCGACCACGCCATCGCCCCCGGGCTGGTGCCGACGGTGTTCGCCATGGCCATGCCGCTGCCGCCGCGGTCGCCGCAGGTGGCGGCGCAGGGGATCCGCGCCATCACCCTGGCGGACAGCCGCTGGGCGCTGTGCCAGATCAAGGCCGTCACCCTGCTGGCCAACGTCCTGCACAAGCAGACGGCGACCGAGCAGGGGGCCGACGAGGCGCTGCTGGTGCGCGACGGCCTGGTGATCGAGGCGACCGCGAGCAACGTCTTCGCCGTCCTCGACGGCGTGCTGGTGACGCCGCCGATCGACCCCGGCATGCTCACCGGGGTGACCCGCGGCCTGGTGCTGGAACTGGCCGACCGCGACGGCATCGAAACCCGTGAGGCCGCCCTGCCGGCAGCCCGCCTGACCGGCGCCAGCGAGATCTGGGTCACCAGCTCCACCCGCGAGGTGAGCCCGGTGACCAGCCTCGACGGCACGGCGGTCGGCGCCGGCCGCCCCGGCCCGCTGTGGCGCACCATGGACCGCCTCTACCAGGAGTACAAGGCCGGCCTGGCGCGCGCCTGAACCGATCCGCCATGGACCCCGACCAGAGCACCCCGTTCGACTTCCCGTGCCGCTTCCCGATCAAGGCGATGGGGCGCGACGACGGCGACTTCGAGGCCACCGTGGTCGCCATCGTGCGCCGCCACACCCCCGACCTCGGCGAGGGGGCGGTCACCACCCAGCCCAGCCGCGGCGGCCGCTACCTCTCGGTCACGGTGACCATCACCGCCACCAGCCGCGCCCAGCTCGACGCCATCTACGCCGACCTGACGGCCGACGCGCTGGTGCTGATGGCGCTGTGAACGCGCCCGCCGACCCGCTGCTGCGCCACCTCGGCCGGCGCGACTACTTCCCGGTCTGGCACGCCATGCAGGCGTTCACCGACCGCCGCGACCCGGCCACGCCGGACGAGTTGTGGCTGGTCGAGCACCCGCCGGTCTTCACCCAGGGCATGAGCGGCCGCCCGGAACACCTGCTCGACCCGGGCGCCATCCCGGTGGTGGCGGTCGACCGCGGCGGCCAGGTGACCTACCACGGCCCCGGCCAGCTGGTCGCCTACCCGCTGCTCGACCTGCGCCGGCGCGGCCTCGGCGTGCGCGAACTGGTGCAGCGCCTGGAGTTCGCGGTCATCGACCTGCTGGCCGGCTACGGCATCGCCGCGGTCGGCCGGCGCGACGCCCCCGGGGTCTACGTCGCCGGGCGCAAGATCGCCGCCCTCGGGCTGCGCGTGCGCCGCGGCTGCAGCTACCACGGGCTGAGCCTCAACGTCGATCTGGACCTGGCCCCGTTCGCGCGCATCAACCCGTGCGGCTACCCTGGACTCGAGGTGATCCGCTGCGTCGACCTCGGCGGTCCGGCCACCTGGGACGAGGCGGCGACCGCCCTGGTCCCGCACCTGCTACGCCAGCTGGCGCGGCCGACGACCCCGGCGACCGGCCGGACCGACGAGGAGGTTGGCGCATGAACGAGGGTGAGACCCGGCCGCTGAAACAGCGCGGCCGTGCCAAGACCGACCGCATCCCGGTCAAGGTCGACACCGGCCGCCCGCCGCTGCGCAAGCCGGACTGGATCCGGGTGCGGGTGCCGGTCGGCGGCGAGGTCGAGCGGCTGAAAAAGATCCTGCGCCGGCAGAAGCTGCACACCGTCTGCGAGGAGGCGGCCTGCCCCAATCTCGGCGAGTGCTTCGGCCACGGCACCGCCACCTTCCTGGTGATGGGCGACATCTGCACCCGGCGCTGCCCGTTCTGCGACGTCGCCCACGGCAAGCCGCGGCCGCTCGACCCCGACGAGCCGGCCCACCTGGCGGCCACGGTCAAGGCGATGGGGCTGCGCTTCGTGGTCATCACCTCGGTCGACCGCGACGACCTGCGCGACGGCGGCGCCGACCACATCGCCCGCTGCGTGCGCGCCGCCCGCGCCGCCGTCCCCGGACTCCACGTCGAGACCCTGGTGCCCGACTTCCGCGGCCGCGAGGCGCTGGCCATCGGGCGGCTGCGCGCCGACCCGCCCGACGTCTTCAACCACAACCTCGAGACCGTGCCGCGGCTCTACCGCGCCGCCCGCCCCGGCGCCGACTACGCCGGCTCGCTGGCGCTGCTGCGGACGTTCGGCCAGGCCTGCCCCGAGGTGCCGACCAAGTCGGGCCTGATGGTCGGCCTCGGCGAGACCCTGGAGGAGGTCGAGGAGGTGCTGGTCGACCTGCGCGCCCACGGCGTGCGCATGCTGACCCTCGGCCAGTACCTGCAGCCGCGGGCCGGCAACCTGCCGGTGGCACGCTACGTCACCCCGGCGGAGTTCGACCGCCTCGCCGCCAGCGCGCGCAAGCTCGGCTTCGACGCGGTCGCCAGCGGGCCGCTGGTGCGCTCCTCCTACCACGCCGAGCAGCAGGCCGCGCGGCTGGTCGAGCAGGGCTGACCCAGGGCCCGGAAAAGGGTCGCCCGCTGCCGGCGTGGTGATACGTTGCCCGGTGCTCAGGCCTCGCCGCGCGCCGGGTAGTCGTTCTTGAGAATGAAATCGATCGCCCCGAGGATTTCGCTGAAGTGGGTGCGGGCGAACGGCATGGTGTTGACCGAGGCCATGTAGAGGGTCCGGTCCGGACGCACCATGAACACCCCCGGCTCGCTGAACCGCTCCGGCTCGACGATGCCGAGCGAGGTCTTGCCGCGGCTGGAGGAGACGTAGAGCCCCCACGCCCGCGCCGTGTCGAGCGCCAGGCCGTAACCGACCGGCAGCTGCTCCAGCTTCCAGTCGGCCACCGTCTGCCCGGCCCGCTCCGCGGTGTCGCTGCTGATCGCCACCACGCCGACGCCGCGCTGGCCGAAGTCGCCGACCTGCCGGTCGAGCTCCTTGACGTAGCTCTTGCAGACCGGGCAGTGCAGGCCGCGGTAGAAGCAGATCAGGGTGAAGTTTTCCGGCGCCTGCTCGGCCAGGCGCCACCACCCGCCGCCGACCAGCGGCACCTCGAGGTCGGGCACGGGTTGTCTCGGCATCAGCTTGCTCATGGTCACCTCCGGGTCGGGTCGGTCGGCGCGCGGGCGGCCGGCCGGGACCCCAAGCTTAGCCGCTCGCGGGCAGCCAGCGGGCCAGCGCGCGGGCGACCTGGGCGGCGCCGTCGAGCCGCGGCCGGGGCGGGACCGGCTGCGTCCAGAGCGTTGCCAGCGCCGCGCCGAGGTCACCGCTGGCGACCCGGTCGCGGCTCACCTCGACACAGCGGCCGTGGGCATGCAGCCAGGCGAGCAGCACCGCCGACTCCGGCCAGTCGGCGCGCGGCAGCGTCAGCACCGGCACCCCCTGGCAGGCGGCCTCGACGAACAGGCCGTAACCGGGCTTGGCCAGCAGGGCGTCGGCCGAGGCGACCAGGTCGGGAAACGGCAGGCCGAGCGGTTCGAACGGGTGGATGTCGGCGCGACCGGCCTGCCAGTCCGCCGGCACCAGCCAGTGCACGTCGGGCAGCCGCGGCCACGCCGCCAGCGGCAGTCGCGTCGGTATCCCGCCCAGCGCCACCAGCACCAGCCGCGCCGCCGCCCCGAGGCCGAGACGGCGGCGCAGCTCGGCGCCGCGCCGGCGGCCGCGGGTGGCGATCGGACCGACGTCGACGACGTGGTCCAACTCCGGCATGGCCATGGCCGGTGCCGGCCGGAAGAAGCGGCGCGCGCTGCGATAGGCGGCAAGGATCTGCGCCCGCACCGTACCGTCGTCCGGGCAGTAGGCGGCGTGGATCGCGCCCCAGTGCAGCGAGCAGACCGCGGCCGCCGGGATGCCGGCCCGCGCCGCCGCCGCCAGCGCCAGGTAGGGGACGTCGGCCAGCAGCAGGTCGGGGGCCGCGCGCGCCAGCCGTCCGGCCGCCGCGGCGACCCGGCGGTTCCAGTGGCGGTGGGCGTCGCGGTAGGCGGCGCAGCTCGCCGCGACGTCGACGGTGAAGGCGTTGCCCATGCACATGCCGACGTCCGTCGCCGCGGCCAGGTGGTCGAACGGCGGGGCGATGAAGCGGCGTTCGAGCAGCGCGCGCGGCAGGGCGCTGGCGACGGTCAGGCGCAGGTCGGGGCGGATCCGGCGCAGGGCGGCGACGATCGGCCCGGCCTGGGCCGCATGGCCGTAACCGTGCGCCGACAGGGCCAGCCAGAGGTGCGCCACCGGCCGGCCTCAGGCGCGCGGCGGCGCCGGCTCCATCCGCTCCATCAGGTAACAGAGGCAGTCCTGACGGATGATGTCGGTGTCCAGGGTCAGCATCGACGGCATCACCGGCAGGCGGGTCACCAGGCGGTCCTCGTCGACGGCGAAATAGGCGTCGGTAACGTCGCTGCCGTGCTCGTCCTGCGCCTCGACGCAGGGGGCGCCGGTGCCGTGGACCCAGCCGAACTGGGTCCCGCCGGGCAGTTCGCGAAAGTTCAGGTGGTCGAGGCCGTGGACCAGCTGCAGACCCCGCACCAGCGGCGCGAACGCCACCGGCACCTGCGCCGGGACCCGGACCACGGCCACGGTATGGAACAGGTCCAGGTCGTGCCCGGCGACCGGATGGTCGGGGATCTCGGCCAGGTGCAGGCAGGCGTCGATGAAGCGCTCGGCGTGGTCGACGCCGAGCTGCTGCCCGACCTGGCCACACTCCAGGGTCACCGCCGGGCAGAGCTCGGCCAGGGCCATCGACTGCACCCCGCGCGGGCGGATGAAATAGACCACGGTGCGCCCGAACAGGGTCGCCAGCTGGAAGAAGCGGTCGTCGATCCGGTTGACGCAGGCGTAGTGGGGGTTGAGGCCGGTGTTGTTGTGCACGTCGACGCTGGCGAACAGGCCGCGCCCGCGCAGCAGCTCGACCAGCTGGCGCATCATCGCCGCCTCCGGCGAGGCGCCCGCCGCGCCGCCCGGCCAGATGCGGTTGTAGTCGGGCTGGCCGGGGAGGACGCGGGCGCCGTGGCGCGCGGCGGCGACGTTGCCGACCAACAGCGCCAGGCTGCGCGGCAGCGGCTGCCCGCCGCCGCCCGGCTGGTAGCGCCGCAGCAGCGCCTGCAGCGCGCGCAGGCCGGTGTCCTCGTTGCCGTGCAGCAGCACCGAGACGAACAGCGCCGGCTCGCGCCGGCCGGCGAGCAGGAACAGTGTCGGCCCCGGCAGCAGCCGGTGCAGGTCGCGCGCGCGACAGTCGAGGAAACCGGCGGGCAGTTCCTCGGCGACGGTCAGCATCTCACCCCTCCCACTCGTGGACCGGCCGGCCGCGCGCCTGCTGCGCCAGGTAGGCCTCGGCCAGGCCGACCATGTCACGACCGTGGCGCGCCACCCAGGCGCGCTGCCAGGCGCAGCCGGTGCGCCCGCCGAGGACCCGCGCCGCAATCACCTCGAGGTAGTCGTCGCGGCTGGCGTGGTCGACCTCCAGCCGTTCCAGCCCGCGGTGGGCCAGGGGCAGCAGCAGGGTCCGGAACAACTCAGTGGCGCTGCCGTGGCGACGGTCGAACCAGGTCAGTTCGGCCGCCAGGCCGTCGCGCGCCGCGCGGTAGAAGTTGGCGCGCGCGGTGGCGAAGGGGAGGCGCTCGGCGACCGGCTGGCGCGCGTCGGCCAGCGCCCGGACCAGGCCGAAAAAGAGCGCGGCATTGCTGATGCAGTCGACCACGCTGGGGCCGGCCGGCAGGGTGCGGTGCTCCAGGCGCAGCTGCGGGCGGCCGTCGTCGGCGAAGCCGATCAGCGGCCGGTTCCAGCGCCAGATGGTGCCGTTGTGCAGGCACAGGTGGCTCAAGGCGTCGTCCGGCGTGTCGCGGGTGACCGGCAGCATGACCGGGAAGTCGCGCCGGTTGCGCTCGAACAGCTCGTGCACGCTGCGCTCGAGGTAACCGTGGCCGAAGGTGACGCGCTGCGGCCCGCCGCCGGTGGAGACGTCGACCGCCTGTTCGAACAGCGGGATGCGGGTCTCGCACCAGAGGTCGTGGCCGAGCAGGTAGGGCGAGTTGGCCGTCGCCGCGACCAGCGGGGCGCTGACCGCCACGGCGGCGTTGAAATCGGCCACCGCCCGGTCCGGATGGGTGTCGAGATGGATCTGGAACGAGGTCGCCAGCGACTCCAGCATCACCCCGGCATGGGTCAGTTCGAGGCGGTCACGGCCGGCGATCGACAGCCGCGTCGGCGCGCCGCCGCGCAGGCGCAGGAATTGCTCGTTCAGCGCCCGGTAGCGGTGCAGGTCGGACATGTTCTCGAGCACCAGGTCGGCCGCGGTCGCGGTCGGCAGGATGCCGATCATCGCCAGCCGCGCGTCGAGGCTGGCGGCAGCGCTGGTGCACGCCGCCCAGTTGGCCTGGAGGTCGTCGTGCAGCCGACGCAGGCCGGCCCCGGCCAGCGCCTGCGGCGCGCAGTTCAGCTCGACGTTGAAGCGTGCCAGCTCCGGCACCACCAGGGCGCTGTCCAGGGACGCCAGGAAGGCATCGTTGCACGGCGCCGGCCGGCCGGCCGCGTCGACCAGCCACGCCTCGAGTTCGAAGCCGCCGCGCTGCGCCAGCGCCTGGAAGCGGCCACCGTCGAGCTGGCGCCCGAGCAGCGTGGTTTCGGCCGCCAGCCGGCGCGCAAAGGCGTCGAAGTCGGCCGCGGTGAACTCGGAGGTGTCGATCTCTTTGCCCATGCCCATCAGCCCGCGGCCAGCAGCGCCTCCAGCGCCTGCAGCCGCTCCGGGGTGCCGACGTCGACCCAGCGGCCCGGCCAGTGCTCGCCGCCGACCTGGTCGCGGTCAATGGCGGCGCGCAGCAGCGGCGCCAGCGGGAAGCGCCCGGGCCGGCAGCCGGCGAACAGCGCCGGTGTCAGCACCCCGATGCCACTGTAGGTCAGGGCGCCGGCGGCGCGCGGTCGCACGCGCCCGGCGACCAGGGAGAAATCGCCGTCCGGATGGTGCGGCGGGTTGTCGACCAGCACCAGGTGGGCCAGGCCGGCGGGCCGGCGCGGCAGCCGGGCGTAGGGGAAATCGCTCCAGACGTCGCCGTTGACCACCACGAACGGCGCGCTGCCGAGCAGCGGCAGCGCCTGCAGGATGCCGCCGCCGGTCTCCAGCGCGCCGGACGGCTCGGCCGAGTAGCGGATCGCGACACCGTGGGCGCGGCCGTCGCCGAGCTGTTGCTCGATGCGCTCGCCGAGGTGGGCGTGGTTGATGACGATGTCGCTGATGCCGGCCGCGGCCAGCGCCACCAGGTGGTGGACGATCAGCGGCCGCCCGGCCACCGGCAGCAGCGGCTTGGGCACGCTGTCGGTCAGCGGGCGCATGCGCTCGCCACGGCCGGCAGCGAGGATCAGCGCCCTCACCGGCGGGCGGCCTGCGCGACCCCGGCCAGCGGCGGCAGTCCGGCCAGCAGGTGGTGCAGCCCGGCCAGCTCCGGGTAGCTGGCGCTGACCTCGAGGGCGTAGGCGAGCACCCGCGGCAGGTCCTCGAGGTAGCCCGGCTTGCCGTCGCGGTGGTGCAGGCGGGCGAAGATGCCGAGCACCTTCAGGTGGCGCTGCAGCCCGGTCAGGTCGAACCAGCGCAGGAAGCGCGCCTCGTCGCCCTGGCGCAGCACGCCCGACTGCAGCGCCAGCTCGTGGTAGCCCAGCGCCCACGCCTCCACCCGCGCCCGCGGCCAGCGGATGTAGCAGTCGCGCAGCAGCGAGACCAGGTCGTAGGTGAGCGGCCCGACCACCGCGTCCTGGAAGTCGAGGATGCCCGGGTTGTGGGCGGCGACCCGCATCAGGTTGCGCGAGTGGAAGTCGCGGTGCACGGTCACCTGCGGCTGCTCCAGCGCCGCGTCGATCAGCCGTTCGAAGGCGGTGTCGATGACTGTGCGCTGGGCGCGGTCCGGCGGGCAGCCGAGGTGGCGCGCGAGGAACCAGGCGGGGAACAGCTCGAGTTCGGCCAGCAGCCGCCCGCGGTCGTAGGGCGGCAGATCGAGCGGACCGCGCGCCTGCAGCACCAGCAGCGCACCGAGGGCGTCGCCGTAGAGGCGCTCGACGCTCGCCTCGTCTAGCACGTCGAGGTAGAGGGTGGAGCCGAGGTCGCTGACCAGCAGGAAGCCGCGGTCGAGATCGACGGCGTGGATCTCGGGCACGTTGAGGCCGATGGCGTGCAGGGCGCGGGCGACGCTGACGAACGGGCGGCTGTCCTCGTGTTCCGGCGGGGCGTCGACGGCGATGGCGGTGCCGCCGGCATGGTGGACGCGGAAGTAGCGCCGGAAGCTGGCGTCGGCGGAGGCCGGGGCGAGGGTCACTGCGCCGAGACCGGCCGTCTGCATCAGCCAGTGACGGAGTTGCTCGAGCCGTTGGGTCATGCTGTCGATCGCGGCGTGGAAGCGGGTCAGGCGGGCGGGTAGAATGGCCCCTCGCGCCATTCTATGCGGCATCAGCCACCATGAGAACCAAGCCCGGCTCACGCCGCCACGCGCCCCTCGCCCTGCTCGCGCTGCTGTGGCTGCCGCCGGTCGCCGCCGACCCGGAACGCTGCGTCGACCCCGCTGACCCGGCCTGCCGGCCGCAGAGCGGCTGGGTCCTGTGCCGGGCGCCGCTGGCCTCGCCGGTAGTGCGCCCGAGCGCCGCCGAACGGCTGCGCGCGGAGCTGCTGATCGACGCCAGCAAGGCCACCTACTTCGGCGGCACCCGGGCCGAACTCGAGGACGGCTTCGTCATGTCGCGCCTCGACCAGACGCTGCGCGCCGAGCGCGGCAGCTACGACCGCGTCCAGGGCACCTTCCATGCCGTCGGCGACGTCTACTACCGCGAGGCCGGGCTGGCGCTGACCGGCAGCGAGCTGGATCTCGACCTCGAGACCAGCGGCGGCCGCCTGGAGCAGGCGCGCTACGCCCTGGTCGAGCAGCACGCCCGCGGCCGCGCCGACCGGGCCGACTGGGACGGCGCCAACCGCGCCGCCCTCGACCGCGCCACCTACACCACCTGCGACCCCGGCGACGGCAGCTGGTGGCTGAGCGCGTCGCGCATCGACCTCGATTTCGAGGAGGGCCTGGGCGAGGCCGAGCACGCGGTGCTGCGAATCAAGGGGGTGCCGATCCTCTACACCCCCTGGGTCCAGTTCCCGATCGACGACCGCCGCCGCAGCGGCCTGCTGATGCCGAGCTTCGGCAACTCCAGCGACAACGGCCTCGACCTCGCCGTGCCCTGGTACTGGAACATCGCCCCCAACCACGACGCCACCTTCACCCCGCGCCTGCTGAGCAACCGCGGCCTGCAGCTGGCCACCGAGTACCGCTACCTCTACCGCGCCGCGGCGTCGCCGCAGGCAACCCAGCAGGGGGCGATCGACTTCGAGATCCTGCCGGCCGACGACCTCTACGGCGACGACCGCATCGGTCTCGGCGTGATCCACCAGGGGCGGCCGTGGCCCGGCTGGCAGGTCGGCGTCGACGCCGGCTACGTCTCCGACCGCGACTACCTGCGCGACCTCGGCGGCGACCTGGTCGAGAGCAACACCAACTTCGTCCAGCGCCGCGGCTACCTCGCCCTCGCCCGCCCCGACTGGACGCTGCTCGGCCAGGTCAACTACCTGCAGCCGCTGGTCGACGTCCGCCCCTACCAGGCCCTGCCGCAGCTGCTCTATGCCTATGCCCCGTACGGCGGCGGGCTGCTGCAGGTCGGGTTCGAGGGCGAACTGGTCCGCTACGACCGTGCCGACGCCGCCGACGGCAGCGCCGAGGTGACCGGCACCCGGCTCGACCTCACGCCCTGGATCAGCACCCGCGCCGAACACGCCTGGGGCTACCTGGAACCGCGCCTGGCGCTGCGCTTCACCGGCTACGCGCTGGACGACCAGGACCCGGCCGGCGACTCCCAGCCGACCCGCACGCTGCCGACGCTCAGCCTCGACGGCGGCCTGTTCTTCGACCGGCCGGCCTTCGGCGGACGCTTCCGCCAGACCCTCGAACCGCGTCTGTTCTACCTGCACGTCCCGTTCGAGGCGCAGGACGACCTGGTGCGCAACAATCGCGGCGAGAGCGTGGTGTTCGACAGCGGCCTGCCGCTGTTCGGCTGGAGTTCGCTGTTCCGCGACAACCGCTTCAGCGGCGCCGACCGGGTCGGTGACGCCAACCAGCTGACCCTGGCGCTGACCTCGCGCATGATCGACAACCGCAGCGGCAGCGAATGGGCGCGCTTCGACCTCGGCCAGATCGTCTACTTCCGCGACCGCGACGTGACCCTGCCCGGCGGCCAGCCCGCGACCGAGGAGACCTCGCCGCTGGTCGGGCGGGCGCAGGCCACGCTCGGCGGCGGCCTCGGCGTCGGCGCCAGCCTGACCTGGGACCCGCACACCGAGCAGACCGAACTCGGCACCTTCAGCCTGAGCTACCACCCCGACCGGGTGCGCATGTTCCGCTTCGACTACCGCAACGACGGCCACACCATCGAGCAGACCGACGTCAGCACCAGCTGGCCGCTGGGCGCCCAGTGGCACGCGGTCGGCCGCTGGGTCTACTCGCTGCGGGACGAGACCAGCCTCGAAACGTTCGCGGGTTTCGAGTATAAGAGCTGCTGCTGGGCGGGACGGTTCCTGCTGCGTGAATTCGTCCGCGACACCCTGCAGCCGGACGAAAAGGAGTTCGCGGTGATGTTCCAGCTCGAGCTGTCGGGTCTGGGCCGGCTCGGCGACGACGTCACCGGCTTCCTGCGCGGCACCCTGCCCGGCTACACCGAGCCGCCGCTGTGACCCGGCCGCGGCCCGCCACCTGACACCGAGATTGCCATGAAGCTGCTTCGCCGATGCCTCCTCTCCCCGCTCGCGGCCCTGCTGCTGGCTGGCGCCGTCCAGGCCGCGCCCGAGCCGTTCGACCGCATCGTTGCCATCGTCAACGACGACGTCATCACCCACAGCGAACTCAGCGATCGCGTGCGCTTGACGGTCGGGCAGCTGGAGCGCCAGAACACCAGCCTGCCCCCGCGCGACGTGATCGAACGCCAGGTGCTCGAGCGCATGGTGCTGGAGGAGCTGCAGATGCAGGCGGCGGCCAAAACCGGGGTCATCGTCGACGACATCGAGCTCAACAACGCCCTGCGCGACATCGCCCGGCGCAACAACATGAACCTGATCGAGTTCCGGCAGACCGTCGAGAGCGACGGCTACAGCTTCGCCCGGCTGCGCGAGGACATCCGCGTCGACATCACCACCGCCCGCCTGCGCGAGCGCCAGATCAACAACCGCGTCACCATCACCGACCAGGAGGTCGACAACCTGCTGGCGCGCGACGCCCAGGTCGGCAACGAGCAGGTCGAGTACCGGCTCGGCCACATCCTGATCGCCCTGCCCGAGGCGGCCAGTCCGGAACAGATCCAGGCCGCACAGCAGGAGGTCGAGGCCATCGCCGCCACGCTGCGCGACGGGGCCGACTTCGCCCAGACCGCGATCGCCCGCTCCGACGGCCAGCAGGCGCTCAACGGCGGCGACCTCGGCTGGCGCAATGTCGGCCAGATCCCGCGCCTGTTCGTCGACAGTGTGACCAAGATGGCGCCGGGCGAGGTCAGCGCGCCGATCCGCAGCCCGAGCGGCTTCCACCTGGTCAAGCTGGTCGAGCGCCGCGGCGAGGCCACCCAGGTGATCACCCAGAACCGGGTGCGCCACATCCTGATCGCGTCGACGGCCGTGGTCTCCCCGGTCGAGGCCCAGCTGCGCGTCCAGCGGTTGCGCGAGCGCATCGTCAACGGCGAGGATTTCGCCGCCCTGGCGCGCGCCAACTCCAGCGACACGCGCAGCGCCACCCAGGGCGGCGAACTCGGCTGGGTCAGCCCCGGCGACCTGGTCCCGCAGTTCGAGCAGGCGATGAATGCGCTGCCGGTCGGCGGCCTCAGCGAACCGGTCCAGACCCAGTTCGGTTGGCACCTGATCGAGGTGCTGGAGCGGCGCGAGCGCGACGTCACCGACGAGGTCAAGCGCAACCGGGCGCGCATGGCCCTGTTCCGGCGCAAGGTCGAGGAGGAGACCGAGCTCTGGGCGCGGCGCCTGCGCGACGAGGCCTACGTGGAAATTCGCCTGGACCGGGAGTGAACGCCGGCAGCGTCCCGCGCCTGGCGCTGACCCCGGGAGAGCCGGGCGGCATCGGTCCCGAGCTCTGCGTGCAGATCGCCCAGCGCGCCTGGCCGGCCGAGCTGGTCGCCTTCGCCGATCCCGACCTGCTGGCCGCGCGCGCCGCGCTCCTCGGCCTGCCGCTGACCCTGCTTCCCTACGACCCCGGCGCGGCGCCCCGGGCGCAGCGCGCCGGCACGCTCACCATCGCCCCCGTGCCGCTGTGCGCCCCCGCACCGCCCGGCCGGCTCGACCCGGCCAACGCCGCCTACGTCCTCGACACCCTGCGCCAGGCGACGGCCGCCTGCCGCGACGGTGCCGCCGCCGCCCTGGTCACCGGACCGGTGCACAAGGGGGTGATCAACGACGCCGGCATCGCCTTCAGCGGTCACACCGAGTTCCTCGCCGGACTGACCGGCGGCCAGCCGGTGATGATGCTCGCCTGCCCCGGCCTGCGGGTGGCGCTGGCCACCACCCACCTGCCGCTGGCGGCGGTGCCGCGGGCGCTCGACGCGGCGACTCTGGAGCGGATCATCCGCGTGCTGGTGACCGACCTGGTGACGCGCTTTGGCCGGCCGCGACCGCACGTGCTGGTCTGCGGCCTCAACCCGCACGCCGGCGAGGGCGGCCATCTCGGCCGCGAGGAGATCGAGGTGATCACGCCGCTGCTGGAGCGGCTGCGCGGTGAAGGCATGGACCTGGTCGGGCCGCTGCCGGCCGACACCGCCTTCACCCCGAGCGCCCTCGCCGGCGCCGACGCGGTGCTGGCGATGTACCACGACCAGGGGTTGCCGGTGCTCAAGCACCTCGGCTTCGGCCGGGCCGTCAACATCACCCTCGGCCTGCCGATCGTGCGCACCTCGGTCGACCACGGCACCGCGCTCGACCTCGCCGGCAGCGGCCGCGCCGACCCCGGCAGCCTGCAGGCCGCCATCGAAACGGCGCTGGAACTGGTGGCCGCCGCGGCCGCGGCGCGCACGTGAACGGACCCCTCCCGGAACGGCACCGGCCGCGCCGCCGCTTCGGCCAGAACTTCCTGCGCGACCGCGCCGTGGTCGAGCGCATCGTCGCCGCCATCGCGCCGCGCCCGGGCCAGCGCCTGGTCGAGATCGGCCCGGGCGAGGGGGCCCTGACCGGGCCGCTGCTGGCGGCCGCCGGCCGGCTGGAGGCGATCGAACTCGACCGCGACCTGGTGGCGCGGCTGCGCCAGCGCTATCCCGCCGGCTCCGGCCTCGCGCTGCACGCCGGCGACGCCCTGACGTTCGACTTCCGCGCCCTGGCCGCCGACACCAGGCTGCGCCTGGTCGGCAACCTGCCCTACAACATCTCCACGCCGCTGCTGTTCCACCTGTTCGACCAGCTCGACGCCGTGGCCGACATGCATTTCATGTTGCAGAAAGAGGTGGTCGACCGGCTCGCCGCGGCCCCGGGCGGCAAGAGCTACGGCCGGCTGTCGCTGATGGCCCAGCTCCACTGCCGCATCACGCCGCTGCTGCAGGTACCGCCAGGTGCGTTCCGACCGCCGCCCAAGGTCGACTCGACCGTGGTGCGGCTGGTCCCGCACCCGCAGCCGCCGGTCGCGCTGCACGACCCGGCGCGCTTCCGGCTGCTGGTCACCGCCGCCTTCGCCCAGCGGCGCAAGACGCTGCGCAACAGCCTGCGCGACCACCTCGACGCCGCGGCCATGGCCGCCGCCGGCGTCGACCCCGGGCGCCGTCCGGAGACGCTGACGCTGGCCGAGTTCGCCGGCCTGGCCAACCTGCCGGCCGCCACCGCTTGCGCCGGCCCCGGCAAAGGGCTATGAGACTTCCAGGACGGAGGCGGCGACCCAGCAAGGAGTGACCATGGCCCTGCGCGGCAAATCGGTGACCATGAACGCCAACCTCGAGTTCGGCGGCGGACGCATGCTGCGCGGCTACGTCAAGTCGCTGAGCCCGACCGCGGCCGGCTACAACAGCGGCGACTTCAACAAGTACCGCAGCAACCCGCCGAACCCGGGCGAGATGGCCATCCTGACCATGACCTACACCCGCAACGGCGTCCCGTTCGACATCAAGCTCGGCTGCCGCCTGGTGCAGCTGATGGGCACCATGGCGACGCTGGCCCTGAACCAGGGCGACATGACCAACGTCGATCGCAAGGCGATCAAGAAGATCATGGAGATGCAGATCGCCGAGATCGGCAGCGACGACGGCCACACCGGCTGACCTCCACCCACCGTCCAGGCCTCCCCCGGGCCACCCACCGAACCGTCCACTGCGGACCGTCCATTCGCTTGTCGTCCGGTGACGACATATAAAATACTTTCTACATCAACAAGTTAACTTCTTCCATGGTGATCGGTGTCGTTTCCGGACGACGTTCTACCGTCATCTCTCCACCCCCAGCCGTGGCCATCTCCCCCGAAAACCGCGGCTCTCCGGCTGCTGGCATGGTGGTTGCAACCACTCCACCAGGCGGCGCGTCCTCCCCTGCGCACCTGCCGAAACGAGGATCCATCAACCGTATGCACGGAGGTACTGAACCATGTTGAAGAAAATCCTGACCACCCTGGTCGCGGCCGGTTTTGCCGGCAGCCTGTACGCGGCACCGGCGTTCGAGGAACTGGACACCGACAAGGACGGCAAGCTGAGCAAGGAAGAGCTCCAGGCGGCCGAAGGCCTCGACATCATGACCCTCGACCAGGACGGCGACGAGTTCGTCTCCGTCGAGGAGTACGAGGCCGCGATCAAGGGCTGATCGCGGCTGACGCGACGGCGATCCCCCGGGCCATTTCACTGCTGCCCGGCACGGCCCGGGGTCACCCGTAACGGGCCCCTCCTCGGAGGGGCCCGTCCTTATCGAGGGAAGGATCATGTACCACCCACTGGCCCGCACCGCCGTGCTGACCGCCGCCCTGCTGCTCGCCGCCTGCGCCGGCACGCCGCCCTTGAAGCCGGCCGTCGACCCGCCGGCGGCGGCGCCGACGAACGAGGCCGTCGTCAGCAGTTCGGGCACGACCGAGCCCGGCTCGGCCGCCGCCAACCCGCTGGCCGATCCCTACAGCCTGCTGGCGACGCGGACGATCTATTTCGACTTCGACCGCGCCGGCCTCCGCCCGGCGGACCGGGCGGTGGTGCAAGCGCACGCCCGCTACCTGGCCGAGCACCCCGACGCCGCCGTCCATCTTGTCGGCCATGCCGGCAAGCGACGGGCGCGGTCGGTGCGCAACATCCTGGTCGCCGGCGGCGCCGCGCCCGACCAGATCACGCTGACCAGCTACGGCGAGGAGCGGCCGGCGGTGGCCGGTCGCGGCGAGTCCTCCTGGGCGCAGAACCGCCGCGCCGAATTGAGCTACTGAGACGGCCGCCGGGCGCCGGCGTGCCGCCCCCCCCAGCCGCGACGGGGGTATAGTCTGGAACCGGACGGCGGCAACGCCCGTCTAATCCCTCACCCGCCGTCGTGGAAGCCGCCATGCGCCCAACCCTGCTCCTGCTCGTAGCGCTCCTCACTTCCATCGCCGTGGCCGTACCAGCCGCCGAGCCAACGCGCGGCAGCTTCAGCGGCGCCATGGAGACGGTCTATCCGGACTGGTTCAAGCCGAGCTTCCTCGACTTCGAGCAGGAGATCGCCGAGGCGGCCGCCGCCGGGCGCCGCTACTTGCTGTTCATCCACCAGGAGGGCTGCCCCTACTGCAACCGCATGGTCGAGGTGAACCTGGCGCAAAAGGAGATCGAGCAGACCATGCGCCAGCACCTCGACGTGGTCGAGCTCAACATGTGGGGTGATCGCGAGGTGGTCACCGTCGACGGCCAGGCGTTCACCGAAAAGGCGTTCGCCCGGGCGCTGCAGGTGCAGTTCACGCCGACCATGATCTTTTTCGACGAACGGGGCCAGGTGGCGCTGCGGCTCAACGGCTACATTCCACCGGCCGAGTTCCGCGTCGCCCTCGACTACGTCATCGGGCGCAAGGAGCGGGAGCTGAGCTACCGCGACTACGTCGCCCAACGGGCACCGGTCGCGGCCGCCACGGCGCTCAACCGCGCGCCGTTCTTCGCCCCGGCACCCTACGACCTGGCCGCAGCGCGGGCCACCGGCCGACCGCTGGCGGTCTTTTTCGAGCAGGCCGACTGCCCCAACTGCGACACCCTGCACCGCGACGTCCTGAGCGCGGCGGAGACCCAGGCCGAGTTGGCCCCGTTCCACGCCGTGCAGTTCGACATGTGGGCGCAGACGCCGCTGGTCACCCCCGACGGCCGCGCCACCACGGCCCGCGCCTGGGCGCGCGAACTCGGCGTCGCCTACGCCCCGACCGTGGTGCTGTTCGCCGCTGACGGCCAGGAGGTGATCCGCTCCGAGGCGTGGTTCAAGGCCTTCCACACCGCCTCGATCCTCGCCTACGTCAGCAGCGGCGGCTACCGCGACCAGCCGAGCTTCCAGCGCTTCATCTCGGCCCGCGCCGAAAAACTGCAGGAGCAGGGGCGCGACGTCGACCTCTGGCGCTGACCGCCCGAAGCGTTCGCCCCGGCGCGATCAGGCCGGATCGACGGGCGTCGTCGCCTGCAGCGCGGGCCGCGCGGCGAATTCGCCGAACCAGCGCTCGAGGGCCGGACGGCCGCTGCGCCAGGCCAGTTCGGGAAGGCGGAAATCGAGGTAACCGAGGGCGCAGGCGGCGGTCAGCTGACCCAGGTCGGCAGCCGCCCCGAAGTCGGCGGCGTGGCGCTCCAGGGCGTCGACGGCGCGGCTGACGGTCGCCAGCTGCAGCTGCTCCCACCAGGCGCTGCGCTCCCCCTCGGGCCGCTTGTTGCGCTCGATGAAGATCAGCACCGCGGCGTCGAGCACGCCGTCGGCCAGCGCCTCGTTGCGCAGCACCCGCCAGCGTTCGGGACCGCTGGCCGGCAGCAGCCGGTGGCCGGCCAGGGCGTCGAGGTAGGCGCAGATCACCGGGCTGTCGTAGAGCACCTCGCCGTCGTCGAGCAGCAGCGTCGGCACCTTGCCCAGCGGGTTGTCGGCCGGCAGGTCGGAGGCCGGGTCCCAGGCGTTGGTCGGCACCAGCTCGAGGCGGTCGAACAGGCCGAGTTCGTGCGCGGTCGCGGTGACCTTGCGCACGTAGGGGGAGGTGGGCGAGTAACGCAGACGCATGGCAGGGACTCCTCGGCGGACGGACCGCCGCTGGGTGGTCAGGCGCGGGCCAGGCCCGCGGCGAGGACGGCGCAGACGCGCTCGATCTGGGCCGTGTCCATGCCGGGAAAGATCGGCAGCGACAGGGTCTCGCCGCACGCCTGGTCGACCACCGGCAGGTCGCCCGCGCGGTAGCCGAGGTCGGCGTAGACCGCCTGCAGCTGCAGCCCCTGGGGGTAGCACTGAGAGGTCGGCACGCCGTGCTCGCCGAGGTGGGCGCGCACGGCGTCGCGGCGCCCGCCGGGGATACGCACGGTGTAGAGGTTGTAGGCATGGCGCCCCCCTGCCGGGTCGGGCGGCAGGTGCAGGCCGTCGACTCCGTCGAGCCGCTCGGCGTAGGCCGCGGCGACGGCGCGCCGGCCGGCGACCGCCTCCTCGATGCGCCGCAGCTTGAGCCGCAGCAGCGCCGCCTGGACCTCGTCGAGGCGGCTGTTGCAGCCGACCACGTCGTGGATGAACGGGGCGGTGGCGCCGTGGTTGCGCAGGTGGCGCACGCGGGCGTCGACCCCGGCGTCACGGCAGAACAGCATGCCGCCGTCGCCGTAGCCGCCGAGCACCTTGGTCGGATAGAAGCTGGTGCCGGCGGCGTCGCCAAAGCTGCCGACGCGGCGGCCGTTCCACTCGGCGCCGAAGGCCTGGGCCAGATCCTCGACCACGACCAGCTCGTGGTCGGAGGCCAGTTGGCCGAGGGCGGTCATGTCGCACGGGTGACCGAAGATGTGCACCGGCATCAGGCCGCGCGTGCGCGGCGTGATGCGCGCGGCGACGCTGGCCGGGTCGAGGTTGAAGCTGGCGTGGTCGATGTCGGCGAAGACCGGGGTCGCGCCGACGGTGGAGATCGCCTCGGCCGAGGCGAAAAAGGTGAACGGCGTGGTGATCACCTCGTCGCCGGGGCCGATGCCGAGCGCGCGCAGCGCCAGGACCAGCGCGTCGGTGCCGTTGGCGACGCCGACGGCGTGGGCGGCGCCGAGGTAGGCGGCCGCCTCCTGCTCGAAGGCCTGGACGTTGGCGCCGAGGATGAAGGCGCCGCGGGCGCCGATATCGGCCAGCTGCGCCTGCCACTCGGGCAGCAGGTCGGCGAACTCGGTGGCCAGGTCGAGGTAGGGGACCGGCGGCGGGGTGCTCACAGCGACTGCTCCTTCCATTCGGCCATGCGCCGGTTGATCAGCTGGGCCACGCGCAGCGCCTCGAGGCCGGCGCGGCCGTCGACCAGCGGCCGGCCGCCGGCGCGCACCTTGGCGGCGAAATCGGCCAGCTCGGCGTCGAGCGGCTTGCGCGGCTCGATGCCGATCGGCTCGCGCACGATCTCCGGCCACTCCCGGTCGGCGTGGCGCAGGGTGCGCACCACCTCGCCCTTCTGCTCGATGAAGTCGAGCGCCGCGTAGCTGTGCTTCTCGAAAATGCGGATCCGGCGCAGGGTCTGGTTCGAGACCCGGCTGGCGGTGACGTTGGCGATGCAGCCGTCCTCGAACTCGAGCCGGGCGTTGGCGATGTCGACATGCTCGGTCAGCACCGGCAGGCCGACCGCCGAGACCGAGCGGATCGGGGCGCCGACCAGCGACAGGATGATGTCGATGTCGTGGATCATCAGGTCGGTGACGACGTCGACGTCGGTCGCCCGCGCCGGGAAACCGCCGATGCGGTGCGCCTCGATGAAGCGCGGCCGGTGCACGTGCTCGGCCAGCGCCATGACCCCGGCGTTGAAGCGCTCGACATGGCCGATCTGCAGCAGCACGCCGGCGGCATCGGCCAGGCGCACCAGGACCTCGCCCTCGTCGGTGGTGCGCGCGATCGGCTTCTCGAGCAGCATGTGGATGCCCGCCTCGAGCAGCGGCTGCGCCACCGCGAGGTGGTCGCGGGTCGGCACCACGACGCTGACCGCGTCGACCTGGCCGGGCAGGGTGCCGGCGTCGGTAGTCCAGGCGCAGCCGTACTGCTCGGCCACCGCGCGGGCGCACTCGGGGTCGGTGTCGACGACGGTGACCAGCTCGACGCCGTCGAGCTCGGCATAGATCTTGGCGTGGATGCGGCCGAGATAGCCGACTCCGACGACGGCGACACGCAGGGTTTCGGGCATGGCTCGGGTTTCGGCGTGAAAACGGTGCGAGATTACACCACAGGCACTAGAATTCATAACCGACCACACGGCCCCCGGGAGCGCCTCATGGACGACTACAGCCACATCCTGCTCGCCACCGATTTCGCGCCCGAGTCGCGCCGCGTCGGTGCCCGTGCCGTCGAGCTCGCACGCCGCTACGGCGCCCGCCTGAGCCTGCTGCACGTGGTCGACTACGTGCCGCTGGAGCTCTCCAACGACATGATGCTGGCCGAACCGGTCGACGTCGACGGCCGGCTGGTCGACGAGGCGCGCGCCAACCTCGAACGGCTGGCGCAGGAGCTCGGCGTCGCCGACGCCCAGCGCTGGGTCACCCTCGGCTCGACCGGGGCCGAGATCAAGCGCACCGCCGAGGAGCACGCGGTCGACCTGATCGTGGTCGGCAGCCACGGCCGCCACGGCCTGGCGCTGCTGCTCGGCTCGACCGCCAACGCCGTGCTGCACGGGGCGCCGTGCGACGTCCTCGCGGTGCGGGTCAAGGCCGAGGCGGGCTAGAGCGTCCCCTTGCGGTAGGGGTCGGCGGCCGGATCGGGCCGGGTCAGGAAGCGGCGCATGATCCACAGGTAGCTGTCGGGGCAGCGCGCGACCAGCGCCTCCAGCGCCCGGTTCATGCGCCGCGTGTCCGCCTCGGCGTCGCCGCTCGGGAAGTCGGCCAGCGGCGGATCGATCACCAGCCGGTAGCCCCCGTCCGCCCGGCGCACCACCACGTAGGGCAGCATCCGCGCCTGGCCGTGGGCGGCGATCCGGGCCGGGTGCGGCGCGGTCGCCGCCGGCACGCCGAAGAAGTCGGCGAACACCCGCTCCTTGCCCTTGTAGTTGATGTCGGGCGCGTACCAGATCACCCCGCCACGCCTGAGCACCCGCAGCATGCCGCGTACGTCGTCGGCCGGCAGCAGGCCATGCTCCGGGGTGACCACATGGCGCATCCGGTTGCGCCGGATCAGGCGGTCGACCAGCGGGTCCTTGTCCGGCTTGTAGGTGACCACGATCGGCAGCCGCCGGGCCATGAAACTGCCGCCGAGCTCCAGGGTGGTGCAGTGCGGGGTCAGCAGGATGACGCCGCGGCCGCCGGCGCGCGCTGCGGCGACATGGTCCCAGCCCTCGACCTCCAGCAGACCCTCCAGGGTCGCGGGCCGCCCCCACCAGGCGAGCCCGAGCTCGAACAGGCCGATGCCGAGTTCGACGAAGTGGCGCCGCACCCGCGCCTCGATGGCGGCCGCGTCGAGGTCGGGATGGACCAGGCGCAGGTTGACGCGGGCGACGTGCCGCGGGCGTGGCATCAGGTGGTAGAGCAGCCGGCCGAGGCCGCGCCCGAGGCGCAGCCGCAGCGGCCACGGCGGCAGTGACAGCAGCCGCAGCAGGCCGTAGCCGCTCCAGGTCAGCAGGTCGCGTGGGCGCATCGGGGCCGGGTCGTCATCGGGGCTGTGGGGAACGGCCGCGACTATACCACCCGGCTGGCCGCGGTCGGACCCGGCGGGTATAGTTGACTTATTTACTATGATTATTGACCTGGACCCAAGGAAACTCTGATCCATTCAGAGTTTCCGCGGTACAGGGATGTACCGCCATGTTCAACGGCCTCAAGCCGTTGAACATGAAGGCAACTCAAAACCACGTTTTGAGTT
>Ga0326597_10001921_pt1 | contig 32061 bp, 32 predicted proteins | sample RVTome_12_FD_203789 | JGI IMG/M metagenome (GOLD analysis project Ga0326597, IMG submission 203789) | Soil microbial communities from uranium-contaminated site in the Upper Colorado River Basin, Wyoming, United States - RVT100D185 | ecosystem: Environmental > Terrestrial > Soil > Contaminated >...
GCCTGCCCAAAAATCACCAGTGTTAAATTCATTTCCAACAGATATGAGAGGATTTTTTACTGCAAGAGCAACAACTGCCAACAAAATCAAAATAGCTGAATACACAATAATGATTTGAATTTTTTTGCTTTGAAGAATTTCTGCTCTGTATGCAACAAATATTGTCATTGGAAGAAAAACAAGCGTTAGAGGTTTTGAAAAGATTGATGCAATATATGATATAGGAGAGAGCGGCCACTTTTTGTAGATCAAATATAGCGAAAGCAGGTAAAACAGTGTCCAAGAATTCTCATATGTTGCTAGAGTATCAAATCGCAAAAATGTATAGCTCTGAATTAATACAGCCATTGTAACTAGCCCTGCAAATTTTTTGTGAGAAATCTTTACTGTGAAAAAATATGTCAAAATTACAAGTGAAATGCTCATTAAAAATGGCAAAACCTTGATGTTTTGAAATAATACAAGGGATGACTTTAGGAAGAAGTTTTTTACATGCAATAACTCTAGCTCAGATAATCTACCCCCTTCCATTTCTGGCCACTTTTCAGCAATATTGTAAACATTTTGAAAATCACCCCAAGTGTCTGCCTCATCTTCATCAATGTCTTCCATTGCAAAGCCAATATACCCAAAAAGTAAGATTACAAACACTAGTGTTGCAATATTTTTTGAAACCTCAAAATTGTAGACAAATGTAAATGATTTTTTAATAATATCTGGAATCTTGTTTGTAAAAAACAGTATCCCAATTACAAGAATTATGATATTTGTGATAATGACAGGAGCTGCCCATGCCCCAATCTCATAGGGATTTTCTGATACCGTTTCGTTGATTTGTGTTATAATTAAAGACGGAAATATCAGAGACATTGAATTGATTAGAACTATAACCAGAGCAAATACAAAGACTGCATAAGAGACAAAACTTGAAAACTGGTTTTGCATAAGATCGACCCCGGTTTTCATCTAATATTTGTATGTGCTTTCTTATTATTCATAAGGAGTATGGAGCCCGAAAAACGATAACTCTAATCATAGTTCTTTTGAAATCCTCTATAAATTCACATAATTTTTGAAAAAGATTGATAGTCTTATTTTGATATAAAAAATTAGATAAGAAATTATTGTTCGAGTTTTCCTACATTAACGATGAACCAAGGCTTAATCTCAGTCATACTTCCAGTTTGGAAACCAAATATTAAATATCTAAAAAAATCTATCGATTCTTTACTTTCCCAAACATATGAAAATATTGAGATTATAATTTCTTACAAAAAATTTCCTGATAGCGACCAAGCATTTTATTCTTTGATTAATCAATACCATGACACTCGAATACACGTAATCGAAGCTACTGTAAAAGGAATTTCTAGTCAACTAAATGAAGGAATTCTAGCATCAAATGGTGAATTTATCTCAATTATTAATGATGATGACTTTTTTGAACCAACCAAATTAGAAAAACAACTTCAATTTAAAAAAGAAAATAATTGTGATATAGTAGGAAGTTGGGGTTATTACGTTACTGTAGACGAAACCAAAAAATGGAAAATATTACGGCCTATTCAACATGACAATTTACGTAAAATAATCATGTCACGTACTCCATTACTTCACGTGTCTGTTTTAATGGATAGAAAAATTTTTGAGAAAACTGGATTATATAATACTGATTTTGTTTATGCAGTAGATTATGAGCTTTGGTTTAGGGTCATGCAACATGGATTTAGATTTGGAAATGTACCGGAATTTCTAGTAGGAATTCTTTACAACCCCACATCAATTTCCAGAAAATACTGGCAGAAACAACGGTTTTTAGCTTTGAAGGCAAGATATAACGCGTTTTTCCATCAAGGATTTCACAAACCACAAGATCTATTATATTTTATACAAAGCCATTTTTTTGTTCTAATTTCACCTAACTTTGCTATGAAAATTAGAAGATTATTTAAAACTGCTTAACGAAATTAACATATGGCATAATTTTTTATTTGGTTGACTCGGTAGAATTATAGGCACATACTTGTTGTAATGTATCTTAAATGACTTGGAGATACTAGAAAATGAACATTCTTCTGATTTCACGATTCATTAATTCCACAACAGGAGGCGTTCCATACGTTAATAGCTTAATTGCAAAGTTTTTAGCTGAAACTGGAAACAATCTATATGTGATTTCAAACAAAATACAGGAAATAGAATATACTCCACAAAAAAATATGAAAATAATTTATTTACAAACTTATACAACAAAAGATGTTCCTAAATGGAAAACAAAGGACAAATTACATTATATTTTTTCAGGAGTGATTAAGGGATACTCTATAATTAAAAATGAAAAAATAGATCTCATTATTTCTCACACAAACCAGCCATCTATTGTAGGTTGGATTTTATCTTCACTAACATCTTTGCCTCATATTGTAACAATTCACGGTACTGATTCACTTAATCCAGAATATCTGAAAGAATGGGCAAAACAAAAAGGAAATTCTAAATGGAAATCTAAAATTGGTTATCAGATCACAAAAGCTGTCTTCAAATTAAATTACACTGCAATTCACGCTGTAAGTGAAACTGTAAAGGATGACCTTATTAGAATTGGAGTAACAAAACCAATTTTTGTCATCCATAACGGAATACCTCTAGAACCCCCTTTGAATCGTGAAATTAAACAAAACCAATTTATTATTATATCCAGACTAGAATTTTTTAAAAATATTCAAGTTGTAATTAATGCTATAAAAATACTGAAAGAGTCTTATCCAAATTTGAAGCTAATTATCCTTGGGGATGGCTCCTATCGTTCAAATTTAGAAAAACTCACTGATGAATTAGATTTAAAAAATAATGTACTTTTCAAAGGATACATATCAGGAATCGAGAAAAAGATCTTTTTATCAGAATCACAAGCCCTTGTTTTCCCAAGTCTTTCTGAAGGTTTTGGAATGGTTATTCTTGAAGCATATATGCAGAAAAAACCTGTATTGATTTCAAACATTCGACCACTAACTGACATAGTTGAAAATGAAAAAACAGGTTTGATAGTTGCACAAAATAATGAAAAATTTTGGGCTGATACCATTGAAAAAATAATAAAAGAACCACAAAAAACATCTAATATGGGTCATTATTGTAGAGAATTTTTAGAACAAAATTATTCTCTAGAACTAATATCAGAAAAATTTTTGAAAATGTGTAAGGAAGTAATCATGAAATGAAATCTAAATACGCCGGTTTCGAATGCCATTTGCATAGCAAGATTCTATTTTATAGGCAACTGATTGAGGAAAAATCCTAAATATTATTTTCTTAATAAGAGAAACATATTTTGAAAATGCTTGGGTTTTCTTTTGGTATTCTATTAAAGCAGTTTCATATTTTATACGAAGATCTGGTTCCAGTTGTTTAAGGACATATTCTCTAGCGTTATCTGATTGTTTTTTCAATTTTTTACCACGCTTATGAGTTTCCTGATTCTCATGAATTCTATATTTTGCTAAAGATTTTGGAACAAAGTGTAATCTAACATTATGCAATAGAGAATATCTCAGAAGTAATTCGTAATCCTCAACAAATTTTGGATTACCGTCAAATGTTCCATACTCATCAAGAACTGATTTATGAATAAGACTCGTAGTTCCATTTCCAATATACTTATCCAATAAAACTACATTGAGATCGAAGTCAGAAAGTTTATTGTAATTGGGCTCAATTACTTTTCTCAAGAATTTCCCTTTTGAATCTATTATATCCCAGTTTGAAAAAAGTATATATTTTTTCATATTTTTTAGCTTTTTTGCCTCTATAACTAACTCTTCTACTGCAATAGGATACAAAATATCATCTGCACTTAACCATTTGAACCATTCGCCCTTCATCTCCTGTATGCCACGATTTAGTGCAGAAGTCATACCCCCATTTTCTTTTTCAATAATTTTTATTTTGTTGGTAAATTTTTTTAGAATTTTAGGTGTGTTGTCAGTAGAGCCATCATTAACAACAATTATTTCAATATATTTGTAGGTTTGATTGAGAGCTGAATTAATGGCTTCTTCAATGAATTTTTCACCATTATAAACTGGTATTATTATAGAAACTAAGGATCTTTGCATTGCTTTCATTTTTGATAATTCGCACTAATACAAAAATTTTCAATAAATTCACCAGTTATCGAGTTTTGTAATATCGAATCTTCCTTTTATACATAATAAGTTTGTAAAATGTTTTGATTCCGGGTTATATATTTGAAGGAATTCTTTAAAATCAATTGGTACTAATTTTTTATTTTTAGAATCAATATGATAAATATCAAAATCATAACGTTTCAATAAATTAATACACACCAAAGATTCTTTTCCGATTTTTTTAAGCACTGATGGATTAAATTCTGTCATTATAATTATGTCGTCTTTGTTAAGGATGGAAGACATTCCTTCTACTGCTTCAGCTTCCCCTCCCTCTATATCCATTTTTATAAAATCAATTTTTCCTTTAAAATTTCTAAAATAATCATCAAGTGTAATTGCATTAATTTCCACTGATGGCGCATTATCTACTGGTTTAAAAATGGTATGTGCACCTTTATTTTTATTATCCAAATACAGTCTTAATTTTCCTGATTGGTTTGATACAGCTTTTTGCTCTAAAATTACATTTTGGTAATTGTTAATTTCTAAATTTTTTTTGAGTATGTGAAAATTTTCTGGATCCGGTTCAAATGCAAAAACTTTTCCTTCGCTACCAACTAATCGTGCAAAAATTAAGGTATAATATCCAATATTTGCACCCATATCTATTACTGTTGAACCTTCATGAATTATTTTTTTAACAATTTGAGTTTCAAACTCTTCAAATTTTCCAGTTGTTGAGAGTTCCAAAGAATCTAATGGATCAAGGAACATCTTATGACCATCAACCATTGCATAATCTGATCTTAAATGAAATCTTAGGGTTCTAGAGATTTTGTGTAAAGATTGGTATTTTCCAAAACCAAGCTTCAATAGAATGGTAACACTTTTTCTATATATTGGTTGAAGTATTTTGTTTGTTCGCATTAAGATTTGAAATTAATACTACATTATTATTGTTTAAAGAAAATTGTTCATAAATTATATTACAACTATTATTAACTTAATAAATTAGAATCCTACATGGATAAGAATAGTTCTGCAACTAATTTTTCATACATAGGCATTGGTCGAATAGTTACTATAGTACTACAAGCTCTTTTTTATCTATTATTTGCTAAACTTTTAGACCCTGCTCTATATGGAGAATTGAATGTTGCATTAGCTCTTGCTGGTACATTTGCAACACTCTCCAGATTTGGATTAAACTATTCATTACAAGTTTCACAATCCAAAAAAGAGCACGAAATATCTCAACAAATTAAAACATTATTTCTTGTTACTACTTCTGTTGCGTCTCTGATTCTAATTCCTATTGATGTCTTTATTGCGATTCTATGTTTTGGATCATCTCTTTTCCTAATGTCTCAGCAGGATTTGTTGGGGTTGCGGAAATACAAAAACTTCATGAGTTATTCAATTTTAAAAAGTGTTTTATTTTTTGTAATACCAATTTTGCTATATTTTGCTTTAGAAATTCCAGGGATAGTTTTAGGAATGGCAATTGCAAGCATAATCCCAAGTATCTCTTTTTTCAAAGATTTCAAAATAAAATCATTCAGTGGAATTAGGAACAAATCTAAGGTATTATTTCAAAACTATTTGATAGATCTCTCAGGGCTTTCAGTAATGATTGATAAATTGCTAATCTCGTATATGTATGGTCTTTATTCGGTTGGAGTCTATCAATTTAATCTTCAAATTCTAGCAGCCTTGCAAGTTATTCCAGGAGTTCTGTTTTCATATCTTATTTCTGAAGTATCTACAGGAGAAACACATGGTAAAATAACAAAACTAGTTGTTTTAGCCACAGTTGGAATATCAATTACTGTTATTGTAATATCCCCTTTCTTTGTGGAAATGTTTTTCCCAAAATACATTGAGGGAGTTTTTGGTTTACAGTTAATGGTTTTAACAATCATTCCACAATCCATAGGAGCATCCTTAGGTGCAAAATTAGTTGCAAGAGAATCTACTAAAGTAGGTTATGTTAGTTTGATAATTATTGGTGTTCTATTATTATTAATCGCTACCTTAGGTGGTGTATATGGATTCGTAGGGTTATCACTTGCTGTTTTAATTTCCACATCAATTGGAGTAATTCTTTATTACGTTTTATCTAAAAAATTAAAAACAAAAAATGAACCCAATAGTTTTAGCTCAGATTTATGACCTCCTGAATGGTTTTAATGTATTTATTCTCTAATTTTTCTAGTGAGAATTCATTAACAATACTTGTAGAATTTTTTATTATCTGAAGTCTGAATTCATTATCAGTAAGTACTCGTTCAATTGCCCTAGCTATTGCTACAGGATCCTTTTGTTCAACTAACAATCCTGTTTTTTCATTTTCTACCACTTCAGGAACCCCTCCTACATTTGTGGCAACAACCGGTAGACCTGATTCCATAGCTTCGGGTATTACTTTACACAGATTTTCAGTAAACCCTTTTGAATCAATAATTGGAGGACAAACAAAAACATCACTAATATCATGCAACCAACCTACCTCTTCTAAATTGGCCATCCCAAAGAAGGTAATCCGATTCTCTAGCTCCAGATCTTTTGCTAATTTTTCAAGCTCATTCCTCAAAATACCATCACCTGCAATGATTAGATGTGTTTTTTTATTTTGAAGGTATGGTAAGGATCTAATGGCATACTCTACACCTTTTAACTCAATTAAATGACCTACAAATAAAATTATTTTAGAAGAATCATCGGTAAATTTTCTTCGAAATTCTTTTAGGAAATTTTTATCTGAAGTATGCTTTACATAATTTGGCGGCGTTCCAATTTTGATTATTTTTTCTTGTTTTACACCTAATTTTATGAATTCATTTTTGGTATACTCGCTATTTGCTATTACCAGTGACGCCTTGTTCATTGCGGGAATGAGCAATTGTTGTATAATCTTTGATTTCTTTGTAAAGGCAAGCTCAGAGCCATAAATCTCAATTACAGATTTTATTCTAAATATTTTAGAAACTAAATAAGCAATGTATCCAGAAGGAAAGGCCCAACGACCAATTATAACATCTGGTTTTTCTTTCAAACACTGTCCAACTGTAAAGAAAAAAAATCGTACAGTCATGGCAAATACCTTTAACAAACCAAGCTTTGACTTGCGAATTTCTTCAGGAATGGAATCTTTCATCTCAAACTTTTGTGGCAGATAACTAAACCGCTTGATTAAAATCGAATCTACTACTTCTTTATTTGGAGTATTGGCTCTGCGATAGGTAAACGCTTTCACATCAAATCCTGCTTTGACAAGTGATTTGTTTAAAGTATGAACAAAACCACGTTTTTGAGAGTCAAAGTACGTAGTACTTAATGTATAAATTAATTTTTTTCTATCAACCATTTAACTTCTGATTTCTTTGAAGAACTTAATAATTTATGTAAATTTTTGATTACAATATTACCTTCAAAGATATTTAGCATCCAAATTTATCGTATTGTTATGAAGGTTTTTGTAACTGGAGGAGCAGGCTTCATAGGTTCCTCATTAGTTGGTAAATTATTAGAAAAAGGAATCCTAGTTACTATATTTGATGATTTTTCTAATAGCTCAAAAGAAAAAATCCAACCTTTGTTAAAGAAAGGCGCAAAATTAGTTAGAGGAGACATTACAGATTATGAAACCTTACAAAAGACTCTGAATGGTTTTGATAGTGTAGTTCATCTTGCAGCTAAAATAGATGTTAAAGAATCAATTGTCAAACCAGAACTTTATCATAAAGTAAATGTGGTTGGTACAAAGAACATCCTAGATGTTTGTACAAAAAATGGAATCAAAAATGTTATCGCTACATCTTCAGCAGCAGTTTTTGGAAACCCAAATAAATTGCCATTAACAGAAGACTCCGATCTTTTGCCAACCTCGCCTTATGGTAAAACCAAAGTAGCGATGGAAGATTTGCTACGAGATTATTCCAAAAATAGCGATCTAAACTGCATTTCTCTTAGATTTTTCAACGTGTATGGCAAAGGCCAAACCGATGCATATGCAGGTGTAATTACAAAGTTTATGAAAAAAATTAAAGAAAAACAACCTCTTGTAATTTTTGGGGACGGTTCTAACACTAGAGACTTCATATCAATTTATGACACAATAGAATCTATTTTTAGAGCACTGGAACACATCCTAGACAAGAAAGGAAACTGCTATAATATTGCAACTGGAAAGGCAGTTTCAATAAAAGAACTCGCAACGCTGATGTTACAAATTTCAGGACAAAACTTGGAGATAAGATATGAACAGCCAAGACAAGGTGACATACTTCATAGTCAAACAAAAATTGATCTTGCAAAACGTGAACTAAATTTTTATTCTAAAATAGAATTATGTGACGGTCTTAAAAAATTACTTTAACTAAAACATAAATTAAAAATTATTCATTGGGGAATTTTTTAATTAAATAATTCAAGTATTGATAACTGATCTTTCTTGATTTACATCCCAGCAAGTTTTATGATACCAGTCTTTACCGTATAAAACATCATTTTCTGTAAGTGTCATTTCTTCTTTGCAATGATTGCAAACTTTTTCTTCTTTTATGTACATATCTTCATCTAGATTTCTCTTTCCTGAATATCTAAAAATGAACTGTTTAGATAATGACGAAGATCTCGTTCTGCAAACTTTTGTCTTTTGAAAACGACGCTTGCAAAGACTCCAAGCATAAAGCTTACTGCACCTAGTATTATGAAACCAGTTGACAAGCTTGAATTTACTTCTAAGATATTAGTAATAGTTAGAATCTTGGCCAAAATTCCCCCACCAATAAAGATTCCAGACAAGACTCCAAATGCAAGAATTGGCCTGTGATAGAGAAGCGTCCTTGAAATAATTGATAGTGCACGAGTAGAATATCCAAAAATGCTCTTTACAACTCTAGATTTTCTAGCATCGTCATATCTAACAGAAACAGGAACCTCAACTATTCTTAGTTCCTTGAACTTAAGATCCATTAGAACCTCCTGCGTATAAGTAAACTCGTTTACAACTGAAATGTTTAGCAATGCTTCCTTGGAGTAGGCCCTAAGACCTGTCTGTGTGTCGGTAAATTTCTGTCCTACAACCCATGACACTAACCTTGAAAATATTTTATTTCCCAATAGCTTCACTCGTGGAATATTTTTGGGTGCTTTGCCATGGAATCGTGAACCAATAACAACATCTGCCTGGTGATTCAATATCGGAACTATCATCTCTGGAATCTGGTTTGCATCAAACTGCGAGTCTGCATCCAAAGTAACAACAATGTCTGCATTCATTTGAATTGCATTTCGAACACCAGTCATAAACGCAGAACCAACACCACTGTTTCTTTTGTGAGATACAATCTTGTCAGCTCCGCCATTCATTGCATAATCTATTGTATTGTCAGATGAACCATCATTTACAACTAAAACCTCAACTTTTTCAATTCCCATAATCTTTCTAGGAACACTCATTACTGCTTGCGAGATATTTTCCTGCTCGTTATATGCAGGGATAAGCACCACAAGTTTCATTGTATAATTATTCAAGCGATCTAATATACCATTTATGGAACAGTCTTTCCAGTGCTCAAATCTGGACTTTGAGATCTAGACGTTGAAGTCTATTTTTGAATTTATTTTTGCGATCAAAAAAAGATCGCAGAGTTTTGTTCCTAAAAAATTTTAGTACCAATGTGGAATTAATTTTATGTAAACTATTTCGATCATCTTTTTATAGATCAGTTTCGATCAACGATCGGGCATTGAGAGCATTGAAAGAGCGTGCAATTAATATTATATTTGTAGTAATATCGGGAGCAAAAAGAAGATGAGCTCCTGGAAGCGAGGCTTTTTAGAAATTATCGCAGAGATTCTAGATAGCCTTGCAGGCAATCCTCTGAAAAAAACTCACATCACATTCAAGTGCAATCTAGATTCAAGGGCAGTCACAAAATACCTGTCAATTATGCTCTATGTAGGCCTAGTGGAGGTCTCAAAAAAGGACATCTCCTACTATACTATAACTGAAAAGGGCCTAAAATATAGAAACCAATTCCAGTCATTTGTTTCTGTGATGGAAAAGGACATGGAGGCCATTACAGTCCAGCATGGTGACGCAAGAAAACTGATTGCGGATCTAAAGATGCGAAGGGCTTGATATGGAAGTCTTCAATGAAGATAAAGGCTCTAAATGGAAAGGCATTTTTAAAAAATTAAACAACAAAGAACAAAATTCTGAAAAATTAATAGTTAAAACCCAAATTGATGAAGACCAATCAACTTACAAAAGCGATATCTCCACACAAGATGAATCTACAAAACAAGAGCAACCAGTACAAACCGTCTCTCCAAAAAGTAATGAAAAAAAATCAGACTATGACCATGAGATTCATCTGATCAATCAGCTACATCAAAAAGAGATTGGCGATTTTTCAAGAATAGAATCCATTAAAAATTATCTGATGGTAGGCCAGCAGCTGTTAAACGAGGATAGGCTGTATCTTCAGCAACTATACGAGCAGCTACAAAAGGTCTTAAAGGTAAACCAACAGTTTGGAACCACCATTGTACAAAAGACAAGAACAGCTCCACTACAACCACAGGTAATCTTAATTGATGATGTTGAAGAGTCTCCAACACATGACTTTATCTCGCTTAGCAAAACAATATCCAATCTAATTCGAAACTCTACGCCACACTTTACAATTGGCATATACGGAGAGTGGGGAACAGGCAAGACCACTCTAATGAAGTCAATTGAATCAAATCTACAAAACACCGAATCATACACAAGTGATAAAAAAGTCCTAACAATGTGGTTTAACGCATGGAAATATGAGAGAGAGGATAGTCTTGCAACTGTCTCTTTGCTAAAGACTGTAGGGTATTCCATGGCAGGTCATCCAAGGTTTGACACTCTCTCAAAAACAATCTTTCGAGGTCTGACAATTGTCAGCAAGGACATGATGGAGCATATTGCAATGCAGGTAGTTGCAAAACAAAACTCAGCAAATGATGAAGAAATTGATCAAAAGATGGATTACATAAACAAGATGTATCGCGATTCTGTGTACTATGAGGGCCTTGACAAGATAAAACGGGAAATGCATGCAATTAGGCAAGAAGACCCAGAATGCAGGGTTGTAATTTTTATTGATGATCTTGATAGATGCTCTCCAAATAAAGCCTTGGAGATACTAGAATCGATAAAACTGTTCCTAGATATTGAAGGATTTGTCTTTGTAATAGGACTGAGCCACAAAACAGTCACGCAGCTAATCTCCCATGAATACAAGGCTACAGGAATCAGAGGAGAAGATTACATCAAAAAGATAATTCAGATCCCAATTAGAATCCCAAGCTGGTCAAAAGACAGTATAATTGATCTAATCAACCACTCTGTTGCGCCAAGGCTAAACTCTGATTATACAAAGTTTCTTTGCCAAAACTCTGTAATGGTTGCACGCGTAGTTGACTATAACCCAAGGCAGCTAAAACGCTTTATCAACAATGTAATAATTGCATTTGAAACCTTTGCAGGAAAAAAGGACTCGCCAGAGATCCAGTTCAATGAAATCTTTTTGTTTAAGATTCTAAAATCAGAGTGGCCAGAGTTTTATACAGAGTTTATTCACAACAAAGACTTTAGGGAAATTGTAAGATGGATGATCACAAAACCACGAGACTTGCGCAAGTACTTCAAGTACATCAAGACCTTTACAGAAGAACACCCAACTGAAAGAAAAAGCAGACGCATCACTCTTTTGCATCCACTATCTACTAGAACAAACGGACGAATTGCCGACACTCAAATTGACATTCTATCTGACTTTGATAATGACACTTGGATATTTCTTGACAATGTAAAGGATGTCTTGTATGGAATCCAAGACTGGAAGGTAGTAGATAACGTCATGGATGTAGTTGAAGAGTTTTCATATGATCTTCCAATTGGCGCTAACAAATCAAAAATAGAACCAAAAACAACTCCAACCTAGTATTTCTTTACTTTATTTTTGTAAATGGCAAGAATTGTTCCAACTAGCCAAAACGCTACTCCCAAAACTATTCCATTAGTGCTGTATGATGCAAGAACAATCAACATAGATCCAGAAAATCCAAGTACAGCTATTACAACTCCATAAAGTTTGTTCTCAAATATCTCTCTGAAGAACTTGGCAAGACTGAAAACAAAATAAATTGCTAATCCAGCTGATACAATCATTATCACACTCTGCAAGCCAGGATCAAAATTATCTAAAATTGAATTCAAAATAGCAAAACTAGTTCCTGCCTGTGATGGCTCACCGCTTGTCACATATGCTAGTGCAAAGGATATTCCAGTGCTTATTGCAAATGCAAGTATCTTTAGTAGTCCCACAGGCTCTCTAAATCAATTGTACTAAAATAATAATCTGTAAAAATTTCCAGCGTTCCAAAATGGACTGGCTATTTGTGTATAGTGCCATATAGGAATGGATTTGGGCACAAAATCTCCAGCCTCCTCATTAGTAATCTATTCTCTACTAAACCAATGGCATATTCATCAAGACGAGACACATTGGAAATACTATCTGACTTACTGGCAAATATGCAAGAGCCAAGGCGTCTCACACAGCTGCTTCATCGCTCAAACCTAAGCTACAACCAGCTGAGAAAATATCTAACTATGGTTATAGAGATGGACCTCGCAAAATATGAACAAAAGCCACATGCAAGTTATTTGGTAACAGATGAGGGAAAGATGTTCATAGAGATGGTAAAAAAGCGCACTGTTATAAAACCACTAGTATATCCTAAATTAACTCAAAAAGATTTACTGCTCTTGTAAATGATACGTCATTTAGAGCAGGGCAGATCTCTTGTAGTTTTTTGTACGGATTATTTTCATGTGCAAGCTCCATTGTCGATATATCTTGCGTGCAGTAGACTTTGACAAGCTGTAAATTATTTATTTTCTCATCAAGTTTTACTGCCAAATCATTTCCATCTGAAGTATCACGTATATTTCGCAAAACCATAAACTCATCTACTGCTGTCCTGATTTGTTCAAACTCGCCTGCATACGCAACTGTCGTTACAGAGTTTTGCAATCTCTGAATTGTAACGTTCATGTCTGCCTGTGGTGCCAGATTTGTAAAAATAACAAAAAATGCAATTCCTGCAAGCAACAAAAGTATAACCCTCAATGCATCAATGATAAATGCAATTCACGATTATACCAGTTCTGGATTGTGTAATCTAGACTAGTAAATCCAGTTTAAGCCAAGTTAACTAACAAAGCAATAATTTTTTATTCCGATCACAAAATTACAAAATGTAGACTAGCTAATACTAATACGTTAAATATTAATTTGTAAGACATTTTTTGGGGGAATCCTGCACGCCCAAAAATGAAGTGATTCGTCACTTTGTCTCTCAGTGTCTGGACCCCCACTGATTGATTGAACATGTAATGTCTCTCAAACCAGATATTTTTTTGTCTGTTTTTTGAGAAAAATCGTAATCAAAGCAGCAATTTTACAACTAAATTTAAAAGACGGACTTTTCCATTTTTTATATTATGGGTAGACGAAAAACCCAAAAAATCATAAAAACTGGACCAAAAAATGTCACGACAGGCATGTGTCCTCTGTGCAAGACTATTGGTAGAATATTCATTTTAGGCCAACCAGGAAAGGAAAGGGCAAAGTGTCCTGCATGTAATCAGGAATTTGATTTGTAGCAAGAAAATTCACCCAGCCCTCAACAAATTTACCCTAATCTTTTTAAGATCTTTTTATTCCTATAGTCATCATGAGTTCAGGCGATGCAGAAACAATCTATGAGCGAGTAGCAAAACTTGAAGATGAGATTGCTTCACTACGAAACGAAGTCGATGTCTTAAAGAAGGCTTTGCGAAACAAAATTGCAAGACACGAAGTTTCTCAGCTAAAGCGAGGACATGACATTACATCAATTATTGACTAGATTTTTTCTCTAATACTTTTAATTAATTCCAAAACAAAATCAACATCTTCTGCATTTGGGGTTATTTCTAAATATTTATTTAAAAATTCTAATGCATTATCATAATGCAGTAGCCTTTCTTCTAAGATTCCTTTGTCACGAATATCTTCAGGCGAGTCAGGCTCTAGTGCAAGTGCCATGTCGATGCATCTCATTGCCATATCATATGCATAAGATTGTACGTAGGCGTTTTTTAGATTCCTAGTCATGCGGACTAGAATTTTCTCAGGCATTATATCATCTAAAAATTCTGGCAAAAATTCAACTCCTTCCCCATAGCTCTCATAAAGAATTTCTTCCAAGTCATCAATGCTTAGCAGTTTTCCCCCATCAAATGGATCTAAAACCATCTCCTCTCCATATTTTACTACAACATGGCTTGGAAATCCAGTAATGTGAAGATCAAGGCCAATGTGCTTTGCAACCTCTACATAAATTATTGCAAGTGTTATTGGAATCCCAGATTTTTTATCTAGTACGGCGTTTAGAAAATTATTTTTGGGATTATAATAGTCATCAGTATCTCCTACAAATCCATGATGCCGAAATATGTGCTCATTTAGCATAGAAATACGATACGTTGGATTATCATTATTAGTTATAGAAAGTTTTAGCGCTTTTCCAATGTCATTTAATTTTTGAATATATTCTGAAATGTTTAGATCAGGATATTCTAGGATCTGTGCTAGCTTTAGACACTTTTCAACTAGGTTATGATTTTCATTTTTTACAAAGGATGTCCATTCGGCAACAAATGGATCAAATTTTTCATTCAACATTATCAAATATTCATTTTACCCTTTTTAGATATCGCTGCGGATCTTTTAACTCTACAGTTGTTGGCGGATTTTCTATTAGCATCTTAAATGTCTCTTTGCCATGTTTTTCAAATATTGTTTTAGTAAAGTCCCCTCCCATGCTTTTTCGCACCTGGTATGACGAAAAGTCAGTTCCCATAAAGGTGGATAGATAATTTTGAAAGTCAGAGTCATCTTTTAGTATATTTTGAACTGCAAATTCAGCCATGCCTTCCATTGTAGTAAAGGCTGCGTGGTGTGTCTGGATTGGCTTGAGCCATCTCTGATATATCCCCAATAGCTGCGGAATCATCTCTGATATTTTAGGATCCACTTCTACTTTGGTATAGGTCATCACGTCTGGACCAAGCACGTTTACAATAAAATTATCGGGGTTTAGCATAAAAAACAGGTTTGCTCTTTTTGCAGTTGGAAAGTCATCTGGCACTGGCTGTAGCCTGAGATATTCTGTAAGCTCATTTGCAGTAGAATCATCTAGGCCTAAAATTATCTTTGCAAGCTCCTCATTAATGGCGTTTACCTCAATTACAGCTTTTTTGTTAATGTCGTGCAAGTTTTGCTGAAGCGAGTGAATCTGCTCTTCTAGTATGGTCATTTTTAGTGCACCGTTGTACCCTGACTTTACTGAGTCAAATTTTGATTCATACGGTGGCCCCTGTTTGTATAAAATTATCTGAGGATAGCTTCCAAGAATGAACTTGTTTAGGTATATTGCAGAGTCTAAAAAATCCCCATATGTTGTAGAGATTTTTGAGATGTAGGACTTGGCATATGTGGAATAGACTAGAAATTTTGCGGGATCCTTTTTTATCAGCCCAGCAATCTTCTTTACATCCTCATCTGCTACTGCGTCAAATAGCTCGTCTACAAAACCTCTTGCATCATCAGATGAAAACACCTTTCTTCCCTTCATCTTTTTGAACTCTTTTAATTCCAGGTATTCAAGCCTCAATACTGGCAGAATTGGAATCCCAAAAAACTCGTCTACCTTTTGTGCCATTTGAGGAAAAATACCGCTGCAGATTCTCCCAAGATCATCAAACTTTACTGAAAATTTAGCATCCTCTGCAATTCTTAGAGCAAGCTCTGAAATCTCCCTTTCCTCGTTTATCTCTACAGCAAGCTGGTCAAGTAGGGCCTCTGCAAACTCTTCAAGCTCTGCCATAACGACTAGATTCGCTTTCTGACTTGATTTAACATTAACTAGATATTTTTAAGAAACTAGGAGGCAATTTTTGCTATAATTATTCTAGTGTTTTTTCCAAGTGTTTGAAACCTAGAGGATATGATATAGAATTGATAATCCATAAAGGGTATTAAAGTAGAAGCGAAATTCTTTCTGAAAGGCATTGCATAAAGGACTAGTATTAGCTTTAGTGGCAATTTTAGGAGTATCCATGATCGGAGTTGGGCAAATGACTAGCTACGGCGATGATAATAAAGATAAAAAATGGTACTCATTTGATTCTTGGAAAAAATTTGATTCTTGGAAAAAAATTGATTTCTGGAAAAATTTTGATTACAAAAAATTCATAGGATTTTTGAACGCTGGAGGTTCTGGAGATGACGATGATGATGACGGTATGGAAGATGACGAAAATCACAGTGCCATAGACAAAGCCTCAATTTCATTTAACATTGGAATCAGAGAATTAAACAATGATTCATTTCAAAATATTGTAGACGAATGCATATTCTCAAGTGAGGAAAGTTTTGATCCATTGTGTATCAAGTGCAAGTTCCTTGATGAGCAAAACAATGTAGTTGCCAAAGGCGAAATAATAGAATTAGCTCAATCATATGCAGCAAATACTGAAGTAAAAATTCCAATGACATCAGAGCCACCAGTAGCTGATGGCGAGCCTGCAAACAACGATGTAAGAAACGTTCACGTGGTCAACTTGTCAATATGTAAATTCAACTGTGTCCCAGTCTATGCAACATTTACTGATCTCAAACATGGTGCAAGAGAAACTGCAATCAATAATGCACTAGCATCAAGTGGAATTACTGTTTCTGGAACAGGAAACAACGGAAACAATGAGGTAATAATTTTTGATGCAGACGAAACTGGCACTGCAGACCCAGACCTTGAGGTAGACAATGGATTCCATCTTCTAATTTTACCGGAATTAGGATACAAGGATACAAATCCCAACGATGGATATATCGATAGTCCAAACGATGCAGCTGCAGGTGGAACAATCACAATCAAAATGGATACACCAAAGTTCCTCAAGTCATTTGTTCTAGTTGATCATGAAAACGATCCAAACGCTAAAGCTAGAGCGTATAGTGATCATGCAGGACTCAATCTAGTCAAGGAAGTTACTCTTCCAATTACTGGCAATGGCCAATTCACTACGGTGAATATGAACGCCGCAAACGTCAAGCGTCTTGATGTAACATACTATGACTCTGGCGGAATTACCAACATTGATCTAAAGTGTGAGCCATCTATAGACGAGGGCTGTTCTCTTGGATTCTGGAAGAATCATCCAAACTCTTGGGTGACATACCATACTGGTGACAAGTATGGTACAATATTTGGAAAGACAATTACTGTTAATGTAATCCAAACAGGCTCAGTTACAAATCCATCCTTGATTCAGGCACTCAATGCACAGGGTGGTGGAATCAATAACTTGGCACGACAATCAGTAGCAGCCCTGCTAAACTCTGCAGCACTGCCATCAACTTTCCCCTATACTGCCGCTCAAGTTATCAGCCTAACTCAGGCTGCCATTGCAGGTGGTGCTACACAAATTGAAAACCTAGCCCAGGAATTTGATACCGCAAATAACCTGGGAGGCCCATTATGTGGAGATGGAGGTAACTGTGAATGTAAAAAGCCAGACAAGTTTACAGTTCAGTACAATGGTCCTAGTGGCGTAAAGGTAGAAATCTACAAGAATGCAAATGACGTTGGCCAGTCAAGCAAGCGACTTGCAACCCTAGGTCCATTCAATAATGGAGATCTTATAGTTTTAGATTCTAACGTAAACTTGGGACAAAGCACAGTTAATGCAAATACCGTTTACAACTTTGTTAAAAACTACAAGTCAGTTGGTGTCGTATCAATTCACACATCATGCTCACAACCATTGTTTGTTGGCCAAGAGTTCTTCTACCATAAAGGACAATCTGATCAAATCAAACTTACAGTAGTATCAGGTACTCTAAAGGGAAACCCCTCAATACCTGATGCATCATGCCCAGTACCACCACCAAAATGTGATTGTGACGATCGCAAAGAGCATTATAACAAATACTATGATAACCACAAAAAATACTATGATAATAACAAAAACAAGTTCAAAAGTAGTGACTATAAAAAATACATGGATGAGCACAAAAAATACCTTAATGACTATGGAAAATACATGGACAAGTCAGACTATAAAAAACACACAGACTATTTCAAGAAATTCCTAGACGATAACAAGAAAAAATTCAGCAGCAGCGACTACAAGAAGTACTCAAACGATCACAAAAAATACTCTAATGACTACAAGAACCACAGTAATTCATGTACCTGTGACGATGACAGAGCCAAAGATCACTATGACAAAGATGACAAAGATTACAAATACAAGTATGGAAAAGACCACGATGACTAGGATGCCAGTCACAAACTATCTTAAAGCAAAAATCTACTGTGATTTTTGAAATTCGGATACTATTCTATCATGAACTAGGCCATTTGTTGCAAGGATGCCATTTAGGTGCCTTACATCTTGTTTGTTATACGACAAATCGTTTCCTTCCATGTCAGTAATTTTTCCTCTTGATAAAATAAACCAAAATGGTTCTGAGATTATCTCGCTTATCACATGTATTTTCATCTGAAGTTTTAAATCTAGACTAATAAATTCATAATTCTTATTATTATATTATGATTGTAATTTTTTGTGAATTATCTTATTCTGGTTGTACTTTCCACACTTTTTTTAATTCCGCTTGCATCAACAAATGCATTTGCAGTTCCTGTTCCACCTGCCTGCCCTGCTGGAACAAGTTTTAATCCGACCACGGATATGTGTGAAGGAGCTGCTACATCCTCAGCGCCTATTTGTCCTGCCGGAACAAGTTTTAATCCGTCTACTGACTTGTGTGACAGCAATTTTTTTCCACCTACGTGTTCTTCTGGAACTTACTCGACAGTCTCAAATGACTGCATATCGGGGATCATTTTTGTCTCACATTCTCCAGCCAGCTGCCCTGCTGGAACCATCCTTAATGTAGACTTGGATCTATGTATCTCATCTTCAAGCTCAGTTCCTTTGTGCACTATTGGAACCTACTCTTTTGCCTCAGGCGACTGTGTTTTTCTTAGTTCACATTTTCCGGCCAGCTGCCCTTCTGGAACTTTTCTCAGTCCTTCAACTGGCCTTTGTGAGGAACCACCCACATGTCCTTTTGGAACAAGTTTTAATCCGACCACGGATATGTGTGAAGGAGCTGCTACATCCTCAGCGCCTATTTGTCCTGCCGGAACGAGTTTCAATCCGTCTACTGACTTGTGTGAGTCAGAATCTAGTCCCCCTGCTCAATCTCAAGTTATTGGCGGCGAAATAGTTCCAATTAGTACAGCAGTACTATTGCTAGCAGGAGCACAAACTAGTGCAGTCTGGATGACGTCATTGCTTTTTGCAGCATTTGGTGTAGTACTAGTATACATAAAGAAGAAAAGAAACTAATTTTTTCTCAAAAAAAGATTTTAAAATCTATATCAGCTAGTACATAATTTCTTATTTGTAAAAAAAAACAAACGCAGTTTTCGAAAAGGATTTAACCAGCTATTACTTTGAATGTCTTTATGAAGTCTGCAATTCTTTTACTATCTATTCTAGGAGTGGCACTCTTTGCAGGCCTGACACCAAGTGCAGCTGCTGCATCTGACATGTTTCTAAAACTAGGAGACATTAAAGGCGAATCCACTGATCAAACCCACAAAGACCAAATTGATGTCCTAGCATGGAGCTGGGGCATGAGTAATACTGCTACTAGCTCTGGTGGAGGTACCAGTGCAGGAAAAGCAACTATACAAGATTTCTCATTTACAAAGTTTGTTGACCTATCAACTACTGAATTGATGCTACACACACTAAACGGCGCACACATAGACGAGGCAATATTTGTAGTACAAAAGGCAGGCTCACAACCATTTGAATTTCTAAAGATTACATTTGAAGATGTACTTGTAACAAGTGTAAGTACTGGCGGCTCTGGTGGAGAGGACAGACTGACAGAAAACGTTTCTCTGAACTTTGCCAAAGTCAAGGTAGAGTATACAAAACAAAACGATGACGGCACTAAAGGCGAAACAAAAACTCTAACTTGGAACATTGCAGCCAATGCACCTGTATAGGTGCTGTGCAAAAAACCACTTGGGTGATTTTGCAGCTTGCTCAAACAAACCGCTGTTCTTGTCGTTTTAGTTTCTAGTTTAGCTCTCCTGTCTTTTTCAATCCAGCCTGCAGACGCAGCATTTGACATGTTCATAAAGCTTGGAGACATCAAAGGTGAAGCCACTGACAAAGAGCACAAAGATGAGATTATTTTTTTGGCATGGAACTGGGGCCTTAGCAACTCTGCTCCTCCAATTGGCGGAGGAGGCGGTGCAGGAAAAGCAAGCGTTCAAGACTTTTCATTTATCAAGTTTACAGATCTTTCTACTGCTGATTTGATGAAAGGAACACTTGATGGCAAGCATTTTGATGAAGCAATAATTACCGTTAGAAAATCTGGAGACAAGCCATTTGACTTTCTAAAGTATGTCCTAAAGGATCTAATTGTAACCAGTGTATCCACAGGTGGCTCTGTTGGCGAAGACAGGCCAACAGAATCAGTCACACTAAATTTTGCAAAAATTGAAACCCACTATATCAAACAAAACCAAGACGGCAAGTGCACAGAGGTCTCATTTGGCTGGGATGTAGAACAAAATGTAAAGATTGACGCACCAAGCTCAGGCCTTTGTGGTTCTTTGCCTCCTTCAGATACTGATGGGGACAGCATTCCAGATATTTTAGATACCGATGATGCAAATCCATCAAACGACTTTAATGATAATGGCGCCCCAATTCCAACTGCTGGAACCATAATTAGCCGCGGTGACCAGACTCTGTCCTTTACAGATTTACCAAATCCACAGGGAGTACGAGTTTCTGCCACTGGTGGCGCAACTCCTGCAGTAATTAGCTGGTGTAGTGGATTACATGCAAGCCTTGCTTCTGGCAGTACAGTAAATCTTACTTGTGGTAGCTCAATTATTCAAGTGGTTTCAGGAACAGTTGATGTATCATATACTGATACAGAAGGAAACTCAATTGACTCCACTCTACTAGAGACTCAGGACTTTGAGTTTGATGCAACAACGTTTACCTTGAGCTCAAACGCTGGTACCGCAGTAGTTACGCTGACAACTGACGATGGAAAAATAATTACAATTACAATTCCAGCAGGAAATGATCTCACAATAGATGTAGACACTCTGATTTTTTCTACACCGGGATCAAATGACGAGCAAATTATTCTAAAACAAGACGGAGTAGAAACTCAACTTGATCCTAATTCACAAGTTGACATGGACCAGAAATTTGTAGAGCCACAGTTACGAGAGCATCTAACTAAAAAAATGTCTGACCACTTTAAAAAACAAATAAAACTCTGGGATCTTAGAATCTTCATTCACGAAAAAACCATTCCTCTACTAGAATCACAGGCTGACAAGGCAGAAAGCAAAGGCAATCTAGTAAAAGCACAGCAGTTGCGAGACAGATCAGCTGACAAGCAAGACAAAATCGAGATTCTAGAAGATCTTATTTCAGTTTTGCAAGTATCCCTTGGTCTATCACCTCCACAAAAAATCCCAGTTGACTCGCAAGATAATCTTCTTGCAAGATCAGTTGACGGACTAGAAAAAAGAATCTCAGTATGGGATTCCAAAGTAGTAAAGCTCAACAAAAGAGCAGATGATCTAGAAACAAGGGCAGTCAAGTATGACGTGCAAGCCCAAGAAAAACTAGCCCAAGGAAAAACAAAACAAGCAGAAAATCTTGAAAAACAAGCTGATAAGCTACGAGCAGAAGCAGAATCACTGCGAGACAAGGCCCTAGTATATTCTGACCTAAGCCAGGTGCTTAAAATCTCAATTGACATGGAAGAAGAATCTACACTTGTATCAGTAGATGAAGAAAACGACAAAGATGAAAACGACACAATGTTCCAATAGTTTTCTCAAAATACTCTCTTATTTCCCACGGCTCTTTTTAGGTTCAATTCTGTAGGAGAATTTTTAACAATCCTCGTCGTACTTTGTATCTCTTGGCTAGTATGGAACCATCATATACTCAAGCACAAAAGATTGCAATAGGAGTAATTGCATTTTACTTGTTATCTGCAATTGTTTTTAATTTGATTTTCTTACTAGAGACAGTACCGATTGATATCTCTGGCCAAACAGAGGACAGCAAAAGACTAGCAGCACAGGGTGTAAGCTATCAATCATTATCTGGCTCTCTTATTGGAACAATTGTTGGTACTCCTACAAATATCAGCATGCATCTTACACTGATAGTAATTTTTGCAGGCTCACTTGGAGGACTGATCCATGGGATATCTCGCCTTGCAACTCACGCAGAAAAAGGAAATTTTAAGACAAAGGAAATTTTTTGGTATGTCTCTAGGCCATTTGTAGGGGCAGCTTTGGCTCTTGCAGTGTATTTTGCGTTTCGGGGAGGAATCCTAACTAGTGTTTCAGTTGATATTTTTAATCCGTACGGCGTTGCAACAATTGCAGTAGTTACCGGTCTTGCGTCTGATCCAGCTACAAAAAAACTAAAACAACTTTTTGAAGTATTTTTTCCAAAAGCTGATTAGGCAAAAAAGTAAATCCTTTTTATTTTACATTATCAATAATTAACATTGGAAAAAAACTGGGTTGATCTCGGCCTTGCTGAATCACTTAAGAATCCTCCCCTAAAGGAGATCCCTGCAGGCAAGATAACTGTAGCACTGTCATACAAAGACGGCAAGTTTGGCGCAATATCTAATGTGTGCAATCATGTTGGAGGACCACTTGGCGCAGGAAGATTAGACGGAGATTATGTAATATGCGCTTGGCATAACTGGAGATTTCATAGAACTACAGGATTTGGGGAGCCAGGATTTGAAGAGGACAGAGTTCCTCAATTTGAGCTAAAAATTGAAAACGATCATCTGTTTATCAATACAAATCCTGTAACTTCAAGAAACAAACTACCACATCCGCCACATGTACTAGAGCGACCAATAAAACGAGAAGATGGACCAATACGAGTTGTAGGAATATCAACTACAGTAATGGATTCAAAAAATCCTCGCTACTCTACTTCAGATAAATTGCTTGAAGTTGCAATTAACCATGCAAAAAATGAGCTTGGGGCGCAGACGATGTTTATTCGTCTAAATGATTTGAAATTTCGAGCATGTGAAGGCTATTATTCTAAAAGTGCTCTGGCTTGTACTTGGCCCTGCTCCATTACTCAAATGGATGAGACGGATCAGCTGGTGCAGGTGTATGAGGCACTGGTTCATTGGGCAGATGTCATAATTGTTTCAACTCCCATCCGTTGGGGTGCGGCAAGCTCGTTATATCACAAAATGATTGAGCGATTTAACTGCGTTCAGAATCAAATCACTCTAAACAATAAATCCCTGATTCAAAACAAGGTTGCATCCTTTATCATTACAGGCGGCCAAGACAATGTTCAAGATGTTGCAGGCCATATGCTTGGTTTTTTTGCAGAGCTTGGATTTATTTTTCCAACGTATCCATATATCGCGCACACAATGGGCTGGGACGCAGAAGATATGGAAAGTAATATTTCCTATGTTGAAAAAAGTACTGGATTAAAAGAAGGGGCAAAAGATCTTGCCAAAAGAAGTATAGATATGGCAAAAATAATTTTGCATGACCATCCAGCGGAGCAAAAAATTACAAAGCCTGGACGCAAGGCACAGCCTCTAAAAATTAGTGAAAAATGATTACCCTTAAAACAAGTATTTGCAAAAAACAATCATGCTTACAATAATAAAAAATCAAGATAATTTTGAAACTAAACTTGATTGGCTAACTAGTTATCATCATTTTTCATTTGGTGAGCATTTTCATCCTGACAAAACTAATTTTGGTCCATTGCGTGTATTTAATGATGATTTAATAGAATCTGGAAAGGGATTTGGATTTCACCAGCATAAAGACATGGAAATTGTAACCTATGTAACTGAAGGTACACTTGAACACAAAGATAACTTTGGAAACAATGGCATAATTGAGACAGGCCAGGTACAACGAATGAGTGCAGGTACTGGTGTTTTTCATTCTGAATACAATCATTCAAACCAAAATCCTCTAAAATTATTACAAATCTGGATATATCCGAATCAAAAAGGTCTGGGACCATCTTGGGAAGAGCAAAAATTCACAAAAGATGATAGACTCGATAAACTTCTTTGTATCGTTTCTTCAAACCAAACTGGCTCTTCGTTGTTGATTCACCAAGATGTTTCGTTTTATGTCTCACGATTAGAAAATGGAGAATTGAATCATAAATTTTCTGAAGGGCGTTTAGGCTATCTTTTTGTAATTGATGGAAAACTTAATGTCAATGGAATAGAATTAGCCACAAAAGACGCAGTAAAAATACAAAATGAAAAATCAATCACTATGAAATCATCAGGCGCTTCAGAATTAATTTTGCTAGATTTACCTACAAAATATGAATCTGAAAATTAACTTTTTGGCATTTGTGTAATCTATACAGGACTATTCATACCTGTAATCAAATAATGGGTTAACGTGTTTATCAGTTTCATATTTTTTGATCATAATTAAGTAGATGAAAAGTTATTCTATTGTTTAATGAACAAGATAAAACCAGTAATACTTGGTGCAGCAATGCTATCATTGCTAATTCCCTCCCTTGTATTTTCTGAAGCTCAAGCAGCTGAGAGAATTCCAGGGTTTATGAAAAAAAACATAGAGTGGTACAGTCAGGGAGTAGTATCTGAAGAAGAGTTTGTAAATGCACTAACATATCTGATGAACCAGGACATTATTGTTTTGGACCAGGAAAAAGCAGATGCAATAAAACAACTTCGAGATGAAAACCAAAAGCTTCACGAACAATTAGGTCATGAACTAACCCATGTAACACAACAAGGCCCTTCAGATTCATCTGAATCTGACAAGTATGGCCGCATTAAAGCCCAGTTTCATTGGGATACAGCCAACAAAGAGGACGTAGCCAGCTTTACTTCAGAGATTTATGCTGAGAAAATAAAACCAACACAATCACAAGCAATGGTTTGGATTCCAGTTATTGAAGATGAGCTTTTGGTTTCATTTGAAAACGGTGATCCTGACAGACCAATTATAATTGGACGTGTTTACAATGCAGAAACCATGCCATCGCATAAGCTTCCAGATGGAAAGATACTTCCCGGAATGAAAAGTGTCTTAGCACCTAGTGGCGGATATAATGAGATGAAAATGGATGACACTGCAGGAAAAGAAATGATGCAAACAAACAACATGATATCAAATATGCAAAAGGCACTTACTGATCCTGCCACTGGTCAGTATGCAGTTGAAAAGCTGCAAAAACAGCTAGCATCTGCAGAAACTGAGACTATGAATTTTGCAAACAAGCTACAGACAAGCCTAGATGCAAAAGCAGCACTTCGAGAAGACATTTCTGAGCTAAGAGACGTCATATCAAATAATGTATGGCCAATAAAGTTCACATATGCTGCCCAGTCAGGAGATGGCACAACTGTGGCATTAGGGTCAATTCGTGATGCTACATCACTCTTGGTAAAACTAGAAAGTCAGCATCAAACAATGGGTGAGGATACAAAATTGATGCAACTGGAATTGCAAAATGCCATGCAAAAGCAACAACAGGCTTTACAAACATTATCAAGCATCCTAAAAACATATCACGACACTGCAAAATCCATAATAAACAACATGAAATAATCCCCTCTTTTTCTTTTTTATTTCTAGATGATCCTGTATAGATTATACAATATTATCATGAAAATGAAATGATAAAATTTTTAATTTTTTGAAAATACGCCGTAGATTACACTATCGTTGTTTCCAACAGGAATAAAGGCAGTTGCAGTGACTTGCCCATAAACTGTATGCTCTACAACTAGATCAATAAAATGTGACGTAGCTGAAAAATCAGTTATTGTAGTTTCAAAACTTGATGAGAAATATTGCCCCGTAAAGAGAACTTGTTCCTCATTTCTAATTTGAACCGTTACACTGCTAGTTTTTCCTGATGTGTCATCATATTCCATTGATACTTTGTTATCTGATTGTTTTTTAGTTATTAGTGAAAGTGTATCAAACGGTATTTTACTTGTGATGGGTGGAGTAGTTGGATTTTGAATAATTGCAGGAACACTTGCAGGATTGCTGTTTCCATTATTGTTTCCTGCTTGAGTACCTCCACTCCCTGAACTTCCAGTAGGGGATGTTTTTGGTTCAGATGTTTTTTGCCCATTTAATTTTCCATAAAAGCCTACCTCTTCTTGTTTTGAGGTCTTGTTTTCGTTTTCCTGTTTTGATAAGAATACATCTGCAGAAAAGACTAAACTTTCGAATTTCTCTCCTACAAAGGCAAAGGCTTTATTAAAATTATTTTGCCAAGTCTCTGCAGTATCTTCTGCTGGATCAGTTAATTCCAAAGTGATCTTTTTTCCTTCATTTGGAATATCTTTAAAAAAATCAAAACTACTTGGTGACACCAGTATGGCTATTCCAATAATGACTAGAGAAATGAGTAAAATCCTTTTTAGCATTCTCTTAAAATTTGAAAAAAATTCCTTTTTACAGAAGAACTAAAAATTTTGGACGATTGGTGTGAATTTTCTTGATAATCCTAATAAGATTATACAAAAATGCCAGTTTGTTAAGATTTGAACCCAAATTTTGTATTGTTACATAAATTTATGGTTAAAACCAAATTTAATCAAAGGTTATACTTGCAAGGTATCATTACGTATTAGACAAAAAATGTCACAACAAGTAAAACACAAAAAATTTGCCATAACTGCGGCAATAATTGGAGTTATTGCTGCAGGTGTAATTGGAACCTACTTTGTTTCAGCCCAAACCACGCTGACCCAAATTCCAACCACGCAAGAAGAACAACAAAGATACGATGCAATGGAGGTTGCCAAAAAATACATAGTTACCAGTCCTACATTTGCATTTGATGGAATGCCAGAGACACTTGATGTAGAGGATGTTTCTATTATGGAGTCCTATCCTGTACAATACCAAATCAAAATAGCCTTTGATTCTTCTCATGGTGGATTTGGAAACAGAGAAGGCCAGATCCTAACTCAGGTCATCACTTCTCATAAAGTAGACATTATAGTGTCAGAAGGAGAGGTACTCTCTGCAGTAACTGATGAAGTTTGGGATGAACTGAACCATCAATATGTGCTAAAAAAGCCACAACAAAAACTGCCATCAAGTGATGAACCAATTACTTCATCAGATGGAATTGTGACTGATTACACATCATTAATTGATGCTATAAAGTCACGTGGTGTTTTGGTAAAATACATTGAAGAAATTGCAGCCGAAGGCTCATCATTTTCTGTACCTATCAAAGTGATCTCAGTTGGAGGAGCAGACATTCAGGTATATGAATTCCAAAGTGAATCAGATGCGCAAGTATCAAGCATGACGATTTCAGAAGATGGAACAGAGATTGGAACCAGCATAATTCGCTGGATGGACACACCACACTTTTACACAAAAGGCAAAATCATTGTCCTATACGTAGGACAAAACCCAGAGATAACGAATCTGCTTGAATCATTTTTAGGCACACAGTTTGCCGGAATGTAATAAAGCATTTTCTTATTTTTTTAATTCTATAATTCAATTTTTACTCTATTTGAGTAATCCTAGTAAGAGGTTCTGTAAAATCTGTGGTTGATCTTATCCATGTCAAAAATCGGTTGATAAATTACTAATGGATAGTATACCTCTATAACTCAATAGAGGTTTAAGAGATCGTTCACTTTTGTGAGTAATATATTAATATATTCAACTGATGTAAGGATGGATTGGCAAACGGCATGGAATCACGCAAATTGATATGGACAGATGAAGATACGAAAGCAGTTAAAGAGTACAAATCCAAAGTTACATCTGGAGAAATTAAACCAATAGTGTACACAGGAAACTTAAAAGACGTTATTGGTTCTTAGCATTTATTGTCTAATGGTGAATGGTTAGTTTTCATTAGTAATACTGTGATAAGTTGGGTAAGACACCTGCGGAAAAATGTGGGATTTTGATTAATGGAAATAACAAATGGATTACTTTAATTCAAAATGCAAGTAAAAAGAATTAGAATTGAGTTATAGAAACAGAATACATCATAATATCATCTTGTTTAAATCTCATCTTTAACACTTTTTTGTATTTTTTTAGGAATTTGATATTCTCTTTTGTATTTTTATAAAGAATCCAATAGACTGTAAGTTCGTCAGTAACTTCTATTCCAGTATCGGGGTTAATCCAACCTCCAGATAAGGTATGTGGGTCTACAGTGCAACCTCCAAATTTTTTAATTAATTCCTTATACGTGTCTAAAAATTCTCTACCGATAATTTTTTTGCGTTTACCATTTTTATCAGGATTGTGATATAATGGAAGTAAGATTGTGAGTTTAAGACGTGCCACTAATTAGGCAATTTCTTCGTAGTGTATATCTTTACTTTTGAGTGCTTTACAATCACTTGTTTTGATGATTATTGTAGTTTCATTAACACCACTAAAACTTACCTTAGAATGAATAAGATGGTTGAAAGCCTTTACTTGTTCAGTTTCATCATTAAATCTAATAGTACAAGTTCCTTCTGCTGCTTCGCCCATGTTATAATCATAACAAAAATGATTATTTAAGTTGTTTTAAACACACATCCATTTACAGCGCTTTATAAGCCGCGTAACGTTACGACTAATTAACGCTGATCTATTTTTTAAAAAAATATCAACAGTTTCTGTACAGAAATTTCCTGTACAGAAATAAAATCAACCGATTTTTGACATGGATAAGATCAACCACAGATTTTACAGAACCTCATTTTTGGTTCTGTGTAATACTAGAAAGATTATCCGGAAAAAATACTTTCATTATAGATTGATTTAATCGTCTATTCTTGGCAGCTTGCCGTTTTTGTCAAACTTGTCCTGAACACTTTTGTCTGCATGACCATACTGGATTTGGATGTTCTTGTTGTGCTCAATTAGTTGATATTTTGATATGGCTGCCTTTTTTTGAAAAACCTTCATTGCATCAGGTGCAGACATTCCACTCTGCAATGCCTTTAGTTTTGCCTGGTGTGCCTCTTGGCTTATTTTTTCTGTTAGCTCAAACTGCGACCAGAAGATTGCATGTACCCCTTCATCAACAGTAGTGAGAAATGCTGCAAATGCGTTTCTTGGTGCGTTTGGAAGTGTTTCAAGATCCATCTTTGTCAAGTCAGTAAGCAAATTCGAATACGCAGCCTCTCTTTGCTGCTGGATTAGTTGCTGTTGGGCCTGCAGTTCCTGTCTTTTCTTTTCCTGATTTGCAACCCTTTCTTGGAATTGTTTTGCCTGCTCTAGAATTTTTATCATTGTTGTTTTGTCAGGTACCTGGCTAGGTTGTACAGGTTGTGATTGGAGTTTTTGTGGGGCTGCACCATTTACAATGAAACTCGTTGATGCAATGCCATCTGCATAGCCCTCCTTTTTCACCATAACGTTGAAAATGTTAACGCCTGCATCTGGCAAAACCTTTTGATCAAATACAAACATTCCTTCCAGATTTGTGGCAGTCCAGACTCCGTACTTTGCCGCTGTGATTTGGACTGATGCCTTTGGAACTGGGTTTCCAGTCTGGTCAGTCACATACCCTACAAGCTTTGGGTATTCGTTAATCTGATAGGTTTGCTTTTCTGGGTTTATAGTAACTTGCAAAGATGGTAGAGTTGCTTCAGCCTGTACATATGATAATGATAGTAAAGACACTGCAACTAGGAACAATGTTATCTGATGATTTTTGAGCACCCCTCATACTCCCAAGACTGGATTTAATTTTGATAGTCAACAATTTTGATTTGGATGTGATCTTGATTATCAACCTGGGTTTCGTGTGCACGCATAGTCATTACTTGATTCAGAGTAGAAATAAACTGCTTGCCTGGGTCTAGATTGTATTTGTGTTTGGGCTTTTTTTGCCTATCAAAGACTTTGCCACACTTTTGGCAGGCATAAAACCTTCCATGAATATAATTTAGTTTTCATTTTATTTACCATTTATAGATTGAATAAACCAACAATGACAAATTTGTTGTGGATAATCCTGTAAGATTATACAATTCTGATCAGTTTATTGGGCTTGCCTCTTAGTTAAAGAAAATTTGATTCCATGGCCACTCTTACATACCTGAAATACAGAAAAATCTGTCGTTAACTCTTAATTAACAAAAATAACTACCACACACAATGAATAGTTCTATCATAATTTTCATTGCTTTAGCTGGATTACTGCAGATTGTTGTTCCAAATGCATATGCTGAAGAATTTCAAGTTTCCATTCCCTTTGGTGCTTTTGATCCAACATTTGAAACACCAGTTGATAATTGGTATGAACCTCCTGTGGTTTCCATTCAGGAAGGCGATACTGTGATATGGACAAACAATGACAGAGAAGGCCACACTGTTACAAGTGGCAAAGGTGCTGGGAGATTTGGATGGATGGGAGGCGACAAATTTGGGGAGCCTGATGGTTATTTTGATAGTGAACGATTCTTGCTAGGAGAGTCCTGGTCTAATACATTTGGTGAGGAAGGACTGTTTAACTATTTTTGTACAATTCACCCATGGATGGAAGGAGTAGTTTTTGTTGGTAAATCAATTCCTAATTATCCTCACGATGCTGAAGGAAATAAAATAGAAAAATTTCCTGTATTAGAGTATACTGCTGACGGTTTAATTGAGTTGGATATGACATGGGAGCCAAATGTGATCATGGCACATGATGAGGTATCCTTCATCTATCAAACTTATGATCCAATGACAAACTCAAATCTTGACAAAATGAGATATGATTTTATTATAATTCAAAATGGGGAGGAATTATTTCGTGATAAAGGACTTACTGGAATAGGCGGTGATTATAGGAAATTTATTTTTGTCAAGCCAGGATCCATAGAGATTAGATTTGAAAATATAGAAAGTGGTGGTACATCAGGAATAGAAAGTGTGTCAAGGCTACCAATGACAGATCCTTCCTTAAGAACGGTAGTGTTTAGTACCATGGTTTATGATAATCCGGAAAAACAGGCACATCATGAAATAGTTGTCCAGCCTGCAAAAAGAGTCGAGCTCCAGTATGAATTGTTAGTGGCAATAATTACTGTTCCTGGAGCATTGGCCGTCGTTGCGGTTTTGTATATGATGTATGGAAAACCAAAGAAAAAGACAAACTATGGGTAATCCTAGTAAGATTACACAGTAAAAGTAAAGATTGGTATCATTGAATAGGTATGATAATCAATATTCGATTTTGTTGAAGAGAACCTGTTTTCATACTTCTTTTCAAAGTTTTGTTTTTGCCGTTTCTTATTGTAGTTTCACGTCAAACTTTCTTTGGCACGATGGTATTTTATTTTGAAAACTGGACTTGGATTTTTCTTCCGACTAAATCTGAGCCTAGCCCTAGTTTTTCTTTTAATATTATAACGTACTATATTATACATGTCTAAAGAAGTAGACCGAGAAAAAATTAGGAAAAAAATATTGGATAAGGAAATGAAAAGCGAGTCTTTCCCAGCAACTTAATTCGAAATGAATGATTATACCTGTACCTGCTCTTGCGGATGTCAAAACCCTGCAGATGACTTTGTGTGTCATAACTGTAAGATTGGCATGTGTAAAGTGGGAATGAAACGATAATTCACTAAAGGAGGTTTTCCTCTAAACTTATTTGCAGTCTAGTGTAGTTATGAATATGGGAAAATCGGCAATTAAGGAATCAAATAACCAT
>Ga0326597_10001922_pt1 | contig 32055 bp, 23 predicted proteins | sample RVTome_12_FD_203789 | JGI IMG/M metagenome (GOLD analysis project Ga0326597, IMG submission 203789) | Soil microbial communities from uranium-contaminated site in the Upper Colorado River Basin, Wyoming, United States - RVT100D185 | ecosystem: Environmental > Terrestrial > Soil > Contaminated >...
CCACACAACTAAATTTAAACGATTTGGAAAAAAGGGTGCTACAATTAATTGCAGACTCCGCAAGCGCACCCCATGTTGACAAAATTATTCAAAAGCTTAATGTGGACTCCAACAGCATATCAATTGCTTTAACATCTTTGGTGTTAAACGATTTAATTAAAGAAACCTCGCCCAACTGTTATGTTGTGGTTAAATAATTTTAAATATGAAAAATCTAATTATTGTAGAATCGCCCACAAAGGCAAAAACGTTAACCAAATTCTTACCCGATAAATATACGGTGATTTCTTCATACGGACACGTACGGGATTTACCCAAAGGCGAGCTTGGTATTGATGTGGAAAAAAACTTCGAACCCAAATATGTAATTCCAACAAAAGCGCGTAAAAAAGTGAACGAGTTAAAAACCGCAACTAAAAAAGCTGATGGAGTTATTCTTGCAACAGATGGGGACCGTGAAGGAGAAGCTATCGCTTGGCACCTTGCCCAAGCCCTAGGGCTTGGGAATAACCAATTTCCAATTTCCAATGACCAAAAAAATCCCAACAACAAAATTCCAAACTCCAAAACAAAAACAAAAAACCCACAACCTAAAACCTACAACCTAAAACCTATACAGCGAATTGTATTCCACGAAATTACTAAGGGTGCGGTTGAGAAAGCACTAAAAAATCCTAGAGATATAAATATGAATTTGGTTGACGCACAGCAAGCGCGCAGAATTTTGGATAGATTAGTTGGCTATAAATTATCGCCATTTCTTTGGAAAAAAATTGTGCGTGGACTTTCGGCGGGGCGTGTGCAGTCGGTAACATTGCGCTTAATTGTTGAAAAAGAAAGAGAGATAGAAAAATTTAAACCGGAAGAATACTGGAGCATTCAAGCAGAGCTTGAAAAAATGACAAATGACAAAACCCAAATGTCAAATGAAGCTCAAAACCCAAATGTCAAAAAATTTACTGCAATGCTACATGCAAGGGATGGAAAAACTCTTAGTAAGCTGGCTATTAAAAATGAGGAGGAGGCGAAGGAAATTTTAGATAATTTAAAAAATGCTACATGGACTGTTCAAAATATAGAACAAAAAGAACACAAAAAAAATCCCCTACCACCATTCATAACCAGCACATTGCAACAAACCGCCTGGGGTAGATTGGGCTACAGTGCAAAACGAACAATGATGCTCGCACAAAATCTGTACGAAAGAGGGCTTATTACTTACCATAGAACCGACTCTTTTTATTTATCCCCAACCGCTCTTGGTCCGGCTCACGATTATATTAAAAAAGAACTGGGCGAAAAATACTTGCCTCAAAAAGCGCGTTTTTATAAAACAAAATCAAAAGGGGCCCAAGAAGCACATGAGGCAATAAGACCAACCAATCCCGCACATGCACCGGAAAAGCTAAAATTAGAAGGGCCACAGAAAAAGCTATATACACTTATTTGGCAACGATTCATGGCAAGCCAAATGGAATCTGCAGTTTTTGCAGCCACCACAATAGATATTTCTACCCAAACTCCCTATGTGTTTAGGGCAACAGGGCAAGTTATGAGATTTGACGGTTTTATGAAAATTTATCCAACAAACAGCAAGGAGGAAGAACTTCCTCAAGTCGAAAAAGACGAACTGTTGGATTTAAAAAAACTAGAAAAAAACCAACACTTTACAAAACCACCGGCACGCTACAACGAAGCGAGCTTAGTAAAAGCTTTGGAAAAACATGGTATAGGGAGGCCGTCCACATATGCGACAATAATTTCTACAATACAAACAAGGAATTATGTACAAAAAAACGAACAGAGACGCCTTGAGCCAAATGAAATAGGGTTTTTAGTAAACGATCTGCTTGTAGAAAACTTTCCACAAATCGTGGATATAGATTTCACGGCAAAAATGGAATCTCAACTAGATGAGGTTGCGCATGGAAAAGAAAAATGGCAAGAATTAATTGAAAATTTTTACGAACCCTTTGCTAAAAAACTTGAAAAAAAGTACGAAGATGTTAAAAAAATTAATACGGATGTTGCAACGGGTAAAAAATGTCCGGAATGTGGTAAAGAGTTAATGGAAAAATTTGGACGCTTTGGAAAATTCTTAGCTTGTAGCGGTTTCCCCGACTGCAAACACACAGAGCCACTGGAAAAAAACAAACCAAAAGAGCTGGGGGTCAATTGTCCCAAATGCATAGAGGGTAAAGTTATAGAAAAACGCACACGAAGAGGTAAAAATTTTTATGGATGCAGTAGATATCCCGATTGTGATTTTGCAACTTGGTATAAACCACATATTGAAGAAATTTCCGGAAGTACAAAAAAAAGAATAGCTCAATGCCCAAAATGTAAAAGTGCTTTGGTAGAAAAAAACACAAAAAAAGACGGGGAACATGTTGCTTGCTCGAGCAAAGAGTGTGATTACCGCAGTAATTAGAGTTAAAACAATAATCGCCCCTCACATGCACTCATGTGGGGGCGATTTTAATAAATACGCCACACTCGCCTTCACTAAACGAATACGCCACACGTGTGGCGTATTCATTATAGGACCCCCGCGGGCTCCTATAGAGCTTGTAGCTTCTTAGGTTATTTAGTTATTTTGTTATTCTGTTATTTAGTTATTCTGTTCTCAATTACTCATTACTTATTACGTATTACTTATTACGTATTTATTCCTCTTCCTCCTTCATCAATCTACTCAACTGCATACTAATCAGAACTATAACCATGGTAAGCACAATCGCAAAAATAAATTTTGCAATAACAGTATCTGTTGAGTTTGGGAATAATTCCGCAATAAGTGCTCGTATGGCATCGTTCCATGCAAGTCCGCCAACAAGCGCAAAACCTGCCAAAACATAGCTTAAGGTTTTTTTACGAATCTCTTTTTTGATTTCTGAAGTTCCTTTTTTTATATGGTCTATCATAATATTTAGAGTGCGGGATTCAAATATTTTTTGGTTTTTACTTTTATCTTAACATCTGGCATCATTAGTATAATAACACGACAATGCAAATAGAAAAAACGTTAGAAAAAATTTTAAACTACTTCGAAAAAGAAAAAGATAGAGCTATTGTTAAGGAGGCCTTTGAGATTGCAAAAGTTGCCCACGAACCACAAAAACGAGAATCCGGCGAACCCTATATAACACACCCGCTTGGTGTGGCTTTAACTTTGACGGAAATACAAATGGATACCCCCACAATAGCGGCCGCGCTTTTGCACGACGTTGTGGATGATACGCCCGTAACATTGGAGGAAATAAAAGAAAAATTTGGAGAAGAAATCGCATTTTTGGTTGGAGGGGTTAGTAAGTTGGGGCGCATTAAATATCAGGGAGTCCAGCGACATGCGGAAAATCTGCGCAAAATGCTTGTTGCAACAGCCGTGGATGTTAGGGTTATGATTATAAAATTTGCAGATCGCCTCCACAATATGCAAACCCTGTCTTCGCTGGAGGAAAGAAAACAAAAAAGAATTGCTCTTGAAACCTTAGAGATATACGCACCAATTGCGATGCGACTTGGGGTGTTTGAGCTTGCCAGGCGATTGGAAGATTTAGCTTTTCCATATATATATCCAAAAGAATATGAATATGTAAAAAAAGAATCACAAGAACGAATACAGGAGGGGAAAAAGCAACTAAAGAAGGTGTCCCCAATTATAGTCAAAGCTTTAAAAAAAGCTGGCGTTGTCCCCCTTTCCATTAGCGTGCGTGTTAAACATTACTACAGCTTATGGCGCAAATTGGAAAAGTACGATTATCACTGGGATACAATACACGACCTGCTTGCTGTAAGAATAATCGTTAAAAACGTAGAAGATTGTTATCAGGCCCTTGGAATAATACACAAGTTGTGGAAACCCTTACCTGGCAGAATAAAAGACTACATTGCCCTTCCAAAACCTAATGGCTATCAAAGCTTGCACACAACTGTTTTTGCAATAAGCGGCAAAAGAATAGAGATTCAAATTAGGACCCAACAAATGCACGAGGAGGCGGAGTTTGGAATAGCAGCACACTGGAAGTATAAAAACAATGAAGCACATTCCAAAAAAGCCATGAAAAAGGCCTTCGATTGGGTCGCAAAATTGCAGGAGTGGAAAAAAGACGCAACCAACACGGAGGATTTGTTGGAAAATTTAAAAATAGATGTATTTAGCGATAGAATATTTGTATTTACGCCAAACGGAGATGTTATAGATTTACCACAAGGAGCTACTCCTGTGGATTTTGCTTATCATATACATTCTAATGTGGGAGACAGGTGTGCGGGGGCAATAATAAATGGCAAAATGGCCTCTTTAAATACAGAGCTAAAAAATGGAGACATTGTTGAAATAATAACCTCCAAAAACAAAAAGCCATCGCAGGCATGGCTTGAATTTGTTAAAACTTCGGGGGCAAAAAGCCACATAAAAAGATGGTTTAAAAAGCAAAACGAAGACGAAAATAAAGAAGCGGGATTAACCCTAATAAACGAAGAGCTTAAGGCGCACAAAAGTAGCGCATGGGCAGATGTGGATAAACAAAAAAAGAATAAACTCCTTGATAAATTTAATTTTAAAACAGAAGATACCCTGTTGGCCTCCGTTGGTGTTGGGGATATATCGGCAAAACGTATAGTACAAAACATTTTGGGCAATGAGGAAACCACTACCGCAAAACAACCCGTCAAACAAGTAGGGTCCGACGACAAAAAATTGGAGATTTTAATAGCAGGAGCAAGCGGATTGAGTGCGCGCATAGCAAAATGCTGTAATCCCATATATCCGGAGGCAATAGCTGCATATATAACAATCGATAAGGGGGCCAGTATTCACAAAATAAACTGCCCAGAATTAAAAAATGCCCAAAAAACAGATAAAATACTGCCCGCATATTGGAACAAGAAAGGAGATTTAACTAATATAAAGTTGGAGGTAGATATGTTGGACAAGGTTGGTATGCTACAGGAGGTTACGGGAATCATAGCAAATCTTCATGTGAACATACTAACTATAAACACCAGCAAAAAGGAGGATGTAACTACAATATTACTTGAAATGGAGATTTCTAACTTAAACCAATTAAATCTACTGGTAGAAAAAATAAAAAGAATTGATGGAATTTTGGATATAAGAAGGATAGTTTAATTGTTAAGGCAAACTATGTGGTTTATTTAATAAAAATCGACCCTTTAGTGGGTCGGTTTTTATTAGTATTTAGATTATCCTATATTACAAATTCAATCTATCCTAAAAGTTTTTTTACCCATTTTCTTAAATCATTTTTGCTGGAAAAGTGCATTGCAAGTTGAGCTTTCCTGCCGTCTGTTCTTACACGAACCTCGGATATTTTGTGAGTATTTTTAAATTCTTCCATAAGTTGCAACAATTCCGGATCTAACTTAGACCTTCCTCTGGATGAAGCATTTTTTGTTTTTACCTTACCCATCAACTCACGCGCGCGCTCTTCTGCTTGGCGAACATTTAATTTTTGGGCCTGTATTTCATTAAACAATTTATCCTGATGTGTTGTACTTTGCAAAGCCAAAAGAGGTCGAGTGTGCCCTTCATTTATTTCTTGTGCCGCAAGGGCTGCCTTAATGTGCTGGGGAAGCGAAAGTATTCGCAGTGTATTTGCCACATAAGATGTGGATTTTGATACCCGTTGCGCTATATTTTTTTGTTTTATTCCAAACTCTTCTTGGAGCTGTTTAAATGCGTTCGCCTCCTCAAGCGGAGTTAAATCGTCTCTTTGCAAGTTTTCTATCAAGGATGCTTCCAACTTTTCTTTTGGTGTGCCCCGGCGAACAACAACCGGAACCCTGGGAAGTCCTGCTAATTTTGCCGCCCTTAAGCGACGCTCCCCTGCAATAAGTTCGTATCCAACACGCCTTCCGCTAGGAACCTCCTCTTCCACCTTTGTAACCACAAGTGGCTGTAAAATTCCATACACTTTTATGGAGTCGGCCAAATCTGCTAGTTCTTCTTTCTTAAAATCCTTTCTCGGCTGATATGGATTGGGCGTTATTTGGTCGATATCAATTAAAAACACACTCTCTTTTTGGGAGCTTCCTGAATTACCGTTTTTCTTTTGTGGTATAAGAGATTCTAGGCCTTTCATAATTTTGTTCACTTCGTTCACAAAATAGTAATAAGTAATACGTAATAAGTAATTTTTGAATCCCGCGTAGCGGGATTGTTTACTCGTTACCCGTTACTCGTTACTGTGAGCGCGTAGCGCGAGCCTATTAATTACTTCTTTTGCTAATTGTCTGTAGGCATTGGCTCCGGGTGAAGCCGGATCGTGTTGGTAGATGGTGCGCCCATATCCTGGGGCCTCTGCCAAAGAAACATTCCTTGGTATTATAGCCTCAAATACATATCCTGGAAAGTTCCGCCTGACATTTTTTAAAATATCACGGCTTAATTTGTTCCGCTTATCATACATTGTACACAATGCTCCCAGTATTTCTATATCTTTTTCTAAATTCTCTCTTACTAATTCTATACTATTTAAGAGTTGGCTCAACCCCTCAAGCGCATAGTATTCGGTCTGTACAGGTACTATAACATAATCTGCAGCAACTATACCATTTAGGGTTAGGAGTGCTAAAGATGGCGGGCAGTCGATTAAGATAAAGTCGTATTTGTGCCTAATTTTATTTATTGCTTCGTGCAATTTAAATTCTCTATTTTTTACATCCACCAACTCCACCGTAGCTCCCGCAAGATCTGTTTGTGCCGGAAGTATATCTAAAGAAAAAAGTCCAGTAGGGCGAATAACATCTTGGGGGTGCATATTCCCCAACAAAACATGATAAATATGCACCGATAAATCTCTTGTCGGAGCAAAGGTGCCTGTTATATTGCTTTGCGGATCCATATCTACAATTAAAACTTTTTTGCCGTATGCCGCCAAATAAACGGCTAGATTTGCTGTTGTTGTGGTTTTGCCAACCCCACCTTTTTGATTTGCAATTGTAATTACGTGCGCCATGCCTTATATTTTAACAATAAAATCCGCGCTTTACAAATCTAATTTTTTGGTAATCCAAAGGGTTTTATGATATAATTTTGATTATTGCGCTATTGATTACACTACGCCGCCGTGGTGAAACTGGCAGACCTGCCTGCGTACCTACGGCACGTAAACCGGCAGGCAGGCGCGCACCAAATTTAACATAATATAAACTTGCCCGGGTGGCGGAACTGGCAGACGCGCAGGTTTCAAAAACCTGTGGGAGCAATCTCGTGGGAGTTCGACTCTCCCCCCGGGCACCAAAACAAAAAACCCTCAGTTAACTGAGGGTTTTTTGTTTTTTTCCAATATAAGAGGTAGCCCCAAAACGGCAACAGCACTAAGTACAAATATATATTTAATATTTTAGGGTGTAGATAAAAAATTGAAAACTGCGTTCTAAATTTTAATTTTCTAAAATTTCAATAATAGCTCGCGCTAGTTTTTCTTTATCATGTCTTATTAATTCCTTGTTTTGAACAAAATCTGTTGCGTACAATCCGGGATGTTTAAAATCTTCGGATGCCAAAACTATCTGAGAGTTATATTTCTCATAGTGTCTCAGCAATTCTTTTTGTGGTTTTTGATTATTAACCAAAATAAAGTCCAAAACACTTTCGCCAATATAATTTTCCACCTCAGCAACAAAATCTTTAAGGGAGAAGTTGCTTGTTTCTCCGGGCTTTGTTGTTAAATTACATACATAAATTTTTTTCGCCTTAGATTTTTTAAGTGCATCCACTACTCCGTCAACTAAAAAATTAGGCAAAACACTTGTATATAAATCTCCCGGACCAATTATTACAGCATCCGCCTCTTTTATGGCTACCAAAGCGTCGAGATTAGGTTTTGGGTTTTGGGGTTCTGTAAAAATTCTTTTAATACGAAGAGTGGGATTATGTTTTGGAATATCTATGTTTGTTTCACCACTTATTATCGACCCGTCTTCCAATTCCGCATGCAAGCGAACATTGTCCAAAGTTACGGGATACACCTTGCCTTGTATATTCAAAACAACTCCTGCGGTTTTTACGGCATCATAAAAATTTCCCGACACCTTTTCTACCGCAGCCAAAAAAATGTTTCCAAAATTATGTCCAGCAAGTTCACCTTCATCAAACCTATATTCAAAAAGATCCCTTGCCTTGCTCTCATCTCCTGCAAGAGCTATTAAGCTTCTGCGAACATCTCCTGCTGGCAAAACTCCGTAATCGTCCCGTAATCTACCGGTTGATCCCCCATCATCACACATAGAAACAACCGCAGATAATTCAAATCCTTTGTTTTTAAGTGAAGAAAGCACAGTATAAGTTCCTGTGCCTCCTCCTATTGTTACAATTTTTTTATTTTTTTTATTCATTACTCTACAGTTACACTCTTTGCAAGATTTCTTGGCTTATCTACATTATAACCTTTTAATGTCCCAACATAATATGCAAAAAGTTGAAACGGAATTACAGACAAAATCGGGGTTAGCATTTCCAATGTACGCGGTATATAAATTACATCTTTTGTAAGAGTTTGTATTTTTTTATTTCCTTTTGTGGTTAAAGCAATTGTGGGCCCACCCCTAGCCTTTATTTCCTCTATATTAGATGACATTTTTTCATATACCGAATCGTCCGGCATTATGGAAAATGTTGGAAAATTTTTATCTATAAGCGCGATGGGGCCATGTTTCATTTCGCCACCGGCGTAACCTTCGGCGTGAATATATGATATTTCTTTCAACTTTAATGCCCCCTCCAGCGCTATTGGGTAATTGTACTTTCTTCCCAAATAAAGCATGTTTGTGTAATTTTTATATTTCCTGGCAAATTTTTTAATATCTTTTTCGCCTTGTAAAACTTTCTCAACCAATTTGGGTAATTTTTCTATCTCTTCAACTATGCGCACGCCCATGGTGTGGCTCATGTTTCTTTGCCTTCCCAAAAATACTGTTAGCATTGCAAGTGCAACAAGCTGAGAGGTAAATGCTTTAGTGCTAGCAACGCCTATCTCGGGGCCTGCATGATTATAAATTCCCGCATCTGTTTCACGAGCTATTGTGGAACCCACCACATTTACAATTCCTAGTGTCAAAACACCTCTATTTTTAGCCTCTTTTAATGGTGCGATAGTATCTGCTGTTTCTCCGGATTGAGAAATAAACAAAGCAATATCACCTTTTTCGAAAATAGGTTTGCGGTAACGAAATTCGCTACCCAAATCCACATTACACGGAACACCCGCATATTCTTCTATCATGTACTTGCCCACGAGCCCCGCGTAGTAAGCCGTACCACAGGCAATAATATGTATTTTTTTCGCTTTGGCCAACTTGTCTTTTACAAGTTCCAATCCGCCCAATTTAACATTACCCTCCTTTGGCAACAACCTTCCCCGTGTGGTTTCTTTAATTGAATTGGGCTGTTCCATGATTTCCTTAAGCATAAAATGTTCGTGTCCGCCCTTTTGAGCCTCTTCCAGGTCCCATTCTATTTCTTGTACTTTGTGCTGTTTTGCCACCTTGTCCTGTGTAAATAACTGCATTGATTCTGTAGTTAGTTTAGCAACCTCGCCTTCGTTCAAATAGACAACCTTTTTTGTGTGTGCCAGTATTCCTGCAGGATCACTTGCAATAAAATATTCTCCGTCTCCAATACCAACCAAAAGCGGACTTCCCAATCGTGCGGCAATAATCTCATTTGGGGCATGAGAGGAAATAACAACAACACCATAGGTTCCCACCACCTTATCGAGTGCTTTTTGCACTGCACTTAGCAAATCGCCATTAAAAAAATGCTCGATCAAATGCGCAAGAACTTCTGTGTCTGTTTCGGAACGAAAAACGTGTAGCTTTTTGGGGGCTTTATTATTTTTATTCAAGAAATTTTTTATTTCCTGATAATTTTCTATAATTCCGTTGTGTGCAATATAAAATGAGTTGGTGCAATCGGAGTGTGGGTGTGCGTTTTTAATCGTTGGAGCACCGTGAGTTGCCCATCTTGTATGAAAAATAAAAGGTCCGCCCTGGATGTTGTCCCCACCTAATTTTTTTTCTAACTCAGCAACTCTACCGACCGCCCTTGAGGTGCTGATTTTTCCTGTTTTATCGTTATAAACAGCCATTCCAGCAGAATCATACCCCCTATACTCAAGACGCTTGAGCGCCTCAAGCCCAATTCTGGGGTCATTTTGTTTTCCTATATAGCCGATTATTCCACACATAGTTTTTAAAAATTTATAAAACGATGTTTACTATTTTATTTTTAACAACAATAACTTTTTTTGGTTCTTTATCACCCAAAATTTTTTGCACCTTTTCATCTCGTAACGCCCTTTTTTCTAAATCTTTTTCGGACATATCTCGCACAACACTAACCTCGCTTTTTACCTTTCCATTTATTTGTACAGGTATACTTACGGCTTGTTCTTTAATTTGTTTTTTATCATACTCCGGCCACTTCTGATTATGAACTGAACCCCAATTTCCTCCACCTTCGCCTTCGGCTTCGGCGAGACGATGCCAAAGTTCTTCTGTTACATACGGCGCAAAAGGTGCGAGTAAAATAAGCAAGGTTTTTATATCCTCCTTTGAGTGTTCATTCTCGTAAAGCGCATTTACGAATGTCATCATGGTGGCGATGCCCGTATTGTAGTGCAATCTTTCTATATCTTCGGTCACTTTTTTAATTGTCTTATGCCTTAAATTAGGTGATAGGTTATAGGTATTAGGTGCTAGGTTTTTTGCTTTTTCATACTTCTGCACCAATCCCCACACCCTTCCCAAAAACCTATGCACCCCTCTTATTCCCTCATCTTTCCAATCACCTCCTTGTTCAAGTGGGCTTAAGAACATAAGATAAGTTCGTACTGTATCTGCACCAAAGGCCTCAAACAGCTTGTCTGGGCTAATAACGTTGCCTCGTGATTTACTTATCTTTGCTCCGTCTTTTATTAAAAGTCCATGAGCACGAAACTTATTAAATGGTTCTTCAAAATATATTAGTTTTTGATCGTACAAAAACATGGTAATAAAACGTGCGTACATAAGATGGAGAACGGCATGTTCTTGTCCGCCAATATACATATCTACCGGTAACCACTTCTTGGTTATATTTTTATCCCATGGTGCTTCATCGTGCCCAACTGAGGGATAGCGCAAAAAGTACCACGAGGAATCAAAGAACGTATCGCTTACATCCGTCTCGCGCTTTGCATCACCCCCACACTTAGGGCATTTTACGTTTACAAAATCTTTTGCCGATTCGAGTGGGGCTTTGCCCGCACCCTTGGGACGAAAATCTTCAAGATACGGAAGCTCCAAAGGCAACTCCTCTTCAGGCACAGGATGAATAGCCACCTCATCGCCATTTACAATGGTCCACTTTGTTCCTTCTTCCTCTTCCCTTAATTCATTATTCTCAATTCGTAATTCTTCCAGACATTTATTGGAACAGTAAATGATGGGGATAGGCGGCCCCCAATATCTCTGACGACTTATTAACCAGTCACGCAGATGGTATTGAGTGTGCGCTTCTCCCCCAACAGCTTCACCTATTTTTTCTTTTGCATCTTCGCTATCCATACCACTAAACTCTCCCGAATTTATAACCATGCCCTCACCAGTAAAAGCCCCCTCAATTTTTTTATCGCTTGTCGTTCGTTGTTTGTCGTTTGGAACTACTACCGGACGTATAGGTAGGTTGAATTTAACTGCAAACTCAAAATCACGTTGGTCATGTGCAGGTACTGCCATAATGGCACCTGTTCCATACTCTCCAAGCACATAGTCGGCAATCCACACAGAAATCACTTCTTCTGATGCAGGATTTAGTGCTCTAATTCCTTTTAGTTCCACTCCTGTTTTTTCCCGGTCCTCCTTCAATTTTTCGCTTTGCGGCCTGTTAGCTGATTCTTTTATGTATTTTTCAACTTCTTCCCAATTCTCTATTTTATCTTTAAGTTCAAAAACGGCCTCATGCTCCGGAGACAATACTAAATAGGTTGCACCAAAGAGGGTGTCCGGCCTGGTTGTAAAGGTTTCAATTTGAAATTTCCCCTGGCCCCGCTTTAGCGGAGCCTCGCCTTTGGCGGGGCGTGGGAAATTTGAAATTTGAAATTGGAGGCGATAGCCGATTGATTTCCCTATCCAATTCTTCTGAGTTGTTTTTGTATGCTGGGACCAGTCAATTTTGTCTAAGTTATCCAACAGGCGGTCGGCATAATTGGTTATTTTAAGAAACCACTGACGCAACTTTTTGTTCTCCACAACAGAATCACACCTTTCACACCTTCCCTGTAAAACTTGTTCGTTGGCAAGTACTGTCTGGCAACTTGGACACCAAAGCACAGGCGCTTCTTTGTGGTAGGCAAGACCCGCTTTATAGAGTTGTAAAAAAAGCCACTGCGTCCAGCGATAGTATGTAGAATCTGTTGTATCTACAAGGTTATTCCACGAATACATATGCCCCGCCTGCTCTAGCTGGCGGCGGAAATTTGCGGTACTTGTTTGTATAAGTTCGCGTGGATGTACTCCTTTTTTTATGGCAAAATTTTCCGAATGAATACCAAAGGCATCAAAACCTATCGGTTCAAAAACATCATGCCCTCGCATGCGCATATAACGGCCGTGAATATCAGAACCCGTAAAAGCGTAGAGATTTCCTATATGAAGCCCCTCCCCGGAAGGATATGGAAACATCATTAAATTAAAATACGGATTTTTTGCATTTTTAATATCCACTTGCCAGCGATTCTCTTTAAGCCACTTTTTGCGCCACTTTTCTTCAATTTTTATAGGATTATATTGCTCCATCGTGTTATTTATTATATATAACTAAAATTAAATTTAAAGTCTATTCAAACTCCACCCCAAAAAGAGTTTGCGCATTTTCGGTTGTTTGTTTTTGAACCCTATCAAAACTCATGCCTTTTATTTCTGCTATTTTTTCAACTATGTATTTTATAAAAATCGGCTCGTTTCTTTTTGTGTTTTTAACTTGTGGCGGTAACAGGTAAGGAGAGTCCGTTTCTAAAACTATTCTATCCAGAGGAGCTTCGCGCACTGCATCCTGAACAAAGGGTAGCGTAAAGACAAGCCCATTAACACCGATATAAAATCCCATATCCAAAAATTTTTTAAGCTGATCCAAATCACCGGTGTAGGAATGCACAACTCCGGGATTTTGTAATTGAGAAATTATAGCGTGGTCATTTAAAATTTCTATCATATCGTTATGTGCCACACGACAATGTAAAATAAGTGGTTTTTTATAGTTTAACGCCAAATCTAACTGTTTTTTAAATGCTTCTTTTTGTCGCGTTACAAACTCGTCCTTTTTTGCTACAGATTTTGGTTTACGCCAATAATCCAAGCCCACCTCACCAACTGCCACAACCTTGGGAGAGGTTATTAGTTCTTCATACTTTTCCTTATCAAACTCTTCCCCTCGTGTATCAAATTTTTCAAGTGGGCCAACTTCATCTTCGTCCGCCCTATTTTTATTTATGTGTATAGGGTGTAGTCCTATTGAGGCATATATTTTGGGGTTATCTAATTTTTCTGCAAGAACTACACCAGCGCGCGATGTATCAATTTGTGTCCCGGGCATAATAAAAGAAATCCCCTCCTTTAGGGTTCTTCTTATAGCTTCCTCTCTATCAAAACGAAAGGAATGAAAATGAATATGGGCATGGGTATCTATAAGCATAGGTTAAAAGTCGGATGCATCCCCTCTTTTTTAATTTTACTTTATGAGAATATGTTAACACACCTCCTTTGAAAAGAAAAACCCCGCAACTAAGTACGGGGCGACTGGCAGTCCCGCAATGCGGGACTGCCAGTCAGGGTCAGAGTACAGAACCTGCCTGCCTGTCTGTCGGCAGACGGGCCGACAGGCAGGGCTACTTACTGACGGCCAAGAACCGAGCGTCCGGGTGCCACCAGGTGAAGCCAATCCAGTAGAGGTCAGCGCGCCGGTGGCGCTCGCCGCTCCAGAGGCCCGGCACGCGGTGTTCGCCAATCGGGTGCACGCCGACCGAACCGAGAGCGACAATTAGAAACTGTCGCTGGAAATCCGGATAAGCGGCTCCGAGAGCTAATAACTCCTCAACAGTAGCTGGGCGCAAACCCTGCTTGTCGAGCTCATCTAGCACTTTGGCGCTGTTCATCACCCGTCCGAAGTGGACGAGTTGGGCATCAGCGGTCTCGATGCCTCGGCGCGTAGGTGGGAAGTTGCGACTTGTGATGTTGTCATCCACCCAGTCATAGCTTCCTGCCGCGAGCGCCTCTTCCACGCTTTGGTCATAGTTAACCGTGAGCGTGTAGGTGTTGCTCTCATATCCGGGGAGCTTATGCTCCTTGGTGAGCTGTAGGCCGCGTGAAGCATACCCCACTTCCACGCTTCCTTTTCGAACACGTTCGAAAAGGTCAGCCCACTGGCGACTGAGTCGCCCAAGATCCTCGTCTGTGACGTGAGTCATGACGATTTTTCCTTTCTTTGGCGTCCTCACTCCGGCTTTTCCGAAGTGAATTGGGGACGGCCACCCATTCGGGACAGCGTTTTGTGCGTCTTAGACGTACAAAACGCTGTCCTGAATCCTTTAAGTAGTTTGTTGAAAAGAACTTATTATTGACTCAAATACGTTGTACCCCAAATTGCTCTACTTTGCAATAATTTCATAATTATTCAACATCTATATTACTCCAATCTCGGAAACAACGCCTCGCCTTTTTTAAACCTAAATCGCCACTCTTTATTGCTGTTTGGATCTACGCCAATTGAATCGAATATTTTTTCTGCACTTTGTGGAATTATTGGCAGTAGCATTTGTGCAACAGTGGCTAAAATAGTGCCAACCTGTGCAATTTCTTTTTCAAATTTCGCGCTATCCTCTCTTGCAAGAACCCACAATTTGGAGTCATTAATTTTTTTATCTCCATACGCTACAAGCTCCTGTGCTTTTTTTATGGCTAATGGAAAATTAAATCCTTCCATTGCTAGCTCATACGCCTTCCACTTCTTATCTATTTCAGTTTTTATTCCTGTATAATCAGCTTTTATACTCTTATTTAGATACTTTTGGCCCAAAGAAGTTATTCTGGCCAAAAAGTTGCCCAAACCAAGCGCCAAATCACCGTTGTATCTTGCTTCAAATTTTTCCTGCGAAAAATCCCCATCACGCGTGGGCGGAATTTCAGAAAGCAGATAATAGCGCAGAGCGTCAACGCCAACACGCGATGAACCAGAAGCGCTATATTGCTTTATAATGTTTGCGGGATTTATTATATTTCCGAGGGATTTACTTATTTTTTGTCCGTCTACACTAATAAATCCGTGCACAAATATTTTTTTGGGTAGAGGAATTTTGGCGCTCAAAAGCATTGCTGGCCAATATGCTGCATGAAATCGCAAAATGTCTTTTCCAATTACATGCACATCGGCAGGCCAATATTTTTTAAACTTAGTACTTTTACTCGTTCCCCACCCCAGTGCAGAAATATAGTTAGTTAAAGCATCCGCCCATACATAAACTGTGTGCGTCTTGTCACTTGGAACGGGTACCCCCCATTTTAAGTCGGCTCTGGGCCTGGAAAAGCTTACATCTTCTACATCTTTCTCTAAAAAACTTAAAACCTCATTCCTGCGAGACACGGGGACAATCTCTATCTTGTTGGATTTTATTAATTTATAGACCTGTTTTGCATACTTGGAAAGTTTAAAAAAATAATTTTCCTCACTTACTTCATCCGGCTTTTTTCCGTGCATTTTACACTCGCCTTCTTTATTTAAATCCTTGCTTGTAACAAACGCCTCGTGTCCTGCACAATAAAGTCCTTCGTACTTTTTTTTATAAATATCTCCGTTTTTTTCAAAAGCCCTCCAGATTTTACGCACTGCGGGCCAGTGGAGTGTTTTGTTTGTGGTTCTAATAAAATAATCGTTGGATATATCCAAGGACTTAACAAGTTGCTTAAAATAATCGACATTTTTGTCTACAAATTTTGCAACGGGAATTCCCGCGGCCTTTGCTGCACGAACATTTTTTACTCCATGGTCGTCTGTTCCTGTAAGATAAAAGACATCGTATCCTGCCATACGCTTATATCTGGCAATTGCATCTGCGTGCAATTTTTCCAACGCATGGCCTATGTGGGGTTTTGCGTTAGGATAATCAATGGCAGTGGTGATATAAAATTTTTCCTTCATAAAAATTTTAAGTTAAATTTTGTACAATTATAACAAATTCTCCTTTAATTTTATTATTTAATATATCATTTAGCACCTCTTCAACATTTCCCCTATATATTGTTTCAAATTTTTTGGTTAATTCGCGACCCACAACTAGCCCGTAATCCGTAATAAGTAATCCGTAATCTGTAATTAAGAATTTAATTTGCTGCAGAGTTTTTATGATGCGATGAGGGCTTTCAAAAAATATAACAGGCACATCGCTCTCTAAAATTTTTTTAAAATATTTGTTGCGCCCCTTTTTCTGTGGCGGAAACCCGGCAAATTTAAAATTATCCATAAAAATTCCAGCCACAGAAGCAATTGCTAATACAGCAGATGGACCGGGGATAGGAGTTATCTTAACATTCATTTTATTTTGTAAAATTTCCTCTATCAATTTATTGCCCGGATCACTTATTCCGGGTGTACCCGCATCCGAAACCAGGGCAATATTTTTTCCCTCCCGCAAAATATCTAAAATCTTTTCTATTTTATTTAATCTGGAGTGTTGATGATAGCTGATTAGGGGCTTATCTATTTTATAATATATCAACAACTTCCTTGTAACGCGAGTATCTTCGGCCAAAATAAAATCAACCCCCTTCAAAATCTCCAAGGCGCGCAAGGTTATATCCTTTAAATTGCCAATTGGTGTTGCAACCACAAATAATTCGGGCATAGCTAATAATATTACGAACAATGCTTGCTAAGCAAGCATTGTTATAATCGGTGCAAAAATTTAACAATACAAAACTATTTTTTAACACTATTCAAATCCCTAAACAATTCTCTAAGTGCGGCAGCAAGCGGAATTGCAATAATAACTCCCCAAAATCCTGCCAACTGCGCACCAACCAAAACAAATATTATTATGTACAGAGGATTAAATCCCACGGCTCGCGACATTATCACGGGTGAAACAAAGTTTACTTGGATTTGTTGTAATATAGTATATCCTCCCACAGCTAAAAATCCCAACGCAACAGATTGTGATGCAGCCAACGCAAATATTAAAGTACCCGCTATAATCGGTCCCAAAAAAGGAATAAATTCTAAGAATCCTGCCAAAATAGCCAAGGTTAGCGCAAGTTCAACCTTCATCAACAAAAGCATTATATATGTACCTATACCCACAAATGTAGATAAAACAAACAATGCCTGCATCCATCGTCCCAATTTTTTTTGAATTCTTCTAACTAAATCCCGAACATACTCCTTATGCCTTTGTGGAGTTACAGCTAACAGGGAGTTTTCTATGTCGTTTTTGCGCAAAGATAAATAAAATGAAAACACTATAATTAAGATAAAGCTGAGAATGCCACCAAAGAATTTTTTAATAAAGCCCAAAACATCCGGAACTGCCGCGCCAAGTTTTGTCTGAAAATTAATCAAAAAGTCGTCTATGGCAGGTATTAAAAAACCGATATTGCCAAAGGCTGTTGAGTCGAGTTTTTTGCTAGCATTTGCCAATTTTTCAGGAAGATCCTGAGATAATATAAAAATCTCATTAAACAAGCTGGGTAATATAGCATAAAAAATTCCAAAGAAAACGGCTATGGCAAGTACATACAATGATGGCACACTTACAACTCTTTTTATATTACGCTTTTCAAACCATCTTAGTGTCGGTTCTATAGATGCGGCAATCACCACAGCCAAAAACAAACTCGCTACAAGTTGCCAGATCTTAAAAAATAAAGCCACCAAAAATAAAATCATTAAAAAACGAAGTATTGTTGATGTCGAAATATCTATTGTTTTTAATTTAGTCGGCATGTACTTATATTTATTATATGGTGTCTAATAAATTTTCTAATTCTTTTATATTCTTGTGCGGGCCAATTATTGCGAGGCGCGCCATATCTTTTTTTAAAATCTCATTTGCAATTTTGCGAACATCATTTGGTTTTACCTTATTTATTTTTCTCATTATCTCAATTGGCGTTTCGATTTTGTTAAAAATCATTTCGTCCATTCCAAAGTCAAAAGCTATATCACTAGATTCTTCCATATCGAGGGCAATTAGCCCCTCTGCGCGATCTTTTATTTTTTTTAATTCCGATGTTGGGGGAGTATATTTTTTTATTTTCTTTATCTCTTTTATTATAACACGCAAAGCTTTTATTAAATTATCGTGAGATACACCCGAGCGTATAGAAAAATGTCCGTAATCACTCCCGCTGATCTTATTAGCGCCAACATAATAAGCAAGACCTCTTTTTTCCCTAACTTCTGTAAACAAACGAGAACTCATACCGCTTCCCAATATCATAGACAAAACATTTAATGCGTATATGTTTTTATCTGATCCGGACAATCCCCTAAATCCCAACACAAAATGGGTCTGATCGTTTTTCTTATTTTTTATTACCACCCTCTCTTTTGTCGCAGGTTGTGGGTTTTTAACTGCAAATTTTAGCACCCTATCTGCACTTTCAATATCCTCAAAATATTTGCTTGCCAACTTGCGGCCGTGTGCATGTGAAATATTGCCAGCAAACACTATGCAGATATTTTCGCCCCCATAATAGGTATCAAAATGTTTTTTAATATCTGCACGTTTTATATTGGAAACACTTTTAATACTGCCACCTACGTCGCGACCAGCCGGTTGATCTCCGTACAATATCTCTTGGAATAATGAATAAGCATATCGGGGTAAGTTATCATAGTACATTTTTAATTCCTCGATAATTGGACCCCTTTCCCTTTCCACCTCCGAGGGTTTAAATAGTGGGTTTTTTAAATAATCTGCAATAACATCCAGACCCTTTTCGGTGTTATCTGCGGAGGTTTTTACATAAAAACCCGTATATTCGTCGCTGGTGTAAGCATTATAAGAAGCACCTAATCCGTCCAAAACTGTGGAAATTTTATGTGCCGTAGGATATTTTTTAGAACCTTTAAAAACCAGGTGTTCCAAATAATGAGATATCCCGGATAACTTCTTCGGCTCGTACTGCCCACCAACACCAACTACAACTAAGGATGTTACGGCGGCAGTACCTTTCATTGGAACCGTTGTTACGCGAATCCCATTTTTTAGGACTATTTTTTTGTAATTTAATTCGGGAAGCATGTTTATATTGTATCAGTTGTTGCCTGATTATAAAACATCTTGCAAATAAAATCAAATAGCCCCCGTGCGTATGCACGGGGGCTTAATTAAAAATTAAAGAACGACTTCTTCCAAGTCCTCTGGCAAAATAACGGGGATTTCTCCCGCTATTTCTGCCATCATTGCCCTCTGCTCAGCGGGAGCGTGGATGGGCATTAATGCCTTGGGCTTGAGCATTTTTACAATTTCCTGCAAATCGTCACGCGGGGCGTGACCTGAAATATGCAGGTCTTCAAAAATTACCCTCGAGCCGGCGGCCTTACGAACCCAGTCGGGCTCGGTATCGCCATGGTCCAGAGGATAATAGATTGTGCAACCGGTTTTTCTCAGTTGGAGCAAAATACTCTCAACCGCTTCTTCATTGCCCGGAATAGTGCGAGCAGCAAAAACAACTATGTCCTCGCTTGTAATCGCAATGTCCTGCATTTCCTGATTAAACTCCGGATTAAAAAGGCGATTAAGCGCACTCAGGGGTTCGCCCTGAGAGCCCGTAAGGAAGATGATTGCATTTCCACTAACAGGAAATCTCCCGTAGGAATAACGCTTCCATCCTCCGGGAATAAGTGATTGGTCATCATAAAGCGGACGGTGTTGGTGCCCCCACTTCATGTTGTCTTGCATGCTTCCGCCGTGCAAGATGACCTCTCGCTTAAGACCCTTTCTTCCAAAAGTCTTCAAAAACTCCAACAGCTTGGGCTGGGAGGAAAACATCGTGGCAAAAATCCTTTTGTTCGGATTTTCATCAACAATCCTCAAAAAACTATCGATTGCAACGTCCTCTGCCTTGCCGGTACCGGGCTTATCTACACCCGTAGCATCCAGCATAAGCATATCCGCGTTTCGAAGGTTTTTATCAGAAAGCTTACCCACAAAGGTAAGTGTTTCTTGCTGATTTGCTCCATATAGGCGCAAGTCACCCGAATAAATGAGTTTTTTGCCGGCGAGCTCCACAACAATGCCGAGCGAATCGGCAACACTATGGTTAACCTGGAAAAATCTAAATACAATATCGGTATTTTGCAACTCGATATCGGCAAGATCGTACCAGGAGTCATCCTCAACGCGAAAAACAATCTCGGTCATTCTATCAACGACCTTAATGAAATCGTTTTTAATTCCAAACCGATAATGAGACGCAATCGCCCAGCGCTTATCAAGCCTGGGGGGTTGGGCTGTTAAGTCCCTGTACTCCCTAGATTGAAGCATGTTTGCCGCATACTGAGGCAAAATAACTTCGGGGAGTTTTTTCTCACCAAATTTTTTGGAATTAATCAAAAATTCAAAAAGCTTATTAAGCCCCCCATCGTGGTCACGATGGGCGTGGCTAATAATAACAGCTTCCACACGATCAACATCTTCTGGAATAGCCGAGAAATTCGGCACATGATTCCAGTCCAGACCTGTTTGGTCCTGATCTTCTTCCCGCTGTGGAATACTCTGACCGCAATCCAACAAAAACCCAAGCGTCTTGGTGTTGGACTCAAATTCATATTTAACAGTTACAAGGTAGCAGTTTTTATTTCCGATTTCGGAAAGACCACCACCAATGCTTTTTACTTTAACATCGGCAATACGAGCATTCTTGCTCACTATTTTCTCCTTTCTGTTTGTTTATCTGCTATACAGCCCTCCGTTCGCTAATTGTTTACCACAAAACGAGCGTGGGGCTATATAGCAGTTATAAAAGAACGTTTGGCTAAATTATAACACAAGGCATAATAAAATGCAAGATTATTCTTGCATTTTATAAACATATTCTTGCCATACACCACTCTATGTTTTTGCTAAGGTATTAAATTTTTCTCCTTGAAAAAATTTATTTAATTTAATTAACAATTCATCTGCCCGAATTCGCACCTGCTTCATAGAGTCGCGGTCGCGTAAAGTTACGCTGCCGTCTTTCAATGTGTCGTGATCTATTGTTATGCACAACGGCGTGCCTATTTCATCATGTCTTCTGTATCTTCTTCCTATTGCCCCGTTTTCATCATATTCGGAAGCATAATTGGGCAAAATATTCTCAAAAATTTCTCTGGCTTTTTTAACCAATTTTGCATCATTTTTAAGCAAAGGAAACACAGCCACCTTAATCGGAGCTATCCAGTGAGGAAACTTCATTACCACCCTTTCTTTTTCTTCTGTATATGCTTCGAGTAAAACAACCAGTAGCGTTCTATCTAATCCAAAAGACGGCTCCACAACATGCGGCGTAAACTTTTCATTAGTTATTGGATCTCTATATTGTAAATCCACGCCACTTGTTTTCGCATGCGCCTTCAAATCAAAATCTGTACGATAAGCTAGTCCATAAAGCTCTTTTGTTCCGAATGGAAATTTATATTGTATATCTACGGTTCGTTTAGAATAATGTGCTAAATCCTTTTTTGGGGTTTCGTATTTTGTTATATTTTTTTTATCTACTCCACAATATTCTAGCCATTTGTGCATTTCCTTTAGCCAGTGTTCGAAATATTTTTCCCACTCTTTTTCACGACAAAAATATTCAATCTCCAATTGATCAAATTCTCTTGTTCTAAATATAAAATTGCCCGGCGTTATTTCGTTGCGGAAAGCACGGCCGGTTTGGGCAACACCAAATGGTACCCGCGCTCTTGTTGTGTCCAAAATATTTTTAAAATTAACAAATATTGCCTGCGCGGTTTCGGGGCGCAAATATACAATATTGTCATCTGATTTTACCGGCCCCAAATAGGTCTGAAACATCATATTAAACATTTTTGGGTCGGTAAGTTCATTACCTTTTGGGCTTTTTATGTTCAATTCTTTTACTTTATCAAACATATCTTGCATGCTCATCCCGCCGACATTCACACCTTCATTTTCCAACAAATCATCCAATCGATAACGTTCGTGTGTTTTTTTATCTTCCACAAGTGGATCGTTAAAATCCTCCAAGTGTCCGCTTGCTTTCCAAACGTCAGTATTCATAATCAAAGCCCCGTCTATACCCACGACATCTTCTCTTTGTAGCACAAAACGCCTCCACCAGCCCTGGCGAAGATTATTTTTTACTTCAACCCCCATGGGCCCATAATCCCAAGAGTTTGCCAATCCCCCATAAATATCACTCCCCGGATATATAAAACCCCTTCGCTTTGCCAAGGATTCAATTTTTTGCATATCTACATCACCCATAATTTAAAAACTTCGACGTCCCGAGCTTGTGTCGAGAAAAATTAAAATTTATAATTTAGTTCTGTGGGCTAACTTCTCCTATATCCTGTTCCAAAAACGCATTAGTAAAACTATCCACTCCCGTTAGCTTGGTTTGCAATAATAATTTTAATCCTGCGCTTATGTCATTTTGTTCCGGCAATAATCCAATTTTAAATTCGGCCACTCGTGGCGGAGAAATGTTGCCGGTTCCTACAGCAAGATTATCCACATTCCACACAAGCGTATTTGTGGAGGATAAAAATCTTATATCTTCCCCAGATGGAGTAAAATATCCCTGCCAAATGGCATATTCGGGAAGCACCGCTTCAACCCGTACTGAATTTGCTCTATTTAATGTATTTTCTAAAGACCAGCGAATCGTATATACCGACAGGTTTCCCGCTTGTGGCGGATGAGGTCCCTCATCCGAAGTTTCGCGAAACACTATCTGTTCCAAACTTATTTTGGTCATAAGTTTTAAGGTCAGCACATCTTCGGATTGCAGCACCGCACCCTCCATAGATAAATCCTCCTTTTCGGACTTAATACGTGTTTCTATGTTTATAACCTTTTCCGTGTCGGCCAGATTGCGGGGCAACAAATCCGGATCAATCTGAAAGTACAGTAAAAATTCCCCGCCATCATTCACATCAACAAACCGTAAATCGTCGGAGGTTGTCCTGTCCCACTCGATTGTCCCCGTTCCCCTATCTATACGCGCATTTGGGGCCTGTATGCTAGAATCCACAATTAAATCACGGGGCAGTTTTGTTGTTATTATTAAATCCTCCATAGCTTGTTCTGATTTGTTGCTATATGCGACTTTAACAACAATATTTTCGCCTGATTTTACATCAGTGCTTTTGGGCTGTTGAAGTGTTTGTTCTAAAAATATGGGGGAATCGGAAACTTCAACAGTATTTTCTACACTATTTAGTGGTACAAAAGAAACTCCCTCCAATTTTCCCAATTGAGCACTAAATACATATTCAGATTGTCCACCAAAAGCTCTGCCCACAAACTCTCTTTTAATAGTGTCGCCCTGCTTAAGGGTGCCCAGTCGCCAAACAGTTTCGTAATCAAAGTCCTGGTTTATATCCTGAATTTGAAAATTTTCCGGCAAATTTAACCGTAAGTACAAAGGAGATGTTGCAATATCAGAATTGGATATTATGTGTAAGGTCCCGCTAATTGATTGGTCTGCATATATTGTACGCGGCAAATCTAATATCATAGAGACGTCCAACTTTCCTATAATTACCTCGTAAGAGGTAACAGCAACAAATCGCGCTGCCACATCTTGGGGAGAATAATCCAAACGGGCCCTAAAACTTTCTTTTGTTTTTTCGCTTGAAGCGACGATCGAAAACTCCACACGCTTCTCTTCTCCAGGATCTACCCTTTCTATTCTGCTTTCAAAAACCCCCTCGGTTTCTTGAAAAGAAAAACTTGACGGCACCTCTATAAACAAATTTCCATCCAAAAGGGCTTTGGAGGAATTATTGTTTATAACTATAGAAAAGGTTTCTACTTTACCATTTTCTATTTGTTGCGGTCCTTCTATTTTTATTTCAACATCTCTTGTTGAAAAGTCTCCGCGGGAAAACCACACAAAAGCCACCGTAGCCAAGAGGGCCATTATGGAAAGCGGCATTAAGTACCATAATTTTAATTTTTTTCGCCTTGCCATGTTTTGCTATTTAATTAAATCCAAAAAGTTGCACTTTTTGCTCCAATTTATTCTCTAAAATATTCTTTAAATAATAATTAAACTGTTTTTTGTTATTTATTTTTTCCATATTTATTTTTTCCCCAAGCCCCAAAATTTCCAAAAACTGTAAAATCCACTCTTTTTCTTTAAACCACATTTGCTCCTTGTTGTTATTTTTTATTAAAGCTTGGGCATCTCCCAACGCCTGTACGAGAAGCCGCCAAATCTTATTATCCTTTTGGTTTTGATAAGTAACCGAATTTACAAAATTTAAAAACGATAATATATATCCTAAGGCAAACAGGTCAGAAAAAATTTTATCATATGCGCTCTTTCTTGTGACTCCGGACAATATATATCCTTGGCGACCCAAAACCAGAGAGCAGTTTAAGACGGATGGCGTGTGTAAAAAATTTGCCTGTTTTGTGGTAATTTTTTTAGCCGACCTAACCTTTGCATGCACTTTTCCAAATTCTTTTGTGTACAAAGAAACAAGCTGATCATACTCGCCAAAATCTATTATATCCAAAACAATAGCATCCGTATGGTACATAGTGTTATTTCACTAAATCAATTGTAATTACCACCTTATTCTTATTATCCCACTCAAATTCTATTTTAGCACCATGTGTTTCATTCACAACCTCGTTTTCGCTTATTTTTACTGCATTTGTGTCAAATGCTATTTGTTTCTCCCATTTTTGCAACGCGCCATACAACTCCTGTGGCAGTGAATACTCTATACTTATTTTGTCGGTTGGAAGCAGGTTCATTGCTTTTCGCATTTTTTGAATATTGCGCACCATTTCCCTAACATTTCCTTCTACAAACAGGGCGTCTGTTATTTTTGTATTTAACAAAACATTTTTATTATCTTTGGAGGCCTTATAATTTTCATCTAATTTTGTTTTTTTGATATTCACAATGTCTTTTACATTTAGTTCGTCTTTTAAAATATCTAAGTAGTCTTTCGGTAGAATTTCATCCACCGCCAAAGCGACCAATGGTTGGCGGACCTTAAGTGAGTTGTCCGCACGCAAACGCAGCCCCGCCTGTGCCCACACCTGGACCTTTTGCATTGACTCCAAAACCTGCTCTTCGGCTTTTGTTAAGTTGCTGTAATTTGGAAAATCTTCCCAATGCACACTGTTTTTGTTGGTTTTGTTAACTTTTTGCCATATATACTCTGTAATAAATGGTACAAAAGGCGCCGAAACTTTAGCAACTTCGCTTAACACCAAAGAAAGGGTTCCTGTTGCATCGGCTTTTTCCTTTTCGTTTTTGGGCTTTTGAAATCTCTCTCTGCTTCTTCGCACATACCAGTTGGATAAATCCTCCAAAACAAAGGCGTCAATTATGCGGGCAGCTTCTGTAATATTATATTCGTTTAAATATTCTCGCACCTGTTTTGCCAAAATTTTTAATTTCGCATTTATCCATTTGTCCAACTTGTTATTTGTTTTTATTTCAGAAAAACTACTTGGTGCTTTTGTTTTTGGAGCATAAGTATTTAAAAAAGTGTGCGTATTTAAAAATGTAGATATAAAACGCTGCAACTTCTCCCTCACATCACGCTCGGAAAATCTTTTTACAGACCCAGGATTATTCACCGTAAAAAAGTACCAGCGCACCGCGTCCATTCCATATTTTTCCGCAAGCTCCCATGGATCCACTATATTGCCCTTGCTTTTGCTCATTTTTTGGCCTTTTTCATCCAAAACGAGTCCGACAGACACAACATTTTTATAGGCCGGAGCCTTTCCCAATATGGCCGATACGGCATGTAAAGTATAAAACCATCCGCGTGTTTGGTCTGTGGCTTCTGAAATATAATCTGCCGGATAACTGACACCCTTATCTATTTTTGATTTATTTTTAAACGGATAATACTCCTGAGCAAATGGCATTGCCCCCGAATCATACCAAACATCAACCAGGTCCTGCACCCTGCTCATCTTCCCCGCCTTACATTTGGTGCAGTCGAATTTTATTTTATCTATGAATGGTCGATGAAAATCCAGTTCCCGCTCGTTGTTGTAAGGAAAATGCGCATACTTTACCTTTTTTACTTGGGCATTTTGCGGATATTCCCCTTTTCTTTTCCACTCAACAGATTCATCAGTTGTAAATCCGAGCATTGTTGTTTCGAGCATCCAAATTGGGTGTGCATGGCTAACAATTAATATCTTCTTACCTCTATATTTTTTTTCTAATTTATTTACAACACCAAACATGCGGTGCCTAACTTGCGCAAGATTTTCGCCGCCGGGAACCGCGTTTGTAAAATCGTAATCTCTTTCACCTTTAAAATAGTCGGAGTATTCGGACTCGTCTTTGCCCTCATACACACCGACGCCAATCTCCTTTAGCGAATTTTCAACAACAACCTCAACGCCTATTTGTTTTCCCATAATTTCGGCTGTCTCCTTAGTTCTGCCCAGTGGAGATGAAATTATTATATCCACACCGCCTTCTTTTTTTAACTGCTCAGCAGACGCCCTTACTTGTTTTTTCCCTTTTTCACTTAACCTATCTAAAGAATGTTTTTTTGAAAAATCACCTATAAGAATATTCTCTCCGTTATTTTTTGAATGCCCATGCCTCATTAGCCAATACTTGTTTTTTCCGCTAGTAAGTTTAGCTAAGTCTTTTCTTGAACCAACAACCTCTATATTTTCACATTTTTCACATCTCCAAACAGGGAGTGGTGTACCCCAATAACGCGAACGCGAAAATGCCCAATCTTTAACCTCGCGTAACCAGTCGCCAAACCTTCCCTCCTTTAAATAATCCGGAACCCAATTAATTTTTTTGTTTGCATCCAAGAGTTGTTTGCGCAATTTACTCATAGCCACAAACCAAGAATTTGTAGCGTAATAAAGAAGAGGTGTGCTGCACCGCCAACAAAAAGGGTAGCTGTGTTTATAGGGTACAACTTTGTATAATAGGTCTTTGGCCTCCAGGTGTTTTATTATTGCCGGCTCCGCATCCTTTACAAATTGTCCTTCAAATTCTTTTACGCGCTTGTTAAAACGCCCACCCTCATCAACTGTGTGGTAACGTGGAAGACCAATCTTTGCACCCAAATTATAGTCATCTTCTCCATACATAACCGCGGTATGCACTATTCCTGTTCCCTCTTCTGTTGTTACAAAATCTGCCCCAACTACGTAATGTTTCTTTTCTTTAACATCCGAAAATGAATCAAAAAGCGGTTCGTACTCTACCCCAACAAGATCCTTGCCCATAATTTCTTCTACAATATCGTATTCTTCTTTAAATGTTTTTAGTAATTCTGTAGCTAAGATATAGTGCTTGTTTCCCTGTTTTATTAAAGAATATTTTATATCCTCACCCACCGCCAAAGCCACGTTGCCCGGAAGTGTCCATGGGGTGGTGGTCCAAGCAAGAAGATAACTTTGAGGTTTTAATTTATAATTTGTGGGATTTTTAACCTTAAATTTAACAAAAACAGAATTTTCTACAATATCTTGATAGCCCTGCGCAACTTCATGAGAAGAAATTACCGTACCACAACGCGGGCAGTACGGAATTACCTTGTGTCCTTCATATAACAGGTCCTTTTTATATGCTTCTTTTATAATCCACCACAGGCTTTCCATGTAAAGCGGGTCATAAGTGCTATATGCGCTATCTATATCTATCCAAAACCCCATCCTTTCTGTCAATTCCTCCCAATCTTTTTTATATTTCCAAACAGATTCTTTGCATTTTTTGTTAAATTTAGCTATTCCATATTCTTCTATTTGTTTTTTATTATTTATTCCCAACTTCTTCTCTACTTCAAGCTCCACCGGGAGTCCGTGGGTGTCCCACCCGCCCCTACGTTCTACGCGGAATCCCTGCATTGTTTTGTATCTGCAAATTATATCCTTAAAAGTTCTTGCCTCAACATGGTGAAACCCGGGCTTTCCATTTGCGGTAGGCGGGCCTTCGTAAAACACAAAAGCGCGGTTTTTGGACCGCTTTTTAACACTCCGCGCAAATGCATCCGATTCTCTCCAAAACTTAAGCACCCTTTTTTCTATATCCGGAATTTTCATAAAAAATTAAAACTAATTATATTTCATCTGCTATATTATAACAGTCCGAACCAAAACCCCACCTTACGATTAATGTGCATTTTACATTTTCTCCGGCGCACCTATTCCCAACAAATCCAGACACTGCTTTATTACGAGGCCAGTAGTCATTGTAAGCGCTAATCCTCCCTCATTTACCACCCTACCCTCAATTACCCTAAAATCTCTATAAAACTGATTAAACTCGTGTGCTAGTTCATAAACATATGTTGTTAACCTGTGCACCTGATAATCCTGCGCAATATCTTCTATAATATCCCCAAATGCCAAAAGTTTTTTTGCTAAATCAAATTCCCCCCGCTCACCCAATTTATCAAGTGTTTTTTTATTAATTTCCTGCAACCGATATTTGTCCGATAGTCGCGCCCCAAAAGCTGTTGAAGCAATTAATGTCTTGGATTTGCGCAAAATTGAACAAATTCTTGCGTGAGTATACTGAATATAAAATACGGGGTTTTTATTATTTTGCATTCTGGCTAAGTTTAAATCTATCTCCATTTGGCTGTTAAGTGACTTGGTTAGATAAAAATATCTTGTCGAATCAAGCCCTATATCATCTATTAAATCCTCCAAAGCTACGATATTGCCTTTTCTTTTTGATAATTTAACCCTACCCTTCAATCTTACAATTTGAGTAATCAGGATTTCAAACTTCTTTATGCCAAACATACGAAGCGCCACGCCCATTCTTTTAACATGCCCCTGATGATCTGCTCCCCATATGTCTATCATTTTATCAAAGCCACGCTTTGCCTTATCTGTGTGGTATGCAATGTCGGCCATAAAATATGTATTTTCCCCGTTTTGCCTCACTAAAACCTGATCCTGAGTATCACCATATTTTGTGGTTTTTAACCAGACAGCACCATCATTTTCATAAGTTAAGTTTTTATTTTTCAATTCTCTAAAGGTTTCTGCAACCAACCTCTTTTTATAGAGATATTCTTCTTCTGTCCAAACATCAAATTTTATTTTGGCCTTTTTAGCTAAAAAATCTTTTATATCCTTTTGTATCTTATTTGCCAAAAAATATCCTGCCGCCTCCGAATTTTTCATCCTGCTTAAAGATTTAGAAAATTCGCGTAGTTTTTTATCCAAATACGGACTTTTATACGAAGTTCCTCGTTTAAGCGCCGTTTTGCCAAGTTCTTTAATTTGGGCACTTTGTCGCGCGTTATTTATATAATATTCACGAACAAGATCGAAGCCTGCAAAAGAAAGAATGCGCGCCAAGCTGTCTCCAAAAAATGCCGCTCTTCCGTGCCCTATATGCAGTTGCCCTGTTGGATTAACAGAAATAAATTCAAAATTTATTTTTTTACCCTTACCCACATCGGGTGCTCCCAACCTATCATCTTTTACCAATTTAAGCAGTAATTTTCCAACATACTCATCCGCAAAATAAAAATTTATAAATCCGGGCGATGCAACCTGTATATCCTTAAACATTTTTGCCAATTCACTATCATTTTTTAGCTCTTTAGTTAAAATCTTGGCAATTGTTTTGGGTTTTCTGTTAGCAAAAGAAGCAATTTGCATTGCAATGCTTGTTGCATAATCTCCCTGTCCATCTCTTTGCGGTCTTTCTATTTTAATTTTTCCAAAAGAACCCGCAGGCAAACTCCCCCTCTCCTGAAGGTCTTTTATTGTTCTTTTTACACTTCTTCGCAATTTATTCCTCACTTGCATATTACTTGTTATAGCGCAGATTTGGTTATAAAAAAAGTTTTTCTTTGGAAAAGGTGTGTAGAATTTTAATATATCGACTAATTTCCCTGTTAAAATAAATACGCCACACGTGTGGCGTATTTATTTAGTTGATATAGATAATGAAAGTGCCGCGTCAGACGCGGCTACCTTCACATCGAGTCAGACTCGATGACTCGGTGGAGATGGGGAGAATTGGCGTCAAGTCACTAAGCTCACTGCGTTCGCTAAGTGCTTCCTGCCCGGACTCGCCTGTGCGCGAAGCGCACATGGCTCCGTCTTTCAATTCCCCACACAAAACAAAGAAATTTGTTTTGTTCATATGCCACATATAAAAATGATGCTACGTGCGTAGCATCATTTTTATATGTGGAGATGGGGAGAATTGAACTCCCGTGTAGAAAAGATACAAATAGTAAATCTACAAGTTTAGGATATTTATTTAAGGGCATACACCCCATTTAAGATATATAGCTAAAAAATAACCAAAACACTATAAATCCGATCCCAAAAGTTTTATTAGCAATATGGGCGGATTGCTAACTATCTCGATAAATTGGCACCGCATTGAGAATATCGAGAGTCATCCCGTGCGATGGCTTACGGTATTTATGCGTAAGCTAATGCAGGTGTTTCACTGCGTGAGAAGTTTGCACTTACTCGTTGCTAAAAGTTTTATGAGATTTTAGCATACTCAACTTGCAAACTATTAATATTCCTCTCTAGCAAATCTAAAACATCCCCATAGCCACATTTCGCTTTGCGAAAGTGGAATTTTCAATTTTCAAATATCAATTTTCAAAAGAATTTGAAAAACTATCGCTTCAATCTTTTCCTGATTCTTCTATCCGATTCCTTTTTCTTTAAGGCCTCTCTTTTGTCGTATTTCTTTTTTCCACGCATTAATCCAATTTCAACCTTAACTAGTCCTCTCATATTATACAATCTTAAGGGCACCAGTGTCAATCCTTTGGTTTGTAGCCTGTTCTCCAGTTCCACTATTTCTTTTTTGTTTAAAAGCAATTTTCGTGTACGTTCGGGGTCGTAATTGGGCGTTAAGTTTCTTTCTTGATAAGCTGGTATTGTTATATTTGTTATATATGCTTCACCTCCTCTTATTACGACAAAACTGCCCTGCAAATTTACAGAGCCCTTTTTTACAGATTTTACCTCGTGCCCCAAAAGCTTGATACCCGCATTATATGTATCTAAAATTTCGTAATCGAGTTTAGCTTTTTTGTTTGTGGAATATGTTTTGAGCATATCTATATAATAACAAACTTAAGCCAAATTGACGCAAGGCCTCATATGCGCTATGCTTAAGTTAGATAGAGTTCTATAGATTCAATGGCAATACCACGAAGATACCAAAAACGAAGAGAACCTCAGGTTCGTAGAAATCACCAAATACGTGCACAAAAAGTGCGCGTAATTGATGATAAAGGTGAAAATTTAGGTGTGCTGGATAAATCAGAGGCAATAAAAAAAGCAGAGGAGGCTGGATTGGATTTAATAGAAATAACAGCAAAAACAGATCCGCCAATAACTCGCATAATGGAATATGGAAAATACCTATATCAGCAAGGCAAAAAACAAAAGGGCGGGCAAAAGCAAACCAGTGGAGAAACAAAGGGAGTACGTATTGGCATGACAACGTCTGGACATGATTTGGGTGTTAAGGCAAAAATGGTAGACAAATTTTTAAAAAAAGGTTATAAAGTGAAGGTTGACCTTTTAATGAAGGGGCGAGAAAAGGGCCTCAAAAAAATAGGTGATAAAAAAATAGAAGAATTTCTAAACGCAATACAAGAAAAATATTCGATAGAACAAGAGCCCAAAAGACATCCCAGAGGAATGCAATTTACAATAAGTCCGAAATAAGCTCGCTTAGCTCGCAATAACCAAGAACCAAAAAACAAACACCAAACAAACATCAATAACCAATGGACAAATAACAAAAACGATTTGATGTTTGATTATTGTATCTTGGTGATTATTTTGTGAACGAAGTGAACAA
>Ga0326597_10001923_pt1 | contig 32050 bp, 22 predicted proteins | sample RVTome_12_FD_203789 | JGI IMG/M metagenome (GOLD analysis project Ga0326597, IMG submission 203789) | Soil microbial communities from uranium-contaminated site in the Upper Colorado River Basin, Wyoming, United States - RVT100D185 | ecosystem: Environmental > Terrestrial > Soil > Contaminated >...
AACCAACAACCTCCTGGTTAAGAGGGACTCTGCGTATTCCGGTGAACTTGACCAGTGATTCCGTTTGAACCTGACCAGCGATTCCGGTGCAAACTGACCGGCCAGCCGGAGCGCAGCGACGCGGTTGATTCTTCTTACGTCATGCTCTGGTCCTGGTCAACGGATCTTTGGTCGTCGCCCTTCGTTTCCGCATGGACTCTCCCTTCATTTTGATCTTGTGGGCGTTGTGAACGAGCCGGTCGAGAATGGCGTCGGCCAGGGTGCCGTCGCCGATCATCTCGTGCCGGTTTTCGACCGGAAGCTGGCCGGTGATCAGCGTGGAGCGGTTGATGTGGCGGTCGTCCATGATCTCCAGCAGGTCGCGATGCGGAAGAAGAAAGGACAACAGAGGTTGACGGAAATCGGCCAGTGTGAGAAACAGTAATCCCCGGCGTCGCTGACGCTCCGAGGGTGGCCGGAATCCTCTCGGAATGCCGGCCGGCTCCGTCTCGGTTCAGGTGGCCGAAATCGTCGGAATGCGCACGGGAGGCGACCAGAAAGAAAATGGACTGGAGGGGTGTGATGAAATTCTCACTTCGTGCGCGCAGTGGAGATATCCTTCCAGAAATCGAGGGCCGTCTGCGTGCGATTCTCCACATGCCGGCGTAGTGCTTTGGCGTTGCTGTATCCCTGGGCAATGTATTTTGCCGCCAGACCGGCGGCGCTCGCCTCCCCGGGTCAAGCGCAGTAGAATACGAATTCCTTCTCCTTCCCCAGAGAGGACAGCCTTTCACGGAACTCTTGTACCGAGATGGCCCCCTCCAGGCGCATGGAACGAAACGACGCGGGGTCTTCGTAGGCGCAAACGAGGAGCGCCTCTCCATTCAATACTTTTGGCCGGGCCTGTTCCGGCGGAATACGGAGAACCTCTTCCATGGTTAATCTCCTCAGCCGGGGGACTCGCCCGGCATGGCTTGACTGGATGATCCCGAGGCCTGACGCACTCGCATGGGTCTTGGTGGTCTACACCTCTCCTCGTCAAAACGGGTCAAGATGTCCCGGCAAACGCGCCGCTCACGCGCCTGAATAATTGACAACTACTTCCGGGGATAGTCAACCGAACACCCTCCCCGCGCACCCTTTTTCACCACGAAAATGCCGGTTGTTTGCACGGGGTTCGCAGATTCTAACGTTATCCCGATGATTCTTGACATAATGGGAAGGGTGAAATTCATGCTGAAACACCAATCCTGATCCATAGATAGAAGGAGCCCTCCTACTTGACGGTGAGCGGCAAGTCCATCCTGGAGAACTTGCACCGTATAGGAGCGAGCCTCCGCGTGACCGGATCGGCGAAAAAGTACGCCGGCGACGAGCCGCCGCTGCGATCGGAACTGTTCAGCGGCGAACAGATGAAGCAGCATGGCAAGACCCTTGCGGGCTCGCACAAGCCGGGTCCGAGAGGAATTCGGGACCGGCTTCTGACCCGGCTGGCGGAGAATGAACGGATCCTGACGGGCGCCTGCACCCTTTTGACGTCGGCGGTCGATGCGAACCGCCGGATCGCGCCGGCCGGGGAATGGCTCCTCGACAACTTCTACCTGATCGAAGAACAGATCCGCACGGCCAAGAGACACTTGCCGAAGGGTTACAGCAAGGAGCTGCCTCGCCTGCTGGACGGGCCGTCGGCAGGACTTCCGCGCGTGTACGACATCGCGCATGAAGCGATCTCGCACGGCGATGGACGGGTAGACCCGGGAAGTCTCCGCAGCTTCGTGGCGTCCTACCAGACAGTGACAGTCCTGACGCTCGGCGAATTGTGGGCCATCCCCATCATGCTGCGCCTGGCGCTGATCGAGAATCTCCGGCGCGTCGGGGCACGGATTGTCGCCGGAAGCATCGACCGGGACCTCGCCGCCCGCTGGGCCGAGCAGATGATGGAGATCGCCGAAAAGGACCCGAAAAGTCTGATATTGCTGACCGCGGACATGGCGCGGTCGAACCCCCCGATGGTGAGCTCGTTCGTCGCGGAATTCGCGCGCCGATTGCAGGGACAGAGCACCGCCCTGGCGTTGCCTCTCACCTGGATCGAACAACGGCTTTCCGAGTCCGGCCTGACGATCGAGCAGTTGGTGCGGTCGGAGAACCAGCAAAAGGCCGCCGACCAGGTTTCCGTCAGCAACAGCATCGGCAGCCTTCGGTTCCTGGAAGCGATGGACTGGCGCGCATTCGTCGAGACGATGAGCGCCGTCGACCAGATACTGCGCGAGGACCCGGGGGAAGCGTACGGCCGGATGGATTTCACCACCCGCGACCGCTACCGCCACGGTATTGAGGAGATCGCGAAGAGAAGCCGTTTGCGCGAAGTCGTCGTGGCGCGCGAGGCGATCCTGCTGGCCGGCGAGGGCGCGGTCAGGAACGGGCCGGGTGACCGTACGGCGCATGTCGGGTTCTACCTTATCGACAAGGGCTTGTCGAGGATGGAACGGGAGGCGGGGGCGCACCTGCCCCTTCTCGAGACCCTTCGGCGAATGGCGGATCGATTTCCCCTGCACGTCTATCTGGGCTCGATCACCCTGTTGTCGGTCATTGTTTCCGGGGCCTTGCTGGCGAAGGCGCATGCGGGCGGGCTGCAGGATTGGTCGCTCGCCTTGTTCGGCGCCCTCTCCCTGCTGTGCGCCAGCCGGCTGGCGGTTGCGCTGGTGAACTGGCTCTCCACACTGCTTGTCAAACCGAATCCACTGCCGCGTATGGACTTCTCCGAAGGTATTCCGCCGGAATCGCGCACCCTGGTGGTGATTCCGACGATGCTCACGAGCCCCCGCAGCATCGAGTCCTTGGTCGAGTCCCTGGAAGTCCGGTTCCTGGCAAATCGGGATGACAACCTGCACTTCGGTCTGCTGACGGACTTCCCGGATGCGAACGAGGAAACGATCCCGGAGGACGGGGAGCTGTTGCGGCTGGCCCGGAAGGGGATCGAAGAGCTAAACGACAAGTACGTGAACGCAAAGAGCGGACCGTTCTTCCTTTTTCACCGCCGACGCCGATGGAATCCGCAGGAGCGGACCTGGATGGGCTACGAGCGCAAGCGGGGGAAGCTTGCGGAGTTGAATCTGCTTCTTCGCGGCGGGGCGCCGGATCGTTTTTCCGTCGTCGTCGGGAATACCGCGGATTTGTCGAACGTCAAATTCGTGATCCCGCTCGATACGGATACGCAACTGCCGCGCGATTCGGCGCGGCAGTTCGTCGGAGCCATGGCGCACCCGCTGAACCGGCCGCGGTACGACGAGCGGATGGAGCGGGTCTCCGAGGGACACGGAATCTTGCAGCCGCGCGTGGCCGACAGCCTTTCCGGCACGAACCGGTCGCGATATGCGCGATTGTTCGGGAGCGAACCGGGAATCGACCCGTACACGCGCGCCGTCTCCGATGTGTACCAGGACGTGTTCGACGAAGGATCCTTCATCGGCAAGGGGATCTACGACGTCGATGCGTTCGAGCAGGCCCTCAAGGGAAAGCTTCCCGAGAACCGGATCCTCAGCCACGATCTCCTGGAAGGGTGCTATGCGCGGGCGGGTCTGTTGAGCGATGTGAACCTGAACGAGGAACATCCGTCCAGCTACCTTGCCGACGTAAACCGCCGCCACCGATGGATCCGTGGGGATTGGCAGATTGCCGCATGGCTGCTGTCGCGCGTTCCCGGGCCCGGCGACGCCCGCCGCAGGAACCCGCTCTCGGGGCTGTCCCAATGGAAGATCTTCGACAATCTTCGGCGCAGCCTCGAACCTTCCGCATTGACGCTCCTGTTGCTGCTGGGTTGGAACTCTTTCTCTTCCGCCTGGTATTGGACCTTGTCGGTGATCGGGATCCTCCTGATTCCCTCGTTGGTGGCCTCCGCCCTGGAAATGTTCCGGAAGCCCGCCGATGCGCTGCTGCGTCAGCACCTTGCCGCCGAAGCGCGCTCCGCGGGACGGCGATTCGCCCAAGCGGGGTTTACGCTCGCGTGCCTGCCGTACGAAGCGTTTTTCGGCGTGGATGCGGTCGCGCGAACGGTTGTGCGGATGCTACTCACGCACAATCGGCTTCTCGAATGGCAACCGTCGGGGAACCCGGACCGCCATCGCGGCGAGGACCTGACGGCATTTTTCCGATCGATGTGGATCGCCCCTGTGATCGCCGCCGCCACCGCGATCCACCTCGTGGTTTCGAGGCCGGTTGCGCTGGCGCCGGCCGGACCCATCCTGGCCCTGTGGTTCGCCTCCCCCGCCATCGCCTGGTGGCTCAGCCGCCCGCTCGCCCGCCGCAGAGCGGCTCTATCGGCGGACCAGATCCACTTTCTCCGGAAGCTTTCGCGCAGAACCTGGGAGTTCTTCGAAACCTTCGTCGGCCCGGAAGATCATTGGCTGCCACCTGACAACTACCAGGAATATCGCGTCGCATCGGTCGCACATCGCACCTCGCCGACCAACATGGGGCTCTCGCTCCTCGCGAATCTGGCCGCCTACGACTTCGGATACCTTCCGGCGGGGCAACTCGTCAAGCGCACGGAGAATGCGCTGAGCACAATGGAGACCCTGGCGCGACATCGGGGTCATTTCTACAACTGGTACGACACGCAATCCCTGGAACCGCTGCTGCCTCTCTACGTCTCGACGGTGGACAGCGGAAACCTCTCGGGCCACCTTCTGACGCTGCGGCAGGGCCTGCTCGAACTTCCGGATCACGACATCCTCGGAGAGCGATGGATGGAGGGCATCGGCGACACCTTTCATGTTCTCGTGGACGCCGTGGGTGGGACTCTGCCCTCCCCGCTCGCGCAATTCCAGGAGTTCCTGGAGTCCTCGCTCGGTTCCCGACCGGCCACGCTCGCGGAGGCGAGGCTTTGCCTCGAGCGGCTAACGGCAAGCGCCGGGGAAATCGCAGGCGGTTTCATGGATGAGGAGCACGGCGAGCCGAACCGGTGGGCGCGAGCCCTTGAGCGTCAATGCCGGGTCGCCCTCGATGAAGTGGCGTATTTTGGCGACTTCCCCGGGCTCGACGGGATCCCGACCTTGCGTAAGCTGGCAAGGCTCGAGGAGAAGAACGAGTGGCCTCTTGAGCTCCGGCGGCTCCTCCCGGAGGTAAACCGGCGCGCAAGGGAAAGGATTTCGGCGATCGATCGCCTTGCGATGCAATGCGGGGAGCTCGCCCGCGTGGAGTACGACTTCCTCTACGACAAGGGGCGCCATCTCCTGACGATCGGTTACAACGTCAGCGAGCGGCGGCGAGACTCGGGGTACTACGATCTACTGGCTTCGGAAGCCAGACTCTGCACGTTCGTGGCGATCGCGCAGGGACAGCTGCCGCAGGAGTCCTGGTTCGCTCTGGGGCGCCTGCTCACCGCCACCGGGGGAGAACCGATTCTCCTTTCGTGGAGCGGTTCGATGTTCGAGTATCTCATGCCGCTCCTGGTGATGCCGACGTACGAGAACACGCTGATCGACCAGACCTGCAAGGCAGCGGTGGGGCGGCAGATCGAGTACGGGAGGCAGCGCGACGTGCCGTGGGGCATGTCGGAATCCGGCTACAACATGGTCGACGTTCGTCTCAACTATCAGTACCGCGCGTTCGGAGTGCCCGGCCTTGGGCTCAAGCGTGGGCTGGCGTCGGATCTGGTTGTGGCGCCGTATGCGTCCGCTCTTGCGCTGATGGTGGCCCCCGAGGAGGCGTGCCGGAATCTGCAGCGGCTCGGGGAAAAAGAGTTGATCGGGAAATACGGCTTTTATGAGGCCATCGACTACACCCCTTCACGTCAACGACGCGGACAATCGAGCACGGTCGTCCGGTCTTTTATGGCGCATCACCAGGGCATGTGCCTCCTCTCCCTGGATTCCCTGCTCCTGGACCTTCCGATGCAGAAGCGGTTCGAGTCGGATCCGCTGTTCCAGGCGACCACCCTCCTGCTTCAGGAACGGATTCCGAAAGCCACAGCATCCTACGCGATTGCCGCCGAGCTCTCCGGCGTACGCACGACTCCCGGCGTTACCGAGATGCCGGTGCGCTCTTTCGGCACCCCCGACACTCCCGTACCGGAAGTGCAGCTGTTGTCGAACGGCAGATACCACGTGATGATCACGAATTCGGGCGGCGGCTACAGCCGCTGGAAGGGAATCGCAGTGACGCGCTGGCGTGAAGACGGCACTTGCGACAACTGGGGCACGTTCTGCTACATCCGCGATACGGCAAGCGGGGAGTTCTGGTCCGCCGCTTACCAGCCGACGCTCAAGAAACCGGAGAAGTACGAGGCGATTTTTTCGGAGGCGCGGGCGGAGTTCCGCCGCCGCGACCACGATTTCGAAACGCACACGGAAGTCGCCGTTTCGCCCGAGGACGACGTGGAGGTGCGCCGGGTCCGCATCGTCAACCGCTCCCAGACACCCAGGACGGTTGAAATCACGAGTTACGCGGAAGTGGTTCTTGCATCGCCTGCCGCGGACGTGCTGCATCCGGCGTTCGGGAACCTCTTCGTCCAGACCGAGATCGTTCCCGAGCGGAAGGCGATCATCTGCACCCGCCGTCCCCGCTCCTTTGGCGAGCCGGCCCCGTGGATGTTTCACCTGGTGTCCGTACGCGGGAAGGACGTCGCGGATGTTTCCTACGAGACCGACCGTGTGCGGTTCATCGGTCGGGGAAACACCATCGCCGATCCACAGGCGGTCAGCGGTTCCGCGGAGCTATCGGACAGCCAGGGGTCCGTGCTCGATCCGATCGTCGCGATCCGGCATCGGATCACGCTCGGGCCCGATGAGGAGGCAACCGCGAATATCGTCACCGGAGTCGGGGAAACCCGCGACGTCTGCATGGGTCTCGTCGAGAAGTACCAGGATCGGCGACTCGCGGACCGCGTCTTTGATCTGGCGTGGACCCACAGCCAGGTGCTGCTGCAACAGCTGAACGCCACGGAGGCCGATGCGCAACTGTACGGTCACCTTGCCAGCGCCGTCATCTACGCCAATCCGTTGCTGCGCGCCGATGCGAGTCTTCTCGGCAAGAACCGCCGCGGGCAATCCGGCTTGTGGGGCTACTCCATCTCCGGCGATTTTCCGATCGTGCTGCTGCAGATCGCAGACCCGTCCAACATCGAGCTGGTGCGTCAGCTCGTGCAGGCCCACGCGTACTGGCGGTTGAAAGGGCTGGCGGTGGACCTGGTGATCTGGAACGAAGATCACGCCGGGTACCGGCAACTGCTCCAGGAGCAGATCATGGGGCTGATCGCCGGGGGCCTGGAAGCGATATTCACGGATCGGCCAGGCGGCATATACCTGCGGCTTGGCGAGCAGATATCGAGCGAGGACCGGATTCTGTTCCAAACGGTTTCCCGCGCCATCCTCACCGACAGCCGGGGGACACTGTGGGACCAGATCCACCGTCGGCGGGTCGCGGAAGTCCCCGTTCCGCGCATTCGCCCGGTCCGAACTCTCCGCGACGAAACCCCGGCGGAGGCCGGGCCTCCTCCGCACGACCTGATCTTTTTCAATGGGCTGGGAGGATTCACGCCGGACGGGCGCGAGTACGTGATCACGACCGCGCACGGGCAAGCGACGCCGGCACCGTGGGTGAATGTGCTGGCGAACCCGAATTTCGGATGCATCATCTCGGAAAGCGGCCAGGCCTTCACCTGGAGCGAGAATGCCCACGTGTTCCGCCTCACTCCTTGGCACAACGACCCCGTGAGCGATTCGAGCGGGGAAGCCTTTTACCTCCGTGACGAAGAGAGTGGCCGCTTCTGGTCCCCCACGCCGCTGCCCTGTTCCGGCCGGCAGACGTACGTCAGCCGCCACGGATTCGGCTACAGCGTATTCGAGCATGCGGAGGGCGGCATTCGTTCGGAGCTGTGGGTTTACGTGGCCATGGACGCGCCGGTCAAATTCTCGGTGTTGAAAGTGAGAAACGAGTCCGGCCGATCGCGCAAGCTCTCCGCCACGGGATATGCGGAATGGGTGCTGGGAGATCTCCGGGCGAAATCGGCGATGCACGTGGTCACCCAAGTCGATCCCGGCAGCGGTGCGCTCCATGCGCGGAACTCCTACAACACGGAGTTCACCGACCGGGTTGCGTTCTTCGACGTGGACGATCCGGCACGGACCGTAACCGGGGACCGGGTGGAATTCCTCGGGCGCAACGGCTCGCTTCGGAGCCCGGCCGCCATGGCCCGTGCGCGGCTTTCGGGCAAAGTAGGGGCCGCCCTGGATCCTTGTGCCGCGATCCAGGTGCCGTTCGAGCTGGCCGACGGGCAGGAGCGCGAGATCGTCTTTCGCCTCGGCGCGGGGAAAAACGTGGACGACGCCAGGAACCTGGTGCATCGCTTTCGCGGATCCGCAGCGGCTCGTGAAGTGCTTGAATCGGTCTGGCAGTACTGGAAGCGGACTCTCGGAGCGGTGCAGGTGGAAACCCCGGACCCGGCCGTCGACGTCCTGGCCAACGGGTGGCTCCTTTACCAGGCCCTGGCATGCCGTGTCTGGGCCCGGAGCGGATACTACCAGTCGGGGGGCGCCTTCGGGTTCCGCGACCAGTTGCAGGACGCCATGGCGCTGGTGCACACCGAGCCGCACCTTCTGCGCGAGCACCTGCTGCGATGCGCGGCCCGCCAGTTCCGGGAGGGAGACGTCCAGCACTGGTGGCATCCCCCATCGGGCCGGGGCGTGCGTACGAAATGTTCCGATGATTTCCTCTGGTTACCCCTGGCGACGTGCCGGTACGTTCTCACCACGGGGGATACCGGGGTGTTGGACGAACCTGTCCACTTCATCGAAGGGCGCCAAGTGAACGTGGAGGAGGATTCCTACTACGATCTTCCCGCCCGGTCGGAAGAAGCGGCCAGCCTGTACGACCATTGCAGGCGTGCCATCCTGAGAGGCCTCGGGACCGGCGAGCACGGCCTGCCGCTCATGGGGACCGGCGACTGGAACGACGGGATGAACCTTGTGGGAGAGCACGGCAAAGGGGAAAGCGTCTGGCTGGGGTTCTTCCTTTATGAAGTGCTCAGGCGGTTCACCGAGGTCGCACGCAATGCCGGTGATTTGACCTTCGCCGAACGTTGCCGGGCGGAGGCGGCCAAAATGCGCCTGAATATCGAGCAGAACGGCTGGGACGGCGAGTGGTACCGCCGCGCGTATTTCGATGACGGCGCACCGCTCGGATCGGCGGGCAACGATGAATGCCAGATCGATTCGATCTCGCAAAGCTGGTCGGTTCTCTCGGGGGCCGGCGAAGCCGGGCGATCCCGTATGGCGATGGACGCGGTGGATCAGCGCCTCGTTCGCCGGGACCACGCGTTGATCCAGCTCCTGGATCCGCCGTTCGACAAATCGGCTCTGAATCCCGGCTACATAAAAGGGTACGTCCCGGGCGTGAGGGAAAACGGCGGTCAGTACACGCATGGGGCGATCTGGGCGACGATGGCGTTCGCCGCATTGGGGGACAGCCGGCGCGCGTGGGAGCTGTTGGGGATGATCAACCCGGTGACGCACTCGAAGTCTCCGGAGGGGATCGCGATCTACAAGGTGGAACCGTACGTGGTCGCGGCCGACGTCTATGCGCTTCCGCCGCACACCGGGCGCGGCGGATGGACCTGGTACACGGGCTCGGCCGGCTGGATGTACCGGCTGATCGTGGAATCCCTCCTGGGTCTGAGGCTGGAAGTGGACAAGCTGCGTTTTGCTCCATGCCTCCCCGTGGATTGGAAAGGATTCAAGGTGTACTACCGGTATCGTGAGACGGTCTATGAAATCGACGTCCGGCAACAACCCGGGGGGGAAAGCCGGACGATCGTGACCGTTGACGGGGTTGAACAACAGGACGAGACGATCCCCCTTGTCGACGACCGCCGGAATCATTCGGTCGAGATCGTATCCATCCAGTCACCCATTCGTTTCTGATTATCCCACAATGTGGTTTGGCACCCCGCCGCCCTCCTGAACGCCCCCGCCTGGACGTTCGCGTAGGTCTGCATCGCCAACAGTACATCCGAAGGATCCGGTGGGAGGGAATGCGAACGGGATCCGAACAGAATGAAAAAGGGGCTACGGGGTGGGCCGTAACTCTTAAATTTCAAGATGGCCATGAAGGATTGGACCGCTGGCCACATGATTCGTAGTCATGTGTTCAATCCAGCTGAGCGAAGGGCGCGTCTGTGAGGAAAGTCATCATGATGCAAGGGCTTTCCCCCGCCGACAGCGACCGATAGGAACCCATTTCCCACCCCGAAAAAATCGGTTGTTTGCACGGGGTTTGCAGTCCGTGCGTTTCCCAAAAAAACTCTTTCGTCCAGTTGGTCTAAAAACGAAAGGCAGGTCACTCCCTCCTCACGACCACCTCCGGATCTATACCCCTGGGGTCCGGAGGCACTTCGGAGATGACTCCCCCCGGGGAACGGCTCTCCCGGGGGGATCTTGTCATGACTCAACCCGACGTCGACGACCTTCGGTCTGAGGACGCGTTACGCAGAGTTTCGTTCACGCCCTGGCAACGTGCCTGCCGAGAAAATCGCGCATCAACCAGGCGATGGTATCGCCCTCCTCTTCCAGGGCGAAGTGTCCGGTGTCGAGCAGGTGGTTTTCCAGCATCTTCAGGTCTCTCTTGTACGGCTCGGCCCCGGCCGCCGGAAAGATCTGGTCGTTCTTGCCCCATACAATTAGCATTGGCGGCTGATGCTTCCGGAAGTACTCCTGCCACCTCGGGTACAGCGGCGGATTGCTCCCGTAGCTCAGGAACAGATCGAGTTGGATCTCGTCGTTCCCCTTCCGGTCGAGCAAGTATTGGTCGTGGGTCCAGCCATCCGGGCTGATCGACTCGACGTTCTTCACCCCGTGGGTGTACTGCCACTTCGTCGCTTCCGGTTTCAAGAATCCCCGCAGGGCATCGCGCCGGTCCTTGCTGGTCGGTTCCTTCCAGTACGCCTTGATCGGCTTCCAAAAGTCGTTGTCGATTCCCTCGTCGTAGGCGTTCCCGTTTTGCACCACAAGGGCGGTCACTCGTCCTGGGTGCTTCTCGGCGAGCCGGTAACCGACCGGTGCGCCGTAATCTTGCACGTACAGGGCGTAGCTCGTCAGCCCAATCTTTTCGGTGAACTTCTCGATGACGTCGGCCAGGGCGTCGAAGGTGTAGGCGAGTCTGTCCCTCGGCGGCATCGCGCTTTGGCCGAACCCGGGGTAGTCCGGCGCGACGACGTGGTATTCATCCGCCAGCGCCGGGATCAAGTTGCGGAACATGTGCGAACTGGTAGGAAAGCCGTGCAGCAGGAGAATCGCGGGCGCGTCGCCTCTCCCCGCCTCCCGGTAAAAGACGTCGAGGCCGTTTATTTCGACGGTTCTGTAGCTCACGACGGGAGCCGTGCGGTTTTGTATGAAATCGCTTTTGGACGCCATGAACATCCTCCTTGGTTCGACTAAGGTCTTGGGGTTAGTCTGCGACTCGGAACGCGCGACGGATTCGTCCGAGGGATCGTACCGATGCTTTGCACCCATGGCTGTCTCCCTTTGGTCTGCTTGAAATTTTTTCTAACCATCGTTATACTATTATGACGGTTATAATCCTTCGATGCGCGTCATGGCAGGGAGGTTTCGGAGAGATGGCGAAAGACCCGGAGTTCCTTTTTCTCGGCGGACGGCTCTGCCTGGATTTCGTCAACACGGAGATCGTCGTCCACGGAGAGCTCCGCGATCTGCTTTCCGATTTCGGGCGATGGATGGCATGGCAGTCCGCCGCGGGGGGACCGGGAATGACGGAGGCGAAGGCACTGGCCCGGGAATGGGGGGGCAAGGCCGAGAGCATGGACGCGCTTGCGCGGGCCGTCGCATTTCGGTCGGAACTGCGGAAGATGGCGGGGTGCGTCGCGTCGCACAAACCGGTCCCGAAATCTGCGGTGGGGGCGATCAATCAACTACTGCGTCGGGGAGCTGCCTACGGGCAACTGACCCCCGTCGGAAGGGGTTTCGTCCGTCAGGTGCATCGGGACGTGCGCGAGCCGGCAGACCTGCTCGTTCCCATTGCCGAAGACGCCGCCGATCTGCTTTGCGAAGGCGATCGGGGACGGGTAAGGAAGTGCTCGAGTCCAGCGTGCGTCCTCTTATTCTACGACAAGAGCAGGAACCGGATGCGAAGATGGTGCAGCATGGACCACTGCGGCAACCGCGCCAAGGTCGCGGCACATTATCGCCGACGGCGCGGGCGATCGCCAGGGAATCCCGTCGATCAGTTTCATTCCCGGAGACAGTTTCACATTTAATTCACAATCCAACGAAAAAGGGGCCACGACGTGTGCCGTAACCCCTTGGTTCATCTGGTGGGCCATGTAGGATTCGAACCTGCAACCTCCTGATGAAGAGATCCCCGGGAGGGCCAGCAAATTCAATGATCTCAGCAACTTCAAAGGGTCATACCGGGTCAAAACGGGTCCAGATGACCCGGCAAACGCGCCGCTCACGCGCCTGATTTATTGACCACAACTTCCGAGGATAGTCTGCCCCCACCCTCGAAGTTGAGTTCACAGGTCCGCAAACGGCAAGAAAACGGCATCCGGCACCAACGGAATCGTCACGTCGCCCGGATGAACAACGAAACCTTTCTCCGCCTGCCCGTAGAGGTCTTTCCGGAACGCAACGATGTTACTCGCCATAGAACGATCCGGGGTTGCCGACGTCTTTATCTCGATCGGAATCAGTTTGCCCGCAGTCTCCACGATCAGATCCACTTCAACGCCGGTTGATGTTCTCCAGAAATAGAGGTGTGGTCGCTCTCCCCTCCCGGACAGCCGCCGCATGATTTCACCAATGACGGCCGTCTCGAAGATGGCGCCGCCCATCGGGCCGGACATGGCGTGATCCGCGTCCTTTAAACCCACCAGGTAACACAGGGTGCCCACATCCGCCAAGTAGACCTTGGATGTCTTGACAAGGCGCTTTCCAATGTCACGGAAATACGGCCGGAGAATGAAGATCTGGCAGGTGGCCTCCAGCACGGAGATCCATGCCTTGACCGTGTTCACCGCAAGGCCGAGGTCTCGGGCAAGGTCTGTGATATTGAGCAACTGCGCGCTTCGCGCCGCAAGGGCACGGAGGAACATATGGAACTGCATGAGGTCCCCGATCTGGCGAAGAGAGCGGAGGTCGCGGTCGAGATAGGTCTGGACGTAACTTGCGTGCCAGCGCGCGACGTCCCGCTTCGGATTCGCCGCTATTTCCGGATAGCCTCCGTTCAGGAAACTTTCCCATAGATCTCGGAATATATAGTTGTGCCTCCCCGCCCGGGCTCCCTTCTCCCAGGGAAAGTTTGCATTCGGCGTCTTCATGGTCTCCCGGTAGGAGAGCGGCAGCAAACGCAGCATGGTGGCCCGGCCCCCGAGAGACTCGGTGATTTTCTCCGATAAAAGCAGGTTCCCGTAGCCGGTCAACAGGTACCGACCGGCCTTTCCCCCGCACTTGTCAATCCGTTCCTTGATGAACGGCATCAGGCCCGGAGCGCACTGGACTTCGTCAAAAATCACCGGTGGCTGGTTCATTTCGAGAAAGGACCGAGGGTCGCCCGTGGCAGCGGCACGCACGTCCGGCGGCTCCAGGGAGACGTACCGATGGGTCTCCCGAAACAGGTGACGGAGGAGGGTCGTTTTCCCCGACTGCGCCGGGCCGGCAAGGACGACGGAGGGAAACTCTCTCGCCGCCTTTCGGACAACAGGCTCCAGGGATCTGTCTATGTACGCCATGGCTCCCCCCGGATTCTCATTGCTTGTAATTATGCATCATAAATGCATAATTACAGCAAAAATAATACTTCCCTATCTATCAGGAATCGTCATAATCAATCCTTGCCTCAGCGCTATATGGGACCGGTTTCTTTTAACGAAATGCACACCGATCCGAAAGGGGATCTGCGAGTCCTGGACCAGGCCTGTGCCCCTATGCCGGAAGCCCTCTCCCCAGACGTGGTCGTCTTCCTCTGCACCAACTGCATTCCGCAGGGAGTGAATTTGCCGCGTCAATGGAATCAGGATGGCTCCCGGATCCTCGTGCGGGAAGTCCCCTGCAGCGGCAAGATGGATGGGCAGTATCTGCTGCATGCGATGGAAGGCGGCGCCCGGGGCTTTTGCGTGGTGGCGTGCCCAAAGGGGGACTGTCATTTGTCGCAAGGCAATTACCGTGCGGAGATCCGGGTCCATACGGTTCAGCGGCTGCTGGCCGAAATCGGACTTCCGCCGGAGCGAGCCCACCTGGCGCACTTCTCTCCGGTCGATTCGCCCCGGCAACTGGAAGATCTCCTCCGAAGCACGGTCGCGCGCATCTGCGCCTTGGGGGAAAACCCACTTCGCGCGCCTAAGGGAAAGGGATGAACACAGAGGCAACCGGCCTTCAGAAGCGAATCGCGTCCGGGAAAACGATCCTGCTGGCGGAGGTTCATCCTCCGCAGAGCGGGGATCCGGCGCCGTTGCGGGCGGCTGCCCGGCGGTACGTCGGGAAGGTTCACGCCGTAGGCGTCAGCGACAACCGGGACCGGGTCGCGATGTCGGCCCTGGCGGCGGCTTCCCTGTTGAAGGACGAAGGGCTGGAGCCGATTCTCCACATGACCACGCGGGACCGGAACCGCATCGCCCTGGTTTCCGAGGCGCTGGGTGCGCAGGCCCTGGGAATACGCAACCTGTTGTGCACCAGCGGCAATCACCAGACGCTGGGCAGTTTCCGTGCCGCCCGGAACGTCTACGACATCGACGCCGTTCAACTGCTGCAGGCCTGCGCTCACCTGGAAAGCGACGGCGGGCTTCTGGGCGAAAAAGGGCTGGAGGGGACCGGGCCGTTCTGCCTGGGCGCCGTGGCGTCGCCCGATGCCGATCCGCCCGCCCTGCAACTGCTTCGGCTCGCCAAGAAAACGCGGGCGGGGGCGAAATTCCTGGTGACGCAGCCGGTCTACGACCTGGAGCGTTTCGAAGCCTGGTGGAAAGAGGTCACCTTGCACGGCCTGCACGAACAGGCCGCCATCCTTGCGGGCATCCATCCGCTTTCCGACACCCACTTCGGGCAGGCGGGATCAGGTCCGCAGCAAGGAATCCCCGATTCCCAGGCGGCTCGACTGGCCTCCCTGAAGGATCCGGGCGCCTGGCGCGACGCCGCCATCGAGATCGCGCTGGAAACCATCCGCCGGCTTTCGAATCTCCACGGGATTCGCGGATTTTGCATCTCCGCCGACGGAGACCACGAGGCCGCCGTTCAGATCATCGATGGATCCGGGTTGGCGAACGACTGACCATGCCCGCAAAGTACGTCATCCATCACAAGACGGCCAAACCCCGTTTCCGCCCCATCGGCAAATTGGGGATCGTCGAGTGGCGGGAAGACTGCTCGGGTTGCCACAACTGCGTCAAACGGGACTGCGTTTACCGTTTGTACCGCGACGAGGCCGACACCCTTCGCAACGAGGTCGGCTACCTGGACTACATCTACCAGTGCAAAGGCTGCCTGAACTGCATCCAGAACTGCACGAAAAACATCCTGACCCGTGTGGTCAACCCCGAGTTTCGCCGGCTCGGCGACGGTTATTACACGCCGGACCTGATCCTGTCCACCTGGTACCAGGCGGAAACGGGGAAGATCCCGGTGTCCGGAGCGGGCTACGGCGGGCCTTTCAGCGGCCCCGGATTCGATTCGATGTGGACGGACATGTCCGAGATCGTGCGGCCCACGCGCGACGGGATCCACGGCCGGGAGTACATCAGCACCAGCGTGGACATCGGGCGCAAGCTTCCGCACCTTGAATTTGAAAACGGACGATTGATGGACGATCCGCCGCCGCTTGCGGAAACCCCCCTGCCCGTGATCTTCGATCGGATTCCCCCGCACTGGAGACGCGGGGCGGTAACGTCGGCGGTAGCGATGGCCGCGGCGGAGATCGGCACGCTGGCGATCCTCGACGAGGCGAGCCTCCGGGAGAGCGGGGGCTCCCTTCGCAGCCACGCGATCCCGTTCATCACCGCCCCGCATGCGGCAACGGCGAACCCGGCGGAGGCGGCGACGTTGGTGATGATCCCGGACGGCCCCGACGTGATGGCGGTGCAAACGGCGCTGAAGAGGGAACATTCGGCGGGAATCGTGGCCATCCGCATCCCGGCTGCCCCCGGCGTCACCGGACGCGCGGCGGATTTGGCCCGGGGCGGGGCGGATGTGATCCAGCTGGCGTTCGACAGCCACGGGAGGGAGCGGGGCGCGGCCCAGCCCCGCCATCTGCGGGACGTATTGCGGGACACACACACCACGCTGGTCCGGGAAGGCATCCGGGATGAGGTCACGCTGATCGCCTCGGGCGGGATCGCCGCCGCGGAGCACGTGGCCAAGGCGATCATCTGCGGCGCCGACATGGTCGCGATCGACGTCCCCTTGATCCTGGCCCTGGAATGCCGGCTCTGCGGGGAGTGCGAACGCGGGCAGCCGTGCCCGATCGCCCTGGAGGAGATCGACGCCGGGTTCGGCGCCCGCCGCATCGTGAACCTGATGGCGGCCTGGCATTCGCAGCTCCTCGAAATGCTGGGCGCGATGGGCATCCGGGAGGTCCGTCGCCTGCGCGGCGAGACCGGCCGTTGCATGTTCTTTGAAGACCTTGAACGCGACACCTTCGGACGATGGTTCGGCAAGAGGAAAACGGACTCGTGAGCACCGTCCCGTCCAACCGCCATCGCCCGGAATCCCGGCCTCAGGACGCCTCCCCGGAGCGGTTCGAATACGCGGATGTGAGCCGTCGGATCCGGCCTGCGCCGCCCCGCTACCGGAACGAGATCGGCAAATTCGGCATTCACCGCGGTCCCCAATGCGCGGCCTGCGGCCGGTGCGTGGATACTTGCCGGCACGGCGTGCACGTTCGTCCCGAAGGCTACCTCCACGTCATGCGGCCGTACGACTACCGGTGCATCGGCCCCGGCTGCGGGGACACCGGGAGCTATTGCATCGACGCCTGTCCCCAAGGCGCGTTGAAACTGGCCGTCAATCCGGTCTCCGAGACGATGGGCGACTGCCGCTGGACGCCGGACCTTCTCTTGAGCACATGGGCGATGGCCGAAACCGGCCGACCTCCAGGAAACCATCTGGAGAGCGAGGTGGGGGCTTCCGGCGGAGGCTTCGACCGCCTGCGGTTCCGCTTCCCGGACTCTCCTCCCCCCGGCCTCTCGCGGGAGGACATTTCGACGAAGCTGCTGCTCAATCGGCGCGGCGATTCCCGGCCCAGGATCGAGATCGACATCCCCTGGTACGGCGGCGGCATGTCCTTCGGCTCGACCAACCTCCGCGCCCTGTTGGGCAAGGCGCGGGTGGCGAAAGCGTTCAACGGGTTCACTTGCACGGGCGAGGGAGGCTACCCGGAGCGCTTCATCCCCTACAAGGACCACGTGATCACCCAGGTGGCCACCGGGCTGTTCGGCGTCCGCGAGGAGACGATCCAGCGGGCTCGGATCGTCGAATTCAAGTACGCACAGGGGGCCAAGCCGGGGCTGGGCGGCCACCTACTGGGCGACAAGAACACCCCGAGCGTCGCGGCGATGCGCGAAACGGTCCAGGGCGTCTCCCTGTTCTCCCCGTTTCCGTTCCATAGCGTCTATTCGGTGGAGGACCACCAGAAGCACCTCGATTGGATCGCGCACGTCAACCCGCGGGCGCTGCTCTCGGCCAAAGTATCGACGCCGGGCGATGTGGACATGGTGGCCGTCGGGATCTACTACGCCGGGGGCCACATCGTGCACCTGGACGGAAGCTACGGGGGGACGGGCGCCGCTCCCAACGTCGCCAAGAAAAACATCGCGATGCCGATCGAGTACGCGATCGGGCGCGTGCACCAATTCCTTGTGGCCGAGGGTATCCGCGACAAGATCACGGTGATCGCAAGCGGCGGCATCCGTACACCTGCCGACGTCGCCAAGGCCATCGCCATGGGCGCCGACGGATGCGTGATCGGTACGGCGGAACTGGTGGCCCTGGGCTGCATCCGCTGCACCGCCTGCGAGAGCGGGCGCGGGTGCGCGCGGGGGATCGCGACGACCGACGACGAATTGCTGAAAATGGTGGACGTCGAGTGGTGCACACAGCGGCTGGTGAACTTGTACGCGGCCTGGCGGCAGATGCTGGTGGACCTGCTGTTTCGCCTGGGACTCGACTCCGTGAGCGCCTTGCGGGGACGCATCGACCTGCTGGGCCACCTGGATTATGAAAATGAAGCGTGAAGGGACAAGGCGCCGCCCGATGGAACCGATGTCCCGGAACGGAAGCGTCCGATCCGGAGCCGGCGTGCACGGCGGGGTCGACCTGGGCCGCGTGCAATCCTTGCTCCGCGCCCGCGCGCATCTGCGTCCCGCGGAACCGTGGTTCCCGCGCTCGCCGGAAGCGGAGGGAGGGTGCGGCGTGACCGGATTCGCCTGCACGATCCCCGTCGGCGGAAAGCATATCTACGAACCTTCCATCCAGATGCGCAACCGCGGCAACGGGAAGGGCGGCGGGATCGCCGCCTGCGGACTGGTGCCGGAGGAGATGGGAGTGTCGCGCCGGGTGCTGGAGGAAGATTATATCCTCCAGATCGCCCTGCTGGACCCCGGCGCCCGGGACGAGGTGGAAAAGACCTTCGTCGCGCCCTTCTTCGACGTCGACCACGGGGGCCTGATCCCCACCATGGACGATTTCCGCGAAGTGCCGCTCTTGGAAGTCCGCCCCCCGGACGTTGCCCGCTACTTCGTCCGGGTCAAGCCCTCCGTGCTCTCCCGCTTCGCCGAGGAGAAGAAACTCGATGCGGCGGGCCTTCCCGAGCGGGAAGTGGAGGACGAGTTCGTCTACCAGAACTCGATCGCGCTGAACAACCGGTTCTATGCCTCGCTGGGCGAAAAACGGGCCTTCGTGGTTTCCCATGCGAGGAACCTGATCATCCTCAAGATCGTCGGCTTCGCCGAGGCCACAGTGCAGTACTACCGGATGGCCGACACGCACGCCCACGTCTGGATCGCCCACCAGCGGTTCCCGACGAAAGGCCGCGTGTGGCATCCGGGCGGAGCGCACCCGTTCATCGGATTGAACGAAGCACTGGTGCACAACGGCGACTTCGCCAATTACCACTCGGTGTGCGAGTATCTGGCCGGACGCGGCATTTTCCCGCAATTCCTCACCGACACGGAAGTGTCCGTCCTTCTGTTCGATCTCTGGAACCGGGTGTACCGCTACCCGATGGAATACATCATCGAGGCCCTGGCACCGACGACAGAATTGGACTTCGACCGCCTGCCGACGGAGAAACAGCGGATCTACCGCCGGATCCAGGCGGCGCACATCCACGCCTCTCCCGACGGACCCTGGTTCTTCATCATCGCCCGCAGCCTGGCGGAGACCGGTGAGTTCCAGTTGATGGGGATCACCGATACCGCCATGCTTCGGCCGCAGGTATTCGCACTGCAGGAGGGGGAAGTATCGATCGGGCTGATCTGCTCGGAGAAACAGGCGATCGACGCGACCCTGGCCAGTTTGGCAGGCGAGGACCCGCGGTTCACCCCGGTCGCGGACCTCTACTGGAACGCCCGCGGCGGTAGCTACACCGACGGGGGGGCCTTCCTGTTTACCGTCTCCCCGACGGACGGTCTGCACCGGATGCGCGTGACGAACAAGTTCGGCACGGAAGTCTCCACCGTCTCCGACCAGATCCACTGCAACCTCTCGGTTCCGCCGGCCGCGACGACGACGGACGCGGACACGACGGCCATCGAACGTTGCGTGCACGACGGGGATTCCGAGGGGCTCTTTTCCCACCTTCTCGACCGGTTGCCCGCGATGGACTTCGACTCCTTCCGCCGGTTCGTCGACCAATGGGCTGAACGGACGGCTGTCGGAGCGCCGGGGCTTGGCATCCAGGCCCTGACGAAATGCATGGATCGCCGCTATCCCACCGCGGAGAAGAAACGAAGTTCCGTTCTGACCATCCTCCGTGGCGGCCTGAAACAGATCTTCGAGCGGCAGCCGCTGTGCGACGAAGGGCGGACCGGCACCCACGTACGGGTCACCTGGAAAACCCGGGACCGCCTGCGAGCTCCGCACCCCGGCGAGACGACGCTTTTGATCGACGCCGGCGGTTTCGCGCCCGAGGGCGAAAACTGCGATTCGGCACTGGCGATCAAGGCCTACCGGCTCGGATGGCGGCGCCTGGTCCACTACAACACCCGGGGTACGAGATTCCACGGCGCGGGTCTGGGTCCCGGCACCTTGGGCCTGCGGATCGACTGCTACGACAACCCGGGCGACTACCTCGGTTCCGGGATGGACGGCCTGGAGATCTACGTCCACGGCAATGCCCAGGACCAGCTCTGCCAGATCAGCAAGCAGGGGAAGCTGGTCGTTTACGGGGATGTGGGGCAAACCTTCCTTTACGGAGCCAAAGGCGGCGAGGTGTATGTACTGGGCAATGCCGCCGGCCGGCCAATGATCAATGCCGTCGGCTCGCCGCGGGTGGTCATCAACGGCACCGCCCTGGACTTCCTGGCCGAGTCGTTCATGGCCGGCGATCCGCACAACGGCGGCGGCTTCGCCATCGTCAACGGGCTGCAGTACGACCAGTACGGCAGGATTCAACCGCTGAACCTCCCGTACCCGGGCGGCAACCTGCTCTCCCTGGCCTCCGGCGGCGCGGTCTACATTCGTGATCCCCATCGCACCTTGGTCGAAGAGCAACTCAACGGCGGGGTGTACCGGCCCCTTTCCACCGCCGACTGGAGACTCGTCCTTCCATACCTGGAAGAGAACGAGCGGCTGTTCGGCATCCGTATCGATCTCGATCTGTTGACCGTCGACGGAATCCTGAAAACGCCGCAGGAGGTCTACCGCAAGGTGATGCCCCGCAGCGATGCCGAAGCCGAGGCGGAGCTGGAAGGACTTGGCGGATGACCCAGCCGATTCCATGGAACGGCAGCCGCCTGCTCGAGGAGGTTCAGCAGTGCAGCGGCACACAGGTCAGCGCATGCTTCCAGTGCCACAAGTGCAGCACGGGCTGTCCCGTCGGCCCCGAGATGGATTTCCTTCCGAGCCAGATCATGCGGCTGGTGCATCTGGGCGCGGAAAAGGAGGTGCTCGCCTCGCGTTCGATCTGGCTGTGCGCATCGTGCGAGGCCTGCACCACGCGTTGCCCCATGGCGATCGACATCGCCGGGGTGATGGACGCCCTGAGGATCCTGGCCATCGAGAAACGGATCGACCTCCCGGACGCGCGTGGGAAACAGTTCCATCGCAGCTTCCTGGGCAGCGTCCGCCGCCACGGCCGGGTATACGAGATGGGGATGATGACGGCCTACAAGCTGCGCATCGGGGACCTGCTCTCCGACGTGGACAAGGTCCCGCAACTGCTGGCCCAGGGCAAACTCTCGCTGCTGCCCGACCGGGGCGGAGACATCCGGCAGGTTCGCGGGATCTTCCGGCGGGCGGAAGAGGAGGATTAAGTGGCCACTGAAACCTTGAAGTACGCGTTCTTCCCCGGCTGCAGCCTCGAGTCCACGGCGCGTCCCTTCGACCTCTCCACGCGGGCGGTCTGCCGCGCGTTGGGGATCCCTCTGGAGGATATACCGGATTGGGTCTGCTGCGGTTCGACGCCCGCGCACGCCAGCAGCGATTCCCTGGCCGTCGCGCTGCCGGCACTCAATCTCCAGAAGGCGCAGGCCGCGGGCCTGCCAGTGATGGTCGCGTGCGCTTCCTGCTACGCCCGGCTGAGGACCGCCAACCACCGGATCGTCGGCGCGCCGGAAGATCGCCTGCGCGCGGAGCGGATCACCGGCCACCCCTATGACGGCGGAGTCGAGGTACGGCACATGCTGGACGTGCTCGTGAACGAATTGGGGCCGGACCGGATCCGCGCGAAGGTGCGCCGGCCGTTGGTCGGACTGAAGGTTGCCTGCTACTACGGGTGTCTGCTGACGCGCCCGCCGGAAATCGTCGCCTTCGACGATCCGGAGCACCCTTCGTGCATGGACGAACTCATGGCGGCCGCGGGGGCGGAATCCGTGGATTGGCCGTTCAAAACGGAATGCTGCGGGGCCAGCCTCTCCATGACGAATTCCGAAATCGTCTGCCGCCTGACCCACAGACTCCTTCGCATGGCGCAGGAAGCCGGGGCGGACTGCCTGGCGGTCGCCTGTCCCTTGTGCCAGGTCAACCTCGACCTGCGCCAGGCCGACGCGGGGAAGGCCATTGGCCCATTCCGCCCCATGCCGGTCCTGTATGCCACGCAACTGCTAGGCCTCGCTTTGGGGCTTCCCCCGGAAGCCTTGGGAATCGACGCCCTCACGGTCAGCCCGAAAACGCTTCTGGCGAAATGCGGTGCCGTCGCACCCTCCGGCGCGGGAGGGATCGCATGACGCCGCCGGAATTGAAATCCAGACCGGCGACCGTGAGCGGCGGCGGGAACGCTCCCAACGGGGCGGTTCTGGTGTGCGGCGGCGGCGTTGCCGGAATTCAGGCATCGCTGGATCTCTCGGCGGCCGGCTTCCGCGTCTTCCTGGTCGAGGAGAGCCCGACGATCGGCGGCGGCATGGCGCGCCTCGATAAAACCTTCCCGACCGGCGACTGCGCCACCTGCATCATTTCGCCGAAGCTGGTGGAATGCGTGCGCGATTACAACGTCGATGTGATGACGATGGCCGATGTAACCTCGCTGGAGGGGGAGGCCGGACGGTTTACGGCAGAGGTGCGAATGCGGCCGAGAGGGGTGGTCCCTTCCAAGTGCACCGGCTGCGGCGATTGCTGGCAAGCCTGCCCGGTGCGCAATGTGCCCCAATTGCCTCCCGCCTTCCGGCCCTCGGAACAACTGGCCGACGACGACAGGGCGTGGATCGACGGCATCCTTGCCAGGTACCACGGGGATCCTGGGCCGCTGATCCCTATTCTGCAGGACATCAACGACGACCGCCGCTACCTCCCCCGCGCTGTTCTGGAATACGTGTCGGTCCGCCTGGAGATCCCGATGGCCGAAATTCTCCGGGTGGCGAGTTTCTATAACGCCTTCAGCCTGGAGCCGGTCGGGCGGCACATCGTGGAAGTCTGCCTGGGAACCGCGTGCTTCGTGCGCGGCTCGGGGCTTCTCATGGAACGCCTGGAGGGCGAAATCGGCGTGCGGGCGGGAGGCACCGACCCGGATGGGCGATTCACGCTTCGAACGGTCCGCTGCATCGGTTGCTGCGCGCTGGCACCGGCCATGCGGATCGGCGGCATCACCTTCGGGAAGGTCAAGCTCGATGGGGTGATGGGCATCCTGGAGCGATTCAAATGAACACGGCGATCCGCACGCAGTCCGATCTCGATCGCGCCGGCGCACTCGGGCGGGAGACTCTTTATCCCGGCCGGCTGAAGATCCTCGTCGGTTCGGCGAGTTGCGGGCTGGCCGCCGGCGCGCAGGAAGTGGAAGAGGCCGCGCTCGAAACGGTGGAGCGGCTCGGCCTGGAGGCGGTCGTCGCACGCACGGGTTGCATCGGATTCTGCCAACGCGAGCCCCTCGTCGATCTGCTGCTCCCCCAGGGACCGAGGATCACGTACGGCAACGTTACAGCAAAATCGATCCGCACTCTCCTGGAATCCTGGGCGTCCGGAGACACGCCGTCCGCGCGCGCGGCTCTTTGCCGCTGGCAACGCGAGGAGCACGTGGCCGACGGGTCCTTTCACGACTACCCGGCGGCGGCCAACGGCCTCGGACAGATCCCCGAGGGATCCACCCTCGAGTTCTATCGACGGCAGCGGCGCGTGATCCTGCGCAACTGCGGCACGATCGATCCGATGCGCCTTGAGGAGGGGCTCGCGCGCGGGGCGTATCGCGGCGCCCTCCGCGCCCTGACGCAGATGACGCCGGAGGCGGTGATCGCCGAGGTCGGCGAATCGGGCCTGCGGGGCCGCGGCGGGGCGGGGTTCCCGACCGGGCGGAAATGGGGAACCGCGCGCCGTGCGCCCGGAGACAGGAAGTACGTCATCTGCAATGCGGACGAGGGAGATCCCGGGGCCTTCATGGACCGGAGCGTCCTGGAAGGCGATCCGCACGCGGTCCTGGAAGGCATGCTCATCGCCTCCTACGCGATCGGAGCCCGCGAAGGCTACCTCTACGTTCGAAGCGAGTACCCGCTGGCCGTGTCGACCGTCACCCACGCCATCCGGGAGGCGGAAACCCGCGGGCTCCTCGGTGATGACATTTTCGGCAGCGGCCACAGCTTCCGCGTCAGCGTGCGCCGCGGCGCCGGGGCCTTCGTGTGCGGCGAGGAGACGGCGCTGATCGCATCGATCGAGGGCCGTTCCGGCGAACCGCGTCCGCGGCCCCCCTTCCCCGCCGTCAGCGGCCTCTGGGGGAAACCCACGGTCATCAATAACGTCAAGACCTTGGCGAGCGTCGGGCCGATCCTTTCCCGGGGCCCCGACTGGTACGCGGGGCACGGGACCGAGCGCAACCGCGGAACCACGGTGTTCGCCCTCGTCGGCGCCGTGAGGAATGCCGGCCTCGTCGAGATCCCGCTGGGGCTCACGCTCCGCGAAATGGTCCTGGAGATCGGCGGCGGGATTCCAGGTAAACGGGATCTGAAGGGGGTCCAGACGGGCGGACCTTCGGGCGGGTGTCTTCCGGCCTCGATGCTCGATCTGCCCATCGACTACGAACGGCTCGGCGAGGCGGGCTCCATGATGGGTTCGGGGGGGATGATCGTCCTCGATTCGGGAACCTGCATGGTCGATCTCGCGCGTTTTTTCCTCACCTTTACTTCGGATGAATCGTGCGGCAAATGCACTCCTTGCCGGGAGGGGACCGCCCACATGCTGCGGATCCTCACGCGGATCTGCGAGGGGAACGGTGCTCCGGAGGACCTGGCTGTCCTGGAGCGGCTGGCGCGGACCCTGAAGTCGGCTTCCCTGTGCGGACTGGGGGGGACGGCTCCGAATCCCGTCCTGACAGCCTTACGGTACTTCCGCGACGAGTTCGAGGCGCACATCCTCCGGAAACGATGCCCTGCCGGAGTCTGCCGCGCCCTCGTCCGGTTCCGGATCGAGGAGGCGCCTTGTTCCGGTTGCGGGCGATGCATCGAGGTGTGTCCGGTCGGCGCGATTCTTGGGAAGCCGAAGACGCCGCACAGGATCGACGACGCCGTCTGTACCCGTTGCGGCGCGTGCCGCGTGGTCTGTTCGACCGAAGCGGTTGTGAGCGAATGACCGGACATGCAACAGTCGTGAGAGGCTGATCATGGATACGTATTCATCGGACAAAGTTCGGATCCTCCTGGACGGCCGCACTACGGAAGTCGCCCGCGGTACGACGATCCTCGAAGCCGCCCGCGGGATGGCCGTCGCGATCCCCACGCTCTGCAACTATCGCGGCCTCTCCCCCTACGGGGCTTGTCGGATCTGCGTGGTGGAGATCGATACGGCGGGCGGTCCGAAGCAGGTGGCCGCATGCAGCCATCCGGTGGAGGACAACCTCGTCGTGCGCACCGACACCGACGGCATCCGCGAATCCCGGCGAACGATCCTCGAACTGTTGCTCGCGCAGGCTCCCGACTCCACGGAATTGGCCGGAATCGCCGCCGGGCTCGGAATCCGCTCCACCCCCTTCGAGGCGGCCCCGGAAGGAAAGTGCATCCTCTGCGGGCTGTGCGTCTCCGTTTGCGGCAACCTGATGAAGCGGGGGGCGATCAGCCTTTACGGCCGCGGCGGACGGAGGGCCGTGGCGACGGCGTTCCGCGAGCCGACCGACCAGTGCCAGGCGTGCGGTGCGTGCGCGTTCGTCTGTCCCGCGGGGGCGATCGACCTGGCCACGATCACGGCCCGCCGGATGAAACCCCACATAACGGGATTCGACAGGCATCTGAGCGCTAGACCGTGCATCGATCTGGCCCATCCGCAGGCCTCGCCCCGCATACCGTCGATCGACCGCGAGAACTGCGTCCATTTCACGACGGGCGAGTGCGGACTGTGCTCCAGGGTCTGCCAGGCCGGAGCCATCGACTACGACCAACCGGAGGAAACCGTCCGCCTCGAGGTCGGTGCCGTCGTTCTTACGCCCGGCTTCGAGACGTTCGACGCGAGACGGCGAGGAGAGTTCGGTTTCGGCTTCGCTCCCAACGTCCTCACGAACGTGCAGTTCGAGCGACTTCTCTCCGCCTCCGGGCCGACCGGGGGGCACATCCTTCGACCCAGCGACGGGCGGCCGCCCGCGCGGTTGGCGTTCATCCAGTGCGTGGGTTCGCGCGACACGGCCTGCGACAACGACTACTGTTCCTCGATCTGCTGCATGGCCGCTACCAAGGAGGCGATCCTGGCCAAGGAGCACGTGCCGGGCCTGGACGTGACCGTGTTCTTCCTCGACATGCGCGCCTTCGGCAAGGATTTCGACCGCTACTACGATCGCGCACGGAACCGGCTGGGCGTGAGGTATCTGCGATCGTTCATCTCCCGGACCTACGAGATGCCGGGAACGAAGAATTTGCGTGTCGTCTACGCAAGTCCCGAGATGAAGCCGACCGAAGAGGAGTTCGACATGATCGTGCTCTCCCTCGGCCTGGAGCCCAGTGCGACGCTGCGGGAACAGGCCGAGCGGATGCAGGTCGTGCTGAACCGCTGGGGCTTTGCCCAAACCGGCGAACTTCAACCTCTGGACACGTCCCGTCCCGGGGTATTCGTGGGCGGTGCATTCCAGGAGCCCAAGGACATCCCCGATACGGTGATGCAGGCGAGCGCCGCGGCGGCCCGGGCGATGGCCCTGCTGGCTCCGGCACGGGGCACGCGGGTGCGGACCAAGACCTATCCCAAGCAACGCGATATCGCGGACGAACCGTCGCGGGTGGGCGTGTTCATCTGCCATTGCGGAAGCAACATCGCCTCGGTGGTCGACATCGAGCGGGTGGTCCGGAACACGCGGGAAATGCCGCACGTGATCTTCGCCGGGAGCCACACCTACACGTGCGAAGACGACACGCAGAAGCTCATAAAGGAGCGGATCGCCGAGCATCGGTTGAACCGGATCGTCGTGGCCTCGTGCACCCCGCGGACCCACGAGCCGATCTTCCGCGAAATGCTGCGGGACGCGGGCCTGAACCCCTACCTGCTGGAGATGGCGAACATCCGTGACCAATGCTCCTGGGTCCACTCCGGAGAACCGGAAAAGGCGACGGACAAGGCGGTCGACCTCGTCCGCATGGCGGCGGCGCGCGCATCGCGCCTGCAGCCGCTGGAGGAAGCCACCGTGCCGGTGAACAACGCTTCCCTTGTCATCGGCGGCGGAATCGCCGGGATGACGGCCGCCCTTGCAATGGCCGACCAGGGATTCGCGGTGCACCTCGTCGAAAAAACCGGGGAACTCGGGGGCACTTCCCTCCGGCATCACCGCACGCTGGACGGTCAGGACGTGGGGAAATTTCTCACCGGGACGATCGCCCGGGTGCGCAGCCATAAATGGATCAAGGTCCACCTCAACACCCGCGTGGACAAGGTCGGCGGGCATGTCGGCGATTTCATATCGACGCTGGTTTCCGACGGCGGCACCGACACCGTGCGGCACGGGGTGGTCGTGGTGGCCACCGGAGCCACGGAACTGCGGCCGCAAACATACGGGTACGGGCAATGCGACCGGGTCCTGACGCAACTGGAACTTTCGGACCGGCTGGGTCGGGGAGAGATCACGCTCCCGGAAAACCCCACGATCGCGATGATCCAGTGCGTCGAGCAGCGAAGCACGGAGCGGCCCTACTGCAGCCGCGTATGCTGCACCAGCGCCGTGAGGAATGCGTTGCACCTCAAGGAACGGTGGCCCGGCGCCCGGATCATCGTCCTGTATCGCGACATGCGTACCTTCGGCTTCCGGGAGGCGGCGTATCGCGAGGCACGCGAGAAGGGGATCCTGTTCGTCCGCTACGACCCCTCGCTTCCGCCGAGCCTCGAGGTCGACGGATGCATGGAGCTGCGGGTGCTGGAGCCGTCGCTCGGACGGGAATTGCAGCTTGCGCCGGACCTGGTGGTGCTCGCCGCTCCCATGATCCCGCGCGCGGACCGGCAGGAACTGTCGGAACTGCTGCGCGTCCCGCTGAATGCCGACGGCTTCTTCCTGGAAGCCCACATGAAGCTTCGCCCGGTGGATTTCGCAAGCGAAGGGCTGTTCCTCTGCGGCACGGCGCATGCGCCGAAGTTCCTCGGCGAAGCGATCGCCCAGGCCCACGCGGTGGCGGGCCGGGCGGCGTCCATCCTCAGCCGGAAGAAGATGCGGGTGAGCGGCCAGACGGCCTGGGTCGATCCGGACAAATGCATCTCCTGCATGACGTGCGTGCACGTCTGCCCGTACATGGCGCCGCGCATCAACGAGTTCCAGAAAGCCGAGATGCAAGGCGCTGTGTGCATGGGTTGCGGCAGCTGCACCGCGGAATGCCCCGCGATGGCCATCACGCTCCGGCACTACATGGGCGAGCAGATCCTTGCCGCCATCGACGGCCTGCTGTGCACGGAACCCACTGCGGCCGCCTGGGAGCCCCGCTATCCGGAGCAGGTGGGAGTCGCCACGCCGCGCTGGCACAAGAGCCGGGGGGACGGATGAGCGACGAGCCGTTGATCCTGGCGTTCTGCTGCCACTACTGCGCCTACGCGGCCGCGGACCTGGCCGGGTCGATGCGTCTGCAATACCCCGGCAACGTTCGCGTGCTGCGGCTGCCTTGCACCGGCAAGCTGGAGGTGAACTTCATACTGGCCGCGTTCGAACGGGGCGTTGACGGGATCATCGTGGCCGGGTGCCTCGAGGGAGGGTGCCATTTCATGGAAGGAAACCTGCGGGCCCGCCGTCGGGTCGAAAGGACAAGGGAATTGCTCGCCGAGATCGGCCTTGAGCCGGAACGACTGGAGATGTTCAACCTTTCGTCCGCCGAGGGCACCCGGTTTGCCGAAATCGCAACGACCATGGTGGAACGCGTGAAGTCGCTGGGAAGAAGCCCGTTGCGTCCCGGAGCGAAACGGATCGAACAAGAGATCCACGAAATCAGCCGTCAGGCGGAAGCGATGCTGGAAGGAGAGAAACGATGATCGTTGCCGACCGCAAGAAGATTCCGGAAATCCGGGACATGGTGAAGGAACATCATCGCGTGCTGCTGGTCGGCTGCGGCACCTGCGTCACCGTCTGCCTGGCCGGTGGGGAACGGGAGACCGGAATCCTCGGCTCGGCCCTGCGCATGGCATTGCGGCTCCAGGGCCACGGCGACGTTACGGTCGACGAGTGCACCATCGAGCGGCAGTGCGAGGACGCCTTCATCGACCTCCTCGCCCCTCGGGTATCCGACTACGACGCGATCTGCTCTTTGGGATGCGGCGCGGGCGTCCAGGCGTTGGCCGAACGGTTCCCGAAAATGCCCGTTTACCCGGGCCTGAATACGCAATTCATGGGGATCCTGGAATCGCAGGGCGTCTGGACGGAGAAGTGCAGCGGCTGCGGAAATTGCCGTCTCGGCGAGTTCGCGGGAATCTGCCCCATCACGCGCTGCGCCAAGCGACTGTTCAACGGTCCGTGCGGCGGTTCGCAAAAGGGGAAATGCGAAGTTCATCCCGATCTCGATTGCGGCTGGCAATTGATCTACGACCGCGCGACCAACTTGAAATTGCTCGGTCGATTCGAGCGGATCGTTCCTCCACACGATTGGTCGACCGGTCTCGACGGCGGTCCCCGTAAAGTGGTCCGGGAAGACCAGTGCATCGCCGGACTGTGCTCCCGATAATCCCAGTGGAGGAAACGATCATGGCGAACCCGTTCGTTCACCTCGACCTGATAACCGGAGACGTCGACAAGGCAAAAGCATTCTACGGAGCGCTGTTCGACTGGAACCTGAGGTATGTTCCGGGAATGAACTACATGATCGTCAAGGTCGGCAAGGGGACCTGCGGCGGGATGATTGCGTGTTTGGGGCCGGAGGTTTCGCCGCAGTGGCTCCCACACGTCCATGTCGAGGACATCGCGGACACGCTCGCCAGGGCCCGGACGCTGGGCGCCACCGTGATAAAGGAGGTCACCGAGGTGCCGGGGAAGGGGTGGTGCGGCATCCTGGTCGACCCTGGCGGCGCCGCCCTCGCGCTCTGGCAACCCAAGACGTAAGACGCCGTCCTTCCCACCTTCTCCCCCTCAAGGAGGTGACGAAATGATGATTTCACCGCAGGATGCGTCAACCGAACATTTACTTCACGATTGAATGAAAAGGGGCTACGGATTTCTCCGTAACCCCTTGAATTTGCTGGTGGGCCATGTAGGATTCGAACCTACAACCTCCTGATTAAGAGTCAGCTGCTCTACCGGGTTGAGCTAATGGCCCACGCTGGGAAAGAACCTGGATCTTGGCGCGCCTGGGAGGAATCGAACCTCCGCACCCGGCTCCGGAGGCCGGTGCTCTATCCCCTGAGCTACAGGCGCCTGAAGATGATGGGGTGAGTGACGGGGATTGAACCCGCGACAGCCAGAGCCACAGTCTGGTGCTCTGCCAACTGAGCTACACTCACCGCCCACGCCCCGATAGGCGAACAGTAATTATACGGGGGGGGGCCGCCGACGGTCAACGGATAAATCCAACTCCCGCCGTTTCCGACCGGCTACCTGCCCGGGCTGGGCGGAACGGAAGGGAACCGCCTCCGCAATTCCGCCCGGTGGTCCTCGATCTCCCGGAGCACCTCCTCCGGGCACGGTGCGGTGCCTTTCGACTCCTCCTGTTGCGCGACGCCGGTCTGCCGGCACAGCGCCTCGGCCTCGGCGAAGGCCTCCGCCGCCGCCCCGGGACGGTTCGCGTGCATCCGGAGAACCCCCAGCGTGTCCAGAAGGGCCGGCCGGCGGCCCCCAGGTCCGGAGACCACCGCCTCCATCCGGGCCAGCGCCTCGCCGATCCCGTCTCCGGAGAAGATCGCGGCCCAGGAGAGGTTGTTGGTCGCCTCGGCGTCCCCCGGCCGCAGTTCCAGCGCCCGGAGGTACTCCTTGCGGGCCTTCGCGAACTCCTTCTTCGCCAGGTAGATGTTGCCGAGGTTGACCCGGGCCCGGTAGAACTTCCCGTCTTTGTGGAGGGCTCTTTCGTATTCCCGCCGGGCGAGGTCGAGCTCCCCCTTCCGCTCGTAGGCGACGCCGAGGTCGACATGCTCCGCGGCGGTCAGCGGGTCTTCAAGGACGATGATCCTCGGGACGCGGGAGCAGCCGGCGGCCAGCAGGAGGGCGAGCAGGAGCGGCGCAACGCGACGCCAAGTCCTACGATGCACTTTTCCCCCCATCATCGCGCTCCCTCCCGGCGAACGATGATCGCCAGCCGCCCCATCTTCGCCCACTGCGCATCCAGCGTCGAGAAGGGGATCACCTTCCCCCGCTCGCGCCCGGAATGCGCGACCACTCCTTCCGGGGTCCATCCATATGCCACGAGGTAGTGGGGGCGGCTCCAACTCCAGATGCCGAGGTCGACCAGCAGGATCACGGGGACGCCGGCCGATATCCGCTCCTTCAGCCGCGGGAGGTCGAGGTCCGCGATCTCCGCCGCGAACCCCCGTCGCCGGGCCGCACTTGCCAGGTCGGTGATGAGCGTCCCTTTCAGTCCCTCCGTCCGGGTCTCCCGGACGATCTCCGACGTGTCGACACGCATCCCCAGGAACCGGAGGACCATCGCCAGGGAGGAGGGGCCGCAGGTATCCTCTTCCTGGGGAAGGAACGGGACCCCCGCGATGACCGAGGAAAGCGGGGCCGACGCTTCGGGGGACGTGACGGCTCCGGCCTCTTTCCCCGCGCTCGTGCCCACCGCGCATCCTCCCTGTGCGAAGAGGACGCCGAACGCCAGCAAGGCGGCGGCGAACAGCGACAACCGCTTCTCCACCACGGTGACGTGGACGCGTCGAGCACCCATCATTTGGTGACCTCCCTCCCCTCGACCGCCACTTCTCCCCGGCGGATCACGAGGGAAAGCCGCCCGTCGAGCAGGGCGAGCAATTCCTGGCCCAGGAGATCGCGCCGCCACCCCGACAGGACGCCGATCCCTTCCCGCTCCCCGCCCGCGAGCCGCTCCAGTTCGTCGGCATTCGTCAGGACCTCCGGCGCG